>Ga0164310_10000059_pt1 | contig 51555 bp, 95 predicted proteins | sample GuaBasSedimGuay1_FD_121795 | JGI IMG/M metagenome (GOLD analysis project Ga0164310, IMG submission 121795) | Subseafloor sediment microbial communities from Guaymas Basin, Gulf of California, Mexico - Guay1, Core 4569-9, 0-3 cm | ecosystem: Environmental > Aquatic > Marine > Hydrothermal vents... | reverse complement strand
CGAAAGCATTGTCCAGCAAAATAAAACGCAGCATTACCACTGTCTAAGCAACAAGTAACCCTTGCTTGCCAAATGCTTGACAGACATCTTCTGGCCTAAGTCCTGCATAGACAGATTGCAGTATGTAACGATCTTGTTCAAGGGTCCAGTCCCGATTGGGATTCTTCGCTTCATTGCGAGGTTCGACCGGGTTCCTGCTCATTATCTTCTCTCATCTAATACTGCTGGGCCAACAATGACGATACGATCTGATGCTGATTCGCCCAACGGATCTTCCATATAGACTATAGAGACTTCTGTGGTCTCATCATGTTCGGCATGACCCCAGTAATCCCAATGGCGATCCGCATCCCATAATAAACCACGTGTCTTTTTGAGGATCGGCTTGAGTTCCTTATAGGCTCCCTCAATCGAACCTGCAAGGATTACTTTAGGCCAACCAGTAGGAACACTATCATCTTCTCCTTTAAAGTAGATACATTTATACACCAAGGAGATAGAACGCCGACCGTTACGCAAAACTGCTACATTGAAGTTGTCTCCTTCTTTTTTCTCCTTTGGAACTATATCGAAATCAAGACCGAAAATCGCACCAAAGAGAGGACGCAGTCCTGTCCCCTTTGCATCAAGGATAGCAACATCGTCTTCTGCTAATCCGAGATATTCTCTATAGTGAGCAACAGCACGCTCAAGGAACTCAACGCATTGCTCTTCAGTCTTGATCGGATCCATTAATCAATTAACCTCCTGGAATGATCACCAAAGCCGGCGAGATCGCCACTTGCATCTCTCGTGCGATCGCTTTTGTTATCGAAGCGACCACGAAGATTGCCAGATCGATCACGCACTACTTTCTCACCATTGAAGTTATCCTCATAGCCGACGACGTTGCCATTGCGATCTCGCAAAGTTTTCTGCATGATTAACTCTCCTTTATTCATTCCATAAGTCAGCCGGTCTTGGCTCGTTCTTACTCTTGATCTCGTGCTCTTCTGGTTCTTGTGACTCAGTTTCTAATTGCAATTGGCTCAGTTTACTCTGTGCACTCACTAACTCGGCGGATAACTGCTCAATGCGTCTTCTAGAAAACTTCTTGACGCCTTATATCGATTTGCTTCTTTAATCTATCCAGATACAATGACGTAACAGTCTTTACGCCATAAAAAAAAGAGAACGCAGCATACATTGAGTATCCACATGTGTCCTCCTTTCTAATTCTGTTAAATGCTGCTCAGCCCTTTTTCAATATGAGCAATTGTAGATTCGATTAGGATTTTGGTGCGCTTTCTTTTGAGCAAACTAATTAGGCTCGTGAGAACCTATAAGTAAAATAGATTCCGTCAGAGTTTCACTATTTGATCATCATAGTAATGCTCTCTTTCATCCATAAACCATGCTCTATTCGGATATTTCCTTGAATCAGGATAATGTCAAGTTTCGACACAGCTACAAAGCAAGAATGAATCTTATTTTGTAGCTTCCTAAGTACTCTATGTTTTTTATTCTACCCATAGTTCACAATTTGCATTAACTGAACACTATCGATTGGCTTCAAAAAAACTTGATTAACATACTGATATGTTTCTGCGGGCAACTCTGCTATAGCTGCGCCGGTGATTAAACCAATAAAAATATTATCCCTTATCTCGCGCATTGCCCTTGCAAGAGCAACGCCATCCATATCTGGGATGTGCCAATCGATAAACGCTATATCAATAATGTCATGCATTTGAGCAAATGTACTAATTGCTAAACTTGCTCTCGTTGTAGGAATTACAATATGTCCCTGCATTTCCAGCAAACGAGTAATAACTGTTACGACTATTACTTCGTCGTCAACTAGCAGGATTGTCTTTTGTGCCATTGTTATCACCTTGTTCGAACTTAGTGAAATGTTTTTCTATTATCTCACTGAGAAGTTTATTTAAAGTTATATCTCGAGAATGTGCTACTAAGGCTAATTTTAGCAATAGCTGGTCGTTGATTTCAATCTCTATGGTTGACATGGTTTTAAATCCTTATTACAAGCAAAAAAAATTTCCGATTCCATGAGAACCGTGAGTGACATTTAAAGCCTTGTTGTGTTCGAACCAACTCTAGAACGCCTCTGCTTTCGCAGTGTCACATATCATACCGTCAATTTAAATCCTTATTATTTTTCAACCTGCCTTGGAGTAGAAGCTATTTTGATCACCGACCAACAACGTGTCATATTTAAACCCTTATTACAACTCTACAAAGAGCATCGCAAGTCATAGATAATGGCGTCGCTGTCCGTATAATTTAAAGCCTTATTGAACCCAGTAAAAATAGTCTCGTAGATCATATTCCTTTGCATTTAAATCCTTGTTATAACTTAGTGACTTAATCCACTGTTCGTTTAAACCCTTATTGTATTACTCTCGGAACCCAAACGGTAAGAATTCCGTTTAAAGCCCTATTACAAGGAAATAAGAACCAAATCTGATAACTTAACATTTAAAACCTTATTTAGGCAGAAAAGAAACCGGCAAAGCTCGTGAACAATCCATTTAAATCCTTATTGTAACACGAAAACATTCTTCAAAGTCTTCTCGAAGAACTCATATTTAAAGCCTTGTTGTCACGAGATGTTAATTTGATTGAGATTCAAGCTATATTTAAAACCTTGTCGCACACAAACCTCCACAGACAAAATGGCACTCCGGGTGGGGCTCGAACCCACAACCTACGGCTTAGCTTACCACTATAGCTTTCGCTACCCTTGCGGTTTGTGGTCTGGACTATATCTTCACCATTTCAGGTGCTGCACGTCTAGTCTCTACGGAACCTCGCAATAATCGCTAGCAAAATGAATACCTTGCTGTTGATTATTCTTCGAAGCCTTTACCCTCAGGGTCACAAATTCACCAAATTGTTGAGGATCAAAATAATAGCAGCAATCTTCTTCTGGACAATAAATGCACAAAATATCGATTGACTGCTTCTCAACCTTACGCTGATGAACACCATGTTGATCTGACCAGCACGAGACAAAGCGAACAGTTAATGTTCCTTGTGCTGTTAAAGATCTATATTTTACCTGAACCGTTTTGAACATACCGTCTTTATAAATTACCAAGTCAAAAGGTACATGTTCAGTAAGCGGCAAAAGTATCATATAACCTTTAGTGGCCAAATCAGCCTGAGCCTTTAAGGCTCCTATATCTCCTTTTTGCTTCGTGTGATGATTCATGAAGATACGAGTTTCCTCGGAATTGGCACCGACATTACTCGCTGAGCTTTTTCCGATATGGTGCAGTCCACTTACTAGGTTTCTGTTTTCCTAGTAAGGCTCCTATTTTGAAGGCCGTTGCTCTAATCCAATTGAGCTACCGGAGCACACGCTACATCAAATGTATTTTGATCTATTATAGAAGATTATTTTAGAGACGCCTCCTTATTCTATTATACCTAGCAGTTCATCTTGCCACACAAAATCATTACCACTTGCGAAAATAATCATATACGCATAATGCATCATTGCTTCTAACGATGCTAAATTAACTACACCTCCGAATAATGCAATACCTGTGTACGATTTCCACATCCCTGGCTTAGAATATCGTATCCAAACATCACCGAAGGGTTGAATAGAACTATCCATTTCAGCACTGTAGCCACGATCAAGGAAGCCTTTTGCTATCTTGAGAAACGTAGCAGCATCATTAATCTCTTCAGGAGTGGGTTCAAGCATACTATCACCCATCTCTTTGACACGAGATCTAATGCGCTCTACATCTTCAGGTCTGTCCTTTATCAGAGCCACCGATGAGTCTCCGCTCTTTTTCAGCAAGTAATGGCTGCACCAAATCCTTCTTAAGAATAGTATCATCTATTTCATGAATTGTTGCAACCACTACTCTTCGTAGCTCAGCATCCCATGCGGGATCAGCCATCGCCTCTGCAAGCTGCTCCTTTACGTGACCAAACATTTCATCTAACTATCTGGCAAGTTCAGCATGTTGCTCAGCGTGCTTCTTTACTTTCTCAGATGCTTTCTGCACATCTGATAGTGTTCTTTTAGACACATCAGCTCCCCTCTGATATGTAATTACCTCTTCAAAATCTTGATTGATGCTATTCCCACTCCAATTACTAGAGCAATAAAAGCGCCCATCAGCAATGCGTTCCCGAGAACGTTTGGAATATCACCCGTTGCTACTGCTACGTTATTATGAATGTGAATAGCATTGTTTGCAATACGAGTGCTATCTGCTAAATAGATCGCATGCTCTGCAATGCGAACACTATCTTGAAAAATCATTCGACACTATCCTTCCTGAAGGGCCTGATGGAACCCTCTCGTTTTGGCTTCAATCTTGTCCCACCAGCCGTTCTCGGTATGGAAGCGCTCTAGCGCGGCTACCTCCTTGGGAAAGCCCTTGGCGATCTTTGCCAGGTTAGTTGGATCCGCTTTGGTCATAGCACCCCAAAGAAGAGCAAAAAAGTTTCCGTACATCCCTACTTTCCATTTGTACACCATAGCCTCATCCTCTTCGAGACCAGGAATATCACTCTTCATCATTTCCTTCATTATTGTCTTCGCTCCTTGAATAGGCTCCAATGTATACACCTCTAAGAAAAATACGCCCCGAATCTACTTCTGTTTCATGTGTTATCTCTGGCAGCTGCATCCCTATCGCAAATTGCTCCTCCGAGATATTCGCCTCAAATATATCACCTTGCGAACCAGCACCAACAGGAGTACCGGCATATTCAAAAGACCAGCCAAAAAACCTCTGGAGAGAATCAGCATGAGCTCTTATGGTTCTGACTTTCATTGTTAACCCTTGGGAATTGAATGCGTTACTACATATACCACTAGCTTATCTACTGCTTCTAAGAATTGTTGTCGTGCTTCTGCTTCACGCTCGTGGTAATTTGCTTGTCCTACATAAGAGATTCCATTACGTCCCGCTTCCTCTACGGCATCAATATGCTTACGTAGATCACGTTTAGTCATACGGGGTTTCTCATCTACCTATCCCTCTTATTAATTCTCAGGAAATGATGCGTTGAATGCCTCACTTAATCGCACTGCGCTGTCAACATATTCCCAAGACAATCCCTTACTAGCCCATCCAAAGACCTCAAGCTCACGATTTTGAGCAGCCTCAATTTCTAATCTATTTAATTGGCTTACCTGCTCACCACCATGGTGAGCAAAATAACTAATTAACGGAGCACGTCTCCAGCGCAAATGAATTTTGGCACCATCAAACTCTGTACTATCTGGAATCGTACTTCGACCCTTTTCCAAGCTAAGCCAAAACATCATGTCATGTAAGGCTCGTTTGACAATCTCTCTCTTAATGGCGTACATGCAGATTGAGCATTGAGTCGGCACCTTGCAACATCACTCTGATGCAGCACTGAGAAATTGTGAGCAACATTGTTCTGAATTGTACGCACACTAAATGTTATTGACTCTTCTTCAATAAGAGCTGTAACAGGCATTACATCTACTAGTTCTGGTAATAATGTCTCTATACGTTTGGCTTTCTTCCTTGCTTTAGTAAGCCAGTATTGTATAGTAGGTTGAAGCATTGTACTACGTAAACGCTCTTTAACAATTAATCTATCTACTGCGGTATCACATCGAGTATACTGTTCGAACCAATCGAGAAGCGCCTCACGTGTAGCAGTGAATATACTCTTGTACAAAATACGCATTACTTTGCACTTTGTCCACTTACCACTCAACCAACAGAAGCTATTACGTTTAGGTGCTGCTTCAACAGCGGCACGAAAACATTGCGGATGCCATTTCCCCGATGTATGTGCCATGCTAAAGCGATACCTGAATAGCCCTATGAAAAATGTTCCCTTCTCGATAGGCTCCCCGCAATGAAAACATTTGTCCGCACTATGTTCGGCACGCTTATAGTCCATTTCATTGCCCGATTTACATGCGAGACGATGCTCATCGATACCAGGATAGACTGTCTGCGCCAATACAAATAACGGATGTCCTTGCGGGTAACCCATATCTAATGATCTCCTTCACAATAGAATGTAAACACCACAACCGTATTATTCTTTGTATATATGGTAAGTATGTGGTCATTGCCAAACGCAAGATAGTCAATATTCACTTTGTTCTTGATGTATAGATGAAAACGATCGCGGGTAATTCCTAGTCTTTGGAAATTTCCATCAAGACACGCATCTACCATACGTAATATGTTCTTGTACTTACCACCTATAGTACAACACATGTCATCGACGAGAGTCCCACTTGGAAACATAACCACACATGTCCCACCCGCAATATTTCTGATCTTAGATAATTTGATCTTGGAGAGCCCTCGCCTCATATCTACTGTCCTTCATTGATTTGCTGGATTGTCAGTCCCTGCCCTAACTTCTCCATCGCTTCTTTGACATACGGAAGTAACCAATCTACTGGAGCTTTAGCGTTTCTACCGCCATCGAGTGCTACTAGCTTTACGGGCAACGATTTAGCTCTTCTATTCCACCCAGAGATTCTATATCGGCGCCCTTCGTCATCCGTAAATGCAAAATCGAGTAGCCCAGGATGTAGACCTTTGCTGTAGGCAATAGCCTTGAAGGCTTCTCTTTCCGGGGTTTCTGCAACGCCACCTATTATAGCTGCGGCTTCGAGCTTTGCAACAAAATTTGCTGATCCAAAACGAATCTTGCCGACTGTTAACTCAAGCCCATATTGCTGTGCGACTCCGTAGAGTGCATCTTCGACGTCACGACGGAACTTGTCAAAAGGAAAGTTCTTCATACTCTATAACCTCTCGCAAAACGATGATGCCGGATTAACGACCTAACGTGTATTGAAGCAATCCACATTCTTCGTACAAGCCAATAGATGTGGAGTGTTTTCCAGACTGCTTCTCTCTTCTTTTCGCGATTGAACTTATGGCTACCACTGTTTAAGGCTGGGCGATTCTTCTGGCAGAGTTCCAGATACTGTTCTCTGCTGTTGGCGATAATATACATATCACCCCAACCATCTTCCCAAAAGACATTCGGAGTGCATGCACATTCTAACGTGGGCTTTTTGGGAAGGTTTTCTGCATTGGGACACATCACATGCTCACCTATTGTTTCGAAATCACGCATGGGTCCTGATACTAAAACTTGCTTGCAGAACGGACACTTAAGCTTTCTTTTCCTCCATATATTCATTTTACTCGAGTCTCCGATGAGAGGATATATTGAGATCGTGTATTATAACATAGCGAAGTTAAAAATAAGTTTTAACTTTAGGCATAAAAAAAGCAGCCCCACTAAAAGTGGAGCTGCTTCCCGCTGCAACGCGAACTACAAAAATCTTATCTAAAGTCACTTATTGGAGTACTGCTGTGTTCTGCTTTGAATTGTTTATATGCATCGACCATACGTCTTACACTTGCATCAAAACTTTCTTGATCAGAAGCGGCAGAAGACAAAGCATCACTCACCTGAGTTTTGAAGTATTCTCCCAAAAGTTTTGCCGCTGGAGTCTTACCGAACTTACTATCGTCGTCATCGTCATGTCCAAAACTTGGTCCCATGAGCTTACCACTTGCAATGTCTTCAGTGATCTTCTCCATAATACCCATTGTCAGATCGTGAGAAGAACCACCTTCGAGAACAAGCATTTTAGCCAAAGCAGAAGCAGGACTAGCTGGGTACACACGCATGACATCTTTTTGAACTTCCTTGTCGAGGTCTAAATTTCCCTCACCCAGACCAAGTTCAGGAGCCTCACCTTTCTCTGCGCTCTCAGCTTCTGCAGCACTACCAAACATATCGGGATTAATATCATACGATCCGACTTCTTTATCGCCCGTAAAGTCGAGAGCGGCCATTGCTACACCATCACCTTTGGTTTGATCTAATACTTCAAAACGAGGTACACCATCACTCTGAGCCCATGCCTGTAATTGTGATTGCAATTTCTGATCAGCATGATTACCCTCGACGCGCACAATGAGAACATCAGCGTTTTTGTCGACAGCAGCTTCCATGCCCTTGACATTCTTATTTATTTGCTCTGCAATGGCATCTAATGGTAGTCCACCGCCATCTCCCTCATCATCGGGACCACTGCCACCGCTAGTTTCTTCTATCGCAGGAAGATTATTGCGAGCACTCTCTAAATATTGATCTGCCTCCTGTGCAGAGACTTCACCAGCAGCTACAAAACCCTTGAGGATCATGGCCAGGAGTGCGAGAACACGAGCACCCTTACCAATCTTGTTCTTGATGCCTATCCAATCACCCGCTTTAAGCATCTCAAAGATTTCTTGAGCACTCTCTTTAATGCCTGCTTCTTGCAGAAGAGCAGCAAGAATTACTCGATCTACTTCATTAGCACGTTTGTGTAAACCACGTTGCTCAAGCCGATCAGCGATGTCAGCTAGCTTTAGAATGGTTTCTTTTTGTACCATATCAGTGCGTCCTCTTATATTAACTTGCAATTCTCAATACCACAGACTCCTTCTCTATCTATTAAAGACAGAGTTATCAATACTATGCCAAAACAAAAATAGCGAATCCTTTATTAGGACCCGCTACTTTCTACAGTGAATCGATTTTATTCTACTTACTACGACTCCGTGACATCGTTATCTTTGTCGGATGACTCTTCTTCTCCTGGTTCTTTTCCTTCTTCAGGGCCGAGCTCTATCATTTCAACAGGTTGCTCATAACGCAAATGGAAATTCTCGTCAACTTCTTCTGCAGGTATACCACAAAGTTCAGCTCTATACCTATGCCAGGCTGGTGTGTTTTTACTATCTCTATCAAGAAGCGCAGATAACTCTGCAAGCTTCGCCGCACCATCTGGTCGAGCTATCCAGATCTCATGGCCTAAACAGAACATAACTAATCCGTATCTAGATGTTATATACCCTATTAGACGCATTGTTGCATGATAGTTCTTTTCATCTGGGCGAATCATTGCAGCAGTACATGCCCCTAGTGCTACTTTTTCTGCTTGACCTGTAATGAAGCCGGCGGCGAAAGTCTTCTGATCTGCTTTGTCGTCTGTTAATTCATCTACTATCTCACGATAAATCTTGCCGCACCACTCCTTAGAAGTACTCATCTCTTTAACTCCTTAACTAAGCGTTCACTCGTTATTTGCTTACTACGTTTAAGGCCTTCGAACCATTCAATGTGACTTATAATTTGATCCCAAAACTTTCCACATCTTACAAGCCCCAAAGCATTGTCTTTCCCGAACCCTACAAAATCTGTAAGCTCAATGCTTCCTTCTCTAGGATGATCAAAGATATAACGAATCTCATTATCTCTGACAGACCAATAAGGAATCTTCCAGTGCTTAATTCGAGACTTCCAGTGACTTCTTAACCCTGGAGGACGGCCACAAAACGACTGGAAGCTACGAGGATCACTTTCTCGATAACTGTATGTGACATCACAATCAACTCGCTTTCTCCTTTTACGCCTCACAACATGGAAACGCACAGTCTCTACAGTTATGTTAATGATCTCTCTGGTTTCTCTCGCCACTGCAAAGGCTCCTTGTAATCGTAGTAGAGTTCATCTTCATTGCTCGCTTGTGATGATCCTGACACCATTTCGCTATCTGCCATAACTCACCCCACGAATGCGTACCAAATTGACTGAGTGCCAGTGCGTGTCCACCTTCGTGTAGCATATGTTTAGGCACTACATGTAGAGTTCCACCAGGTGGAGTAAACCCATATTCTATATCATCGCTGCTAACAGTCCATTCTTTTACCTTGTAATCATGAACACGATTAGCATATGTTGCTGCTTGAACTTGTAACGTCTGCAGTATACTTTTGGCATCGCTACACCAGAATGTTGATAATCCATGATCCATGATCCATGATCCATGATCGTCGTTGAAATTTATATTGCTATCTACCTGTTCAGACAATGCATCTATGTATATGGAGAGCGAAATCTGAAGTGTCTCAGTAACGAAGAGTCCCACACCGTATATTGTAACACACACTAAGGCTTTTGGTTTAATGATGTTCATGTATTAATTATAGTATAAGATACCAGACAAGTCAAAAACAAAAACGCATCTGCAAGCACAGATGCGTTTCTTCAAACCCTACTATAACAAGCTGTGACTTCAGAATAGCTTTTCGAGCATCTTGATGATACTGACGATAAAGCTAGCAAAACCAGTAGCAGTTTCTCTCTTTTCTTCCTTCTCTTCTTCTTCGCTTATTCCTGAGTTGATTTCTACCGTTACTTCTTCCAAACTAAACCCAGCATTAGGAGCGAGAACCACCTCTTTCTCCTCAGCTAGTTCTTCTGGTTTGGATACAAACGGTACACCTCCGATAAACTTCATGTGATCGTCTATGTCAAACCAATCTCTGACTCTATCCCAATCAAAGTTTGGTCCCGGATCTATCTTGCGCCCTGGAGCTATATGTTCGTGGCCCACTATGGAATCGATAGCTGTTGACTCAACATCTTTCAAGAGCAGTTGACGAAGAGAATCATACTGCTCTTCAGTGAAGCCACTCTCATAAGTTCCGCATATCTCATAGCCAATAGAGTAACCGTTGCACCATTTGCATCCTTGCCAAGTGCTATCTCCTGCATGCCATAGCTTGGCAGTAATGGTTTCAAACTGGAACACTTCTCCATTACGAGCAATGACATAGTGAGCACTTACTTTGGCATCTGGATTCTTGAACCAACTCACAGCACCTTGCTCGTTTTCTGAGCCTGTATAATGAATAACAGCAAGGGTAATATCTTTAGTCATTCTGCCTTTTGCAGATTTGTTGGGCGTAGAACATTGCGTTACGTCCATGACTATTGCTCCTCTAATGCTATATCCCAATCATCTGTATCAGGATCACCTCTGAACCATCTCTGAATATCGTCTTCTTCCTCCTCATCTACTTCTTCCTCAGGGCTCAATGGCTTTCTAGCAGGTGCAGGCTTTTTCTCCTCAGTCTCCACTGGAAAGTCTAACAACACATGTATCTGCTCTTCAGACAAAGGTTCCTCAGGAGTCTTTGGTCTTGGAGGTGGAAAGACTGCTTCGTCTATTTCGTCTTCGCCTGGAAACTTATTATAAGCTACTTTACGTGCATCCTTCTCTTCAAAGCCCATTTCCTCTATCAAAAAGTACATGAACTTTTTGGGATCTTCTTCTTGTATTATCTCGATAGCTTTATCGGCTGTTGCTGGAGCACGATTACCAACTTTGATTGCCATGTTTAACAACGCTCTACGTGTTGACTTTAACATCACTTACCTCTTAGCTGGACATCCTTGTGGACATTTCTTTAGAAATTCTTTACGCTTCTTTTCTTCAAGTTTCTGGCGACGTTTGTCATTGCCTGGACGATCTACTCTGTGTGTCCCACAAAAACTCCTCAAGGGAGCATAAACACCTAGGCGTTGTAAGCGTCTGTGTTCTAGTGCAACCATATAACGATCCTTCTCTTGGATCATTACATCGTACATTTCTTTCAAATCATTACGAAGCTCTTCAGTCTCTTCATAACTCATATCTGAATGTTGCTGGACTACATTATTAATGAATTTATCAATATAGGCATGTAATTCAGTGCGAAGCTCAAGATCGCTTTTGCCTTGACGACTCTGAAAGGCAAGCTTCTCAAGGAATGCCTGAGTCTCCATAGAGCATGCAAAGTAATTAGTGATATCCTCTGCAGAGAAAGGCTTAAACCCCTCTGGAGGTTCAAATTGTGCATCATATTCGACAGTACGCTCCTCTAAAAGGTCCTGTGTTCCATGAAAAAACTCATGAAAGACCGTACCTGGAATACGTTCACTCTCATTTAGGAATGCATACAGGGGTATCACAATAGCCTTGTACGCTTCGTTCCATCGCCCTCCTACGCCAGCCTCATCAGAGTCAGCAATAAAAACTTCTACCCTCTTTGGAGGAGACTGTCCGTAACGTTGCTCAAAAGTCGTAGAGACATCTTGCCAAACAGCTGGATAATCTTCAACATTAAAGACTGCGGCAGCTCTTAACCACATCGTGGCATTCTCATCACAACCTTGAGCTATAACTTGGCCTGCCGCATCTACGACGTCCACCGTCGGACAGATGTTGTTGATACCAAGCTCTTTAGCACGCTGTTCTATATCGAACCATTTAGTAGCGCACATGTACTTGCACTTTATCTAGATAGTGTCTTCTCTTGTAAGACAAAGATATCAATCGCTGGGCGCAAAAGTCAACGTGCTGTCGCTAATTTAATTTTGAACACAAAAAAAGCGGAAACCACACAAGTAGCCTCCGCTTTAATAACGCTTAAGCAAATATGCTATCTTGCACTGCTCGTATCAGGTGTTGTATGTCTGGCTTTCGAGGCTCCAATTTGACCACCATACCTGTACGTTCCAATTCCAATAACAACTGGTGAATCTCCCACATGAAGGACCAGTCATCACCAAATTCTACATAGGCAAGATTGCTATCTGCTCCTTGTTTCAACATATGTGGCTTAACATAGCACTTTCTGGTTATTTCTGTCGAAGTGTTCTTAAGTATAGTAGTTTTGGTTATCCGTTTTGGTGCTTCGGCAAGAGTCCAATGCTCTATTGATAACCCTCTACACGATACTGTATGCTCAGGCTCATATTGCCCTTGTATTCCATCTGTAAACCAATTAAAACTATTTACCTTGCTCTCTGCATACTGTAAGATGTTTGTTTCAACCTGGCATACTAATTTACCTTGCTCAACTTGCGAGCCAATGATAGAAATCTTGTGGACCTCTACTCCTTCGTGACATATCCTACCGCCCAAAGAGTGAAGCAACCCTTCAGTTCGCATGAATATTAATACTGCAAGATCGATTTCAAACAAATTAGCAATCCTTTACTAATCCATACTTAACTGCTTTTACTCTTGCCTCCCACATTCGTTCTGCCGATGTGGGTTTCCTTTTAATACACTGCTTGTCACGCTTCTCACTACGATGATTATCATGCACTATTCGATTGTGCGGGCCCTCAGTAGTCATGACTTTCTCCTCGTAAAGAGTCTCTACTGAAAGCTCAAAACATCAATCCAAATGCAAACCATGCTCTTTAAACCATTGGATCCCTTCGTGCACATAGGGCCAAAGATCTCTACAGAGAGTCCAACCCAGAGCATTCTCTTTGTCGATAGAAACCAGATGACCCAAGGGACACTGAAAGTCTCGAGTACTATCACGAAAGACAAAATCAACTACATGCTTATTCACAATGCGGAGCTCACTTCTTTTATCATGTACTCGCTCTCTTAGATCCTTTTCAAACACTACCAAAGTAGCAGCATGTACCGATGTATCTTGTCTGTCGTTAAGATGATGATAAGTAATAAACATACCTACCTCTGACCCTATAGAGGTATGATTCTTATAGAAACATACACGCCTAACAACAATGTCAATTGTCCGAGAGATACCGGTCAATGACTCCCTGGATACGCTCTCGGCCAACTGCATTTGCGCTGTGGACATAATAAGTCTCCGGCACAAGTATCCCATGAAAAGCTCTTTCAGCTAACCAGAGGGCAATGTGATAACCTGTTTTCCCATCATCACCTTCTCCGTCTGCTAAATCGTGATCAAACGAAACAGTAGAGATAGGTTGTGTCTGCAATATTTCAATCGCCTGGGCAAAAGTTTTCGCCCAACGCCAACCTTGCGGCGCTGGGCGAATATCATCAATCCATAGTTTCATTTTAAGACCGAGACTTTAACAGTCTACTTACTCCTTTATTTTGTTTACGCGTCTTCCATTGTGCTACAACAACCCCTGCAAAAAGCAATAGCGCCATAGCGTCAAAGAACATTGCTCACTCCTTGAAAGGATAAAACTGCGCAGTACTCCCAATATTGCTCTTTCCCTGCGCCTACCTACTACGTATAAACACTGATCAAATAACTGCTCTTTAGTATCTCAATATCAATAACATAGAGAAGTTATTATTTTGCAGTGAACTACGGCGTTACTGTCTTTCCTTCTCGCCAACATACCTCCCATTGGTTCGTGTCCGGCCAAAGTTTGGCAACTTCAAACGGAAGAGTCTCCCCGGTCTCTTCAAGGTGCTGTATATGACTCAATAGGGTCACTCGCTCACGGTTCTCTTCTCGCGGAAAAATTCCCCAGTCCTTTATGGTTTTATCGGCATAGTGAGCGCAATATCGTTTCGGCTCACCGAATCCAGGATGGTTAACAACATCCATTGCATTCATCATTGCTCCATAAAACACTTGGCGTCGTTCTTTCCCTACATCGCCTTCAGTCATTGCCTACCTCTTTCACATGTGGAGCTCCTAGTCCTAGCTCATCGTACGTCTCACAATCCTTGAAAGAAGGGGCCGTTATGTCATAGAAGTTGAACTCCGGATGCTTCATGACGAGAAGAGATTGATCATGTATCGTTGCGTAACCCCACCCGTCTCTTTCGTTCTCAGCAATGGGCTTAACATTGGCTGTAATTAAGGCATTGGCCGATCCTCCAATGAGACACACTTTGGCTTCCATCAGATATCCTCTATGTTATGATGATAAGTGACCCACACTCTCCGTGTATGATCAATATATCACCACTAGGAGTTAGCTCATGTGATGCATCATAAATGCGATGTGCTTCTTCTCCATCGATATGTCGTTTCTCGGCAGCGTATTCGAGTCATGCATGAAAGAGCAAAACACTCATTATTTCATGCTCTTCATCAACATGACCACTGCCATTGAGAACGACTATCTTGTAGAATTTCACAACGTCGACCAACCCTTCTCATTTCTATACTTAATTTCAGTACATCCGGCATTCGGCATGCCAAAATCGTCGAGAGGAGCAAAATCCTCTAAGGCGCAATACCCTTCGTAATACAGTTCGCCATCATCATCGAACATGCGAAAGGGGAATCCATCTCCTTTCTTCAGCTTCTCGATCGTTGCATCATCGGCACCTTGAGGACCTGCCGTTCCGTCATCTTCGCCATCTCCGATAACGTCTTTTGTAATTACCCAGACTGCCATGTGCCACTCCTCCGATTTGGTACAATGAGATGGCCAAAGTGATTCTAGCATGCCGCACTCAACCAATCCGGCAGTGAATTGTGCATATTTGTCTACTAATTCGTTCGTACCTTTCACAAGCAACGGATGCTTACCGGAGCCTTACCAGAGCCTGTAAAATCGTGTTGCTCATCGATAATAAGGAGCTTGAGTTCTTTACACATACTAATTCGGCAGTTATCCTTCCTGTGCTTTGAGCCATTTCCATACACGAAACATCTCGATAGCATAGTCCAACTCATAATCACGCTGCATGAGTTGACCATCTTCCCATCCGCACGCACTGTAGTATTCAGTATCGAGAGGATTAGGGTCGATAGGAGTCTTCGCGTATCTGAAAGCCTGAGAAGCTTCACGCCGGCAATACTCTGCGGTAAGCTTCGGAGGAATCTGAATCATACTGCGTAGAGTATGATTGAATTGCTGCAACTGCTCAGAAGTAAAGTCCGTAGCTGTTTGCTGCCAATGTTGGCGCCAATGAAGAAGCTTCTCCATAGCTACCCGACGAGCATTTTGATTCTCTGCGATCAGTTCCTCGGCAGTGCGCAATGGCTGAGTTCCTCCGTCAGGTCTTCTCATTTCTGCTCCTCCTCAATGAATTCTACGGTTACTTCACACTCGCAAAGATTTCTTTCGTCCCACTGAAATTCATACACAGTATTGTGCAAAGGATAACTCCATACAATACTATGTACAAACTCGTTACCATAATGACTTTCAAACTCTTCCGGACCTCCATACTTGCCTTGAATGAGACTCATTTGCTCAAAGCACGCCATGCGTTCATTGCAACTATTGGAAGAGAAAGGAGAGTCTTGTGACGACCCACATCCGAACATTAATAGAACTATAGCAAATCTCAACGCTTTCATGTTAGTCCTTTATGTTCGAAACGTGAGTAAGAATCATTCCCACCGTCATCAACATAAGGCCTTTGAATTGAGCATCAGACATATCAACCCAGCCTTGTCCTATGCCAGCTAGTACCATCAACATGCCCATATCCATTGAATGTGTTCTGACCGAATGATCGATCGATCTCCACATACTAGAGCGGCAAATGGGCTGATGTGCTTCACCCACCAATTAGCAAACCACACTAGCATTCTAATGCCTCCCGTGATTATATAGTTTTTTCCTTTATTATACAATCCCGAAGTTCAAAAGAAGTTATTTTTTACGCTTTAACTGTATGGGGAGTTGTAAACCGACGTTTCTTAGCGAACATAGGAACTGATGTTTGAACGTCATCAAAGCTACAGGGTGCAAAGAAAAGCAAATCGGAACACGGCTCCTCTTGTACTGCATCAGCATTGACAATAACAATAACCGTATCGTCTTTGTAGCGAATTACCGCATATTCATCACGTACATTCGTATGCGCTATGGAATCAAGATCTGACATATATTTATCAAGCTGATTGTAATCCACAGCGAATTCCATATCGATATCGCCAGTTTGAATAAAATCATAGACTACTGTACGTAATGAGTATCCTTCTATAATTCTTGAGCATACATCCGATAGTTCTCCATCTTCTAACTTAAACACCATTGCCTTATATAACATTGCTCGCAAGCCAGGCTCATTAGGCAGGTGTCGCAAGATCGGCTCAGGAGTAGATGCTACATCTCTGAGTGGATACTCACTCTTAGATCTTTTGGGCTCTAATTTTAATATCGAAGCTGTAGGAGCTGCATTCGTATTTGGTGTAGTATGTCCATTGGCTTGTGCTTGCATCTCATAACACAAAATGAGATCTTCAGCCAAAGTGAAATTAAGCGAACCTGGAGATGGACTCCTTCTATCACGATACTCTTGTATTGTAGCGAGCTTTCGACCATTACGCTTTAATGTACGGAGACAACTACTGATCTCTCGCAATGAGCGATCAAAACCCGCTCTGTGCAATGCTGTACGTAGCACAGTTACCTTATATCACGGATGCTTCTTTATACCTAAGAATCCCATTCTAACACTTCCTTTAAATATTCTTTATGCCTTCTTTCTTTCGTTGTTGTTCAAGATCACGAGAGTACTCTTGTTCATCAGGACAACCGTGATTTGCATTGGTCATGCAACAGGATGTATATTGTCCAGTATTGCGACTGCCAGCGGCTCCAATAACACCTCGATGCTGATAGGTGCCAAGTACTAGGCATTGACGGCCAATACACTTACTGTCTTTGATCTAATATCTCTCTTTGTCGCCCTTCTTCTTGATCGGCATCTTTAAAGAACTCTTCTTCTTCCTTTGATTGCTCTTCGCATTTAATGCAAATACCATGAGATGTTTGATTTTTAAATCCCTTCTTTGCTCCCATGTTTTTGCCATACTACGCACAGACCCTTTTCATTTTAGGAAACCAAGTTTGCGAGCTTCGTCCTCAGTCAATTCAACCTTCTCATCAGAATCAGCAAGCCCTTCATTTACACACCACACATTGAGTCCTTTCATCTCGCAGAACTTGTCCCACATGCCCTTATCCATAATCTCTCTAAATGTAACTACTATCTCCACTGAATCACCTCCTTATAAATAAATAAAGAACGCCATGAGGATCTTCCCGTCCACACGACGTTCAAAGTGTACTTTCCTCAATTATATAATGAGAGAGTTTATTTAGAGTTTGCTAAAAGACCCTACTTGCGCCTTTTAACAGCCTTCTTTCTCACCCTGCGTGGTGTCAACTGCCCGATGACTTCTAGAATGGCATCCTTGGCTTTGATGATACCACTGTAACGCTGCTCAAATCGCTGGAGAGCCTCGACATTATACTGCCGAGGACGCTTGCCCTCAGTCTCCCATCGCCATATCGTGATTGGCTTCACCCTCAAAATACTGGCAAAGTCCTGCCGAGTGAGTCCGACCGACGTGCGAAGCTTCTCGATCTTTGCTCCAGTATAGACGCTACTGATGTAGCCACGTACTTTCTTCTTTGACGCCTCCACCTTTTTCACCTTCCTCTGAGTCATTCTTGGCACGATCCCGCTCCTTACTTATGTGTTCACATACAGAGAGCACTGTGCTACACGTTGCAACACAGCGCTCTTTGTTGGTTGTTCTGTTTATGATATATAAAAGTTTATTTTGAGATCCTGTTTGTCTCCTTACATCACTGACAGCTTAGCATCAAAAAGACTTTGTCTGTCATCATAGACTGTCAATACTCTGATACTAATATATTTACTACCACACAAACAGCCAAGACTTGCATGCTTTAAGGAATTTATTTCGTGATCCTGTATGTCTTCTCTAAGAAAATGGCAGCCTAAACAGTATCCTCGTAGTATGTCATCCCCATTCACCACTTTACCCTTGCGTGCGATCCTCTATAAAAAGGAATGTTTTTGTTGAGATCTCTTCTTGGCGTTCTCTTGACTTGTATCTCAGCCGGCTCACCTGGCTGCGTTATTGGTAGTGGCGTGTACTCATCTACCGGCCAAGGGAACGCTTTTGGCTCAGGAATCTCCTGCACGATCCTGGTCATAATGAGCCCTTGCGGACGAATAGGGCCCGTAAGGGCTTGACGACCTCGACTCTTGGTTGTTAATGTACTCATTAATATGGCGCTGTTGGTGGTGTAAAGTTCGCTGTATACAATGCTTCGCCCTTAACTATGCGTACTTCGTCAATGTGGCCATTAACATAGTTGATTTTGCCACCCACATACAGCGTTGAATTGGCATTGGCCGGATTGGAAACAGTGCCGGTTCCTCCTAGTTGTGTTCCATCGACAAATACTCGAAGAGATGTTCCTTGTCTAGAAGCTGCTAAGTGATGCCAGGTCCCAGGAGTTCCAGTCCAACTACCACCAGCGTACTGCCCTGGATTGATAATGAATCGTAAAAACCCAGCATTCTGACGCACAAAGACCCAACTCTGGGCTGGGGCTCCCGCATTATCTCCAGTGCCAATGTATTCCTGGGATCCAGTGGCCACAGTTGGTCGATACCAAAGCTCTACTGTAAAATCACCAGTTCCAAAAACCCATTCGTCACTTGCTGGAACTGTTAGGCTATCACCAACACCATCGAACAATGCAGAGCCTGTACCAAATTGTTTTTGAGCCGTATCTATCTGAGCATTGCCAACTGCAGTTACAGTATAGCCATTGCTAGATGAATCAATAAAGGTAGTAGAACCATCTGAGCCATCACAATGCAATAATAATCCAGGTCCAATAAGCTCAGTAAATGCATATACTACTTTAACATCGCCCTGTTCTCCAGTGCTATCGCCTGTGGTTAATTGCTCTGCGCTAATAACCTCAAGTGTATAATCACTTGAGTTTCCAGCATCTGGATCAGCACTCACTCTCACTACTTCATCGGTGACCTCTACTCCTGGACGATCTGCATTCGGATCATCCCAGTACGCTGTCTTAGAGTCGCTTACTTGATCAACTGTACCTACATCACCTAACCCTGCTCCGATTGAAACAAAAGTACCACTAGCATTTTTATATAGAAGCGATACATCAAATGTATCCCCAGCAGTGAAAGGACCTGTTGGAGTAAACGATGCTGTATACATAGCAGTGCCATTAACAACACGAACCTCATCTATATATCCCCTAAAGGCATAAGTCCATGGACCCCACTCGTAAGCACGTCCTATTGTCAATGGATGTGAATTACTACCAATAGCTCCTAAAGTACCTGTGTGCACAACACTTCCATCAACATATAGTTTGAATTGATTGGTACCTGTTCCTTCTCTTACTGCAGCAACATGCTGCCATGCATCACGTGTGATAGCACCATCTGCTGAGGTATGTATTTGGAGCCCGTTAAAAAAGAATCCGAGTTGGTTCGTAGGTAGCACCCGCAACCCCAACCAGTATTACTGCTATATCCATTGTGAGTCACAAATGCGCCGTAAGAGCTCATAGCAGCAATTGGATGGATCCAGCATTCCACTGTAAAGGGATTGGAACCCAATTCCCAGTCAGAACTATTAGGGACTTCAAGGTAATCACCTGGAGTTCCGCCATCAACAAGTAGAGAAGCGCCACTAAACTGCGATTGCGCTGTGCTTACAGCAGCATTGCCATAAGCTGTTACTGTATGTGCTCCAGTGGCGTCTGGGAAACTAGTGGAACCGTTGGTTCCATCCATATGTAATAAAATATTGGGTGCTGTCATGTTTTTAGCTGCTTTTTTCTTCCTTAAGCTCTTTTACAAATTTGATATAACCTTTATGCTCTATCTCGAACTGCACCGCACATTCCTTACATAGACCATGAGTCGTTTGACCCTTTGGCCCTTCCTTTGTTCCCATATCTCTATTGCACCACGCACACACGATCTTCATCGTGCATCATGTCACCTTCTCTCCATCAATAAGGGCTCGTTGGTGGAGTAAAGTTTGCTACATATAATGCTTCACCCTTAACTATGCGCACTTCATCTAACTGACCACCTGGGTTGCCGTAGTTGGAAAGAAGATCACCAGCTACATAAAGAGCATTGGAAGTATCATGTGAATTAGCTATTGCTGGAGATCCAACCACTGTTCCATTCGCAAAGATATATAGAGTAGCACCAGATCTACAGATAGCAAAATGCGTCCAGGTATTATTAACTCGAGTCCAAGCTCCTGTGTGTAAGCCTCGATCCCAAGCACCTCCACCTGTGGTCGATGCAAAGCCAAGATTGCCTAGATAATAATAAATCGACCATCCTGCAGAAACTGCATTAATAGGACAAGTAGCAAGTAGAGTCTCGGACGTGCCAGCTGGAAGTGTTGCAATTGGACGCCACCAGAAATCAATGGTAAAATCTCCAGTGCCAAAACTCCAATCAGACGAGTTCGGTATTGACAAATAACTCGAATTAACAGTTAACTGAGCAGATTGATTAAAGCCTGGATTCCCATTGGAAGTTGTAACTGTAATATTGTTCGGTGTTACTGTGTGAGCACTTGCCGATGAGTCTATGAATGTAGTAGATCCATCTGAACCGTCCATGTGTAATAATAATGATGCATCTATAATCTCAGATAGAGTATATACTACTTTCACATCACCCTGAGCACCTATACCATCCCCAGTAGTCAATTGGACTGCACTATCGATGGCAAGTTCAAAGTTGGCACTATTACCGGTATCTGGTTCAGCACTCACTCTCATTACTTCATCAGTGATTTCTACATTATTCCTATCTTGAGAAGGATCATCCCAATAAATAGTATTGGAGCCTTCACCAATGCCACTGCCAACAGCACCAAGAGCACTAGAGACAGCAACAAAAGAGCTACCTGCATTCTCATATAATAGTGAGATCGTAAAGAAATTACCTATATTACCAGGAGTAAAATTGCTCGTGTAAACAGCAGCACCGTTTGTAATGCGTACATTATCAAGCTGACCTACAAAGCCACCAATGATACTCCAATAGCCTATACCTAAATCGTACCCTAAATTAGTTACTACAGTAACAGCTGTATCAGAGTCCTTGAGAGTACCGTCAACAAACAGACGTGACGTCGATCCTTCTCGCGTATAAGCTATATGATGCCAATTGCCATCATTGATGGACACAGTATTGTCCTCTAAAACGCTTCCTCCAGCAAAAGCGCCATAGTGTCCCACCATAACATTTCCGCTCGAATTATGCATTTCTATCCACCAAAGCCCTTGGACACCACCACCGGGATTGGGGGCATTATAGCCACGACAAATTAAGCCTCCACGATTAGTGCTCGTTGTATTGGCCCAGCACTCGATACAGAAATCGTTAGCACCAAAGTCCCAGGTAGCATGATCTGCTACTTGCAAATAAGCGCCAGAGCTACTCATCTGTAGGGCGCCCGTTCCGTATTTGGGATTGGCAGTGCTAACTTGAGCACCCCCTACCGATGTAGGTGTAAATCCTATATCTCCCTCGTCAGAAAACGAGGTGGAACCATTGCTGCCATTACAACAAAGAAACAAACTTGTAGTCGACATAATTTAATTACCTACTATTTAAGAGATTTGCATTCCTTCTTAATAGGACTTCCTTAACAGGACTTCGATATCAATAAAACAAGCACAACTGGATCAAGGCTGATCGTGCTTTGTTAAAACCTACACTCTGAATCAGAGCTAACTCACTTCGTCACTTTCCATTTTCGGTAATGTGAAGTAAAAGGTTGATCCTTGCCCCTCTTCTGACTCAACCCACATACGACCACCATGATGCTGAATAATGCGCTTACAAATAGATAAGCCTATCCCACTGCCGTTGCTGCTCTTACTTTGCTCATTGTGTAAACGATGAAACATCTTAAAGAGCTTGTCCAAACTACACTTTGGAATTCCTACGCCATTGTCTTTTATACAGAACGTCCATTCAGCAATAGAGTCTTCATGCGATATGTCTACTATGAGAGGTTCGTTGCCCCGATATTTAATTGCATTGGTAATTAGATTTTGGAACACACGCTGCAATTGTAAGCGATCACCTCTTACTTTCGGTAATCCATTATGGACGATATCGGCATTCGCTTCTTTAATCGATGATTGCAGCTCTGTTAAGACTTCATGCAAAAGCTCTTGACAATCTACTACTTCTTTCTTGCTTCTCGTTCCTACTCGAGAATATTCTAATAGTTCTTTAATCATAGTCTGCATACGCCTTAATGCATCCAAGTTATGATCAACTAATTCTAGTTCTTCATTACTTAATGCTTTATTTAATTTGCAATTATAAGCCAGTGCGCCAACACTACTGGAAACAAAAGCCAAGGGCTCTCTTAAATCGTGTGAGGCTATATATGCAAATTGCTCTAGATCCTCATTGGAACGTCTTAGCTCAGCAGTTCGAGCAGCAACCATTTCTTCTAAATGATTACGGTACCGTAATAGTTCTTCTTCAGCTTGTTTGCGCTTAGTGATGTCTTGTGCAGTACCAACAACACGTTTAGGGAATCCTTCCTCACTGCGCAATAATAATTGCTCTTTGCACTCTAGCCAAATCCAGACGTTTTGTTTGGTCTTTACACGACACTCAAATTGTATAATTGTTCCATTCTTCAGAGTAACATATTGAGGAATAACCTCACGTATGATTCTCTCAAAGTCGTCTGGGTGCATAACTTTGCGCCATAACTCATTCCCCATTTCTGCGACTTCTTCAGAGGTATAACCAGTAACATGTTCGTACCCATCATTGAGATAAACATTCTTGCGTTCTTCAATGTCGTATACATAGAATATGCCCGGTGCTGCAGATAATATGTTGTGTAGAAATTGCTCTTGTATTTCAGTACCTTCTATAGCACGCTTCAAATGATCACAATGTGGGAAGGTACACTGCTTATCGTTGCTCATCAAACACTCCAGAAATGAACGCCACTCCCTAATGTATAATCATAATTATCAATATCATCCCTTATGCAGGGAAGTGTGCGACTTAATGTAACGTTATATGCCTCTTGAATCACAATTCTGTTGCACCTTAATCATAGGTTATAGTACCTATTTTATAGGTACGTTCTATTTCTTGCGCTTCTTCTTTTTCTTCTTAGGTTCAACTTTAGCAAGACTACTCTCACTCACATATATTTTGATACCTTTGAGCAACCCTTCTCTAGGGACGATCTGAATTAGACCGCGACTTGCTCTCACCACAGTGGCAAAGATGCCATTGTGCATGACTACTTCGTCGTCGACTTGCAGATTCATAGCAAGGATTTAACGGGGATGGGGTCTTTCGTTTCGTTGCCGTTCGTGCCATCTTTGTTATGCTCTACTGCTCTTGTGCTTTTGCTTCCCTCGCTGCGCGAGTCATTTCTTTATCTGCTGCTTCAAAAATCTCATCCCACGCTTTGCCTTGCGCTCGTTGCTCTTTAACTTCTTCTAATTGTTCAATGAGACAATCAACTCCACACATTGGAAACGCTGTAAGCATCCATAAAATGTTATGACCAAGCTCATCATTGTCCTCAGATAATTCTTTTACCATATTGGTTACTTCGTTTTCTCTATCAACTCGCTCTTTGAGCTTAGAATTCTGTTCCTCTATAGCTTTGACAGCCTCGCTCAGCTTCTTGAATTCATCAGCATACTGTGGTCCTTTGTAGCCTCCATGACTCTGAGCTAAAGACCAAACAGCTTGGAAATCTGAATCTTCATGTATAACATTCAACTTCTCAACGAATAGGCGAGCATAACGATACAAACTGAGAACGGCTTTGTCCTTTGGATCATTAGCATCACTCCAAACTTCTGGCTCCACTTTAACTGGCATCTGATTGAGCTCCTTTTACTCCCTGTACCGACATTATTAATTCCATCGGAAAGCAATGATAGCCACAGTATTCTGTGTAAACTACCAACACCTCTCCGCTAACACATGATTCTTTTTCATAGAATGCATAATTAAAACTGCAATTCGATCCATCTTCAAAACTTACTACTGGCATTATTGGAAAAGCACCAGCGTTAAGCTTTCCTGCCTTTGCTGAAACGTAATTCGCAAATTGTTTCATGTAATTGCTTTGCTCGCTTAATGTTTCCCCTACGTAATGCTATTCGTATTCTTTCTCTCTTCGCTCGCCTCGAAGCAAACTCAGAGAGCAATTGATCCATGGTCCAATAATCTTCTTCGATTGGTACTTCCTGGATTACATTATACAGAGCAGCCATAATGCCTTCAATAGGTAATCCAGTTTGAGCTTCTAGTTGCTGGAATTGTTCTAACAATCTAAAATATGCAAGCAGATCAGTTTCTTCATATCCAGGACTATATTGAAGAGCTCTGTCATATAGATTCTCGCAGATCTTTATTTCATTTAGTATATAATGTAATTGACGTGGTTCAATGCCAAGTCCAGATATTTCTGCTAACTGCGCAATCCTATCCTCCATAGAGTCTTTGATTAGACTCCTGTACCATTCAGCTACAGCTTTAGTGTGTTGTTCAAACATACTCGTCCTCACATCAAAGTGAACTCTACCTTTATATCGCCTCGATCACCAGTTCCGTCACCTTCGGATAATTGCTCAACGCTCTGTATTGTAGCTGTTGCCATAGAAGTATTATCAACTCGTGGTATTGCTTTGATCTTGATATATTGTGCTAAGGTCTCCACAGGATGATCGGTGTAGGCACTCCTCCAATATAGTATTTTGCTTCCATCAGCATACTGCCCAGCTCCTACATCTCCTATTACAGTAGTAGCAAGATAATAATTACCACCATCCTCATAATGTAACTCAATAGTGTACTTATCAAGATCAACTAACAATCGACCATCATGTCGCTCACTCTCACTAACAGGCAAATGATTATAAAGTGCAAATTCAGCACTGGTATGATTATTGTTAAGCCAAGACCATAATGCATTACCAATGCTCTCGGCCCATTGAAGTACTCCGTTACCATCATATTTTTTTACATAGCTACTCGACCCAGATTGCCGAGCAGTATATACATAATTGTCTTCGTCCATGAATATTCTATTGTCATGCACGGACGTAATCGTAACTAATGGAGTACCTGTAGCACGATGGTATTTGATTAAAGTATTATTGGTATCATCTAACGCCCAAACATTAAAAGTACTTGTTTCTACACCCAGACCTACAACGTTATCGGTCTTGATTGTGTACTGTGTAACCCCTATGCTATCTAGTTTGTGCAATACTTGATCACTCGTTAAAACCCAAACGCCACCATCACCACTAGAATGCACTTGTGTAAGAGGACCCGATAAAGTATCGCTTACCATCAGAGTGACTTGATTAAGTGAGAAATGATCAAACTTAGCTAATTGATTCCCATTTCTGATCCAAATCTCTCTATGATTGGCAACAGCCATCGTTCGTGGACTAGTAGATAGTGTCGACGAAGAACTTTCAGCAATCGTGCCTATACGAGAACCTGACATGCTGTACTTCATTATATATCTAGTTTGGCCCGTAGTTCTATACCATCCGATAGCTATGGTGTCAGTAGTAATTGGCCTAGCACCTGACAACTGATAATTAGCGTACGGAAAAGAAAAGCTTCCCGAACTAGAAAGAATAATCCTATTTCCTTCTTCATACTTATATTTGATAAATGCTCCCGTATCACAATTGTGAATCTGAGTCATAAACTGTGTGGTTCCAACTCGTATCGAAGGGAGTATTGCGTAAAAAGACTGATTGATGGTGGTTCCATCAGAAGTGACGTCATCAATTGTTGATACACTTCCATCCGTAACTTTAAGCCGTTCAAGCCTAGGTGTATTCGGGTTCGGATAGTGGTTCCATCCCTCAGTAGCTGTCCATATGCCGTCGACTGCCATTGATCTTTCCTCTATGTTTCAGTAATGCTCTATTGATACCATTCTCTATAAAAACTAAATATCAAGAGACTGTGTTGCATGTCGCTAATTTGGTGACGAACACAAAAAAAAGGGCACAGCCTAACTTGGCTATACCCCTCTATTCTAATCATGCTCTCCTCGAGCAATCTCTCTTGAGACGTGCCTTGCTCGCCCTCCTATACAAACGATGAATTTCTCCTTTATGTTTCCTCGGATGCAAAGGAACATAACAGGAGCGTTCCCAACCGCCAGGTCCAGTACCAAGCTCGGTACAGGCCCGAAAGAGCTCTTTTCTCCACGACATAGCAATAACTCTCCTTGAAAAAGTTAAGGGAGTTAATTGCCATCAAGCCTTTTCATTAGATTATCCTTCCTCTTGATGGTGATAATATCCCTGATCCAAATATTGAAGATCTTTGCCTTGGTGACTATGCTCTCTGTTACGATATACAAATGTTACCTCGACGATTTCACTATCGGTCTTCTTGTAAAAAAGTCCTTCTCCGATTGCCGTTCGAATTCTTTCCTGCCTTTACAGAAGACGAAAACTATAAATGACAAAGCTGTTCTGTTTCTGTCATGCTACCTTCACATCTTTTAATACTGGTAACTTCTCTATATGTTGAATGACTAACTTAACAATAGGCCAGTGCTGATGAAATTCAGCATAGCCTAATGCATCATGACGACTCTGCTCGTCTAATGCCATCTTAAGAAGGCTCGCTGACACACCACGATAACCAAGAGGTTGTGTATCATCTTCTATATGAAATAACGGTTCAACATCTTTTGTCACTCGCACTGCAGATGCCTTACACAACCTATTGAGAAAACGCGGACCAGCACCATTTCCTGCATGGGTAGCTTTTATATACTGCCAGAACTCCTTGAGGTGGATATTGCCTTCCATGATAATATGCTCCAGAAAAGCACGACGTGCCCATCCCTTAAATGCTAGTGTGGGATCCAAAAACGACACGCTACCAACTATGTTGTTGTAAACTAGCGAGACTTCGCTAAGAATACCCGTCGTAAAATTAACACTCTTCGGGCCAAAGCAAACTCTCGATATACAAAGGTCATTTGTCGCTCTCAAGCTGTGACTTTTTTCAATGCGATAATTGCAAATGTGCACAACTTGCTTCGAACGCAATCGATATCGCGTTTCGGCTCGCTCTTCTGGAGTATGGCACTTCTCGTATTCAGCAACCCATTCAAGTAATGCCTCTTCTGTTGCAGAAAAACGCTGGGCAGCAGTTGTAGACATAAACTTCACTGGAACATTCTTAGCTCCTGTTAGCCAACAAAAGCCCTTTCTCGTAGGTGCTGCTGCTATTCCCTCACGGATACATCTTTGATGCCATCGCCCACACTGAAAGCCTTGACTGTAGCGCATCTTGTATACAGCAAATGCTACAGTGCCACGCTCCAATTTATCACCACAAGATAGGCAACGCTCGTCACGTAAGCCAGGAACATAACCAAGATCGAGCTCGTGTCCGTACGCATATCCGAGGTCACATGTGTTGCGAACACCTAAAGTATTGGCAAGTTCCATGATAGGATGGAGCCGCCTCACCTCTTTACGCATTTTTGGACGCGGCCAGAGTCTGCGAGTACACGTCTTTACAGCATCTACAGAATGATCAAATCCCTTTTCTTTAAGGAGGTCTACAATCGACCATACATCTTTGTCTTGTTCGAGACTCTGCTTGATCAGTTTGAGTTCTTCCGGCGTATACTTCTTGGCCATAATAACTCCTAGGTAAAGGACATCCAGAGAAACCTCGACGGCTTTGAGAAACTGCCAGACGATCCGACGATTCCTGGACAATATTTCCATTGACCTAAAGGTTTTGGTATACCTTCCCGTCCACCGATTTCAAAATTCTGCTCTGAGTAGGCTCATTCGACCGCGATAAATTTCGACACGTGCTCAGATCTACGGCCTGGGTTACAGGATAGCCTCTCTGGATGACCTACTACAATTTTATATAACGAAGTTTTTTACGAAGACAGCATAATGACTACTATCAACTCTTCATCTTTGCTGACAAGCGCAACGCTCTGATCTTCACTGATAGTTGCACAGTCACGCCACCACATATCTATATGCTCTGGTTTGAGCCCACGACCAGTAGCATACTCTTCCCATGCTTGAGAAATCGTATCCGCCTCTATTATCCGTGGCTGATCAACCATTTCGTTGAACTTGTTGATCGCGCAAACTCGAAATTGCATGAGTTACTCCTTCTTCAAAGCTGAGGGATACCAAATCATTCTACGATTCCTGTGGTCGCAGAATTCTGATTGAACATGTATGCTGTACATCACCCACATCAACTCTCTTGGTTCCTTCGAAAAGAATCGCATGTTGCTCTTTTGTTAGGATCCACCACCCTTGAATTTCATCGACAATTCAATCCTGAAATTCCTCTTTGAACCAAACTGCATCATCGCCATGAACATACCTATAAGCGAGATCCTCTTCGAGGCGCTCAACTCCACCAGGACCAACTGCGACAAAGATCCCAACGTTAAACCCAATGTCGCCTGTGATTGTGCCATCATGTGGTATTGCTATCGGTTCCATCAACCCTCTCCATATATAAAGAGTGGCGGAGCCATTTCTGGCTCCGCCACTTAGCGGCTCTATGGCCGTGTAACGTTTATCGCTCGTCAGCGTTGCCGATCTTACTCGGCAGCCGGCTTGGCGTTCTTGCTATGGAACGCTTCCAGCGTTTCGAACTTCTCCGCAGCGGCGCGCAGAGTTGAGATGCGATACCGAACACTCAGAACAGTACGAGCATGACCCTTGGCCTCCAGGGCCTCAGCGATCTCGGAAGCGGAATTGCCAGCTTCCAGGCCGTCGACGATAACCTGATCCTCGGGGATCGTGTACGGACGACGATTCGAAGCATTCGACTGCATCGCGGTGGTGCTCAAGAATCCCATCTTTCTATCTCCTTATTGAGGTGTGATGGGCACGACTACGACTATCGTAATCGTGTTCTCTTTACTACATTATCATATCTCGAAGTTGAAACGAAGTTAATTATTTACTCTACTGTCTCGATTCGGCAGCAACCTGGTTGAGATCACTGAAAACCACATCGGCAATGTACTCTTTGATCTCTTCTTCGTCATCACATGCAGTATCATCGAGCCACTCATTATCGAGCAGATGACTGAAAATAATACTCGCTACTGCTTCGGCACGTTCGCGATTCGTAGGCATGTCACTCTCCTGCATTATTCATTCTCTTAAAAAGGGAGCCACCGAATGATAGCTCCCTTTTTGTTCTTACCGCTGGCCTGCAATCACGCCATCGATCTGCTTGATAATGGCACCAACATTCGTGTGCAACTCACGGAGCTGTTCGAGATTCAGCTTGAAACGTGGACCGTTCTTGCCACTATAGCCGGCGTAACGGTACGTTCCACCCAGGTTGCGATCGTTCCAGATGCCTTTCTCAACATACTGACGTATAGCTGCTTCGACGATTGGCTCACCGTTCTTGAAATCCAACTCGATTCGAGCTCTGAGCTGCGTCACAGATTCGGGCCGATCCGTCACGTGCGTGAACACGAACTCGTCCTCGTCCGCATCGACGTTGCGCGGATGGGGAGGCAGACTGTCGAGATCGACCTCACCATTGCTCTTGGGCTCGTTAGCTCCGAAAATCTTCGCCATGATGACGCTCCTTTGTTAGTGTATTGAGTTTCAAGTCGCGCTCTGCGAGCTTCTTACTCAATCACTTTTAATAATGTAACTGTGTTACATTATCATATCATCAAGTTCATTTAAAAGTTAAAAATATACCATTGCACGCAAACAAAAAGCGCAGCCCTCAAAAGAGAGCTGCGCTTCAAAAATCTCTATATAATGAGGATTACATTACAGGTACAGATGGTGGTGGCCCTTGATGCTGTTTGACACACGCCTGTAACTCGTCCAATGCTCCTCGTATCGTATCAATGGCACGCTGAGCTGCTGCGAAATCTGGTAGTCCTACTGGAGCCTCAGGTGGTCCCATTGGAACATTCCCAGGAATTGGCTCTACAGGTGGTCCCATTACTATCTTAGCACCTGGTCCCATTTGTGCTATCTTGAGCAATTGTTGTGCTCTTTTCTTATCCCCACGAGCCCAGGCCTTCTTGGCTAGCGCTCTAAGATGATTGCTTTGCTTCTTCTGCATTGTTGTTCTCCTTGTGAGTTTACATTCAACACATTTGGTTTCGCCATTATCCAGTCGGACAACAGCAATATTGCTGTCCCATTCTTCTAATACTCCCTCATACTGATCTCCTCTTACAATACTCCAAGTTACTCTGTCTCCTATTTGGTTATCGCGATTAAGCTCATTCATGATATTTCATACTCGACTTTAACATCGCCTTGAGCTCCGGTGCCATCTCCAGCACTCAGTTGAGCTGCACTCGTTACATTGACGCTATGGGTTCCTTCGTTGTTGGCATCAGGAACTAATGTCAATTGTACCTGAGCATCTGAGATCTCAACGTTCGCTCTGTCTTGTCCTGGATCATCCCAGTAGGCTGTTTTGGAGCCTACCCCTATATTGGCCCCTACATCCCCTAAGGCAGATGTTGCATTAGCATATGCTCCACCTGCTTGCTTATATTGAAATGACACAGTAAACACATCTTCCGTTAACCATCCAATGGCACCATTGGCGTGTGGTGTATTAAAACTAGTGATGATAGCACCACCAAATCCAGTATATTGAGTGGCACTACCAACATTGTCTACTATAACATTGGTACCGTCCCAAGTAATACCCCAAGAAAGCCATCCAGCATCAAAAGTATCAGTTACCGTTCCACTAACTCCAGCATATCTGTATACTGGACCGCTTGGATACTTTATCCCAAGCAAGTTTGTACCATCGTATGCTAAGCCACTTATATTTCCCCCAACGCTCCAACTATCTATAACAACAGGGCTAAAGCCACTGTAATGATACACCTTAGTTCCCGCATACTCTACACTAAGCACATCGCCATCGACTAATGTTATATCAGTTGTTCCAATCCCTTGAAATGAATCAGCCACGACACCACTAAACCCAACCATTTTAAAGACTACATTGGCAGTATTACCAGTAGTTCCATTAGAAAGATAAAGTGTACCGCCCGAGCATTCTAAACCCACCGGTGTGCCACTCCCTAACGAATCAACTAAAAAGGTATCTTTAATTGTAGACGTAAATCCACTATATCTATATATAACTTGTGTGGCATTGTTATTGAGTTTGACAAAGTCAGCCATTTTTACAGTCCTTATGTTAATATTTCATACTCGATTTTGACATCGCCCTGATTTCCAGTGCCATCGCCAGTACTTAATTGAGTTACATTTGTCACGTTTATATTATGTATCTGCAAATTCCCTGAATCCGGAATAGCCTCTATCTTAACTCGTCCGTTACCAATTTCAACATCTGCACGATCTTGAAAAGGATCTTCCCAGTACGCTATTTTTGAATACGTCCCGACAACAGTGCCTACATCACCCAAAGCACCTGTTACTTCAGCAAAGGTACCACCCGCTTCTTTATACTGTACTGTGACTGTATGCGTGGGCGGTGGATGGATTGTAATATAACCCGCCTTCACTTCTTGAGTAGTTCCGCCATCATTAGTTGCTGCTAGCGTAACATCATAAGTGCCTGGCGTACCATATTCGACCGAAGGATCCTGATCTGTAGAGGAGTTAGGAGTTCCTCCTGGAAGGCTCCAGGAATATGTAAGTGCCCCGGTCGTCAAGTTTGTAAAGGTAACTGGAAGAGGTGGGAATCCAATTAATGGCGTTGCTGAAAAGTCTGTATCAGGAGGTAAAGGCAATGCATTGCCTTGCCACGCTGGTAACATATTGGCAGAACCGCCCCTCAAAAACTCCTGTATGATTACATCAGAAAAACCAGAGTGTCTGTAAATTTTATTTGTTACGCCATTAAGTATCGAATATAAGCTGGCACCATCATGTACAATGTATATTTGATCCCCAGATACCCAGTGTGGATGGACAAACTGATCTAAAACGGTATGTGTTTCACCATCATATTGGTAAATAATTCCAGTTGCAGAGTCAACACTTAATAGGTTTGTGCCATCATGCCCAGGCTGATGCGTGCTTCCGCCACCACCCGCATATGATCCTTGTGGACTTAGATTGAGCCACTTCTGACCATTAGTGCCTTGCTTACCATATATGTATCCATTGTCAGGATCACTAGTTATTCTAGTACTACGATAAAAGCCTAAATCTATTTGGCCGGTCTGCGAATTAGAAAATCCTGCATATCTACGAATGTAGTTTTTACTTTGAGCTTGAACTGGGTATACATGAGCATATAGGTCGCTATTGTCAAACGCTATATTTGTAGCACTGCTATAGCCACTACCAGTATTACCCCATGTTAGGGTGAACTGATCTATAACGGTTGCAGAAAAACCATCATGCTGTCGAAATGTCCCCATGTAGTTGCTACCAGAGACCCAGTTGTATTCTGTAATTAGATTACCCATTATATGCTCCTCAGGTTATCTCATATTCAACTTTGACATCACCAATGGTACCGGTACCATCCCCTGTGCTCAATTGAGTTGCGCTCGTAACATTAGCACTATGCGTATCTGAATTACCACCATCAGGAACAAAAGTGAGCTGTACTCGAGCATCTGAAATTTCAACGTCTGCTCTGTCTTGAGATGGATTATCCCAATACGCAACTCTCGTGCCCACTTTAACATCAGCCCCTATGTCGCCTAATGCAGATGTAACATCTACAAATGAACCACCTGCGTTCTTGTACTGCAGTGTGGCAGTGAACTTATCTACAATGAAAAAGTCTTCAAATATAATACCCCAGACTCCTCCAGTAGTAGCTGCATTGAATGATTCTGCAATCGTTGTAGAAAAGCCATCGTGCTTCCTAAGAGTAGCGCTAGCATAAGTAATAAGATTAGTACCGTCCCATCCTATGCCGGTCTGGAGACTACCAGTCACTGTAATGGTGCTGTGTGCTGTATTGCTAAATCCACTGTGTCTTGTAACAGGTCCACCGGCATAGCGATTTGTATACAGATACGTACCGTCATGGGCCATACCTCGAATGTAGCCACCAGTCGCAACAAAGGACTCCAACACGGTATCGGAAAAACCATCATATTTTACTACGATCGGACTCGAACTATTGCCCTCAGATGTGATAATGTTTTGACCATCCCATGCCATTGCTGTTATCTCAGCAGAGTATTCTGCTGCAAAGTTACCTTGTATACTCGCTGAAAGACCATCGTGTTTGTAAATTAAGCCTGTACTGAAGTCGGCAGAATACAAATCGGTACCATCCCAAGCTAAACCTGTTACAAATGATCCAGGAATTGCAATTGAATCAATTTGTGTACTGCTACTGAAACCACTATACTTCGCAATGGCGCTAGGTGTTTGTGTTGCAACCCAAAAATGTTCCATAGTATTATCCTTTATATAGTTATCTCGTATTCAACCTTGACATCGCCAACAGTACCAGTACCATCTCCGATAGCCAATTGCTCTACACTGTTAATGGTTACAGTAAATGCTACATCATTCCCAACCGCTGGTACAGCTTCTATTTGTAGCTGATGAGCTAATGTCTCTGTGCTTGGTAAGTCTTGAGCAGGGTCATCCCAATAAGCTGTCTTGATTCCTGTCCCTATAACACTTCCAACATCTCCTATTGCAGTTGTCGCAGTGTTATAAACACCAGGAGATACTTTGTACTTCAACGTAACTGCATGCTCTGGTGGTGGCTTGACTTCGATATAGCCAAGCTTTGTTTCTGTTACATCTCCACCTGGACCAAATGCCTGAAGAGAAACATTGTATGTGCCTGGTGTATCGTATGCAATAGTCGGTTCAAAGTCTGTTGATGTCCCTGGAGTTCCTCCTGAGAATGTCCATGTGTATGAAGTTGCACCAGTACTTGTATTTGTAAAGTCCACACTAAATGGGGCATAATCTACTGTTGGCGTTCCTGTAAAATCAGGAACGGGTGGCGGTGGTAAAGCAGTCCCATCCCATGCTATGAGACGATTAGTCCCACCAAGATTTCTTTGTTGTACAATATCAGGACTAAACCCACTATGCCTATATACTGTATTATTAGAACTTGTAAATAAGTTTACACCGTCATGTGTGACATCTGTGACAGTACCAGCTGAATGTGTAAACATATCATCCACAGTTGCTGTCTGACCAGAATACTTATATACTGTGCTGTCCCATACACTATAAAAGTTGGTCCCATCAAATGCAAATTGACTGTATTGACTTCCCTGGAAGGCTACTACAAAGCTTGTTTGTGCTGTTGTGCCAATGTATGGCACAACAGTGTTTCCATATCTATGAAAGCGTCTATTGCTTAATGAGGGATTGTCCGATAACTTAACATAAGCCGCAGAAGACACATTGTAATTCGTCGAGCTAGAAAAGCCTACATGCCTTCTAGCATATGGTGTAGCCTGATGTAATGGACCAACATTGCTCCAAAGATAACCATCGTGACAAATTGAGCCCCAGCCCCCATAGCCACTCTGTTCAAACCCTATCTGGTAAGAAAAATTATCGATTGCAGTTGCAGAGAATCCTGAGTACTTAGTGGCAGAAACATAGTACGCACGATTATGCCAAGTACCAGAACCAGTCATCCAATTGTACGATGTTATTAAATTGCCCATATCTTATCCCACTTCGTAGCTAACCCTAACATCACCAACATCTATCAGCCAAAAGACCCTCACCAAATGAGGCCCGTGATTCTAATAGCCGCAAACTATTTCTTCCAGAGTGCTTCCGGTAACTGCGTTGTCTTACGATACTTTTTCCAACCCTCATCCGCTTCCTTTAAGATAACCTCAGGAGGACAATTAAGCCAAGAGCGTCTTTTTTTCGCTCTTGGCTGTCTACCATTGATGACTTTGCCTTGTTATGCGATTTCGTACTCGACTTTAACATCGCCTTGAGTACCTGTTCCGTCTCCAGCACTCAATTGAGTTGCACTCGTTACATTGACGCTATGGGTTCCTTCGTTGTTGGCATCAGGAACTAATGTCAATTGTACCTGAGCATCTGAGATCTCAACGTTCGCTCTGTCTTGGCCTGGATCATCCCAGTAGCAGGTTTTAGAACCCAAACCAATGCTAGCGCCAGTATCTCCAAGCTCACTCGTTACATCTACAAATGCTCCACCGGCTTGCTTATACTGTAGCGTAACAGTAAATAACTCTACTGACATGAACGCAAGTGCGGTAGGTGTTGTGGCCGCACTAAACGTAAACTGTCCGAGTATGGTCGCACTGAACCCACTACGTTTGTATATTATCTTCGAATTCGGATCAGCTGTGTAAAGATTCCCATCGTGCCAATCTACACCAAAGCCATTACCAGTAACTTGAAACGATTGCTGTATAGTTTCACTAAAGCCATCATGTAAATAAACTGTTTCGTTATTCTGGTCCATACTGATCAGGTCAGTACCTGTCCAAGCAAGATCAACAGCTTGTATGTGTGGTGAATTAATACTTGTATCAATAGTCGTACTAAATCCGACATGTCGATAAATAGTAGAAGGGGTTGCACTTAAAAGATTAGTGCCATCCCAACCAATGCCCTGTCGGGTTAGACTGAGAAAAGTATCTATGGTGGCACTAAAGCCATCGTGTTTGTACACTCTGTTGGTGCCCAAGTCAGCACTCAATAGATTGTCTCCATCCCAAGCAACACATATAAGGTTTGAGCCTGGTCCAGCAAACGACTCTTTTACATCGGCACTGAAGCCACTATGGCGATAGAATTTGTTTGCACCTTGGTCACAACTTAAAAGATCAGCCATTTGTTATACTCCTTACGTTATCTCATACTCGACTTTGATGTCACCCTGAGCTCCAGTACCATCTCCAGCACTCAACTGAGCCGCACTTGTTACATTGGCACTATTGGTTCCTTGATTACCACCATCAGGGACCAATGTCAATTGTACCTGAGCATCTGAGATCTCAATATCCACCCTATCTTGTCTCGGACCATCCCAGTATGCAACATGCGTACCCAATCCTATGTCGGCACCAATCTCTCCTAAAGAAGCAGTAACATCAGCGTATACTCCGCCTGCTTGCTTATATTGCATTGTTACTGTGTAAATATTTGGCACTAGACCAGTCCAGTTTAATGAACATATACCTTGAGGAGAGCCAACAGATGAGTTAAACTGTGTATCTATAGACGCACTAATGCCATCCATTTTATAAATCGTTGCATCATAGTGGCAACATATCAAATTGGTGCCGTCAAAAGCCACATCGTATATACCCTGACCACCACCCGGAGCAGTTAATGTTTGATCAATAGTGGTAGAAAACCCATCGTGAACATAAATGTTTAAACGATCAGTCGTAACTAAATCTGTACCTGTCCATGCTACTCCAAAGGGTTGATGAGACAATGTAAGTGTCTCATCTATTGTACCTGTAAATCCACTATGTCTATATACTTTCATTTCTACACCATCAGCAGTACAACTAATTAAATTTGTACCATCTGATGTTAAACCACTTGGACCTGTAGCAGTAGGTGTGAACGGTATCGTTTGCAGTATCGATGCAGAGATACCATCGTGTTGCCATATAGCTCGTGTTGATCCACCACCCTGATGTGCACACGTCCATAGATCGGTACCATCAAAATGGGCACCATGCATATTGACAGATGGACCATTAAACTGTGTTACAACAGTACTAGTAAATCCAGAATAACGCACGATCGTATTGTTAAAATGTGCTACTATGATATCAGTGCTCATCTTTTATGCCCTTTACGTTATCTCATATTCAACTTTGACATCTCCAACACTGCCAGTCCCATCCCCAGCACTCAGTTGAGCTGCACTCGTTACATTGACGCTATGGGTTCCTTCGTTGTTGGCATCAGGATTTGCATTTATTCTTACAATTTGATCAGATACTTCTACGTTGGATCTATCTTGAGAGGGATTATCCCAGTATGCCGTTCTGTTCCCAGGCTGAACATTTGCCCCTATATCACCTAGTGCAGAAGTCACATTAACAAATGCTCCACCAGCCTGTTCGTATTGAAGGGTTACTGTAAAGAGATCAATGTCAGCAATGATAGTCAATCCCTGAATGTTACTCATCCCTGTGAACGACTCAGTGATAGTGCTAGAAAATCCAGAGTGGTGGAAAATCTTGTTAGCACTCCAGTCGCCACTCCATATGTCACCATCACTATCAATTGTTAGGCCAGTAGCTCTTGAGCCTGGTGAGGCAAACGAGTCAGAAATTGTAGCAGAAAAACCATTATGCTTATAGATGCGAGCACTGATAAAATCTGTTGAATATAAGTCAGTTCCATCCCAAGCCAAACCTTCTGGGACACCTGCCGGACTTGCAAAGGAATCCAGCACAGTACTACTGAATCCATCTAACTTCGTAATGCGATCATTAGTACTGTCACTAGCAAGTAAGTTAGTGCCATCGTTGGTTATACCCTCAAATACACTTGTTATGCCTGCATAGCTAAAGCTCTCTAAAACAGTACTAGAGAATCCAGACATCTTATACATCTTGTTGTCACCCTGATCACTGCAAATGAGATTACCATTCATCCACCAATTGATTCCATTAACAACACCAGAGCCTGGAGAGGCAAATGAATCTACAATAGTTGCAGTCATGCCATTGTGACGATAAATCTTTGCGCCTGTATAGCAAGAGTGTACCAGATCGGCCATTTTAGTTCCTTATGCTATTTCGTATTCGACTTTGACATCTCCAATGCTGCCAATAGCATCGGGAGTATCCATTTGTGTTACAGACGTAATATTAAGACTACGTACATTCTCATTTTCTGGATCAGGATCCGCTATAATTTCTATCTCAGCATCTGAGATCTCTACTCCCCCACGATCTGTATACGGACTCGTCCAATAAGCAACACGAGGTCCGATCCAAATATTGGAACCTACATGTCCATCTGAGCTTGTGACATCAGCAAAAGAGCCACCAGCCTGCTTGTATCGCAATGTGATATCAAACTTGTCTGATGGAACAAGATTTGCCTCGAACTCAGAAGTAACAGAATAAACAGCGTTCTTTGAAAAGAGTTGACCACTACTAGACCATCCGGCTCCGTTGCTTGGCGAAAGCCCCACTAACGCCTGACTGTTGCCATAACCCCCTATTATGGTTGCGCCGGTACTATCTAATGGCACTGTCCCTGTTACGGGCTTAATGCTATTAGAGCCACCACTAGGGTATGGGAACAGATTAATGTTTGTTACTCCCCATGTTCCTGCCCCACTAGCAGTTGAGTTCAGCCACATATCCAAAGCATAATTACCATTGAGAGAGAGATATTCTCGCTTTAAAGCCAAGACTATTTGATCACCCCCTATATAAAACATTTCGTCAACTAAACCAATGATACTACCCCATGGTTGGCTTTGAAGGCTCCAAGTGACTCCTCTATCAGTAGACCGATAAACCCTTGTGTGTTGGTAGTCATTGCTACCTGTGTACGTCTGAGTACCACAGTATAGAATATCAGTACCTGTGACATGCGCTATTGCCCCTGCACCAGTAACACCAGGAACTATTGCAATTTGTGACCATGTATCTCCATAATCTAATGACCGATGTATGGTGCCAGTATTATATGTAAACTGATACATCTTGGGACGATACCAACCTCTAGCTACTATGATTTCACCATTGCCAAGATACACACCAGGATAATCGTTATCTCCTACGCCACCTATACCTCTTCCTGCATCCCAAGTCACTCCAAAATCTGTTGAGCGATAACATGTCCCACTTCCTATTCGCAATATAATGCCGTTACCGACATTGAGAAATTTACCATTGCCTCCCAAAGCTGTCTGCGTAAAAGTCATTCCATTGTCAGTTGAACGCCACACTCCTCTATCACCAGCGTTGTTGCTATTCATATTCGCGAGAACCACTCCGGCACCAATATGAAGTATAGAATGAATAAACGTTGCACTACCAGCTGTTTGACCAGCAAAAGGAAGCGAATCGGTCCAATTCTGACCATCATCGACTGATCTAAAAACATTAGCGCCATTGGCACCACCACCATGTGATCCTGCTAATACTAGTCCCATTATCTATCCTTACGTTATCTCGTATTCAACTTTGACATCTCCAACACTACCAGTCCCATCCCCAGCACTCAGTTGAGTTGCACTTGTAACATTAACGTTATTGGTTCCCTCGTTCCCAATATCAGGATTTGCATTTATTCTTACAATTTGATCAGATACTTCTACGTTGGGTCTATCTTGAGAGGGATTATCCCAATATGCAGTATATGTACCTACTCCTATATCACCTCCCACCTCTCCAAGCGTACTCGTCATATTAACAAAAGAACCACCTGCTTGTTCATATTGCATCGAGACAGTAAACCTATTATTTAGTATCCAAGCAATACCACATGGAACACCACCAATGGCAGCAGTACTAAATGAATCCAGAACAGTACTTGTTACTCCACTATTCTTATATACCTTCCTAACTGCTCCTGCACTATTGGCATGGAGTAGATTCGTTCCATCATAAGATGCCCCAAGTATTCCACCTCCATCAGGTGAGCCTTGAAATGAATCTAATTGTGTCGTTGAAAAGCCATCCAGTATATATATAGTTGAGCCATAAGTGTGCACTAACTTTCCATCAAACCATCCTAATCCACCAGATGCACCACCAGGTGGCAAAATTGAATCAATTACTGTTGCTGAGAAACCACTGTGTTTCCTAATAAGATTATCATCTCCACATTGGATGAGGTTGGTACCATCCCATGTCACCCCACTTGCACCTGAATGCCAAGAAGCTGTTGAAAACGAATCTAATACTGTAGGAGTTAAACCGCTATATTTATGAATAGTATCGCTTCCAACAGGATGGCCGACAATAAGATTAGCGCCGTCCCATGCGCAGCCATATCCCCAGCGACCACTTGTTGAAAACGAATCTGACACTGTGCTGGTAAAACCATTATGAATTGTTACTTTAGCAGTCCCATTGTGAACCAAAGCCATTTGTGCCATTTGAAAAATCTCCATATTATGTTATGTTATAACTCACTTTGACATCACCAATACTGCCAGTCCCATCTCCTGTATCTAATTGCTGTACAGTAACAGTAACAGTTGTATAGGAGGCACCATTACCACTATCTGGCACTGCATTGATACGTACACGAGCATTAGAGATTTCAACGTCTACTCTGTCTTGAGAAGGATTATCCCAATAGGCCACTTTCGACGTAGTACCTGTAACGCTTCCAGTGTCGCCTAAAGCAGCTGTGACATTTGCAAACGATCCACCAGCTTGCTCATATTGTAATGTTACTGTGAACTTATCGGAGGTAGGAACCCACACACCATAGGCATTCCCACCTTGATCATCCGAATCTATATGGGTGAGGTTGCCACTACCATCTACCGAATACGAATGAATGCCTCCAGTGTTATTCGCTAGATATATATAACTACCGTCTCCCCAGATTCGCAGAGCATGATCACCTTGATTATCTGAGTCTATGTGAGTTAGATTGCCACTACCATCTACTGAGTAAGAGTGAATACCTCCAGTGTGATTTGCTAGATAGACATAATTACCGTCTCCCCAAACGCCATAAGCATAGTCACCTTGATCATCTGAATCTATATGAGTCAGATTGCCGCTACCATCTACCGAGTATGTATGTAGACCATTGGCACCACTTGCCACATAGATAAAAGAACCGTCTCCCCAAACCTCGTAAGCACCATTTGCAGTAGTATCTTGATCTATGTGTGTAAGGTTACCACTGCCATCCATTGTATAGGTATTAAGACCACCAGCTTCATTCGCAGTATAAATGAAATTGGCATCTGCCCATACACCAACTGTATTACCACCCACTTTCGGTGTTGTATCGACTTGAGATAAGTTTCCACTACCATCTACCGAATACGAATATAATCCAATAGTACCTAAAGCTACTAGGATATATCCGTCTTTGCCGAACACCTGAGTTGCTACACCACCCGGAGTGACCTTGCCTATGTTCGTTATGATACCACTACCGTTAACGGAATATGAATACACTCCATTGATAGAGCTTGCTGTGTAAACATAATTAGCATCGCTCCAAACATCCTGTACATTGCCGGCAACTGTCTCAACATCGACGAAAGTTAAATTACCGCTACCGTCTACTGTGTATGTCTGTAAACCACTAGCACCGTTGCCCAAATATATAAATTCTGCCATTACTTACTCCCTTACGTTATCTTATACTCGACTTTAACATCGCCTTGAGCTCCGGTGCCATCTCCAGCACTCAGTTGAGCTGCACTCGTTACATTGACGCTATGGGTTCCTTCGTTGTTGGCATCAGGAACTAATGTCAATTGCATTTGAGCATCTGAGATCTCAACGTTCGCTCTGTCTTGTCCTGGATCATCCCAATATGCTACCTTGGATCCTGTTTGAACATCGGCTCCTACATCTCCAAGAGCAGACGTTACATTTGCATAAGCCCCACCTGCTTGCTTGTACTGTAGCGTTACTGTAAAGATCTCAGGTACAGCTCCAGCCCAGTCGGTCCAAACTAACCCTTGACACCAAACTGCGCCAAAGCCATGAGCAAATGAATCTAGTACTGTATTGCTAAAACCACTGTATTTGTAAATCTTGTATGCAGGCTGTCCACCCATACTTAATAAATTAGTGCCATCCCAACCTACACCACGATAGTATCCGTGACCACTAAGAGACACAGTGTCTACGATTGTCGAACTAAATCCACCATCTATTATAGTCATGTCTCAACTGTCGGTATAGGGTGGATTCAAATTGATAAATAACGAGTTCGTTGACGAAAACCCAACGTGTTTCACAATGTCTTGACCATTCGCACTGTATAGATCTGTACCATCCCAAGCAATTCCTTGCACTGGTTGTGGAACCGCAAAAGATTCTTTTGGAACATTACTGAAGCCACTGTATTTTGTAATGACACCAGTTGTAGGACCATACGATTGCACAGTCCCTAAAACAAGATCATCTCCTATAAACGCAATACCAACTAGACCACTTTGCACTGGCAATTAGATAATGAACCCGTTACGGTATTGGAAAATCTGGCATATCGAAAAACAGTTGTTCCGTACATATTGCCATCGTGCCATTTTATATATGCCGGAGCACCAAACTAAGTGAAGCTTTCCAAGACTACACCATCAATTTCCAGATGACGATACAGCACTCGTTGACTCGTTGACTCGTTGGTTGATAAGTATACGACAATCCTTTTGCCATAATTACATTTCCTTAATTTGTAAAACATAAAGTCCTTCTTTATATCTCCATAGTATCAATCGGCAAATAGCAACTTTATGCAAATTCTATGGACGAACGCAACTTTTCGTCCGAACACAAAAAAAAGGAGATGAGGCTATAATACACCTCATCTCCTAAACTCAACTCCGAGCGAAATTTATTTTTACCTTACACCATGAACTCATTCCTTCTTTAATCGAAACCCAGGACACTCCTGCTTGTGTTCTGATCGAAACCCAACTTGAATTGTCTCACCACAATCAGGACACCCTGTTAATTGACCTCCTCTACTTCCTATCACTCCGTCACTACTACTGAACTCAAGACGACCAGACTCATTCACTTGCAAAGACCTTACCTCACCTGGCAACTCACTTCCTACCGTCACTGGCAACGCAACAATAAGGATATCTGATCCATCATTGTCTACATGAACATGTACTAGACACGTCGACGAAGGAGCCATCTCGTTAATGAATGTACTAACTTCCTTATTCGATAACTTCTCTGCGAATGCTGCATCGTCTAGCTGATCCCAACTCATGAACACATCGATTCACGTATCCCCTTCTACCACCTCAAGAATACAGTCCTCGCAGTTCACTATCAGATAACGTCCCATGACTATATCCTTCCTGGCCTATCGTACCCTTGGCGTTCTGTTAAAACAAGCTCCAACAAGTTACAGTAGCGCTCTATCAGAGCACTTATGTTCTTGAGAGTCTCTATCACTGATTTAATCTCCTCGGTGGTTAGAAACTTTGCATCACCAACAAGACCAAAAAGCTCTCCCTGAACAGTAGAGAGACGTTGAAGCAACGCCTTTCTCTTCTTCTTCGTTGGTTTCGAATTGGGACAACGCAATGAGTTTGATTCTAGTGTTCTGATACTCAACTAGAATATATGCAGGAGCAAAAAGCAGCGCTTCCATCTTTTGCATTATGATGTTCTTACACTGCGACTCCATACTAAACGTACTGCGCTCCATCTTCATTACATCAGTATAAGCCTCGGTCTATACATCGGCTTCTACGATCTTCACCTCATACGTCGTGAAGTTGATCGCCAATCATTTCATAACTATTCGTCCTCCTCATATTCTTCATCCTCCTCAACTTCTGCTCCTTCGTATTCCGTCTCGGGCCAGTAATAAACAACTCCGTGGCCCAGTGAATCCTGACTATAATTGATGAGCATTTCGACAACTCGACGAGCCTCACAATGCAAAACTTCTCCCAAGTGAGAATTCTCAACTGCTTCTATCACTTCGTCATAAACACTATTGATGACGTGAGCAATAACCGCCGTACAGGCTTCTGGCGAACCAGAAATACTAAGACACTCAGCACCATACATGCCGCGCCCACTATAACTGCTTACGCGAATATCTGCATCTTCTGCGCAAGCCTCAAAATGTTCCTGTACTTTAATCACTCTTCTCCTCCTCTACGATCATGCCCTTCAAGAGAAGCAACCCTCTCTCGTAACTCTTGAACTTCCACAGCAAGCCAATACACTAGATTATCACCGCAACAGTCCCTCCACTCCTCACCATAGCGCAATGCTCTAAGTCTTCCTTGATCGTCCTGGATGACAGTATACTTATCATCATGGATCGACACGTTTAATACTTCATCAGCCATTTACTGCTCCCTATATAATGAAGAGCTTCTGACCTGCATCGTACAGCACATACGGGAACTTCGTCGATGACCATACCGTATGGTGCAGGAACTGGCCACTCATCATGATAAGATCAACATCTTGTTCTTCCCCATCTTCGTCATCCGAAAGAAACTCAACGACTTCGCGCACCGTCTTTGTATCAAAAGTCTCACTACCTACACTATACACTCCAGCGAAGCCGCCATCCTCTGTCATTGCGGCGATAAGCATATTACTCTCCTATAATGGTGTCTGTTATCTCTTCAAACAGAACATCGTTATCGCAGTCATCCATCAAGCACTTGGAGAAACTCTTCACGAGAAAGCTCACCCTCTACAGTCATCCTTACTGCCTGCATAAGCCCTTCTGCCAACAACGGAACCAACTTCTCAGGAGTCGTTCCTCCACCATCACATCCATGCTCTGCCATTGCGTACAAATCCTCGTCATCCCCCTCCCACATTTCTCCATCGGTACAAGGATCTGGCAGACGAACGACGGCCTCTGCCTTTTGGCAAACACTGCATATACCTCTCATAATCCTCCCTCACTTGTTCGCGCAGATATGTTCGAGCATCTGCTGTGGTACGTTTTCGGGTCCAGTAGGGTCCACCGGAGACGATCCCTTCGGATAATGATATACGTACTTGATCTGTGGCCACACAAACATCGTTTTGTGCCCCAGATCATTGATCGTATACGACAACAACAACTTAACATCCTCAAACACCATCCCACGAACGGACGGCTTCTGTAGCTCATCCGCCTCTTCAACCTCTGCATACAAGCAATCCACAACATGAGCAACCGCCAAACGACACTTATCTAACGATCCTCGGATCCCCAAACACTTCCCACCTCTACTACTACTTGTGCAATCTACAACGGTGATCCCAGGCGGATCGTCTTCACAATCCTCCATGAATACCTGAATCCTATGCATGCCACACTCCTTTGCCAAGATACTCTGCGTCATCAAACCAAGGAGTTGTACTGATCAACTCATACACTGAGGTCACTTCGACGATCGCTCCGTCTTCGAGACGTTTATACAAAATCCTTTTCGTCTCACCCTCGGTCTCGCTCAGTACTTCCTTATATTATTGCTGCCTCGTTGAAGTTCGTCGTGATAATGCTACTACAACGAACGCACACATACAGTGTCTCTCCTGGAAATCCTGAGTACTCTCTTGATTCTGCACTTCCACACGTCCCACAGCGAAATCGTAATCTCTCATGACTCGCTATCATTGTATCAACACTCGCTCCAACGAGCTTTTCGAAACTCTCTTCTGCGTTTCCTAACTCATCTCGTTTACCTCCTACCTCTATCCACTCTGCTAATCCCAGATTAGCACAGTCACTTTGATAGCTGGCTTGCGACTATCTCTCGTCGTTTCCAATGACACTTCCGTGTAGCTATATGGACCCCAATGAGGACCCTCTGTGCCATTCTGGATGCTCACGTTACGGATCATTAATATTCTCCCTCCTCCACAAAGTCCTTGAACGTATCCAGACAATCGCAGAACTCAATAAAGTCGAATCCTTGCATATCCTTCTCGCCAAATACTTTCTCCGTCCAATCTTCCTCTCCACTAAACACAGCAATACTGTTGCGATGACATACCGCCCCTGTACCACATGAGTCATCAAACGACATTGATAACTCCCATCCCATATACTCAAACTTCACACACACTGGACCTGATCCAGCACCCTCCGTCATGCGGAGCGGCTTCACTGCAAACACTCGACCAGCCATTTTACTTTCCTTTCGGGATAATCAACGCTTGCGGTATCGTTCCAACGCCTGCACAAGGCTCGATGGTTCCTATGTCAGAATGAATACACATCACATAATCCCCCTCGGGTCCCATTTCTTCATCTTCTGGCTCGGTACGGAGTCCCGCAACATACCTCACAGGATGCGCATCATGACAATCGCAGCACACTCCTCTGATATCCTCCTCTTCACCACTGTCTATCATCGCATGCTGCAGCCCTTCTTGCTTCTCTCCCTGTAACTCTGCTTTCACTTCGTCGACAACACCAGGAAGTAGCACCTCACTGAGCTCCTCAATCGCATCACGCATCGCCGTGACACGACACGACACGACCAAAATAGTAGTGCCATCCTCTCCTCGGCTCCGTTGTGATTGCGGTCTCTAGCAGCGCTTTGAACATCTCTTGCTGCTCAACTGTGAGGATACGCTTGATCATTCGATCGTTCTTCAGCATCACCTATCTCCTAATCGAGTTTCACCGCCCACGTATAACCGTGATCGTTACCACCGAATACGTCATGCGAGATCATCGCAACGCGTTCTGTTAGATCCCATACGACTAAAGTCTCAAACGCATCACTCTCGATCACGTCGATGTACTCTTGCTGCTCCTTGACCATATCATCGTCGAGATCTTCCTCCTCCCATATCCTATCCTTATACCACTTGTGATACGCAAGCTGCAGAGTATCCTCTTCGACCTCGGCTGTGTGCGACGCCACTATCAAAGAACATTACGTACTTTGCCATTATGCACACAGCCTTTCGATGTCGGTCCTCATCTCACTGCGGTAATTTGCTCTGAGTGCATACTTGTTGGCTTCTTTCACTGCTTCTAATAAGCCAGTAAGATCCCTGTCCAGACCTGCCGTTGATTGCTCCCCAACTTGGATCAGCCGCATGCCGGTTTCGAGAGCTTCGACAACTTTCTTTGCGTTCGTCTTCGTTACTGGTGCGTCGGGACCAAACGCGTCAAAGAATACAGTCGCCGGTGTGCACTCGATAATCTCCCAGTATGCTCCAAAACCACTGCTCTTGTCGTCTTCCATCATATCTTCTCGACGCGCACATTCGATCAGCGTCTTCACCATCTCGAGATTGATCACAGTCTCCTTTGCTTTGCGACTTTGTACTACGCAACAATATATCAGCATTCTATTCTAGTCATTCCCTCTCTGAGCTATACTGCGTGGCCGGCATAGTACCTCGCTACTACGATATCCGCTGTCTTGAACTCAAACTCCGGATCGTCGCTGTATACAGGTATGTATCTCTGCCCTCGTTCAACGAGGACGGCCCCGCCAGCTATGGCAGCACTCATTTCTTGTGTTCTATGCTTTCCCTCATCAATCCGACTAAACGTCTTCTTTGCCATTTCTTCCTCCTTATGGACAATCGATTGAACGCTTCGGATCACCTATCAATAACGCGAACTTTGGACGCACTCCCTTGAGAAGCTCCTCGGCAGAAGCATCATCGTAGATCCACACATCCTCTTCGTCGATGTCTGGAACTTCAGCAAACGTACCCAACAATCGCTTGGACTCCTCTACCTGCCTTTGAGCAAGCAACTCATCGAGTTCATTACTATCCATCGAGTTCGTCGAACCATATACCTCGTCACGAATACTAAGACCTAACGGATGATCTTTCTCTGGCTCGAGAATGAACTCGGCCTCTTCTCTGATCATTGCAGTATATGTCGCTCTGAACTCCTCCTCTGTGTGTCCATCATCTGGATACTCACACAATTCCCTACTCTGATTGGAAGCGAAAGTAGTCAGTCCCTCCTTACACTCCCCGCGGTCAGGCTTGATATCTTGCCATAAAGGCAAGCTAAGAACTACATCGACCGCAGCTTCCATATCCTCGGCTCTGAAGATATAGAGTCGCTCACCATCGAGTTCGCCATCCTTCTTGGCCAACTCTTTAAAATGGTTACCCCTCTCTACATCACATGCGTTAGCCGTCAATTCACTACAGAAAATAAAGGTCGGCTTCACTCACTCACCTCCTTGGTCTGGGTGATCTTGTCTCCGTCGCTGAGTACATCTTCTACTTACATTTTCATATCATCAAGTTCATTAACAGTTTTTCCTTATGGACACGCTTCGTTATTCAGCTCTTCAATGTCTCGCGAATCATGGAATCCATTATCAACCGCTCTTCTCCATCTTTGGTTGTTACCATCACTCCAATGACTTCAACTCGTGATACCTCCACATCTTCATCAATGAGCATCAGTGCGGCCTCTTCCATGTCTTTGGCGGTTGTCGTAATTTCATATTCGATCCTACGCTTCCATTCTTCCCCACTAACTTAACTTCGTCAAGACTCGACTTCGACATATCTCTTCCTTTCTCATTGCGATGGATAATGCGGAGCCCCTTGACCAAAAGCACACTTCTTCGTCCTGTCCCTATAGTGCCCATCCTTTGCTCTTGGCCTTACTGTGGGCTCGTTCGAATTGTCTATTCGCCTTGGCTTCCTACCTCGTAGCCCATCAAACATAATCCTTATGTCTCGGATCATTTACTCCGTCTCAATCTCTACTTCCCTTCCATCTTCTTGGCAGCCTTCTCCAACATCCTCACCTTGGCCCCACCCAAGATATCTCCAATTGACGATGCCACTAGCCCCTCCTACGGATTGCGGGGTGGCTCCCACAGAGCCACCCCACTGTGAATTACCCTACGATAGCAGCCAACTCCTCTACGTCGTATCCTTCCTTAACACAACGCTCCTGCAGCTCAGCATTTTCCTCTTCACTCAACTCCCCTCCTCCTCCTCCGACAAATATGCTCCCCACACGAGCTCGTCAGGAATACCCGCCTTCGGCTCCCCAGTCCTGTCGCAAATGCTACGCTCGTCACACTGCCACCGCCCTTTCGCTTCTTCCGAGCTCTTCCACCCCTCCAGCGTGTTGATGTACCACCAATCCTCCTCTCCATGCTTGATCACAATTGTGGGATGCGTTCTTTGAAGCTTAAACAAAAAGAGACGAGGCTCCTAAAAGCCTCGTCTCTCCCTCGTCTACTGCTAACCCGCCTGCACAAGCGGGGCGCTACATTCCTTTACACGGCAGCGCCGGCCGATTCTTATTTTGTCAGCGCCATCAATTTTGCAGCGATCTTGCGATCCTTAGCTCGCACTCTCTTCGCTATGCTTCTCAATCCTGCTACTGTCCTCTTTCGTAACCCTACCGAAGCAATAGCTTCCCACTCTTTTCTTTGATCTCTTGTTGGCCCCCTCCCTACGCTCAATCTCTTCCAGAACACGATCTCTCAACTCCTCTGGTATCCCAAAACGCGACTGACTTAATTCCTTCAAGACTCATCTTCGTCACATCCCAACCCATCATTGTATTATGAACACTTGGCCTCGCATCTGTTTCAGGACCACCTACCTCCACCTCCTCATCTATGGGAAGTCCTAAGCTCTATGCTTGTCGACTCTTCTTTGACATCCTTCTGCTCCTCTTTTAATGGTGTAGCCGTTTGTTGCTTCGTATCTACTCTCTTGTGTGTACACCACCATGTTCGTCTGCGAGCCCTTATTTGTGTCTCTGACATTGTGCTAACCTCATTAGTCTGGCAGTGATCCTTGGCTCCGCATACTCAATATGCTTCGCTATCCGCACCAACCCAAACCGAGTCCTTGCACTTAATAAGTCATCTATCAATCATCCCCCAACTAACTCGTCCTCTTCCGCATTCCTCTCTTGCTACAATCTATAATCCTGTGGCGTGATCGCTTGCAATACATGCGTCGCCAACGTCTTCGCTATCTCTTCCTCCTTACCACTCGACCACTGTATCGCTATCCCTCCCTGCGGAGACTCATCAACGGCCGTCACTGTCCCTACCGCAATAGCATCCTGCTCCTGCATCATCTCGACTAATCCCCTCCCTCTCCCGGAGCAATATCCTTCACTGACTCCATCGACAATATATTACCACCCACATTGATCAAATAAACTATACCTTCCGGGGGCACCTCCATTAATGCACTCTGCTGCCAATCCTCTACGTCTCTACCCTTTTTGATACATCCCATTCGTTACCGAGTTTGTCCCACATCGCCTCGAATTCTTCTGGCAACTCCTCATTGCTTATCCAACCCTCTACAACCTCAGCGACACTCTTCGGCACCTCATCATCGAAATTATCGAAATACTACCCTCTTATTGTTCGCCGTCACGTACCTGTACGTGTCAGGCATTCAGTCGCTAAACAGTTGGTATACTTGTATGTCCTCTCCTATTGATCCTTAGAGCCCTGCCGAGCCCTGCCGAGCCAAAGAGTCTTGGATCCCTGCCGAGCCAAAGAGTCTTGGATCCCTGCCGAGCCAAAGAGTCTTGGATCCCTGCCGCTCCTTGGCTCACAACGGTGTTTGACAAAATCCAAAACGCGCAAAATTTTCAACCACCCCTCGATTTCATAACACAACCTCCCTATTTATAACAACGCTATATCAATCCGCTCCAAGATTATACACTCATGTGAGTCTAATCCTCTGCTCATTTGGTATTGGCTTATACGCTCCATCGCGGTGCTTTCATGAAAATGGACGCGCACTTAGACAATGATACCCCGCCGCCTCCTACGCACGCTACCTCCAGGGCTGTCTCCGCCCCTCTATCCTATCTATTCCCACGCATACGCCCTGGAGCGGCACTACGTGCCAGCCTAGGAGCCCTCCCACGGCCCGGCCTTCGTCGTCGCGAGCGTAGGAGCCAACGCGGCACTGGCAGCGCATGCTGCTGGTGCCGAGTACATGAGCGTTATAAGATATTACATGACGCGCGGCGAAAACGACAAGGGCCATATCTCTTAGGAGCCAAGACACATAGTGAGTGGTATGGAGATGCATGATGCGGTGACCAATTACAGGAACTCCTACCACTACTATGTTGGTAGCCTTATTGTTATCTGCTGTACACTTGATACACATTCTTTTGCCGCAACTCTGCGCCGCACCGCTGACATCAAGCCAAGGAGTACACTTAAGACCGAACCTTGAGTGTGTGCCACCTACTGTACCTCCACTTAAGACCGAAAGCGAGGCCACTTAAGAGCGAAGCTTAAGTGTGTGCCACCACTCCTACACTCCTACGCTATGCACCACCACTCCTACACTCCTACGCTATGCACCACCACTTAAGAGCGAAGCTTAAGTGTGTGCCACCACTCCTACACTCCTACGCTATGCACCACCACTCCTACACTCCTACGCTATGCACCACCACTCCTACACTCCTACGCTATGCACCACCACTTAAGAGCGAAGCTTAAGTGTGTGCCAT
>Ga0164310_10000058_pt1 | contig 52300 bp, 60 predicted proteins | sample GuaBasSedimGuay1_FD_121795 | JGI IMG/M metagenome (GOLD analysis project Ga0164310, IMG submission 121795) | Subseafloor sediment microbial communities from Guaymas Basin, Gulf of California, Mexico - Guay1, Core 4569-9, 0-3 cm | ecosystem: Environmental > Aquatic > Marine > Hydrothermal vents... | reverse complement strand
TGTGGTCCACCCAGTCGTACCGTAGATCCCCACGCCCAGTGAACCGCACCTTGCCAGCCAGCTTCCCCTTGGCGATCTTTTCCTGGGCAATCCCGGCGGGAGGTGGCTGGGCCCCGGCACCCGCTGGCGGGTGACTGGGCAGATCCGGATCCCCTCCTGATCCTCCTCCCTGATCCCCTCCGGATCTTGATCTTGTTATTGCTCTTGATCTTGGGGGTTTGGGTTCCGCCATTCGTTGCCGGAACAAACGGCGGAACTGATTAACGATTGAACCCCGCAACGGTTTCAGTATCTGTTCCGTTGTCTGATACCACTCTGGAATCAATGGGCATTCCTCCGGGAGCCCTTCGATGTACGGCACCCAGGACACGATCGCGTTGGGGTTGTTTGGCGTGTTGTGTTCCAGGAATTTCGGAAGCCAAACCACCAGGTGATCGCGGTCCCATTTCAGCGTGGTTTCCGGGGCGTGGATCATTAGTTCCCGGAACCGTTCCCGCATTTGTTCCGCTGTTAGTTTTAGGTCACGCGCCCCCCTGTCCGGACTGAACGTGAAGATCCCACACGGGGACGTTTGCGGGGACGTGAGCAAATAGAACCACACCAGCTTGGCCCCATCACTCAGCCCCTGGAAAAACTGATCCCCCCACACACGGACGGACACCCTCCTGTATCTAGCCACGGTTCACGCCTCCCTGTGGACTTGGCGGTGGTGTGGGCGGCATAGCCACCGCACCTCCAAGGGCCTGGCATAATCATCATGGTGGCCCTCCACCTTGGTGTATCCGCACACCTCGCAAGGCTTCCGCTCCAGCTTGCCCTCCCTGATCGCACGGCTCACAGCGGAACGCGCCCTGGCCTTGTCCGGGTTGCACCTCCGGTGTTTTTTCACACAGGCCACCAACTGGGCCCGCCTGTGCGGTGTCCTGTATCGCTCACGATCCCTGGCGCGGTGAACCTCCAGCCGTGCCTGGCGATCCGCCCTGGCATACTCGATCACACACGCCTTGCATTTGTTCAGGTGGCCGTCCTTCATTCCGGGGTGTTTGTAGAAATCACCCAGGGACTTGCACTTCCCACACCACTTGCACACCTTGGTTGCATTCATGCCGTCACCCACCGATCAGAATGGCATGGAATCGTCGTCGTCAGGCTCACCACCTGTTCCAGATCCCGATCCCCCGCCGCCCTCGAAATCGGAACTGAACGGATCCTGGATCCCGCTGGGATCTTGCTGTGGCGGTGGGTAATCCTCCTGGCCGTCCCCCTGGGTGTGGCCGTCCTGGCTCATGGGCCTCCCGGCCGGGCGGTTGTCCTGGGGCTGGCCCTGGGGATGTCCGTCCGCGCCCATGGGTGGCTGTTCTTCCCGCGGGATGTAGTACGCGATCTTGGCCTTCCGCTTTCCACGATAGGTTTCGATCTTTGTCTGCACCCAGAAAATGATCCCGGAATCAAACCACTGGGCCAGCACGTTGGGATCGGTGCGGTTGAACGGGCCGTGGGCTGGCGTCCACCCCAGGGCGTTGAACAGGGCCGCCCACCTGGCCTCCGACTTGGGCGAATAGGACAGGATCTCCCAAATGAAAAATCTGTGCCAGTTGCCTTCCATTTGGATGGACATGGCCATGTTGATGAAATGGTATCCGGAACCGCCGGGCTCTTCCGACATTTCCCAGCGGTCGATCACCACGGGGTACCGGGACGCGGGCGGAGGCACATCATACCGTGAGCCACCACCACCGCCACCACGTGAACCACCACGGGGCTGGTACTTTGGATCGGAGGGATCGAACGGATCCTCCTCTGGATAGTAATCCCCGCCCCCGTTGTCATCACTGTGATCGATCATGCTACTTGCCTCCCTTGCCTTTGCCCTTGCCGTTGCCGTTCCCCTTGCCCTTCCCCTTGCCAGTCACAGGAGGGGCTGGGGGCTTCCCTGTTCCCTTTTTCCCACCGCCCCCACGTCCACGTCCACGCTTTTCCTCCTTGGCCTCCCTGGCGTCCTTGGCCCCTGGACGTTCCACGCGGGCGGGCTGATCGGGAAGCGTGACCGCACCATCACCCAGGGCCTCCGCGGGCGCGATCAGTCCGGCACCCGCGCCACCCTTCATGCGATCGATCATGTCCGCCAGGTTTTGGGATTCGATGGGACGGAGGGCCGGGTGACCCTTGGTGCTGAACTTGCTGTGGCCGTCCGTCAGGACCAGGTACTCCGGGCGGCCGCCGTCCTGGTTGATCGCCTTGTAGCAATACAGCACCAGGTTGAACAGATACGGGAGGGCGTCCGGTGTCATGCGTCCAGGTGCGCCCGGCCTCACCTTCAATTCCTCCCCGTCCATCACCTCCTCCGCCTTGGTGATCACGGCCACGTCCACGGGGAGGGCTTTCAGGAACCGGATCATGTCCAGCGCCCGGTTGCCCACCGTGCCCCACTCTTGCATGGTGAGGGCAGGGGGGGCGTCTTCCGGTCCACCCTTGCGCGGGCCCAACAGTTTCTTGATCAGGGCGTCCATGGAATCCTGGAGGGAATCCAACACGATCCCGTTGTACGGAAACGTTCCCGCGGTGATCTGCGTTTTCACCCAGCCCCACACCATGAACAGGTGATCCCAGGGCGTGACCGGAACCTGGGTGCGGGGATCAATGATCGGGTTGCCCTTGTCATCCAGGCCGTTGACCACGATCACGTTGGCCTCCGGTGCGATCGTCTTGATCGACACCACCCCCTGTTCCTCCAGTGCGATGATCAGCGGGTTGGACATGGTGGCCCCCAGGGTGGTTTTTCCTCCCCCGGAAAACCCGGTGATCAGTACGTTGACGGTTTCGAGTTTGGCCGCGCTGGCCTGTTGAATGTCTGGTGTGAATCCCATGGTTGTTGCCTCCTGCTAAAAGGGGATCATGTCAGAGTTGATCGCGTCCTCGACGGTCCGGAGATCCGGGGACACCGTGCCGTCCACCTTGCGGAACATGGCCCGGGCTTCCGACTGTTTCGCGCTGTTGCCTTCCGACAGGCACAGGTAGCGGAACGCGCACACGCGCCCAGGTGCGAAACACGCGGAAAGGTTCCGGGTCCAGTACCCGGCCTCCGACATTTCCCGCGTGACCTCATACGCCTCCCGGTGGTAGTCCGCCAGTTCCTCCGCCGTGTAGGAAAGCTCGAAACGATACGCCCAGCAATCGGCCCGGGCCTCCAGTCGCATGAGTGCCTCCACGTACTGAGGATCCTCCGGGTCCAGGTGCGGGTACTTGGCCAACACCTCCCGGTATGCCTGGGGGGTGGTGTCCAGATTCTTGCGAGCGGTGATCCCCTTCACGTTGGTGCCATTGCACACCGGGCACTCCGGGTTGTTGAAGGCGGGATCCTTTTTGATCTTGCCGTTGCACTTGGGGCACACGGTGGTGGCGGGCAGCTTGGGGATCTTGGTGCGCTGAACGTCGAAAACGAAATCAGCCTCCTCCCCATTGTTCAGGGTGGACCACAGCAAACAGTACCCGCGGGACTGGGGATCCAGTTCCAGTTCCGCCTGGAACTGTTCGCGGGACATGGTGCTGGTGGACTTGTGATCCACGATCTTGATCCGTCCGTCCGATCTGTCCCTCACCACCACGTCAGGGATCCCGGCAAACCGCCAGTGTGACCTGGTGCCCTTGGGCGTCAACAGCCGCATTTCCAGCGGTGTTTCCACGGCCAGGATTTCCCACTGGTCCCACCCGTCCCAGTGGTCCAGGTACGCCTCCAGGAGGTCATGGACCAGGGCCCCGTTTTTCCGGGCGTCCTCCATGGCACCCTGGGCCATGTCCTGGTCCGGCAGTTCCTCCAGTTCCACCAGGTACGCGGCCAGGAACTGGTCCACCGCGTCATGGGGCTCCGGGTATCCGAGATCCCCGGGATCCTGGTTGGGGCCCACATTCTGGGCGGCCTGGATCCCCAGGTAATGCGCGGCCAGTCCATAGTGCCACAGCTTGCCCACGGACAAGGCGCGGGCCTGGATGATTCGTTCCAGCCCTTCCACCCGGCGGTAATAAAACCTCCGGTGGCACGTGGTCCACAGGTTCCGCATGGAATTGGTTAGTACACGTTCGATGGGGAGGCGTCCCCTCTTTTCGGCCATGGTTGTTGCCCTCCTGTTTCCTAGTTGCTCGTGTTGTGCTTTGCTACTTCCCGCAACAGCGCCCGCACGGAACGCACCAGCGGTTTTCTGAATCCGGATCCGGGCATGACAAGGAACTCCAGCTTGCCGTTGCCCAGGTACTGGTGGATCGTGACGCGGGACACGGACAGCACACGTGCCGCCTCCTTCACGTCACAAACCTCCCGGCCCTGAACCCGCCTCGACTCGATCGGATCCAGGCCCAACTTTTCCTCCACGTTTACACGCACCATGCGACATTCACCTCCTGGACCACAGCGTGGGCCCTGGTTATCACAGCGTACAGCATTAACACGCGGGGCCTGGGGTGTGCAAGGCCCAAGCCCCACGCGGTACCAATCAAGCCCTCCCCGCAGCGTATGACCACAGGGTGCCCACCCGTCCCAGGGGGGATCCGGGCACCGGACGCTTGGCCATGAACGCCTTGACCCTGTACGGCCACCCAGCGTGGCCCCCAGGGTCCGCAAACTCACAGGTGTACCCCTGGGCCCGCATCACCTGGGCAACGCGCCCACGGCCCGGCCTGGCGTCCTGTAGGTTGCGGGCCCGGCGGACGATCACCTCCACGGGTTCCTCCCCGGGCTCACGGTCCCAGCGGTACACGCTGATCACCAGGTACCACACCCCCACCTTGCAATGGGCCCCGGCCTTGTCCAGCTTCCGGTCCATCATTCCGCACCCAGGCGGCGCTGTTGATCCGCGTCACAGTTGGCCACGTATTCCTCCTCCTCGATTCCCTCCTCCTCCCGCTTGGCCTCCGCCACCAGGTCCGCACCCTTGGAACGGCCCGCCAGGACCGCACCCACCTCCAGCGGATCCATTCCGTGGCGTTCCGCCAACAGCCTGGTGATCTCACCCAGCCGGGACTTGGCCACCACGGGCTTGTTGCCGTCGATCACCTGGCCCGCGATCACCCGCTTGCCTTCCACCAGTTCCGCGAAATCGTGATCGATGGTGCCCTCCGCGTCCGCGTACCAACACGTGACGGACGGCCCGGCCTGGCCGATCCGGTGGGCGCGATCTTCCGCCTGTTCCTCATCACCCGGCACCCACTCACGTTCCAGGAACAGGCAATCACTGGCCGCCGTGAGCGTGATCCCGATCCCGCCCGCGGTGGTGGTTCCCACGTACAGCTTGACCTCCGGATCCTCCTGGAACGAATCGATCACCTCCTGCCGCCTGGCCTGGGTGGTGTCACCTGTGAGGCTCACGATCCCCACCTCCGGGAACTGTTCATGTACCTGGCTGATCACTTCCGCCACCACGTCCTTGTGGTGAGCCCACACGATCAGCTTGCGTTCCCCGTCCGCTTCCCACAGATCCCCGATCCACTTCACCGCGGCCTTGACCTTGCCCACGCCCGCCAGCTTGCGGAGGGCGTTCATGCGGACCAGGTGCTCCGCCCGCTTGGCGGCGCTGGCCTTGGCGTTGGCCTTCCGGCTTGCCTCCTTGTCCGCGGCCTCACCCGTGAGCCCGGCCTCCTCCGCCTCCGCCAGCGTCATGGCCTTGGTGGTTTCTTTCAGCCAGTTGATCAGGTCACGTTCCGCCCGGTTGTACTCGCCACGGTTGGACAGTTCCAACGTGAGCCTGGCCCTCCGCTTGGGAGGCAGTTCCGTCAGGACGTCCTCCTTTTTCCGCCTCAACATGATGGGGTGGAGGCGGTTCCGCAGTTCCTCCAGGTTGGAAGCCCCGCTCATGTCCCAACCAAACCGCCCGCGGTATGCGCCCGCGTACCGCTTGGCAAAGGCCCAGAATGAACGCCACTCCTCCGGGCGAACACAGGACAGCGTGGGGAACAATTCGATCGGCCTGTTCAACATCGGGGTGCCGGACAGGAACAGGCGATTGTCCGCCAGGTTGCTGTACTGGGTGGTGGCCTTGGTGCGCTTGGCCTTGGGGTTTTTGATCTTGTGGCTTTCATCCACGATCACCGTGGCTGGTTTCGCGGGCAGTCCCACCACCTCCTTGACCGTGATCACCTTGCGCCGTCCCTCCTTGGTTTCCTCGATCTTCACTCGCCTGGACATCAGATCGAAATTGATGATCGCCAGGTCAGTGCCCTCCGGTGCGGGCTTGTTGCCGTTGCACACGTGGACCTGGATCCCGTCCAGCTTTGACAGCCACTTGTTGGCCTCCCGTTCCCAGTTCAGCTTGACCACGGCCGGGCACACCACCACGCACGGAAACGGGTTGCGACCTTGGGCCACCTCATGGATCAGGAACGCCAGTGCCTGGATCGTTTTCCCCGTGCCCATTTCATCAGCCACGATCGCCCGGCCCTTGTTGGTGGCCATGAACCCCACACCCACCGCCTGGAACGGGTACAGTTCCAGCCCGGCGGGGAGGTGCGGTGCGAGTGACGCCTCCACGTCCTTGACCACGGCCGCGCCCTCCTTGCCCGCAGCGTCCCCGTTGACCGCACGGGACAGCCCCAGGGCCGCCTCCGTTTCCTTCACGGCATGGGCCACGCCCGGCAGATCGAAAATTGAATCCGCGATTGCGTCGAGGAGGGGATCGGACTTGGCCCGGAGGATCTCACCCGCCCGGCCACCCAGGCCCAGGGGCACCAGCCACGCCCGCTTGGCCTTGTCCCACCTCCGCTTGGGGAGGGCCTTGACCTTGGCCACCAGGTCCGCGTCATACGGGAAACGGACCGCGATCCAGTGATCACCCCAGGCGTCCTCCAGCGTGGGCAACAGGCCCGGGGGTACCAGGGGCCCAGGAGGGGCCACAGCGTCCGTTCCGGTCCCGGCCCGTGTGCTGGTGCCCGTCGAGGCCCCCGCGCCCTGTGGGGCATCCTGGTGGCCGTGGCGGTCCCTGTCATCCCACTCCGCGAAACGTCCCAGCACCTCCCGGGCCTCCGTGAGCTTGTCCCACAGGTCCATTTCCGTGATCTGGCGGCGGTACTTGTGGAGGCGGTCACCCATCTTGACCCATGAGGAGGGCCAGTTCCGGCCACGGTGCGTGCGATCGTTCCACCGCTTTCCGGGCCCGTGGTCCGGCTTGTTGAATCCCTGATCATCGTAATGATCGGGGGCACCGCGCATGATCATGTTGGCCACCACCTGATCCAGCGTTTGCTTGGCGAGGGCAACCTCCAGATCCGTTGGCCTGGGGCCCGTGGGCTCCGCCTTGGAGGCGCATTCCTCGCACACCCACCGGCCGTTGCACTTGGTGATTGGATCGCCCGCGCTGATCGCCTTCTTGCACGTGGGGCACTTGCCCGATCGCTTGGCCTTGATCGTCATCACTCACCTCCGTTGACGTGATCCACGTCCTGGGATACATTCAGATCGGTTGTTGCTCGTGCGGCGGCGCGGGAGCCCTGGTTGGCCGCTGGGGCCCCGCCCCCGCCATTTCCTCCCTTGTACGGCCCCCTGTACACCTGATCGGACGGATGGATCATCCCACGGATCCTCCTGTGGTCCGTGCTGATCTTCACCGTGGCCTGATCCCGCTTGTACGGCCTGGTGTCCCGCTCGATCAACAGCACGCGCACCCGGCCCCAGTACACCCTGGAATCCTCCTGATCGAAGTAGTCTCCCACCATGGTGGCCAGTTCCTGATCGCTCACCCCGTTGCCGGGAACGCGGATCCGGATGAAAGCCTCCACGCGGGCTGGGGCCTCCTCATGGAACGTGGGAAACACGTACTTGCCCACGGCCGTGCGCTGTGACGGCGGGGGGGTCCAGTTCGGGTCAATGGTCTGGTGATAGAAATCCCGCGGGCGGAGGACGATCTCGAATCCCTCCGGGGTGGGAACCGCACCGGCACACGGCCCGCGCTTGCGATCCTTGGCGGGCACCCGGCTGGCCTTGTCCCGCGCCACCAGTTCCTTCCACCTGGCGCGGAGGTCCGCCACCTTGGGCTCCATGCGATCGGCCTTCCGCTGGAGGGCCTCACGGTCCTCCCCGCTGGCCTTGGATGCCTGGCGGCGCACGGAGGCCAGCTTGTCCTTGGCCTCCTTGTACGCCATGCGGGCGGCGCGACGACGATCCGCCTCCGCCTTGCGATCGTCCCGGCGGTACACCAGGCGCACCGTGGAGGTGCGAGGCGTGGCCGGGTCAACGTGTCCAGTGATGATCGCCAGCACGAAGGCGATCATGGTGGTTGCTGTTGTGGTGGTCATCACTTCCCCTCCATGGCGCGGTTGACGCGATCCTGGAGGCCGTGGAGGACACGGACGTGGAGGCCGGACGTGAGGCGGCCCTCCAGATCGTTGGCCTCCTTGCACCGCTCCGCGTACCGCCTGGCCGTTGCCATGTCCCCGTGGGCCAGTGCATCCGTCCCGCGTTCCATCATGATCTCCCTGTGGGAATCGAGGGCGCACAGGACGGTGAAGAGGTCCGCGGGGTTCAAGGTGGTGGTGTCGGTTGCCGCGCTCATGGGGTCACCTCCGCCATGGCCTCGACTTGATCGGCCGTGATCACCACCGCGGGCTCCGCCACCGTCCAGCGGAGGTCACCAGCGTACCGCACCGTGCCCACCGTGAGGCGTGCCACCATGGGCGTGCCGTTCGGGCGATCCATGTGAACGGCCAGCCTGGTGTTGGGCTTGCATCCCGCATCCACCAGATCCATGCGGGCGAGGATCAGGGCGTCCGTGAAGGTGCGTCCCTCCCGGATCGATCCATCCCCGTGCATGGACTGGGAACCGTCCTTGTGGTGAACCGCGGCGATGTACCCGGCCCCGTGCCTGGTGGTTCCATACAGGCAAATTTCAGCGGCCACGATCCGGTTGTTGCTCTTGCGTGCCATGGTGCCCTCCTTGTTGGCGTTGGCGTTTGCTGTGTGATTCATCATCATGGCCAAGACTTAGCACACCTTACACAGTTAATACAACAGCCAAATGCGTGCCAGCCTGTAAGTGCGCGTTTTTCTAGGTGATAAAAGTTGTGCATTTTTCTGGACAGGACGGCCCGATTTTGGGCCCGCGTGGCTCACTTGCGCCGCGCAAGGACGATCCGGCGGAGGGTGCTGGGCAGGATTGGCTCCGGGAGATCACGTGGATCTAAATTGCACCTGGTGGCGTGGCTGATTAGAATTTCCACCAACCGTTTTTCATCGTTTGCGAGGCGTCCGGATTCGTACACCTCCACAGGATTGCGGGTTGCCTTCCATGCCCGCGGGGTACATCCAAGGGTGATCAGGATCGCCACTTGGAGGACTTGCACCTCCTCCGGTGTGGCGTTCACCAGCCAGTCAACGTCAGTGGTGAACATGATCCCATACCGCGCCGCGGATCGTCCCGGATCGCCACGCCACCTCCACGCGCCGCAGCGTGGACCACGCGGCCCGCATGAGTGACCGATCACCAGTGCGCCAGAAATCCCAGGCCAGGTTGACGGCATGGCATACCGGATCGCTGTTACGGAATCCGTCCCCGTGCGTGGCGGACAGCCTCATGGCCGCCTCCATGAAATGCTGGAACGGACTGATCGGGTGATAGTTGCGAAGGTCGATCCGCATCACACATCCTCCAGATCCACGTGTACCGCTTCACGCTGGCGATCCTCCTCCTCGATCACCTCGTCCCACAGTTCCATGTCCAGGTGTTCCCGAATGAATGTATCCACCCGGCGGTCCAGTTCATCGGGGCGGAGGGCGTCCAGTTCCACACAATCCTCCCCGTGCGCCTGGCGGAATGCGTCCGCCCGGCTGTCCGTGGCCTTCACCGGCTGTGGCGGCAGATCGTACCGCTCGATATCGGACCCCAGGATCGCCAGCTTGATCACGGTCACGTCCGCTCCGAACGTGGCCAGGCGATCCCGGATGTCCCGCACCATGTCCTCCCCGCTGGGATCATGATCACCCAGGTACCCGATCACCACGTGGTCCTTGGAGGTGTTGCCTTGCTTGCGCCGAAGGCGGAGGGCCGCCTCACGCATGGCCGTGATCGAGGAATACCCGCGGTTGACCTGGAGGGGCACTTGCCACCGCCTGGTGGCGTCACCCACGATCCCCGCCAGGGCATCCTTTTCCAGCCACACCTCCACGTTGAACAGTTGCCCGGCCCACCTGTCCTTGCGGAACTGATCCCGGGCCGCGTCCACGATCTGCCCGATGCTGTCCCACGTGGTGGGGATGTGCGGGAGGCGGAGGCGATCTTCGATGTGGTCCCAGTCGAGGAGGCCGGTCAACCGACCGTCACGGAGGACACGCACCACCCGGCGGTACGACTTGACCGAATTGGGGATCAGGTCACGGGCAACAAGCTGGTAATACGTTTGGCGCACAGTCATCCGGACACCGTACTCCGCCAGGATCGCGTTGGCGTGATCGAGCAATTCGAGGGAGGCCGGGGCGATGCCCTTGGTGATGTATGCCTGTTTCACTTTGCACCTCCTTGGGCCAGCTTGCGGGCAGCGTCGATCACGTCCTGGACCTCTCGATCCGTGTACCACCGGAGGTGGATCAGTCCGCCCAGTGACCAGTCCCCCACCCCGCTGGTGGTGGCCTCCTCGATCCCGTGGGAATAGGGCCCGTGGCGTTCCACCGCCACCTGGTCCGTGCCCTCCTCGATCATCCACTTGGCGAGTGCCTCCACCGTCCACAGCTTCCCGTCCCCGTGCAACTTCACGCCACGGGATCCCATGGCATTACAGCACCGCACACACAGGCTGTGGGGGGACCACTTGGACCGCACATGATACACACCGCCCTCCCAGCCGCACAGCGTCCGCACACCGTCCACCGTGATGTGATTCCGTGTCACCCTGTTTCCGGTTTCACCGTACACCACGGATCCCAGGACAGGCTCCGCCGGGATCGCGTACCCGGGGCCCCGGTCCTCCTCCTCGATCACCACGGGCTCCGTGCCGTCCCTTTCGACCATGGGACCGTGGCCACCACGGGACGGATTCACCAGGGACACCTCCGTGATCTGGATATCCCTGGGCACGTCCGTGGGAACCGTGGCCACACCCAGGGCCTCCATGCACCCCGGGCAGTTCAGGGCGGACCCCGCCGGGGCCTTGGGGGGGACGGGTTGGAGGTGGTGCCCACACAGCGTGTGCCTCCGCCCCACCCTCATGGCATGGGTGACCCGGAGGCCCCGCCGGGCCCGGGTCTGCACCAGGCACACGTCCTGGGGCACCACGTCCGCGCTGGGGGCCTCGACGGCCTCCGGACGTGTACCAACACCCCCGGAACCTTCCGGGCCCTGTGTGGCGTCCTGGGCGTCCTGGCGCGTGGGAAGGCGCGGGCCCTCCTTGTGGAACCCGGGCTGGCCCACCCGGTCCGCGTGGGATTCACAGGAGGGGCACCGCTTGGAATCGGTCCCGGTGTCCACCTGGGCGTCCCGGTGGATCGGTTTCCCGCAACAGGAATGCCCCACCGCGCCCCCCTCCGGGTCCGTGTCCGCACACAGGTGGACGATCGGCCACGCGGGGTGGCGGCGGTACCAGTCCCCAGGCTTCACAGGAGGCCCGCTGGGGGCCTTCCCGTCCTGGGCCTTGGCCCTGGGCCCCGTCAAGGGGTCCGCGGACTGGGGGGCGTCCCTGGCGTCCAGGAGGGCCCTCCAGCCCGGGCCCTGGATCGCCAGCGTCCCGTCCTCCTTGAATTCCACCTGGGCCGTGATCACCATCCCGATCATGGTCCGCCGGACCTCCTCCCAGGGCCACACCGGATCCAGGATGTCCCGCCCCATCATTCACCTCCCTGGGCCTGGATGGGGTCACAGGTGCCCGCGTACTGGGGGAGGGGCTCCCATGTCCCCTCCTTGCAACACGCCCGGAGGGCCGTGTGTGCGTCCCGTGCCAGGGTGCTGATCGCCCGGTCCTCCTTGCCCGCCGGGTCCACCTTGGCGCACCAGTGGATCACCAGGTCCAGCGTGTACAGTTCATCGAACGTGAGCCCGATCCGCGGGGACTCGCACCGCTCGATCTTCCGGCACACGGCCAACACCTTGTCCGCCTCCCAGTCCGCCAGCCTGGTGGCCTCATTGCGCATCAGGTCCGGCACTTCCCGCTTGGCCGTGGCACTCAGCTTGATCCGCCTTTCCTTGGCCTCCATCACGCCACCTCCCGGACCGGGATCAGGCCCGTGTCCGCCTTGTTGAACACCACCGCCTTGGGGGTGCGCCTGGTGGGGCTGGTGTCCACCGCGATCGTGCGTCCGCAGTCACACGCGGTGGCCACGTCCTGGCCCTTGTACTTGATCAGGAATGTGTGGATCACACCACACGTGCATTTGATCTTGATCATTGTATTGCCTTCCCTTAACTGGGCCCGGCCATTCAACCGGGCTGTGGTTGTTGCGGGGCTCATGTGAGCCCGGGCCCTGGGGCGGAACACGATCCCGCCACGGTCAACCATTCCAGGGCTGGTGTTCATACCTGTGCCTCCAGTTCCTCCGCCTTGGCCTTGCACTCACGGAGGGTGGGGAACGTGCCCAGGCGATCGACACCACCACCAGCATTCATATATTTGTACAGGTCCCACACCATGGGGTGGCGGGAACGTCCCTCCGGGATCGCCAGATAGCTGTGGACGTTCTGATCTTCCGGAAGACCCAGCCAATTCCGCGTCACGGGATTGCGCCGCCAGATCATACCGCCACCTCCGTGAATGGGAGGCCGTCGAATCCGGATGCAATGTCGGGATGGTTTTCGCGGATCCATTCGCGGCAAGCGTTGTCCAGGATCCGGTACGCTTGTGGAGGATCGCGGTAGCGTTGTCGAAACGCTCTGCCGCTTTGATCTGTGCGTTGCTCTTGCTCATGATGTCCCTCCTACCAGGTTCCGTTGATAATCTTGTGGGCAACCTCGACGGTGGAGGCAAGATCCGCACCGGGGCCCGCTGTGAATTCGCGGCCGCCATAACGCAGGCCGCGGTAATCCCTCACCACCCGGCACAGGTACGCGGTCTGATCGTACTGGTTGGTGAAACTAATCACCTGGACCACGATCCCGCCACGCTTGCTTGTGATCGTCCCCTTGATTAATCCGCCAATGATTGTGGGGAATGCATAGGTTGTCATCGTGCCCTCCTTGGTGGCATTCGCATGGACGCTGGGAACGCTTCCCGCGTATCCCGTGCGCCCGTCGTTACTGTTTCCATTATTCATACCCCTATGTATACACAGTTAACACCCAATACACAACAAAAAATGGCGGGCAATTCCACAAGCGCCCGAATGTTAGGTGTTAATTGTTGGTGAAAATCAGTCGTGAATCGGGGCCATTTGGCCCAGGTAGGCTATTCCGTGTCCTCGTCGGGTTCCGGGGCCGGGACTGGATCGGTATCCGGTGGGGCTGGTGGAAGTGCGGACAAACGGCCATCAGAATGTGCCGCGGTGTATTTTAGTCCTCCGGTCAACAGCCCGCACAATGCGGCCACGGTATAGGCCAGATTGGTGAACAATTCACGCATGGATTCTAGCCCAGGCCACAGTGGTGCGACGAGTGCAACAATCGCCAGCACGGATCCCAAGAGGGTGGTGATGAATGATTCATCGGACAGCAACCTGGTGAGGGCATAGGACCACCCGCCCTCCTTGCCGGGTGACCTCCACACGTGCAACGCGGAAGTGGTGCCACCCGTGATCCGATCCTCATACGACTTGCCCAACACCAACGCGCCCCACAGCGCCGCGAGGATCACCGGGGCGTGGTGCAGGATGTACGCCACGTTCGGGTTGTCCATGGTGAGGCAACCGATCATCACCAGCACCTGGAACACCAGGCCAATGACCACGGCCCATGACCGCTGATGTCCTAAAATCTCATTCCATCCTGTCATGTTATACCTCCTTGTGTGAATTTCGATCAGCCGTTGAAAGCAGAAGCCAGACACGCCACCGCCAGGCCCATGATCACCGCCGCGATCACAATGACGCCCCACGGTGGCACAGCCCTCCGCACCTCCTTGGCCGCCTTACTGTTCCCCACCCTCCGGATCATTTCTTTGGTGCGTGTCATTGTGTCCGTGTTCGGTCTGTGTTGCGTGTCCACGTTCAGCCTCCAATTTGTGGGTGCCGTTGTTTGCACGTTGCCTCCACCAGCCCAATCCGTTCCCGCAGCGTCCGCCCTTCACTGTCCTTGGTGTGTTCCGCGTCGAGGTGCTTTTTCATGGCCCGGAACGCCTCCTGTTCCGCGTTTTCCCTGGACTCCTCACGCAACCTGGCCTCCATGCCTCGAATGCGCCAGCCCACACCTACCAAGGTGGTGACCACAGCGATCAGAAACAACCCAGCGCCGATCCCAAATTCCAACCACTGAAACTCCACGGGGACAACCTCCGCACATGATCACAGTATCCCCCACGGTGCCGGGACGGGTCAAGGAACGCGGATCAGCCCAGCTTGGGCAACGCTTCCCGGATCGCGTTCCCATCAATCCTGGCCTCCGCGATCCCGGGGATCCCGGTGCCCATGGCGGTGCGCTGTGAGGTGGGGAGCTTGGACCTGTCCTCCACCTTGGACGCCACCAGCAACTTGGCGCGGAAATCCTCCGCCAGCTTGCACGGCACCTCCTCCAGCTTCACGGCCTCCGCGATCTTGGCCACCTCCACCACCTTGCCGTCACCCTCCCCGGCCACCGTTGCCGTGACCTGGACCTCCCCGTCCACCGTGGTGGCCGTGATCGTGAGCAAGTGATCCGGGTTGTCCCGGAGGAACTTTTCCAGCCGCTGTTCAGTGAATAACATGGGATTGCCTCCTTGAATTTTCCTAGAATTGCCTGTGTGCCTGGGTGTGGTGCCAGTCCCAGTTCACAATACACGGATTGACCGCGCCACCGCCCGCGCCCACGTATGCGAACACGTCCACCATGAAGGTGGCCAGGTTGCCGTACACGCCCAGGGTCGTCAGGTTCAGTTGCCACAAAACACCACGCCCGCCATAGAAGGACATGATCATGTCCCCGGTGTTGCTGTCACGGCCGATCTCCACACCCCAGATATTCAGCCCGAACAGCACCATGAACCCGGTATCAAACTCGAATGGGCCACCGCCCAGGGCGTCCGCGTACCGGATCCAAATGTTGGGCGATGGTGCGGCGAGAATCACACCGCCGGGATCGTAGATCACCTCGTAGATCCCGCCGCCGCTGTCCATGGCCCCGAACCTGATCAGCGATCCCACAGAATCGAAATTCTCGATCCAGAAACCGTGCTCGATCCTCCACGGCTGTTGCGACACGCCAGCCCGCGCCGGGAAGATCGATCCGTTCACGCTCACCGCATCACCCGGGGCGGCGGCGGTCAACTTCACAAACCCACCGTCAACGAATGGGGCCGCGTTGAATGCCCACGTTCCAGGGGTGGCCCCCAGGTTGTTGACCGTGTACCGATCGGTGTTGTTGATCCCACCAGGTGCCGGGGGCACCGCCCCGAATTTCAGGAGGGATATATCGTGTGTGAGGAAATCCTCCCATTCATCCAGGTACGCCCGGCCGTGCCTTCCCTCCAGGTCCACCCATGAGGTGGCGGCCGCGCCGATCAAGGCGTCGATCGACTGGTTGACGTGCCCGGCATAGCTGTGGCCGAAAATGGGATCCCAGTCCTGATCCGGCCTGAATGAACTGGCACCGCTCACGGTGCTGGGTGCCACCTGTGTGGCCTGGGCGTACAGCTTTTTCCATTGCTGGCCGACCTTCCCCAGATCGTCCGTGCAAGAAACCGCCGGGGTCAACTCACCCGTGATCTGGTTGGACCCGGCCAGGGGGATGTACGTGTTATTGGCGAAAATCCCCACCAGGAAAAACGCATTCCAGAAAGCCTCCGCCAGGTTGCGCCCGATGATCCGCCCGTTCATGGGGCTGGGGATCGCGCCCATGAACGCGGACATATCCAGGTTGACCAGGTACTCCGTGCGCGAGAAATCCCGATCCGCATCCATGATCCCAGCGGCCGGGGTGCCGTTGGTGTAGATCACGTCGCACAGGAGGATCCCATCCGACAACAGCGCGGGCCTGGTGACGGCCGGGGCCAGTTCCTCCGGGCCCTGGTGAACCTCGATCGTGTAACTTTCCTCCTGGAGGAACCACACCGTAAGGCCGTTGTCATCCGTGCGAGGATCGGACAGGGCGCGGTTGAATTTCAGGAACAGGCCGATCCACCGCTCATTGCCCACGGCCACCGCGTTGGACACGCCCAGGTAATCCTGGGAACAGTCCACCACCACGGACGTGGAAGGATCGACGGCCAACCGCTTGCCGTCCTTGTCGTACCCATACCCGGTATCCACGATCATGTCCGTGGATGGAGGGCCGTCTTCCCTGGGCGTCCATGAGGGGTTCACGTCCCCCAGGTTTTCACTGTTGGGCCACGGGGCCACTGGCTGGTACTGGGGGAACGCGATCCCGGTCAAGCCCATGTCCGTGTTTTGATCCCAGTCCGCCTGTTCCTGGAAATCAAAACCCTCGTCCAGTTCCGATTCCGTGACCACTTCCCCGAAATAATAATCATGCCGATCGGCCATGGCCGTTGCCTCCTACGTTCCCAACCTGGTGGTGATTCCCAGTTCCGTGTACCCACTCACGCCCAGCAACCAGGTGGCGGGAGGCGGTGGTGTGGGTTCATGTATGATGTAATGTTCATGCGCCGCTTTCATCACTTCGATGATCTTCACCAGTTGCTGGCGTTGATCGTCTGATAGTGCCACGGGTACGTCCACAATGAAAGTATAGGGCCACGCCTCACCAGGCCCGGTGCCCAGGAGGCGCGTGGTGACCCCCAGCTTGCCATACGTGGGAAGCCTCCACGCGGGGAGGCCAGCGGTGGCCAGTCGCCACCCTCCGCCACCGTACCCCAGCGGGGTGATCGTGATCACGATCCCCATGAAGAAAAACACCACGTCAATGATTCCCTGGGCGTGTTTGCTGGCATTGATCGTGAACAGCATCCGGGCCAGCTTCCGCTTTTGATTGTCCGTCAGGACAAAGGGAAACGGGTTGCGGAAAAAACGGAGGAGGAGGTCAATGGCACCCTCCGGGGCCCGGTCAATATCCATGATGTACTGATCGGTGTCCACGTCCAACAGCCACAGGTCCACCACCTCCTGGAGCACCTGGATAAACCGCTGGGTGTGTCCCGGGCTTCCGCCCGTGAGCTTTCGATCCGCCCACCGCACACGTGCCGGAACCATGGACCACAGATCCCACCGCCGATCGTCCGGGGCTGGGTAGACTGCGGAGGTGAACGGCACCACCACGGGCGCGATCGTGTTGGGTGGCACCGCAAGATCCTGGACATTCTCGATCGCCAGATCGTATTCCCGCCCGTTGCTCAATTCCTGATCAAACTTCAAGCGGTACTGATACGGGAACAGTTCCTCCACGGACTCGATCGCGGCCAGGTAGTACGGGGGGTCCGTGCTGGACAGGGTGAAGTTGGCCGGGATCACCGTGTCCGGATCCACGCCTTCATTGAACGTTACCACCACGTACCTGGGGCCCGTGGCTTCCACGCTGTCAACCAGCGGGGCCACCGTGTCCGCCGCCGTGAACGTGTAATCCACCGCGGTGTTGTATGCCCCGGTGGAATCCGCCTCCACTCGCACGGGCACCACTTCACCGGAGGTGAATGGGAAGCCCCCGCCGTGGTAGAAACTGAAACGCCAGATATCATTCACCGCGGAGCCGGGTGATGCGATCTTGTTGAGAGTGGATCCCAGGTGCCACGGTGGCTGGAACCCCACCCCGTCATACGCCAGGATCCCGCGGATCCACACTTGCACCAGGTTGGGCTGGTTGGGATTCGGGCCCAGGTCCAGCACGTCCAGATCGATCCGTGCCAGGGGTGACACGTGAACGTCATTGATCGCGGGCACCTGGTTGGCCACCACGATCTGTGCCCCGCTAAACGGGTCGAAGTGATCGATCCAGATCGCTGGCGGTATGCGGATCGTCATGGTATCGCCTGAGCGGTGATCGCCACAGCAACCACCCCCACCAGCTTGCCACACGGGATCACGATCGGCCTCCAATCCTGATCAGGATCACCCATGGGCACGTCCAACGTGAACGCCCCGAACCCGGCAATGTTGGCCTCCACTCGCCAGTTGGAATCCGGGCTGGCCACGTACCGCAACCGGAACAGGATCCCACTAATCGCTGTAACGTCCACATTCTGGATCACTTCCGTGTACGCGCCCGGGATCGTCACGTCCACGGGGTGCTGGTTTTCATCCGTGATCGCGTACAGGTAGGAACCCGCCTCCGCATACGATCGATCCAGCCTTCCCTGGCTGATACCAACCCACCGATCCAGATCCGTGAATTCGGGCACCCGGTCCTCCTACTAGGGCAGTTGCCTGGCGGTCACGATTTGATCGAAGTACATCCGGCGGGCTTGCTCACTCACCTGTCCCGCGAAACCCAGATACCCGGAAACGTAGGGGAGGGATCCACTGTTCGCCGCCAGGGCGTCGTCAATGAATCCGTTGATCCCATCGTTGGCCCCTTCCATTTCCAGATCCTCCCACACCGGGTTGGTGACCAGGTTTGTGGTGAGGTCGTTTCGGAACACGCGGAGCACCACGTCCCCGGACAGGTTCACGATCATGTCCAACATGATGTGCCACCAGGTATCAATGGATTCCGTGGTCATGGATCGCATCAGTGAGTTTTCCGCGGTGGCCGCGGGCACACCATCCGTGATCCTTCCCTTCCGCAACACCACCCGGTGGGGCTCATTGTCCTCCAGTCCCAGAATGTAAGCGTTATCCAGGACGGACGGAGGCGGGGGGCCACTCGCCTGGGCCCCGATGAAAAACAGCGGGGCAAACCCGGTGGTGACCGTGGACAACCCACGCTTGATCGCACCGCTGATCGAACCACCACCAGCGGAGGCCGGGGTGGTGATTGGATAATAATCCGCCTGGTTGGTGGCCAGGGCCCTGGCTCCCGTCACAGCGGACGCGGAACGGAACCCATACACAAACGTTCCACCACCAGGTGGAGGTGCCTCACCCGCAGTCACGCCACCCAGGAGGGAGGCAACCGCCAACCCGTCGTCAGCCTCAGTCCAATCGATCTCGGCCATAGCTATTGTCCTCCGGTTTCTGTTATGGTACTTTTCCGGCCATGAGATATGCCCGGGCAACCCTGAAAACGATCCACACGGCCATTGACCGCGGGCTCCTCCGCTTCAATGCGGGCACGTGTTCTATCTACTATCGCAGATACAGGGGAGGCAAGGGAGGCCCGGAGGCCGTCCCCTGGCGTCCCTGTCGTTTTGAGCTTGTGAAAGGGTATCACCGTTTTGGTTTCACCCTCGACGGGATCCGGTACAGGTGCATGGTTCACCGTGCCGTGTGGATGGTGGCTCACGGCCTCGAATTCCCGGACGGCATGACGATCAACCACGTGAATGGAATCAAAACCAACAACCACCCCTCCAACCTGGAGGTGGTCACGTACCAGGAAAACACTGACCACGCGATCCGCCACGGACTGTGGAATCCCCGTGCCCCCAAGCGGAACCACCGGGGCTTTTGTAAAAAACTCAGCCCCACCAAGGTGCGAAACATTCGCGCCGCGCTGGATACCGGAATCACACAATGCGCCCTGGCCCGCAAGTATGGCGTGTCCGCAACACTGATCAGCAACATCAGGACGGGGAAGCGGTACGCCTGGGTGAAGTGACATCATGGCAACACGCTGGTCCAATTGTCTTCGAAATTCTCGTAAGGCTCCGGGGGCCCTGGCACCACATCATACATGGCCGCAGTCAACGCCAGGAAATCGGGAAGCCTCCGCGTTTTGAAATCCCACACACCAGGTGCCAGCCAGAATTGCAGATCGTATCCGAGATCCGGCCACGCATCACTGACACCGATCGGGGTGGCCAGCCACATTTGATAACCAGGCGGGGCCGCGGACCCGTGGTTGATCAGTCGGATCTGTCCGGTGGGGTTTGCTATCGCGCTGATCTCACCACCGCCCATGGGTGGCACCACTGGCGCGGCGATCAAGGCCGCGGTGATCTGGATTTGCATATCAGCGGCCAGGGCAGCGGCGTTGGGGTACGTGTTCGGATTGATCGTACATTGCAACATGGTGGACTGGCCCGCCAGGTTGTCCCAGTAGATCCAGAACACATCATTGACACCGCCCGTGATCGTGAGTGGGTACACCGCGTCATGCCCGTCAATCCAGTCCCGCAGATCGAACAGCACCTCGTCAAAATCGTTGTCCCAGTAGAGATCGAACAGTTCATACGCCAGGCCCGGGGTGTACAGGGCCAGCGTGGCCACGTCCGTGAAATCCCCCGGGTGAAATTGAGTGCCACGCGGATCGATCGTGAACAGCAACGATCCCCACGCGGTCACACCGGACGTGGGCTCCGTAGTGTTCATCCAATACAGGGATTTGTCCACACTCACGCGGACACCGCCACCAGGTGCCTCCGTCCACAGAATATCCCCAGGCGCAAATGCCCCACCCGCAGCGGTCAAGGCCGCATCCGTCACGGCCTGGAGGTGCGTCACCATGTCCGCCACGTTGTACGTGCCTGGGGTCAACACCATGTTGGGGGCAAAGGTGGAGGGGAACATTCCCAGCCACCTGGTGAGCACCACCCGGATCCGATCACCGGATCCGATCACATAGGATGGCAACCCCGTTCCCGGATCAGTGTAGGTGGGGGCCCCCCCGTCCTGGAACTGGCGGAGGTGGAAATCGTATGTGGGCACCCCGGTGATCCAGGATCGATCGTTGTCCCACAGGGATTCAAAAGCCTCCGCCTGTGCAAACCCGGGGAACGCGCCCGCCCAGATATCATAGAAAGCGTTGAACCTGTCCGCGGGATCCAGTTCCGTTTCCCAGGGCATATCCACACCAGACGTGATCCAATCCTCGAAAGTTTCCGGGGACTGGGCCACCGTGGACCCCGCTATGAATCCCCAGATAAACGCGCCGTCATTGCCCCACCCTCCGTGGTATTGCTCGACGGCATAGAAAACGGGATCGGTATCGTGCGCCTGGTACCCGGCCCACCGCTTCCCGATCGCGCCACTCTGCCCGTGCGTCCAGTCCTCCGCCTCCCCGGGGTTGGCGTTCGGTTCCGCGATCTCAAAACTGGGATTCAGGATCGCCACTAGACTGTGGCCCCCGTGTCACCATTGATCACCGTCAGGGATCGGAGGCGCGGGTACTGGACCGTTCCCAGTTGCACACCAGCGGAAAGGCCGTTCAGGTACAGCCCACCGGACGGATCGATCTTCCGCACCCCTTCCGTGTCCCGCAGCACGTTGAACACATCGGACCAGGGCAATTCCCCGGTGGCGGATCCGTCCGCGTCCGTGTACTCGAATCCGAATCGGGCATTGTCCTGTTGTGCCCCCGTGTCATCCAGGGACGCGTACCAGTTTTCCAGGTTGGTTTCCATGGTGGCCACCACGGCCGTGGGATCAAAGCCCTCCTCGAAATACACCGTGGCCAGGTGGTCAATGTCCAGGAACACCACGGGCAAGTACGTGGGTGTGAACGTGATCGTGTGGGGCCTGGTGATCTCGATCATGGTTTGCACGTCCGCCACCAGGCCCGATGTGGGCTCCGCCGGGGGCGTGTACCCGCTGGCGTACTGGGTGCCCTCCGCGGCGATGTACAACCGCCCCGTGTTTTCCGGGATCGATGCGTCCTGATCCGCGGTCATGATCACGGCACGTGCCACACCCGGCACCAGTTCCGCGTTGTTTTTGAAATCCTCCCAACTCACTGTGGTGCGGACGTTGCCCAGGCTGGCGGGGATCGCCTTTTTCGCATGGGCGATCGATTCCATGTCACTACCGCCGATCGCCTCCGCCGGGTTGGTAACGCTCACGTCCACCGGGTTGCCCAGGCCGTCCGTGAACGATCCCTGGAGGGAGGTCACGGTGCCAGCTTCCACCTGGCCAATGATCCCTCCGCCCGTGTCATACCCGCTGGTGATCGTGCCCTGTGGAACCTCACCCAGTGAGCCGTCCCCGAACTGGACGATCGGACGGCCCTGTGTGTCCGTGGTCAGTGTGTAGTGTCGATCCGTGGGGCCACTTGACAGGAACGTGTCCACCTCCGTGTACGCCCCATTTGCAGCGGTGATCCCCATGGATCCGTCAATGTAATTTTTGTATGTGAGGAGGAACCGCTGATCCGCCGTCCCATCACTCACCCGCGTTTCCGTGCGGGCCGTCGAGTTTTCCGCGGTGCCCGTGGCCGTGAGCAACCCGGCCGCGATCACCACGTCCGCTTGCAACTGGAAATCCAGGCGCAACCGCCCCGTGGTTTTCGATACCGTCCCCGCCGGGATCGTCACGTCCGCCGCAGCGATCAGCGGGATCGAGAATTCCAGATCCACCGTGGCTGGCTGTGGCCCGAACAATTCATAGTCCACCCACGCACCCAGGTTGATCACGGACTCACGGAGCTTGGCGGTGGCCAGGAATGATTCCCGGAGGCGGTTGTCCCGGTAGAAGTGAACCACGTCACTGTTGTGAGCCATGAGCCCCAACAGGTAATTGTCCCAGCTTGCTTTGATGCGTCCCCAGGTGGGCCAGTTGGAGGTCACCAGGTCCAGGAGGCGGAGGTATATCGTGTCCAGATCCCGATCGACATAATCGAAGGATCTCAGGATATCAAAATCATTCGGCAAACTCGACACTGGTTGCCTCCTCCGTCACTTTGCCAGTCTGCAAATTCCGCCACCACCAGCGGAGCCACACGGTGTTGGTGGCCGCGGGCGCGAACCTTTCCACCACCGTGAACCGCAAGTGGTCCCCGGCATACGCCTTGAACCTGGACAGCGTGGTGGACACGTACCGCTCCACCATGCCCGCCTTGATATTGCGGTGCCGCATCATGTCCCATGGCGTCCCGTACTTCTTATCCCAGGGACATTCCCCCGTGGTCCCGTTTTCGCTGGACCTCACCAGCATGAAAAACTGGATCACGTTTTCCAGGAACGTGTCCCCCTCCAGGGTGCGCCAGCCGTTGGCCGTGCGTTCCATGGGAACCTTGGTGCCGTTCACGCTCATGAGATTGGGATCGCCTCCAGTATCAAGGTGATGGTATCCACAATGGAGGCCAGGCGGTCAAGGGTGTCCGATGTATCCCCGCCCCCCGTGTCCGCGTCGATCGATATGTCCAGACCAGCGATTGATCCCAGGGCTTCAATGATCACTATGAACGCGGCCAGGGCACCCATGCCGTTGTTGAAGTATTCCAATTGAACCTGGATGTTTTCCTCCAGGCACAGGGCGTCCTGGTACATCCGTTCGATCCCGTGCTCCTGGGCGTACTCCTTCATGGCGTCGATCTGGGCCTGTTGCTGTTGGATACCCTGGAGGAAATCGATCAGCGTGGCGAGCAGATCCACCACCAAGTTGAGGAGGCCGAAAATGAAAAGCGGGAGGGACACCTGGGGAATAATCCCCAACAGCTTGTCCACAGCCTGGGCAAAGGCCACCGCAGCGTTGGCGATCTCAACAGGGTTCAAGGTGGCAATGGCTTTCACCATGTCCACGATCGCGCCCACCACTTCAATGATGGTGAACACAGGGCCCATTCCAGCCATGGCCGGGGACAGCGCGGCGAACAGCCCCTCCAGTTCCACCAGGCGATCGTGGGGCCGGAAGATCGGCGGGCTTTGTAGAACGATCCCACCCGGGAACGTGATCGAATGGCTGGGAGGAGGATCCCCGTACTGGACGCACGGCAATGGCGTTCCGTTGCTCACCTGATCGGCCCCGCGCCTGGCACCACCGGACGGCCCAGGATTTCACAGCCGGACCCCGTGATCCGCACGGTGCCAATGGAACTGATGACCACCTCCGCCGGACCGTGGAGGGTGAGCTTTCCACCCGACCGTTCCAGCTTCACCTGGATCCCCAGGACGCGGTCCTCCAGGACGGCCGTGTGGGCGTCCTGGTCCACGATCAACTGGTAGTCATCCCAACGTACCCCCCGGAGGTTTTTATCGTCCTGTGGGGCGTCTCCGGTCCCCCAGGGGCCCGGCAAATAAATGGGACGCTTGGGATCCCCGGCCGCCCAGGTACACCACACGTTCATGCCCACGTTGGGGACGGACCACAGCCCCTCCTCCGTGTCCGCCACCAGGCCAGCGGGGAACGCCCAGGGGCTTTTTTCTACCAGCCCGGGCACACTGAACCGGATCCGGTGTAAATTTTCCGGGTCGTCGTTTTCAACCACCGTGCCGGGCCAGATTCCCAGGAACCGGAGGCGGGGGTCCATGTCCATCAGACTGGGCATCAGGATCCACCATACTGGTTGCCCGTGGTTTCGGGAAGGATCCCAGCCTCACCAGGCTGGATGAATCCCACGTGGGTGTACCCGTCAACGGGATCGATGAACAGGGACGTTTCCCCCTGGGCCTCCCCCCCGGGGTTGACCTCACCACCAGCCTCCTGGCTTTCCTGGGCGGCCGTGGACTTTTTCGGTTTCTTGCCCAGGTACCCCTTCCACATTTTGGCCTCCTGGATGTATGACCCGGCCTTGATCGTGTGCGTCACCTCCTTGGCATACGCTGGGCCGGACAGGATGGAAGCCCCCCGCAGTTCCACCACCTCCTTGGCCTGGAGGTATGGATCCCCGGGTTCCATTTTCAGGGTGTACTTGATCCGCTTGGATTTCTTTTTCTTGATCTGCTGGTTGGCCTCTTGCTGGACACCAGCCTGATCGGTTTCGGAAGTGGGGGCCACCTCCTCCTGGTCCTGGTTTCCAACCACGTCCACCAGCACGGGGAGGCCGCCCTGGTAGTACACGATCTCATTCCCCTTTTGGTACGTGGTGGTGGTGGTGCCAGTTTTCGGATCGTACAGCGTTCCCACCTCCTGGCCCTTTTCGTACAGGCCAGGTTCAAAGGGCCCCAGCACCGGGCCCTCCTCTTGCGATCCAGCCGTGGCCTCCTTTGTCTTTTTGGCCTTGGGATCGTGGGCCTTTTTCGTCACCTTCACCGGGTTGCGGATCAGGTTCAGATCGCTGTCCAGTCCAGTGACGTTTCCGAGGAGGGAACCCTCCCTGTACTCGATCACGCGCCTGGGCTTTTTCTTGTACCCGGGTTCATTGAAATAGAATTGGGATTCAGACATCCAGAAAACAAACTGTGGAAGATCATTGGCCAGCCTCCGCAGGAACGCCGCATCAGTCTCCGCGGTCTGGTTGATCAATTCGTACACCGGGAGGATCACCTCCTCCTGGTCCGGCACGTTGATCAGTTCCAGCGGATATCCGTGTTCCTGTGCGATGGTGATCGCCACATCCACATACGTGACATTTTCAAACGCCCGCGTTTGCTGCACCCGGTCCAGATCGAATTCCTTGGAAAAGCCCTCCGCCTTCAACGTGCCCGTGCCCGCGCCTTTCATCTTGCGGATCTTCATGGTGCGAGGTTGCGCCATGCGTCCCGCGTACCCCCAGGAAAACGTCACCACCAGGCCCGGCGGGTAAAATTCAGTGAGGGCCTGATCGTCATTATCAAATTCCAGTTCCACCTTGTCCGCCCGGTTGTCCCGGTCCAGGAACTTGAACCCCTCCAGGCGCGGGATAAACCGGGCGTTCAGGTCCGCGTCCTTGAAATCTATATTGACGATCGGCCTCATGCCACAGCCTGATCCTCCAGGATGGACAGCGGGGGCACCACGATCGTTTTCCCGTTCAGGCTCACGGTGGGATCCACCAGGTCATTGACCTCCGCGATCAGCCACCACAACTGTTCAGGGCGATCCACTGCCGCGTAATGCTGGGCCGCCAGGGACCACAGGGTGTCAGTGGCACCACAGCGCACCGTCACGATCGGATCGATGTCCTCCTCCATCACATACAGGTTGGAACGCCACGGCCTCCACAGGTGATCCACCGTGCTGGTGATCACTTCACGGATCCAGGTCAACCCGTTCCACCGGGAATAATCCTCCGGGCGTTTCATCCGATCCCCTCCGTGATCACCATGCGGTCCCGTTCCTCCCCGCTGAACCTGATGGTGTCCCCGTACTCACGCAACACCACGTCAGTGGAAAATGACTTGGGGTGGAGGTCCGTGCGGAAGTCTTCAAAGCGTTCCTGAATGCGGGCGATCTTGCATGACATGGCAAGGATCCCAGGCCACACAAACAGGACGGTGGGGGGATCCGAGATCACCGATCCGCTCCGCACCGGGTAGCACATGGATTCAAGAAAGGACAGCCAGTCCATGATGTCACGATCGGGGAACAGTTCCGCGTCCACCCAGGCGCGGATCGTGTATTCCTTGGGGGACGTGCTGGCATAGTTCAGCGGCCCGGCGGGGGCCACCATGATCGGCGCGGGTGATCGCCACTTCACCGCCAGCGTGGCCCGCAGTTCCCGCGGGTTGATCATGAATTCCTGGATCTCACCAGTGGACTGGTTGATCAGCATGGCGTGGGCCAACTCTGACCTGATCACCTCACCAGTGGATACCGCTAGATCAACGCCCATGTATCACCCCGCAGCCTCAAACTGTTCCTCCCCAGTTTCCACTTCAACCTGTTGCACCTTGGAGGCCAGCTTTTCCTTGTCCACCTCCAGGGTGGTGTGGATCTCGATCGCTTGCTTCCCAACCCCCAGCCCTTGCAACGCAAGGCCAGCACCTGGTGAAACGGCGGTCACCCCGGTTTGAAGGAGGGAGGGGATCGCGGCGTTCAGTATGGACCCCGTGATCTCACCAGCGGACGCGGGTTCCTCTTCGATGGGTACACCGCCCTCCGTGCCCGCGGGCTTCACCTGGGGCGGAGGTCCACCGCCGAGGAGGGGCCCCAGCATATCCGCGCCGAACTGGAGGATCGGTCCGATCACCTTCCACAGTGCCTGGGCAACAGGGAGGAGGGCCTTGATCACTTCCCCCATGAGCTTCAAGGCTTCAACCACAGCCTCGATCGTTTCCTGGTTTTCCTTCCACGCCCGGCCACCGTCCGCCAGGAACCGGACGATCTCGCCAAGGGCCTTGCCCGTTTCCGTTGCGAATTTCTTGATCCCCTCCGGGTCCAGGGCCTTGGCGAAACCTTCCGCGTCCTCCCCGCCCGCCTTGATCAAATCGATCAGCGCCTGGATCTCCGGGAACGCTTCCCCGATTGATTCCGCGCCAGCGATCACCGCCGTGCTGAACCCCTCCCAGAATGATTCCATAAACAGCTTCAATCGATCGAAGGCCACAAACAGCTTGGCCACCCAGGACACCACGCCAGCCTCCTCCAGTTCCTTGGCCAGCGGTCCGCTGATCATCCCCTCGTTTGCGATTGCTTCACCCAGGCCACGGAGGATCAGTTTGATGTTGGTGGCCCACCGCTTTACACGGTCCTGGATGTTGTCCAGGTTTTTCCGCCAGGCCACAGCGAACTTGATCACCCGTCCAATGATTCCACCCAGGGCTGGGATCATTCCGGCCAGGGCACCCTGGAAAACGATCACCAGGTTGCCCACCACCAACGCCACGGCCGCCAGCTTGGTGAGTGTCCAGATCAGTGACCCCAGCTTACCCAGCACGGATGGCAAAGCGAACCCGATCCCGGCCATTGCAAAGATCGTATTTTTGATCGGCGCTGGTAGTTTCTCGATCACCCCCAGGAGGTCATTCAGGATGTCCAGGGCGGTTTTAATCGCGGGGGCAAACACCTGGCCCAGCCTCGTTTTTATTCCTTCCATCATGCTGTTCCAGCGGTCCCGCTGGAATGACAGCGTATTGGCGATCGTGTTGAAGGCTTGATCGGTTGCGCCCAGCTTGTCGTCCATGGCGTCGAGTGTCCCGACAAACGCCTCCATTTGCTTTCCGGCCAGGGGCATGATCGCCTTGAAGGCGCGGATCTGGGGGATCGCCTGGGCTAGTGCATCCTCATTGCCCTTGAATCCCTGGCTGATGGATTCGATCACCGGAAGGAGGCCACGTTCCTTGACGTTCAGATCCTCCGCCTCGATTCCAAACTTTTTGAATTCCGCCAGCACCTGGGGAGGCTGTTTGATCAACACGTCGAAGGCACGGGCCAGGGCCGTGGACGCCTCCGCGGTGGACTGCCCGGCCAAGGTCAAGGCCGCCATGGCGGACAGGGTGTCCTCCAGCGTGGCCCCCGCAGCGGAAGCGGAGGGAACCACGTTGCCGAATGCCGCGGCCAGTTCACCCACCGTGGTTTTTCCAGCCCGCACCGCGGTGAACAGTGCATCACTGACACCGCCCGCACCCTCCGCAGCAATTCCAAACCCGTTCAGTACGGTGGTGAGGAGGTCCACGGAACTGTTCATGTCCGTGACGCCAGCCACCGCCAGCTTGTTGGCCGTGTCCATGACCATGGACGCCTGGGCAGCGTCCGCGAACCCGGCGGAGGCCGTCGCGTAAAACGCCTCCAGTTCCTCCGCCGCGCTCTTGCCATAGGTGGCACCAAAGCCCAGGGCAGCGTCCGTCACCCCTTCCATGGCTTTCCTGGTGACGCCCAGGATCGTCTGGACCTCCGCCAGTTTCTTTTCAAACAGGCCGAACGTGTCAATTGAAATCGACATCACCCGGTTGGCCTCATCCACGATCATGTTGAAGCCACCGATCGCACCAACGATCAGTCCGATACCGATCGCAATCGGTCCCAGCGCGGCGGACAGCGCACCCATGGACGCGGCAGCGGGGCCCATGATACCGGGCAACACCTGGCCCAACGATCCCAGGGATGACAGGGACGTGCCAGCACCCGCAGCCGCCTGGCCAGCACCCTTCAAGGATCCGCTGGCCTTGTCCATGGGGCCACTGACATTGTTCTCAGCGGTTGCCGAAAACTTCACGGTGGTGCCGAATCCTGCCGCCATGTTATCCCCGCGCCTTCCGTTTCATTGCGTCCACCAGTTCCCGCCGGATCCGCGCCTGGTGTTTGGCGTATCGGTACAGTTCATCCAGCCCAAGATCCTGGCACGTCCGCACATCTATATTGACACCACCCACCTGGGGGTACTGGTAGCAGACCTCCGCGATCTGTTGCTCCAGCATTTCAGATGTGGGCAGCGGCAACATTTCCTCCAGGGCTACCCTGATCGAGGGTAAAAAAACGTTCGGTCGAAAGGGAGGTCAATCCTCGACGTGGCGTTACAGTTGCACCGCGCCAGGATCGCAATGTCCGGCCCGCATTCACTCGCGGCCAGTTCCGCCTGGAGGTGATCAAACACATCCTGATCCATGTCCAGGAGGGCCTCCTTGATTTGCTTGGGCTGGGCCTGTCCGTCCAGGCTGTGGATCCGCGGTAGAACAAACTTGATGATCGGATCCTCTTGACCGTCGATCGCCGCTTCCATGCGTCCGGTGCCCGCCCTGAACTGCACCTCCCGGCCGTCGATCAGGGTGCAGGAAAACAGTTTATCCTGTCCGGCCAGGATTTCCTTGGCCGCATCGGACAGGGGCTTGACTTCGATGTCCTCCTCCACGTTCACCTCCCAGGCAAACCTGGATCCGCACGTCCCACACGTCACGTTGAACTTGTACACGGGACCGAACAGGGCCACGCGGATCTGGAGGAGGATGTAGAACCGATCCCCGCTCAACACTTCCGACCATGGCACGTTGTTGGGATCGCCTTCCCAGTTGTACACCCCTTTTTCCAGGGTGCGTTCCCAGCACGATCGCAACAGCTTGGTGTATGCGCGGATCGAGTTTCCACCCTTCCGCAGTTCGGAAATATCGCGGACCTTGGGCTTTCTGATTTCGCCCTTCAATCCACTTGGACACGTCACGGTGATCGCCATGGTTTTCCTCCTTGGAAATTAACTGGCCTGGTGTTGTTGTGTGTGGTGCCAGTGGCAATCCCGCTTATAGGGGGCCCAGGCACCGCCACGATCGAGGCGGGGCGGAAAGGGGAGGGACTAGCTGATGACCTCCAGTTCATCGTATGCCAGTTCCAGGGACTTGATCACAAATCCCTCCTGGTCCGTGGCATCCCATGAACCCATCACCATGTTGACCGGGTACGCGCCGAACAGGACGATCTCCCGCTTGCGGTCCCCGGTTTCATCGATCTGAACGATCGTCACGTTGCGCTTGTACAGGTCCGGGATCACGCCGTACCCGCGGACACTGGACTTGACCAGGTTCCACCAGTCCTCCATGTCCCGATCTTCACTCGCGCCCTGTTCCAGCGTGACGTTGGGGTAATCCTCCTTGCCCGCCTTTTTGAAAGGCGTGGGGGAGGCCCCGTCGTGGTACAGCTTGGCCGCGAACGCGCTTGACACATCGGACACGGACTGAAAGCCCGCGTATTGCATCAGGTCGATTTCGACCAGGAACCGCGCCTTGTCATAGAAGTTGGCCGGGCGTCCTCTCACGTCCATGATGATCCTCCTTGGGCTCTATCTACAGGCCCAGTTCCTCAAACAGTGCGCGGGTGTCCTTGGTGACCTCCAGGACGATCCACTCCGCGGGTTCCGCCTTGTTGAGCCCCAGCACCACGTGGAGCACGTGCTTGGCCCGCTCGCTTGGCGGGTTCACGTTTTCGCTGGTGTCCACGTAAAAGGCTTGGGCCGGGTCCGCCGTGAAAAACGCGCCCAGCTTGGCCTCCTTGCGGAGGAACAGTTCGATCGCGTTCCGCACTTCCGCCAGGAGGCGGAGGGTGATGTTTTGGTGGCGCTTGGGGTCCACGAATTGCCGGACCGTTTCCGTGATGTAGATCACACCGCGGGATTCCCCGATGGAGGGGAACGGTCCACCGCTGGCCAGGGTCCGTGACCCGTCGATGTAGAACGGCTCCCCGGTGGCGTCATGGTGAATGATGTTGATCCGGTCCGGGTACAGCTTGTCCCGTTCCACCTCATCGTACACCGCCTCCGTTTCCACGTCCGTGACGCCCCACAGCCTCCCGTTTTCCAGTCCGCCCGCGGCCTCATGGACGCCGCCGGGCTTGGAATCCTGAACGATGATCGAGGCCAGGACCGCGCCCTCCGCGTTCACCAGGATTTCCGTGTCATCCCCGTACACGTCCGTATCCGGGTTGGCGATCTTCACGTTCGGCCAGTAGAACGCGCCGTATTCCGAAAGGCCCTTGAGCCCCGCCGTGGTCTTCACGTATGTGCGGACACCATCCACCGTGAAACCGAACGCCCCGCCCAGGACGGCAAAGCTGTTGGTTTCCTCGCACCAGTTCACCAGGTCCGGTTGCACCACCGCGGTGGCCCAGCCCGGCACGGCACGGAGGGCGATGTAGTCCGGCCACAGGCGCGTGGACCTGATCCCCGCGTCCCCGATGAAATCCGCATCCACCAGGCCCACCAGTCCGGTGGAACCACCCGCCACGGCCTGGGCCGTCACGTTGGTGGGGCGGAACCCCACGCCCTGGTCCGTGAGCGTGATCCACGTGGAGCCCACGTCCGCGTCATTCACGATCGTGTCCGCCCCGCTGTCCGCCGGGAGGTCGTCCCACGTCTCCACCAGTTCCCCGGCCTGGTACACTTTGATCTTGTAGTGGGTGGCATCCCCATCCGTGGGATCCTCCACATCGATCGTGAGCGTGTGATCACCCGGGTACTTGGCATCGATCACCACCACCGTGGCAACGCTGGCCGCGGTGCCCTGGTGGAGGAGGTTGTCGAAGTTGAAGCCCACCGCCGTGGAGCCCACTTCGATCTGGACGCTGGAACCCACGCCACCACCCACGCGCTGGGAGGTGATCGTGATCTCGCCCGTCAGTTCCTCCGTGACCAGCACACCCGAGACCGGGTTGACGACGGCCGCTTCGATGATCGACTTTGCCTCCGCGAATGTCACCGCATCGATATTGGCCACGTTGCCACCACCCACGGCGGCCGGGCCAACCACATGACCGATCTTGGCGGCCACACCGGGGGGAGCCTCCGCGCTGATCTGTACCCGGCCGTCCGTGCCCTCCGTGTTGGAGGTCAGGTCGATCACCGGGCCCACCACCGTGGCCGTGATCCCGGACACGGTACCGTTGATCAGGTCCGCGGTTTGCTGGAGGGTTTCACCACCCGCGAACACCACCACCTGTGGATCCGGATCCGCGTCCGTGAAAAACGTCAGTTGATCCGCCGGGAGCATGGGGCCCACCCACGGGGCACCCGGAAGGAGGGCCACCGTCCCGGTGAACGTGGCCGTGTCCGGTCCACCCACGTCCTCGTCACAGTGGATGTCCAGGGTTTGCCCGCTTTCCAGGTTGAACGTTCCGGCATTGCCGGACGTGACCGCGCCCTGGGTGGGGTTGGTGGTGTTGCCCGCCAGGTTCAGGGTGCCAGCCACCGCCGTGGTGGTGGTCCTGTCATCCGGATCGGTGAAGTGCGTCACCCGGGTGATATACACCCGTTTGAGCCCACGCGGGGCCCGCATGATCCCCCACACCGTCACGGGGAGGTATGACGTGGTGATCAGTCCACCGTACACCTTTTTGAACCCGGACCACGCGCCGTAAGGGCCCGTGACCTGGCCCACCGGGCCCTTGAAGGCCACACCAGTGAGGTGGATCGTGGAGGTCGCCACGCCCACCAGGCTTTTCAGGCTTGGTGGGAGCCTTTCGATGATCGTCCGTGACGCGCCTTGCGTTGCACTCATGCCGTCCTCCCGGTGTTGGTGTCCGTCCTACTTCCCGGACCTGCCCTTGCCTTTTCCCTTGCCACGGCCGTTGCCCTGGCGGTGGTCTTTTTCCGTGCTGTCCTGTGGGCCATCACCCGCCTCCTCCTGGCCTTCCGGGGCCTGGGAGGTGTCCTTGGCCGTTTCCACTTCCGCGGGGGCCTGGGGGGCGTCCTTGGGCTTCACAGGGGACACGCTGATCATGTTGTTGCGGTGGAGGCCCACGATCTGATCCGAGTTGGCCGCGGCCCGGGGGAGGGTGACCTCCTCACCAGCGGGCAGGTTGAAGGCCGTTGGAACCTGGCGCACGTCCAGCACGTGCTTTTTCACCAGGCCGTCCTGTCCCTTTTTCCATTGCGTCCGCGCCACGCGCCGTTCCACCTGGGGCCCCCATGTGTTCATGATTGCCAGAGGGCCCGTGGTGAGGTTGCGGATCTTAACTTGTGTGTACATCAGTGCCTCCGCTCACGGTTCAAGGATCGTCGTTTCACGTTCGGGGCCCGTCAGATCGACATTGGCCCAGGCGTGTACCAGGGCCTCCTCCAGCGGGAACAGTCGATCGGTGATTTCTGGCGTTTCTATTGGCACTGGGCCCAGCCTCACAGTGAACGCCGCCTGGGACGTTCCCACTCCCGCATTAAACACAAACTCTGGAGCGGGGTCAAGGTAGTGGCGGAGGGTGAGCCTGTCCGTTGACCCCGGACCCTTGCGGACGTGGACCTGTCGCACACGCTGGCCAAACCTCATGACCGTTTCAGTAAGTGACAGGGTTTCGTCCGCATTTTCTGACAGCGGGAGGAGGCTCATGCGGAGCCACAGGTACTGGGTGGGGAGGTATTCCTCCTCCTCCCCTTCCGTCCGATCCCGGTCCGGGTCATAGGGCGTGTGGGGCTGGATGTCCGCCCCGATGTCCGCGATCCCCAGTGCGGGGAGGTCAATGTCGAAGTGAACGATCACACCTTCCGGGTGGTAGTCCGTGTGGGTGGCGATCCCGATCGGGATGTCCCGGAGGGTGATCTTCAACAGGCGGAGGTACTCACGCAACACGCGGACCGTGAACCCCCACTGGGCACCGTCCCCGGGGAGGTGATCGTCGGGCTTGTACGTGACCGCATCCACCAGGGTGGCCACCTCACCAGGCACGGGCGATCCGTCCGCCTGGAGGTTGTACACTCGAACGTCCCCGGTGTACGGACTTGCCTTGTGATCGCCCATGTAGTGAAACGCGGTGCAACGGATTTCCGTGTCACTGATCACCCCGATGTGATCGGCCAGGAATTCCTCCCCGTCAAAAACAAACATGACAGCCACGCCAGCGTTGGCGAATGGGATCCCGGGCCACAGGTTGAAGTTGGTACCCGTGATGATCACCTGTGCCCTGGTGGTGCTCACCAAGGTTGAAGGCGTCACGCTGGTGATCGTTGGTATCGCCATGTCATCCTCCCACCATGGTCTGGAGGTGTTTATCGATCCGTGCGTCGAGGCCGTCCCCCCACACCTCCGTGGACGGTCCGATCATGGGACGCGGTGGGATGATCCACAGTGAGGTGCCCCGCTTTTTCCCGCGCTGTTTCTGTTCCGCGATCATGGCCCGGGCCTGGGGCGTGTTGCTCTTGCTGATCGCACCCCAAAACCACGCGATCTGTTTCTGGCTGGGCTTGATCACCGCGCCGAATTCATGGATCAGCGCAATGTTGATCATGGACCCCCCGGCCTTGCGCCTGGTGCCACGCGGGATCCCTATGAACAGTTCCTCCCAGGTGTCACCACGTCCCGGGATAACCTGGATAACCTGGATCGCCTTGCGTTCCTGGCCCGTGGCCACCAGGGCCTTGGTGCCCTTCACGCGCCCGCCCTTTTGTTTCATTTCCTCTGATCGGCGCAACGCGATCGTGGCCTTAGACAACCTGGCCCACCGCTTTTTCCCGCCACCTTTCTGAACGCGGAATGACTGCACCATGATGGAACGGAGGGACTGGGCCTCCCGGCGGATCGCCTTCCGCAAGGCTTTGGTCTTCGACACTGGATCGAGGGCAGCTAGAACCGCCCGCATGACCAACGGGTCCAGGCCCATGCCGGACTTGCCAGCCATCAGATCGGTTCCGTTTTCTTAGTGCAGAAAAACAGGAACAGGTCACGCCTCCCACTGAACCCCCAGGACGCGGATCGGACCTCATCGATCCACACGGTGTGGTTGCCGTCGAATCGGTCCATGACCTCCGCCCGCCTGGGGTGCTGAAACTCACGGACACGATCACCGATCTGGATCGTGCATGAACCGTCCGCGTTCACGTACCCACGCCTGGTGAGGTCGCGCACGTGGGCCACCAGCACCATGTCAAAATCCGGGATGTCCCCGGAGGCCGTCATGCGCTTGATCGCCTCCAGGTCCATTTCAATCTGGGCAAGGAACTGACGTTCAACAGTCTGCACCGCGTCCCGCCGTTCACCGCTCACGGGATCCCGGTATGCGCTGGGCTGCTTTAGTAGATCATCGAATCCGCCGGGATCTTCACCAGGCGGATCGAATGCCCGTGTGGCCGCAGCGTCCACCGCATCCACGATCACCAGTACCGGGTTGTGAAGTGGTACCCACATCAGATCGACGCGATCCCCATGGGCCGCTGATAGGTCATGAGCAACTGATCGATCTCAGGGTCACCCGTCCACATTCCGATACCCGTGGACCCGGCCAGCTTTTCAGTCCACGGCCACGCCTTTTTCCAGGACTGGTCCCTGGTCTTTTCATCCGTGATCCGTCCGCCGTCTTCATTCAGATCCCCGTGGCTGTATGCGGGCCACACGATCCGCAACGTGATCAGGCGGCACAGCCGTTTGATCGCTTCCGGGGTCACGCCTTCCGGATCCACGCCCAGGGGGTCCGGGTCCGTGTACCCGAACCTCCCCACCACCTTGATATTTTGCTGGCCACGTGGCCATGCCATCCAGGTTGGACCACCGCCGATCACACGTTCCTGGTACACGATTGCATCCAGGGACAGCGGGCCCTCCTGTTGGTACTCGATCCGGGGGTTGCGCCGATCGTCCGGGAGGTTCCCCTGGAGGTGTCGGTTGTACACCACGTAATCGCCGGTGTCATACGTGTAGGTGACCACGCCCGCACTGTCCAATTTTTCCACGGAGGTGATGGACACGATCGGGGCCGGGAAGTAAAGCGATCTCGAATCCCCTGGGCCGTCCAGCAAGTACGTTTGATCCCGTGGCTCAAACCACCATCCCGTCCACCTGTCGATCAGTTGGGAGGCCAAGGCGATCATGGCATCCAGGCGATCGTCCGTGGGACCGTCACCACCAGGCGGTGGATCCGGCAGTCCCTCACCCAACCCGCTGTTGTCCCGGAGCATATCGCGGACGCAATAGGGCATAATCAACCTCCGGAGGTCATACTATCCCGCCGGGAGGGCGGGCGTCAATTCACGGTGGGAAATGAACGGTGGGGTGTGGGCCTGGCGGGCTATTCCGCAAACGCGGTGTACGCCACCACACAGTCCACGCCCAGGGCCCCCGAAATGTTCAGGGTGCAACCCGTGACGGTGATCGCGGTGGGGTACACGTTCACGTTCTGCCCCTCCGCCGTGGCCACCACGCGGACCGTGGAGCCCGCCGGGAAGGCGGTCGGGAACGTGACCGCGATCGAGGTGCCCGGGCTCACCACGGTGCCCGAACCCTGGCGGGTTCCACCACCACCGCGGACGCTGTTGAGCAGTTCCCACAGATCGGGGTAGTCATCGGGCTCCCGCGTGATGTGCTTTTGACCTGCGAAGTAACCCTCCGGGAGGGCCTCGTCGGGATACAGCTTTCCACCTGCCATGTTCTAGCCTCCTTCCGTGGCTTACTTCTGCACCAGGCCGATCGCGCTGATCGTGGCCCGGCTTACGGTCACGGCTGTGACCCCATCATCCTTGACCTCCAGGACCGCGTTGATCGCCCCGGCCGTGAGCCCGGCCTCCATGTGGTTGGCCGATCCGGGGATCGCGTCCTGGGTGGCCAGGAGGTCCGCGCCGATCTCGCCACCCGCGTTGCCGTCGATCGTGAGCCGGAACTCCGCCATGACCGCGGCAGCGGCGGCGGCTTCCGCGTCGAAGGAGGCCACGGCCAGGATCCCGCCGTCCAGGGACAGCGTGATCGGAACCGTGAAGGCCGCCTCCCATGCACCACCTCCACTGGAGGTGAACGGTGCGCCCAGGGCCCCAGTGGCCTGGTCCAGTTCCGTGGCGCGGAGGGCCACGCCCACACCGCCAACGGTGGCGGAAGTGGTGAACGTGCCGGAATCCCCGCCCACGTCACCCGTGGCCACCACGTCCGTGCAGTCCACGTTGTTGGTGACTTCTAGATCATCTACCTTGAAAGGATCGGCCATGTCAGTGCCTCCTGTTGTGAGTGCGCCCCCATACTATCCAGGCCGGGGGTGATCAGTCAAGGTTTATGGACCGGACCCTGGAACCTGGGTGCGTGTCCCCTCTTTTTCGATCTGGTAATGGCAATCAATTTCCGGGATGCACAACAGATCCCCGTATTCGTTCCCACTCGCCGCGATCCGCTTGATCCGCCACATCATGTTGCAAGATTCGTTGAACCCCGGCATTGCGATTGCATCGAAAAACAGGATCACCTCCGTGAACTGTGCGAGGTTCCCAACGTCAAATTCCTTGGTGACGATCACCGGGGCGTCGTCCACCTGGCCACGCTGTCCCAATCCATATTCCAGTTCAAACTGGATCAAGGCCGCCACACCCACGGTGCCCGTTCTCAGCTTCCCGTGTATGTGGACGTGTGAATCCGATCCGGGCTTGTACCTGTGGCGGAAATGAAAATTTGACTGGCCCTCATCGTTCACGTTCCAGTGACGGGCCCGCAATCCACCACGGTACACCTGGAGGGGTGGCCGTGTGGAGGAATTGACATCCATCCCGGACACGGTGATGTCATCCCACACCGGGGTTAGATATTGATAATGCCCCTCCGCCGTCAGGACGGACTGGCCTCCCTTCAACTGTTCCACGGAGGGATCCGGGAATGTCCCGCCAAGATCGCCACCCGCCGCGCCACCAGGCGGTTGCGGATCGGCCAGCGTTCCCACCAGGCCGGACACGTCGATTTCATCACCGCCTCCAGTCTGGTGTTCACCAGCGTGGAGGGTGGGCACCTGGGGATCGGCCAACGCGCCGGACAGTCCGCCAACGTCAACCTGATCCGCGCCTCCGCTTTCATGCTTGGCCGCGTGGCCTTCCGTTTCCAGATTCACACCACCCTTGGTGGCGATACCCGCGCCGATCACAATCCCGTCAGTGATGAATTCACCAGCCATGACAGCCTTCCGTTTAGATCGTTTTCAGTTGCGCCAGGTGGTCCGTGTTGGCGGGTGGGTTGCTCACATCATTGACGCGGTTCCCTGCACCGGGCCACACCTGGGCAGCAAGCGATCCCACCTTCACGTCCCCGTCCGCGCCAGTGGCCGTGGCTTCCGAAACGTCCACCTCCACGAATGCGGGATCCTCGATCTGGAGGCCCACACAAGTGCCACCGCCTCCCGCGTTGGTGTTGTCACCCTTGACCTCCAACAGTTGGGCGCGGGCCCCGTCCTTCACCAACGTGACCGGGCCATCACCGCGATCCATGTTGTCCAGGTCAATGTCCAGTTCCGCCACGTCCCCGGCCAGTTCAACCGCGGGCAGCGGTATGCCTGGTGTCGCCAGATCCCAGCCACCTTCAAACCGAATGAAGTTGATCCGGGATCCGCGTTCCGCCTTCACGCACACCTGATCCGTGGGTGCGGACCTCGACAAGATCACAGTGTCGATCCCGCCACCGCTCGATCGCAGTTCACCGCCGCGGACATCGATCCCGCCAGCCTCGATCGTGTTCCCCACCAGCATGAACGAATCCTCACCCACCACCAGATCACCGTCCACCAAGCAATACGCCAGTGAGGAGGTGGACCGCGTGTACACGTTCCAGTGGGCCAGGTCACCACCACCGCGGAAGTGGAAGGGGATCACCTGGGTGCCGTTCCACACCTCGAAACGTCCGCCGTCATACGTGGACCAGAAAACCCGATTTCCAAGCGGGCCCCCGGTCAAGGTACACAGGGCACTCCCGGTCCCGTCCATTTCCAGGTGGGAACCCGGGAGGTAATAGTTGGACAGCTTCCCCTCCATGGGCGTGTCCACCAGGGAGGAGGCTTGAAAATACAGGTACTCGTACCCGGTGCCCATGCCCACGGCGGTGATATTCATCCCACCCAACACACCGTCCTGTTGCAAGCCAAACGCACGGCCATGGGAGGTGGCGTCCACGTATACCGCGGCAGTCCCAACACCCCAGGCCCCATTCATCCCGGAGGGCTTGAATTCCACGGAGGCCATGGCAACCGATCCCAGTTCCGGGGCACTAGATGATCCCACCCTCATGTATGAGGTGGGGTGGATCTGTGTGCGCGGACGCACCAGGCGGATCGGGAGGGGCGTGGTGATCGCGGGGAACCCCCACTGGTTGGGTATTTCGTAATTCCCGGTGGCCGTGTTCAGGGCCATGATCTTGCGGAGGAACGTGGCCGCGGTGTCATCCTCGAATTCCACCCACAGCTTGCGGTCCGTCACGTCGTCCGCAACGTATCCACCATCCCAGGCGATCGTGTATTCATCCCAGGATTGTCTCCCGCTCATGAGGCTGTACCCAGTGATCTGTCCCGTGGCCACCACCTCCCAGTCATCACACCCGATGATCCGGAGGTGTCCACGGTATCCACCGAACGGCCAGTATGTGCGGGCGGGCTCCAGCTTGCTGGCCCCGTATCCCTTCACGTACAGATCACACCACCCGGTCCCTGGTACCAGGTCGAAGGCGGCCTCCATGGTGAGCTTGGCCTCCGCCCAGGAGGTGCCGTCGTTTGAATCATTCCCGGTGTCCCCGTCCACGTACAGCTTGGGGATCCCGGAAGCCATGGCGATCCGATCGCCAAGCTGGATCCGATCAGCTACAAAGGGCGCACTCATTGGGGCACCCCCGGATCGATCTGGATCGGCTTCCACCGCTTGCCGTCCGAAACGTACAGCTTGCCGTCCTCCTTGCAAGGCTTCACGCCCTTGGCCTTGGGGTCCGGCAGATCCTTGATCATGTCCACGTCCGCCACCTTGTCCGCCTTCAACCGCTTCCGCAGTTCAGCCTCCACGGCCTCGATCATCCCTTGACGGGGATCCTGGTTCAACATCGATCGCCTCCTGTTTGCTTTACTTCAATCCTGGCCTGGTGGGGATCACTTGCCAGGTGCATCCGGCCCCGTGTTCAACGGGATCCATTTCTTGCCGTTGCCCACGTACAGGCGATCGTCCGCCTGGCAATGAACCACCAGTGTGGCGGTGGGCGTTTTCGGGAACTTGGACTTGCTGGTGTAGCTTGTCGGCTGGTGGTGTTCCCTGATCAACCGCTTCACGTTTGGCACGTTGTTGAACATGAGATCCTCCTCCTTACGGAATCACGGCCCCTGTCATGTCGATCCATCCAACCCCGTTCCACATCAGGAGGCTCCCAACACCGGGACCACCGCCTGGGGCCAGATCCAGTGCCCAGTATTGGAACCCCACCGGAGGGTTGGACCCTGTGGCCGTGGGACGCTGATCCGGTCCGGCCGTGGTGCCCGCACCCTCCACGCCTCCAAACATTCTGGCCGTGGGGCCCAGGACGCTGAACCCTTGCCAGGCTGGCGCACCAAACCCCTCCAGGGCGGAGGCACCTAACAGGGTGAAGGAGGTCACGTCAGTATCAAGAGGTGTCCCCGCGAAACCGCCAAACGCCTTGGCGTTGGACAGCACGATCGTGGATCCGTTCTGACCTCGCACCCCGTTGAACCCGTCAATGGTGCAGTTGAGCCCCAGGAAAAAACCACCATCCATTTCAATGGCCCGCCCGGCCACCAGGTCCGCGTTGATCCCAGCCTCCGCGCCCGCCATGAATCCAGCGCCCGGGTTCAGCTTCACGCCAACCTGGGCACCGTTGCCACCCATGCCACCCAGGAACCACACCAAAAATGCCGCGTCGATCTCGACTGCGATCGGTGCGGAGGCGTCCGCGTCGATCCCGGCATAGATGAAAATGGCATTTTCGTTTGGAGGGAGGGCGTCACAGTGGACCGCCTGGGCCTGGGCCCCGCTCATGGATCCAGCGTGAAAATTGATAATGAACGTTTCCAGGCCAACCCCCAGCCCGTCGTCAATGATGCGGAGGGCCGCGTCCGCCGGGTTCGGGCTGGTGGACTGGATGCTGATCCCATTGATACAGCAATCACGGTGTGGCACCTGGAGGGTATCACCAGAGGCGGACGTGATCACCGTGTCCATGCGCGGGCCGAACATGGCCCCACGTCCACGGATCGCAACGCCACGTTTCTGGATCACGTTTTCCGTGTACGTGCCCGGGTTCACCAGCACGGTATCCCCGGCAGTGGCGGAAGTGATAGCAGCCTGGATCGATGTGAAATCCCCCAGGCCCCCCGCGTCCACCAGGATCAGGTTGGTGCCAGCCGATCCGATGTAATCGATCAACTCATGGCCACGGTAAACCAGGGAATCGAAGATCCCCAACGGGCCTTGCATTCCAGGTGGGACCGTGATCAGCTCACCGCCCAACGTCCCCGTTCCCGTTCCGCCCGCGCCTCTCACCCACAGTTCCTTGTATCCCACCAGGCCGTACAGGAGGCGTCCTCCAGCGTCCAGGTATGCAATGTCCGCCGGGGCTGGGGCACCGGACCACGCCACCTCCATGTCCGTGCCGTCCGCGATCAGGTGGCCGTACCGGAACAGATCGATCTTGTCCAACACCTTGGACCATGCCCCGGTCACTGGGTGATTGATGGGGTACGGGCTTGACATGGGATCACCTCCGTGGCGCGTTGCGGATCAAACTATCACAGGCCAATCAGATCAAGCAACCATGGACGCCCCAACCGGAGGGCCTCCCGCCTGTAAGATCGCTTTGCCATGACCTCCACCTGGCGCACACGCTCACGGGTGATCCCCCACATTTCCCCGATCTCATGCAACGTGTACGGGCCCCTGGCCATGACCAGATCCAGGGCACACGTGTCCTCCATCATGGCCACGTGGTTGACCACCTCCCGATCGTCCAAGCTGGGAAACTTCCGGGGGGTCACCTTCATGGTCCGGCGGATTGATTCCCACACCAGGTGATACCGACAACCAACCCACGGACACGGCCGTGGTCCTTTTTCACACTCACCCCATGTGACGGGGCGGAGGGATTCGATTAATTCAGGCGTGATAGGGCCCAGGGGGCACGTGGAGGGCTTGCTTTCCAGGACCAGGGCCAGGGCCTTGGCCCTCACTTCCGGGGGCTCACGGCCCAGCCTGTGCGCCAGATCATCCACCGGGATTCTGCCCAGGTGCTGGGCCAACACCTCAACATCCCCAACGCCCCATGAACCACCACCCATGATCCCAGCTTACACTGGGCACGGGTGCATTGCACGTCACCTGATCGGACTGCGGGGAGGCACTTGCTTGGTGGCGTACACCAGGGATTTCAGGCGGCGGACCATGGCGTCATATTCAGCCATTTGAGAATTGGCAAATCCGTTGGCCATGTCCTGGGCCTTCCCGTCCGGGTCCGCGAATTTGTACCAGTGACGGCCACGCCTCCCGTCCTTCAATCCACACCCCAGCAATTCCAATCCATTCACACGCAACCACGCGGCAATGGATAGATCACTGGTGTGGAATTCAGCCTGGGGATCGTCCGTGGTCACGGTGTTGCGCTATCGCTTCCGCGTGGACTGGGCCTTGGACTTTTTCTTGCCCTTGGATTTCGGCTTGGCCTTGGCCTTCCCCTTGGCCTTGGCCTTCCGCTTGGTGGGTTTGGCCTTGGGCTTGGGCTTGGGCTTCCGCTTGCGGGTACGGGCGGGCGGAGGCGGTGGTTCCGGTTCCTCCTCCTCCGTGTCCACGTCCCCCAGGTCCGGATCCGTGAGATCCAGATCGGGGTCCGTGTCCGTGTCCGTGTCCATGATCGCCGCGGGCTTCACCGGGGCAAGATCACCCGTGGTCAAGATCGCGGCCATGTCCACCGCGTCCTCCGGTTTCTTGCCCGCCCGCTTGGCCGCCTCCTCCCGGCGGATCAGTTCCCGCGCCTCCACCTTGTCCTTGCACACGTCGAAGGCCAGGGGGGTCAGCTTGTTGCCGGGTTTCTCGTGGACGGTGGCCAGGTACTTGGCCATGACCGCGGGCACCTCGTACCACTTGCCCGCGTCGAAACGTGCGGGCAGCTTCCGCCCGACGTTCACAGCGTATGCCTTCATGACATACCCTGCCCGTGGATCGCGCGGCTTCAACCGCACGTGCCTGGTTTCTTGATTGCTCATGAGGGGGCCTCCTTAACTGGGGCGGAGGCAACAGGCCCCCGCCGGGATTGCCGGATGGTGTCCTAGTAGGACAGGACCGTGAGCCGGACCACTTCCCCGTCCATGGCCGCCGCCGTGGTGAGGTCCACCAGCGGGTTGGTGGCACCGCCGGACTCCAGGATCACCAGCTTGCTGTTGGTCCTGTCGTACACGGGCACGTACCCGGTGGCCACGTGCGGAGGTGCGTGGACCTCCATCACGGTTGCCCCGTGGGGGAGATAGTCCGTGAGGTCCAGATCCCACCCTCCGCCGGGGTATACGTTGTCACAGGTCACGTCCACGAAATCCACGAATGTGGGAGCGGAGGGTTGCTTCCCCATCCGTCCCGCATTTGCCGCACTGATCGCCATGTCGATCCTCCTCTAGTTCAGAGTGGAACCCGTCCTGTTCCCCTTGCGGGGATCAGGTACTAGGCCACGTCGATGTTGATCGCCTTGACCGCCGCCGTTTCCTCCGCCAGGACGAATCCCATCCGGAGGGTGACCACGATGATCAGGACGCCCGCGCTGATGTCCTTGGCGGTTTCGATCTGGATCTGCCGCCACCATCCGGTCTGGAGGTTCTTGGGATCCACCAGCACCGCGTTGGACCTGGTGCCGGGGGCCAGTGTCTCCGGGAACTTGGACACGGGCACGTGGGGGACACCGTAGGTGACGATCGGGCGGTTGCCCTTGAACGTGTCATCACCCAGGTTGGTGGCCCGCTCCGCGATCAGATCGCGGTAGTCCGTGTCCTGGTCCTGTGAGTAGAACACGCGCATGGCCGCACGGTCCTGGAGGAATTCCGTGGGCATGAGCTTCAACATGGACTTGGTGACCACCTTGCTGTACGGGAGGCCGCCGTGGTCATAGATGTACGTGGAAATGGCCTGGAGGAGCCCGTTGAACTGGGCGTAGAAGGGATCCGCCGATCCGGTGTCCCCGTTGATCAGCAGATCCTCCACGTCCAGGGCCACCCGTTCCGCGATCAGTTGGATCAGGGTGTCCTTGAAGTTGGCCTGTTCGATGTTGTCCTCCAACACCTCACTGGACAGCCGGACCTCCGCCCGCATCAGGTGGGTGTCCAGTTGGACCTGGGACAGATCCGGCTTGGACCTCTCACCCACGGGGAGGGCCTGGGCTTCCGTGCCCGCACGGAGGATCCTGGACCCGAACCTGATCTTGTCGATCAGGAGGCTGGGCCGCTTCATGGGGATCACGGAGGTCATGGGCAGCAGGACCGATCGATCGATCGCCAGCCTCATGAAACGCCGCGCCTGTTCGGGTTGCAGCAAACCACCTCCCGTCAGGAGATCGTTCAGCACCATGTCCGCCTTGCGGATCACTTCCGCGTTTGTCATTGGGTTCCTCCCTGGTTACTCACGTCACACATTCCATGCTTGCGTGTTCTACCCAGGGCAGGTTTTCTGCGGTTTAACTGGTGGCCCTGGTGGCCATTTCGGTTGGTGCTCTCGATCCTTTTATCAGGTTGTTTCCCCGGAGGCAACCTTCCGGCGGTATTCGCTCATGTTCATGTCCATGGGCCAGTCGTCATCACCGCCGCTGTCACCCTTGGTGACGGTGCCCGCCTGGGGGCCGTCCGCCTGGCCACTCGACGGGGGAGGCACCGTGGCCGCTTCCGCTTCCGCCTTGGCCAGCTTGCCCCGCAGTTCCTTGGCCTCCGCCTCCTTGACCTTGGCCAGCTTTTCCAGCCGGGCCAGTTCATCCTTGGCCGGGCCAGGCTCCGCAGCATCAGGCAGCGTTCCCGCCGGGGATTCCGGCCACGTGAACGATCCGCCCGCGTTGTCCGCGGGGACCTCCGGGAGGCCCATGTCTTCGATCAGCCGCTTGTGGAGGGCGTCCGCCTTGCCTTGTTGCTCCGGGGGTAGGAGGGCCCGGTACAGTTGGAACAGCTTTTCCAACTCGCCACGGATGGTGCCCAGGGCCCCGTTGAAGTTGGACAGGTTCCGGCCGCTCATCTTGCGCCCCACCTTGGCCAGCGTGTCCGGCAGTTCACCGGAAGCCATGGCCTCCAGGTCCGCGTCCGTCAGGGCGTCCACGCACTTGCCCACGCTCACCACGTCCACCGCCTCCTCCATGTGCCACATGATGTCACGCGCCTGGCTCATGCGGGCCCGCAGTTCCTCCGGATCCATGGTGGACACCTTGCCCACGATTTCACCCAGGATCTTTTCCAGGGCCGCCACCTTTTCATCCAGGAGGGCCTGGTGCGTGGAGGTGGCCTTGTCCACGTCCGTGTCCGGGGTGGCGTCCGTGTCCGGGGTGTCACCTTCCGCCGTGGCGTCCGTGTCCCCGTCCGCCTTTTTCAGTTCCGGGTACTTGCGTTCCACCGCGGCGCGGACCTGGGCCTGTTCCGCTTCCGTCCCGGACTGGGCCACACGGGCCAGGGCGTTGCGGGCATGGCTGATGTCCGGGATCGGGTACTTCCGTTCCTTGGGCAATGCGAAATCAGCGTCCGGCAGCTTGTTGCGTTCCTCCGTGGTCAACGCCTTGGTGGCCTTGGCCTTGTCCGGCTGTGCCGGGGGGGCAGATCCGGCACCACCGTCCTCCACGTCCGCGTCCCCCGCGGTATCGCTGGCCGTGGCCTCCTCACCTTCCGCCGTGCCGAACAGGGCCCGGTCCAGTTCACCCTGGGCCGCCTTCAACGCCTTGCCCTCGTCCACCAGTGACTGGGGAACCGCGGCACCCTCCTTGACCTCCTTGGCACTCGCCACCTGGTTGTGGAAGTGCAAGGCGGCCTCCACCACCTTGTGGGACAGCGGGGCCAGTTCCGCCTTTTTCGCCGCGGACAGATCGATCCCCTTGGCCACGTCCCCCGTGTCATCCGTCCCGGTGGGATCCGTGTCCGTGTCCGTTCCCTGATCCTTTTCCAGCACCAGGGATCCGTCCTGGGTTTCCTTCAACTCTGCACCGCTCATGGTGTCCTCCCGCTTGGCGAAAATGAACCGCCGTTTGTTGGCGGCACGATCAACAAGGCTCACCTCCCCGATGTCCATGGAGGTCAGGCGATACGTTCCGTCCTTGCCCTTGGTGATCTTCAAGCCTGTTGCGCTCATGGTCTTACCTTACCCGGGTGCGGACGCCAGATCCACCCACGCTGAACCCTGTCAGGTCCCCGGACCGCACGGCCTGTTTCAGATCGGGATCGATGATCTCGCATTTCATCAGCCAGGTTCCCCTGGGGATGGTGCGTTCGTCTCCGTCCTGATCTTTCAACGTCATGTCCATGGGTGCCAGGTAGTTTTCCAGGAGGGTGACCTTGCCGTCAATGAATTGCGAGTGCATGAGGCCGTGGCGGTGGCCGTGACGCATGAACGAATAACACGCCTCCTCGACATCATGCACCGTGTACGTGTCACCCTGGCTGTCCTCGCCTTCCGTGGTTCCAATGTTGGGGACTAGAACCTCCCCGAAAACAAAGCAACGATCGGCCGTGGCGTCCTGTTCGGCCTTTACGATTTTTAACAGGTTGCCGATCACAGTGTCAACGTACTTGTTGAATTCACCGCCCTCCAGGAGGTCCAGCACCTGTTCCGTGGTGAAGGGAACGGACGCGCCAGCGGTGGCGATCGATCCACCACACTGGAGGCGTTGCTTGCCCACCGCGTCCCGTTCATATCCCACCGCGTCCGCATCGATCACGATCACGTCACCAGGCTTGGCCCCGGTGTCCGCGCCAACGGATCCAACTGTCACCCAGTGATCCTCCCCCACCTTGATCACGTCCCTCCACGTGGTTGGATCCTTGACTGGGCCCACCACCAGGTCCATGCCGTCCACCACCTTGACCGCGATCTGGCGCGGTTCCGGCTTGGCCTCCTCCTCGACGGGTTCCTCCTTTTCCACCTGGGGCTGTTGGCCTTCCGTCCTGGTCAACATCCACTGGGAGGATCCCTCCTCCTCCGCGTCGAGTGCGAACACGCCCCGCACACTGTCACCACGGAGGCGCAACAGGATCCGGCCTGGTGCCTCCTCCAGGATCGTGGCGGTGCCCTTGTCCACCTGGGTGATCAGGGAAGGCGTGGAGGCGGTATCGTTGAACACGTCCCCGCCGTACTCACGGCCCCGTTCCACTTCACCGTTCAGATCCCACAGGGCCCTCCCCTTCAACCGTTTCATGACCGCGGGCACGGAAGGCGTGGCCACGGGATCCGTGGTCAGTTCAAACTGGATCGGCTGGGTGTGTCTCACCAGGCCGAAACGCCACACCTCCCGCGTGGTTCCCTGTTGGCCTTTCCACACCTGGTGTGACAGCACCCAGTCCCACTTGGGTGCGGGCTTCACCACCGCGCCCGCGTCCATGCCGTCCGGCACAAACAGCGTGTACTTGCGCGTGGAATCGACGCGGGCAAACTGCCCGTTGACGATCTTCACGTTGTCCTTGGTGAAGAAACGATCAGCCACCAGGGCGTCCCGGATCTTCCGCGCCTCCTCCCCCTTGTGTTCCCAGTACCTGAACTCCTTGGGCGTCACCCGTTCCAGGGACGTGGGGATCCATGAGTACCCATCCGGGGGCATGGCCTTTGTCCGCACCGCCCGCCGATCCAGGACGGAGGGGAGGTGTTCCTTGGAAACGATCGCCCGCCAGAATGGATCCCCACCATCACGGCCGGGCAACTGCCGGAACATGAGCCTCCCGATCAGCTTCGATCCACCCGTCAAAAAGTATTCATGGAACGCGGGGCCCTGGATTCCCAGTTCCGCGAAATCGGGACCGCCGGGGATCTCGACAATGAAGCCCGGGAGGTTGGTGGTTGCGCCCACCTCCCCAGGTTCGATCGCTTCACCTTCCATGTGCAACCACTCGACGGGTTGCCGCTTTTTCGGGACGGCCTGGACGGCCTCCGGTGCCACCATGTCCTTGTTGTACTTCCCGCCGTCCGGGTTGAACGTCCCCGCCATTTCCTTGGCCTGGGCGATCGTGTCCGGTTGGGGGATCCCTGGTTTCTGTAGCATCAGGGTCCAGCCCACCAGGAAATCCGATCCCACCTTCATGCGGAGGTCCGCGTGGAGGGTTTTCCCACGCCAGTGGTACTGGAGGACCGCTTGCCGTGGTCCACGTTTCGCAGGCATATCCAGGAGGGGATCACCCGCCTTTTCCACCGCCCGCAGTTCCACCACGTCATGGTGATCACGCGGGGCCAGCACCAGGTCAAATGCCTCCACGTGATCGGTGAACGGTCCGATCAGTTCCGGGTCATGCTGGAAACTCAGCCGGGGACTGATCGTTGCCGGGAAGGATCCGCCCAGCCTCGATTCCAACGCCTTGCGGAGCCCGCCGTCCATGGGGCCCTGGATCACCAGGTCCACGTCATTGCGTGTGGCACCCTGTCCGCACACCGGGCCCGTGACCGTGACCACCCCACGGCGGAGGGTGATCGATTTCTTCATTCCGTCCAGCACCTGGGCCAGCGTGATCGGGGGCCTGGTGCCCGTGGTGTCCTCCACCGCCTGGGCTTGCTTCACCCCGATCAGTGCGCCCAGTTCCGTGTCCAGTTCACCGGGAACCTGGGGGGCGTCCATCCCGCGCCGATCGTATTCCTGGCGAGTGAACAGGATCGCGTTGACCAGATCCTCCCGGCCTTGCACCTGATCGGATCCCTGGTACCGCGCCTCCCATTCCGCCACCAGTTCATCATGTACAGCCTGGAGGGCGGCGGGCTTCAACGTGCGGAGGTCCGTGGGATCGGGGAGGTCCACCTTGGTGACAGCTTCCGCCACCAGGTCCAGCCCGGAAGCAAACCGATCCCCGGGAGGTGCGTCCCGCAGTTCCACCGGGGGATCCAGTTCCCGCACCAGCTTGATCGGGATGTGCCAGGCGTTGTTCCCCGTGCGGTCCCGCCACTCTGCCCGCGTGGACTTGTCCACGGGGAGGCGGTCCAGGTCCGCGTGGTCCACCTGGAGGGGCTCACCCGTGCGAACGATCGCCCATGCGAATGGACGCCCGTACACGGTGCCCTCCTTGGCCAGCACATCATTGACCAGGTACTGGTCACGGTCCACACGGCTGGCCTGGGGCTGTTCACTCAGGAACCCGGCCTCCTTGTCCGCGCCCAACCGCTTCACCACCCACAGCGGATCCGGCAGCTTCAACGCGGGGAGGCTGGCCTTGGCATACCGGACAGCCACGGCCAGGGCGTCCAGGTAGCTGGCCCGGGCTTCCATGGCGTCCCGGAGGTCACCTTCCGGGAGGGCTTGGGCCAGCTTGTCCACCATGGGGCCCAGCTTGTCCACCATGCCCGCGAAATCGGAAACGGGGGCCCTTGTACCCCCCTGGACTGCGATCGATTTCAGGGCATCCTGGAGGCCCTGGCTGGCGCGGGGCATTGCGCCCAGGAGGGCACCTGTCCCGGGGCCCACGTGGCCCTCCACGTCCGCCAGGAATCCGGCCACGCCCTGGGCCCAGGCGCGGGCCCCACGCTTGGCCTCCCGGACCGCCTCGACGGCCTCCGCGCCCATGGTCACCACGGGGGCGTCCAGGCTCACCTTGAACACCTCCCCGTATTCCATGGACCCCAGGACGGCCAGGGGCACACGGTCCACCAGCGGGGAAAACTCGACGGGCCACACCGTGAGTGATTCCGCGTCCGGCCAACGCTTGGCCATGCCCCCGGGCTTGTACCCGTGGGATTGCTTCACAGCTTCCGCCACAGGCATGGACGTTCCCACGCCTGGGGTGATGGTGCCCACCACCGATCCAGTGTCCACCGCCAGGTACGTGGTGGCCGGATCGTACATCCGATCCTCCGGGGACAACAGGACCAGGCCCCGGCCTTCCGCCAGGATCTTGATCAGCTTGGATGGGAGGAAAATTCCGTGGGTGGGTGCGTGATCAGCGGGCATTGCCTTGGCCTCCTGGCGGGCCACCGCCAGGTGTGACCATGCAACGGTGGCCGCTTAACTGGGTTACTTGTCCGGGGTGCTGTCGAGGGTGTCTTCCGCCGTGTTCATGTCCCCGATCATTCCGGGCCTCCGGTTCACCACGTCCACCTGTGCGGCGTCCGCGGCCTTCCCCACCTTGGTGGGCGGGGTGCCCATGTCCATGGGCCAGTCCCCGTCGTCCATGCCGTCGTCCATGGGCTCCGGGTCACCCTTGGTGACGGGCTCCGCGGGGGGCTCCGCGGGGGGATCGTCCGTGGCCGGGGGTTCCGCGTCCGGGGCCGGATCGCCACCGTCCTGGTCCTCACCCTTCATGACGCCCTTGGGCTTGCCGGGCGTCCCGGGGAACTTCACGGTTTTGGGAGGCGTGGGTTCCGCCGCGCCCCTCATGGGATCCATGAACACCTTGACCTTGACGGTGCCCGCCACCTTGTCCTCCAGGCTGGACACCGCCTTGCGGAATTCCTGGACGGACTCACCCAGGGACTGGGTGCGGAGGGCCTTCATGAGATCGTCCGGCTCCGCCATGATCGCGGCCGTTTCCGCCTGAACCCAGGCGTTGAACTGGTCCGCGTTGAACTCCTGTTCCGCCTTAGTGGTGTCGGCCTTCCCGGCCAGCGCCTTGGCGTCCGCCGCGATCCCCATGACCATGGCCATGACGGAGGGCGGTACCTTGCCGTCCTTGATCTGGGCCAGCGCCGCGTTGGCGCGTTGGGCGATCGACTTGAGCCCGGCCTCCACCTTCCCGGCGGCCTTGCTCATGTCCTCCTCCTCCTCACCCGGCTTGGGCTTGGGCGGGGGGAACGGGGGCTTGCCCTTGTCCACGTCCGTGGCATCACCCTCCGGAGGCGTGGCGTCCGGGGCCGTGGGCTCCGTGGCGGGTTCCGTGGGCGTTCCCTCCGGGGCCGTGGGTTCCTGTCCCTGATCCTGTTCCGTGGTCATTTTGCCACCTCCGTGGATGTACCTGTGTATGAATGCTCGAAAACTATCACGCGCCCTCCCCGCGTGTCAACGTGCGGGCCTCAGTACCATCCGGACCGATCGGGGATTTCCCCCTCCAGGTTGGACGGGGATCCGATGTCCGGCCGCACGTCCCCCTCCTCCACCCGCCATTTCCAATCCACCTCCAGGTTGCGCCATGCGAGGGTGGCCACCTTGTTGAGAAAATCAGGGAACGTGGCCGGGGTCACGGGCAACAGGTGGGTGGAACCGCCATTGGCGTACACCATGAAATCCCCATACTCCTCCAGCACCACGTTGGCCCAGTCGGATGGACCGTCCCCACTGAATGACAGCTTGCCACGATCTGAAAGCGTGACCTTCAATCGATCCTTGCCGTCCAAGGTCAACCAGCCAGTGGAAACAATCGCCATCACATCCCCCCACGCATCAGTGAAGTGATATAGAAGAAATGCTCCGGGTCCGCCTCGAATAGTTGCATGGGGTTTTTCCAAAACTGGGCCACGCCTTCCGAGGGATATTCAATGCCTGGTGGCCAGCCGTTGTAAGTGGCGGAGGTGTAATTGGTCACGGATCTGGTGTCCGGATAATGCCAGTATTGCCCGTTGGGGTTCCACACTTTCCTGGCCCCGGTGTCCTTGATCCTCCGCTTCATGATCGCCATGCCCAGGTGGTTGGCGTTGGGGTTCATTTCCTGGAGCACGTGTCCGCACTCGTGGGCCACGTCATACTTGAACGCATCGAACCCGGCCTCCCCTTTCAGGGCCCGATCGTTGATGGACTTCATGGCCTGGAATTGCCTCCGCTTGGTGCGCCACTTGGCGGACATGGTGGTGTCACTCAGGTGCCGGGCATGGCTTCCGGAATAGAATCCACCGATCCCTTGCCGCTTGGACCACCACAGCGTCAACCGCTGGTTTTTGGGGTGCCAGGATTCGGCCAACAGCTTGTCACCCCGGGCGCGTTGGACACCACGCTCCGCGATCGTGTCCATGTCCACCCATGAGTTGACCTCCCGCTGGATCTTGTTGGCCTCCCTGTAGTCTGATGGGTATTTGGTTTTTCCATTCGCCAGTTGTACTGGGTGCATGGCCTTAGTCCCGGCCCGCTTCCCATCGATCGTGGGCATGGCGTTTTTCTTCACCGCCGTGGTGCCCTTGACAAAGCGGTGGGCGGTTTCGGGTGTACCCCACCCTCCCTTGGCCGTCCCCTTCCCCGTGTCCTTCACAAACTTGCGGGCCAGCTTTTCAAAATCTACACGCCTCCCGGGATCCAGATCCTTGTTGTCATTCAGGAACGTGGCCCAGTCCGTTTTTTCAGCGGGGAGGCGATCGTCCCAATACTTCAACACGTCCGCCTCCGCTTCATTGAACGGCTTGCCCACGGTGTTGAC
>Ga0164310_10000057_pt1 | contig 52987 bp, 100 predicted proteins | sample GuaBasSedimGuay1_FD_121795 | JGI IMG/M metagenome (GOLD analysis project Ga0164310, IMG submission 121795) | Subseafloor sediment microbial communities from Guaymas Basin, Gulf of California, Mexico - Guay1, Core 4569-9, 0-3 cm | ecosystem: Environmental > Aquatic > Marine > Hydrothermal vents... | reverse complement strand
GGAGGCATTCCCCATGATCGACTGGTTGTCCATCCCCTTGACCTGCGGGATGCCATTGTTTGAATTACCCGCCGACCCTCTCGAAATAGTGAGCAATCCTTCGGAATATTCCTGTTCTGTATCCCCCGTGTCTGGATCAAGCGTTACAACGCCTTCGATGAACAGAAGCCACTGGGTTGAGGACACTGCCACCACCTTTACCGCCCCCGTCCAAACCTGGACCTTAGTGGTCATTGTTCCGATCTGCCCAACCACACCCATGAACTCAGTAATATTATCGTCCACCTGAACAAACAGCGGGATGTCTTTGGCTCGCGCAATCGTGTAGCACAAACCCACTACCGGAGTCGGTAGCGTGACGACGTGCGGATCAAATTTCCCGGCAGTCGAATTCTCGGTGTTGTGGAGGCACCCAGACTGGGCCGGAACCAGATTGACCGTGAAGGATACTGGATCATAGATAGACGAATAGTTGCCCAGATTCGTCAGCTTCTCGATGCACGCTTGGACGTTGTCATCACCGGTATCGAGGGCTCCCCCGCTGAACCCCGAGGCATCAACCGACACGTCTTCAGCGGTTTGTACTGTCTTAACCCAACTATCTCCGTTATAAATATAGACATCATACGGCGTAACCGAGCCAGAAAGACACCACATGCCTTCATAAGGCATTCCAGTACCGTCACCATTCGTGTCCCATTTTCGAGCACGGATCCAGGTAAGCGCAGCATCAGTTGTAGCGTGCTGCCCTACGTAAACATGTTGCCCATACGGTTCATGAAGTGTCATTTTCTCTCTTCTTCTAGATTAAAGAACGCCCCATGTGGACGTTCCATCTGCCTCACAGACATAGTAAATACCGGCTGCCGTATCCTTGTAGATCTGACCCGCATATCCTATCACAGGAACAACTCGAGGGTCACCTATACCCGAAACAAACGGTGGGATTGCGAGTTTTTCTGCAAGCCTATCAATCGCTCCTGAGATCGTCGTAGGAATCGGCAAATCCCAATCGCTCGAGTTACCTGGGGTATACCCGTACTCCACCCATCCACGCTCGATGCGAGCCCACGACCAATCCAATACCGGAGAATTACCATTAATGTAGCAATCACCCCCTGAACCTACAGTGAATCCAACAACCCGAAGCCACGTTCCCCCAGCAATTTCCAACTCAACAGGAGGGAGAGTCAACGACCCATGGTCATCCAAAACACCGTGGATAGTATCGAATGATTTTGTTTCAATGTAATCATTCCAAGTAGACCCACTATCTGTAGAATATTGCCAACATGCCCCTACGGAATCTCCATCAAGCAGTATCGAAGTAACCTGCTCAAAGGAAAGATTATATGAAAGCCGATAGACGTCCGCATGATCAACACGTACTACCCCGCCCCCTAAAAACGTGTAAGCCCCGTCTATGATAGGAGTTGCCGCAAAGGGCATTACAGCAGGTGCTGCTTCCGTAAACCCATTTAAGTTTATTGAACCACAAGTCTGCATTTGCACACGGTCATAATTGGCAATACCTGCAGCATTAATGGGGACCCAGACCGGGACCGATTCTGTTCCTGTATTGAGGTAAAGCGCAGGAGTACCACTTGGAAGTGGAATGACAACAAACGTCGACCCTCGAGTATACCCTTCACCTCCTCCTGGAAGTGCCGGACCAGCACTCTGCTTCATCTGGGCTACCGAAGGACCCAATTGAAGTGTTCCGAAAGTTGAATTGAGTAGTACTTCCGAACCGGCAACTATAGGTGTACCGCTTCTGAAATTACAATGCCCCCGGTAGACAGTCGCTCCCGCGGCTACCGCAAGAGGTACGCTCCCTGGAAGACCTCCTCCAGTAGAAATAAGATCTACCCCTCCAAGCAAGAACGCGACGCCTCCAAGAAGATCCACTACCGGACCAAGACCTTCGTAAGACCCGTCAGTGAGGAAAAGCGCGTTCCCTCCGGAAATGTCCGCCTTTAGAACCCCCGTGCCGCCGCCGCTTTGGTTTTTAAACTTGCAGTCATAGAGCGTCGCATTCCCAAATCCCCCCTCCAACTCAACCGCGTACCCTGAAACATTCCGACTTACGCCTTCTACATCTTTGAGTTTCAACATCCCATAAGACGGTGATGGGGTATTCCGGCCCATGCGAACCACACGCCCGAGATCTGTTTCATAGCTCGCATCAGAGATGGCCAGAACTCCTCCATCCGGCATGTCGAAAACATCTCCGGAAAAATGACCTCCAAATTCGGAATAGTTATTATCGATTCGCACTATTGGATTCCCACCCGTACTCACCACATAACTCAACCAATCTGAGTCTGTCGTGATTTTTCGAGCACTGAAAAATAAGTACGTACCTGGCGTATCCAATCCATTTAATCTAGCGACAACTCCACCCGCGCCGTCCGCGTTACACGAAGCTTCATCTGCCAACACGTAAGCATTTTCGTGGATGTCAAAAACGGTACCTCCTGCCTTGCACCCAAGATTGAAACGTCCAGTAATTACCTGGCCCCCTACATCCGAAGAGGGGCTTCCCACTCGGATACAGATGGAAGGATCGCCGTCAGTACCCCCCGCATCAGTCAAGTAGCAACCGGCTCCTTCACACCAGACACACCCGGCACCATTTTCCGACGCCAAAATGTTATCGAGAAAAGCCGCAAAAACATCATTACTTGGCCACGCACCTGTTCCAATAAGGTGGACACACCATCCTGACGCGTCTCTGCATTTGACTTGGAGCCCTCGAATGAACGATGGAGACGTAGTCACCGGAGGGGGACCGCTATCATCAATCGTGAGAGTATCTCCACTGTCAGTAGTAAGGATCGATCCCAGATCCGCATCCAGGTACTTCGAAGCGGGCATCACGACATTCTCGTCGTAAGTCCACCGAGCTACCTTCACCACCCCGCCTACCGGACAATTATTAACCCCGGCCTGAATGGTTTTGTATGGCTTAGAAATGCTCCCATCCGGCGTATACGTATCTGTACGTCCTCCATCCACGTACACGGACCCCGTAAATGGAATAGACAACCCCGGACCGTTAGTCGGATTCCCGACTGCATTATGGTCGATTCGAATGAGGCCGTGATCGGGATTCGCAGCTAAGTGCGTGAGAATATCCACATCTGCGATAAAAGCCTCGCAGTCCACGCACCACATCTTCCGGTAAAAATCCATTACAGCCTCCTACGAAAGTCTATCGATTCGCAACCACGTATCCTCAATCTCGAGAAGCAACGGTCCTATCCCCGTAATGGGACCGTCTCTCCAAGCAACCAATTCCACGCTATCCCCATCATTGAGAGTCATTTCATAACTTGGAAGTGTGCAAGTCGCTCGTAGTCCAAAAAAGTCACAAGCCGAGAACTTCTTGGTCTGAGGAACTATCGCAGCTCCGCCGCCCATGGGAGTAACTTGTAAAGCTGCTCCTATTGTGTTGCTTATGAATAGTTGTTGACTTTCCCACGTAACCGAAAACGTAAATCTGAAATGTCCGCCTCTGAGACACTGTACCGGAGCAGTCCCAGGACGGTGTAAGAAGTCCGGAGTATCGATGTACTCCTGAACATCCAAGACAATAGGAAACGGCGCCCCAATCACAATGGGAGCGAGGTCTACCGGGCCTACCGATCCAAGATACACTCCCTGGAAGGTCGATTTTCGAGGGTAAGTGGAAAGAGAAGGAGACCCGACGTTATTGAGGATTGCTGGACCCCCTGCAACCTCCATGTCGAGCCATGAACGATAGCTGACTTCGTCGAAACACGGAGCCTGAGCTGACGGAAATGTTACTCCGTCCCAACCTACGTCATAAGGAATGGTATCGTCATTGAACTCACAGTCATAAAAAGTAACTCCTTTGTCGAATCCGATCAGACCGTCCGACACAGGAACAAGCGACCCTCCCGAAGACACCATTCGGTTTCGGTCCATTCCATGGAAGCTGCAACGCGTAGCTTCTCGAATTTCGGTATTGGCGTATATCCGTTGCCGGAAACTACAGTTATGCGCATAGATCCTTACCTGATTCGCCTTTGTCGGAAGCAGTGGTTCTCGTTCTCCTCCGATCACGCAACCGTTAGCGGCGTTGTAATCTCCGAAAGTACAGTTCTCGAGATGCGCAGTTAGCACACCCGTCTCATCCCCTACAGCCGCAGCAGCACTCGCAGTAGTCCCCAGATAGGCAGCAACTACGTTTCGCATGTAAAGCTGCTTGGAATTTAAGGATAGCCCTCCTGCATCCTTCTTGACTGTCGTTATTCCGGAAACACAGAACACCGCGTTACCTGAAGTGTCAATAGGAGCTGCTTTGACCCTCATAGGACGCATGGCTCCTACATCCCCGTCTACCCACAACATCGGAGGAAAGTCGTTGGGAAGTAGCCCATACGCAGTGTAATTTACCTCGTAAAGTCCCCACTCCAAGACATGATTGATTATGACATCGGTTCCCGTGAACTTGATCTTTTGACGTTGAGGCAGAGGCAAAAACGTCGGGGGAGCAGGAAGTACAGGACCATAATGCCCAGGAGCACATACGAACTCAATACCCGTAAGAAACTCAGCAGCCGACGTCGGAGGAGCACAGCGAGGACTCGTTACCGCTACCGCCAACGTTTGGTATGGTTTTTCTCGGCTCCCTGTTCCCGAAACATCATTACCATTGACCGCGTCTACGTGAATACGACCTAACCCAGTAGGTGTAACGACTCCGCCCCCAATCGTATTCTCAACCCACCAAAGATAATCTATGACCTTCTCTTCCCAGCCACGCACACCCGTATTAGGAGGTTGACTATTGTCCTGATTAGTTTCCGCAAGCGCAGGGAGGGCTCTATTGCTGACGGGCCATTTAAGATATACCGCACGGACTGAAACGTCCTCAGTCGCAGTACCCTCATCAACAGTCAAGCGAATCAGATATCCCCCGTAGTTCATCCCAAAGTCGACTGTGGGATTGTGTATATTAGGGTCAGAAAACGCTACCGCTACTCCCGACGGTTGAGTCAACAACTCCCATTTGTACGTTGTGTGGTTAGGCGGAGGATAGACCGCCGCGAACTGAACGGGAGCTCCTCCAGGAATGATATCCTGGCGCGAACGATCCGGAAGCCCTGGCGGAAGCGTTGCTTGGTCAATTGTGAATTCTGCAGTCATGGCCTAACCACCCGTCGTCAATGTTTGTTGTTGGTTGTGAAGCTGTTGCAGCAACGCTATTTTCGCAGGATCTTTTGTCGCTCCCATAATCTGTCCTTCCGGCGAAGGAGGTACCGACTCTGTACCTGATCCTCCAGGAGGCGGCGTCGCATATGCGTCAGAATCCCAATCATCAGGCATCCATGAAGTACCCCCACCACTTGTGTCAAAATTAGCGGTGCCCCCAACGGGAGGTTCTTCCTCACTTACGCCTTCGGGTCCTCCCTCCGGTGTCCCCATATACGTGTTGGTAGCTGCAGCATTGTACGCACCCACATCATCCGTATGGTAACCTTCCGGCGCAAAATGCTTTTCGTTTACTAAATCCGTAGGATCCCCCTCACCCCCATAGATGATGTTGACACTCTTCACGAGAAGAGAGAAGTCAAATGAGGTCGACATCTCCATCCCACTTCGAAGTGCGTAACGAAAATCCACCATGGCTCCTTGGACGATAACGGAATCGTACTTCAAGTATAGGACCAGCCCACGACGTGCCAGCTGAGTACCTCGAGCAAGATCCCGAAAAATGCGGAACATCCGCATTGTCCAGTCATCCTCGTACGTATTGTAGAGGGTTCCCCGATACGTGAACATCGGAGCCTGGGACCCAAAAAAGAACGCCACGTAGTTGTCCGACAGCGTCTCGCAGACCTGGACCTTCTCGTTGTACTGGTGCGTTGCGTCCTGAATGATGAAGTCGAGGTAACCAACACCGCCCTTGCCCGCATCATCACCACACAAAAATGTTGCAATATTCCGCGTCTCAGGATCGTCGAGCTCAGCCAGGAACTTGTCATAGTCTCCGGGAGGAATACGGATAAACATCCGCGCCATCGTATCCGCGAAATCCTGCCCACGAGGAGCCAGACGAGACCACTTCTGCGTGAACGTCGGAAAAGACGAAAACGCCCCCACAGTGCGGGACCCTCTGCCTTCCCGGGTATTCACCAAAGAAGCATCCTGCCAGATAGGCAAAAGCACCTCTCGGTTGATTGGTACGATAGCGGTAGGCTTTCCCATTATTGCCTCACAGGTAATTCTTTACTGGCTACGTAATTCCGATATGGAATGACACCAGCCTCATTGACGACCATATATGCACGCTGCAACAGATTCGGCAACGTCAACGTCGCGTCATGTCCTGCGCGCAGGTTCATGACAATGTTGTGGTTGGCCAAACGTAGAACGTTCTCCGCTTTGGGAAGCATGTAATAGATACGACGGTTGATCGGAGTTGTCATTTAGTCTTCTCCTGCCATTCTCTTGAACATATCACTCTCCATAGCACGTTCCAATGCCTCTGCGCCCCTCGAGAACTTGGCAACTGCCGGACGGAAATCCCTGAAAGCATCCGCCATCTCGCCCTGAATGCCCGCGAGGGCCTCGTCAGACTTGGCGAGGTCTTCAGCTTCCTCACCCTCAGCCTCTCCAAGTTCCTCTTCCTTCTTTTTACGGGCTTCTCCGAGCTGGCTAACATTCTCCGTGATCTCTTGCTCGAGCTGTTTCTTCTTTTCAGGATCCTTCTCTTGCTTGTAGCGTGCAATTTTACCAGCTAAAGCTCTGTGACCAGACCGTGCAAGCGACCGGATATCATCCTCAGAAAAAGCGCCAGCGATGCCTCCTCCTGTAACCTCACCTGTAGTAAGTTGTTCAAGCAGCTTCCCGGAAGCGGGGCCTCCCACCGCTTCCATAACCGTTTGAAGTCCTCCACTAATAACGCCGCCATACTGTTTAGCTTGGATGGCCATAGCAGAACCTTGAGCCACCGCACCCACTGATTCAGTAATGGAACCCGCTTCACCACTTGTAACGGATTTACGCAAACGCTCCTTCATATCTGACGACATGGAATCGAGCTTGTTGGTCTCCTTCTTCACTAACTTGTTGAACTCTGCGCGTACTTCTTTAGCACTGCGCCCCTTACCATAGAGCTCAGTATACTTAGCAAGCGCCGCTTTTCGAGTTTCATCACCCCCCTCTTCACCTGTCATAGCGGCTACAGTCTTGGCCAACATCGCCCCTGGACCTTCCAATTGAGCTTCACGATACTCTTCTGTTCCAGCCTTTTCACCTAAAGTAACCCCACCTATGTCATAAGTGAGATCCAACTGGTCTTCAACGGATTCAACAATCGCCTCTTTACGCTCCATCACAGCATTCTGTGTATCCTGGATAGCCTTCTTCTCCAACTTCTGCGCCTTCTCTAGCGATTCATCAAATTGAGTAGCGTACTCAGGACCTGCAACCTTTTTGGCTTCTTGTAGGATGGACCCTCCAATCTTCTCCAGCTGTCCGGTATCCTTCAAATCTTTTATGGTCTTCTTAACCTCTTCAGGAGAAAGGCCCTCCGCACTTAAGGAAGTCGCCAGGGCTTTCTCCACCTCTCCAGGATCAATGGTGCCGTCAGGCAGGATAATATTCTGTCTAGACTTCACCATATTAGCGATCTTACCTGCAGCGCTACTTATCGCAGCCCCAGAATCTACCTTACCCTTCGCGGACTTACCCAACGCAGTCATCGCAGCCGTGTAACCCTCTTCCGTACCAGCCTCTCTAGCTGCGTATTTACCCATCTGAGCGTACCTGTGAGCACGTTGAACTTGTTGTTGGACTAAGCGATTGGTGCCCTCCTCTCCTAGGGCAACCGCTGCCCCTGTACCCATCAAAGCCTCAACTCCGGCTGCTGGCACGGCACCAAAACCGAGTGCCTGCGTAAGTGCGCCCTCTACCGGAAAAGCAGTCTTAGTTAAAAACCCCCCGACTTCCGCAGCTTCAGCAGTATAAGCACCTCCGTAACCCAAAGCTTGGGAAATCGTGCGTCCTCCGTAAGAGGGACCCACATCTACAGGACCCTGAAACCCTGCCTGTGTAATTGCCGAGGTATCTTGTCCATAAACTTTTCGACGTTCGCCCGCTCCCGTAACGAACCGCTCGTCCATACGTGTGACAACGCGCCCCTCCGCTTCAGATTGAATATCCTGCAACGTCTGTCCCGCACCACGAAAAACATCCGCTACACGCCCTGCTTGATACCCTAAGACGGCGCCTGTGGCCTCTAAACCAGATTCAACTTCCGCACCAGTAGGTCCGAGCCCCCCCAATCGCGCATTCTGCCAAAGTCGACGACCAATAAGAGTACCTGCCCCAGGACGCGCACGCTCATTAGCCTCTCGTTGTTCGCGAATCAGGCGTTGCTGCTGTTCGTTTATTCGGTTTCTCTGGGCCTGAAAAAACTGAGGGTTCTGCGCCTCGTACATCATCTGCTCAGCGACCTCATTACCGAACAGGACACGCGCACCCCCAGCAAAAGCTCCCGCACCTTGTAAGCCTAAACGCTGTCCTGTTTCCAAAGACATGCGCATACGCGCAGCCGTCAGCTGCTCGGGCGTCATTTGCTCTGCTGCTTCAGTTTGAAGTCTCCGTTGCTGGAGAGGAAAAGTTGCCAACGCTCCAATTCCTCCCTGCTGTACCGCTTGCCCCATAGCAGACACCGCCCCGCGCACCATCCCCTGCGCTCCCCCTTGACCCATCTGATTGAGCGCACCCTGATTGAGCTCGAACCCTCGCGCACCATACTGACTCACCGCAGCTCCGAATAGGGGCATCGACAACATTGCCGCTTGCGCTTGAATATTTCTCTGCGTCATCCCCTGCATTCCGCCCATGAGTGCCAATTCTCGAGGCTGAAACGTACCGGTAGCAATAGCCTGACGGGCAGCAGCCGCGGCATGCATCCCGTACGTCATACCAGAACCCGCAGTGAGTCCTGCCTGCTGGAAGGTAGAGGCACCCATCATCCCCATTTGTTTGATCCCAGAAATAGACGCCCCTGCAGCTCGGGAGTAGCGATTCATGTCCTGGGCCGCTTGCTCCATATCATCCAGCGTCATTCCCAGCTGCTTCATCTGGCCAAGCTCACGAAGAACATTGACCATATCCGGATCCTGAGTGAGCTGCATGTACTTGCGGAGAGTTCGACTTACGTTCTTGATGTTCTTCCGGACACCTTCGATATCCTGGGATTCGTCCAGGAGTCCTGCTCGACCGGACTCTTGCGTAATGCGCATCAAGTCCCCACGATTGAACATTCCTCCCGTTTCTTTCTTGAAACCTCTGTCCTTGGCCAGATCCTGAATTTCTTCAGCCAAGCGAATCGAAGCATCCCGGTTAAACCCGCGACCTGTTTCATGAAGATCCGGACCCGCAACAACCCAATCCTGAGACATTCGACGGAGTGATGCACCCATCTGACGACGTTCAATCATCGGCTGGAAGGGACGCATCGCTAAGTTACCGACACCTTGCGCAAATCCACTTGTATGTCCGAGTACGCCTCCTCCTATAGCCCCCAGCGGACCCCCAATGGCCCCTCCTGCCATTGCCGCGATCCCGATACCCGTACCCTGACCCAAGACTCTTGGAGCTTGTACGGCACGAGAAAAAAACGCATCCTGCTCTTGATCCTGCATTCGTGCTTGCCGATCCGACTCCAATTGGAACATCGGAGGAGGCATCCGCGGCGTAAACGGTGTTTGGGTCAGGGGCATCATGGGTTGTGGAGAAAGCGGCGCAACCCGCGGTCCAGGCTGCCTAGCCCGAAAAACCCCTGTAGACGGAGGGGTCATCATTACAGGAGAAGGTAACATGCCCGGAGCGTACTGGCCCCCTAACGCCTGCGCGGTGTATGGGCTATATGACTGCTGCGCCTGAATCGCTTCAAACCGCTGTCGAAACTGCTCACCGAAAATAGACGCACCACTCCCCCCACCCTGCGACCAACTAGGCGGCATTCCTGCAGCCATAGCGGATACGCGCTGTTGTGACGACTGATCCACCAGCATGCGCGCAACATCCCCCGGAGACCGGGGCTGCTGCATCGGCACAACACCGAGATGCGCCTGCATAGCGTTGTAACCACTATAGGGATCACTTGGGTCGGGCATTCACAGCTTCCTCAAATTCGTCATCGCTGACAGTCATCGAATCGATTTTTGCCATGCGATTAGTCAGATCCATAGCCTCGCGTACACGCCGCACAGCACGACGTTGACGAGCAGACTCGTATCCTAAATTATACCGCTCCTGTGTAACCTCCTCACGGTATTCTTCAATGATATCTGCAATAACGTCATCATTGATACCGCGTCCTACTGTACAAGCGTGCACGATCATCCTCGCAAACGCAATCTTCTCGTTTCGCTCTCGCATCATGAGAGACGAAACAAGGCGTTCCTGAAACGACCCTGGCGGCGGCAACGGATACCTTTTGTAGTAAGCCCACGCCCGCAGCTTACCCGCCGCCGTTCCTAAAAATCCTCCGGAGCCCCTTCTGCGAACACAGCACCGAGCTTAACGTCCATATTGAAAACGATGGTGTTTATCTTACCCACTACGATTGACGGTAACCCCTCCAAGAACCGCCTGCGCTCTTCGAATGCTGCTTCGATTTCCTCGTCAGAAGTTCCTTTTTGATCTTCTGGGAAATCAAACTTTCGGTCTCCAAACCGAACAAGAGAAGCCGCCGAGTTGTAACGCATGATGATCTCGTCCATGCTCGTCGCGTAAGTAGGATTCTCAACCTCCAAAAACCTCTGGGAACGTAGGGTATCTCGATATCCTCGAGAACGCACGATGAGCTCTTTCTTCCGAATTTGATGCGTCTCAGTCCAGTATCCTTTCTCCAGAACCTCGTCCATGATGGAACGCGCTTGGTTAAGTTCAAGACCTACGTCTTCAAGTCCTTTCATAAACTCATTCTGGATCTGTGTTGGCGTCTTAGAAGTCGCCTTCTGTACCTCGCCCTTCTCCGCCTCTTTCTCTTCGATCTCTCCCTCCGACTCGTCTTTACGTCGTAAAGCCACTCTCGGAGAGTTGGTGGGCGGGCCTGAAAATTGTCCAATCATTGGAGCAGCGCGGTCTTTGTCGTCAGTCATGACGTCCTCCTTTGGTAGTGTTTTCGACTATACAAAAAAGAATGGTATAAGGGAAGTAAAGTTAACCCCCACAAGAAAGGCCGCCAATGCGCTTCCGCGACAAAATCCGAAGATGCAAGCTCTGCCCTGAGCTCGCAGAATCCCGCCAGAATGTCGTCATCGGAGACGGGCCGATCCCGTGCCCCCTCGTGTTTTTGGGCGAGGCCCCTGGCCAAAAAGAAGACCAGGAAGGAGTACCCTTCATAGGGACCTCCGGAACTCATCTACGTACCGTAGCAGAATTAGTAGGGTTGCCTGTTGGAACCTACCACATTCTCAACATGTTGAAATGCAGACCCCCTAACAATCGAGACCCGCATCCCGAAGAGATGGCCAATTGTCGTCCCTACTTACTACACCAACTGAAGTCCGTAAAACCGAAGGTTGTTGTGACGCTCGGACGTTACTCTCTGTCGTTCGCCCTCAACAAAAAGCCCTCCGGAATCATCGTGTCAGAACACGTAGGACGAGTTATCCACAACCCGGACTTTCCAGACTTCGTCTTCATGGGGACGTACCACCCAGCATTCATATTGCGAAAACGTTACACAGATGTAGAAAAAGCATTTCGGCGACATCTGAGAAAGGCAAAAAGGTTAGCCTATGAAGTGTAAAAGTTGCGGGTACGTTGTGCCCTTTGATCCCGAACGTAAAGGCAAAGACGTAAACTGTGTGATCTGCGGCGAAGTCTACCGGGATGACCCAGATGATATCCTGCTGCACGGAAAGTACGGCATTGCCAAAGAGATCCGGCCGACCCAGGCAGATATGGCTCGGGAGATTGATGATCTTATATTTCGCGATAACCGTGGAACCCTTTACGCCGAAGGAGGAACGGGTATCGGGAAATCTTTTGCGTACCTCATCCCGGCCATCCTGGCAGGTAAGCGTGTAGTAGTCTCAACAGCCAAGAAGAGCCTGCAGCACCAACTCGTCGAAAAAGACCTTCCGCTCCTCCAAGAAAAAATGGGCAAAGACATCAAGTTCGGAGTGTACAAAGGAAAAAACAACTACGCTTGCGTTCGGTGTGCCAGCAGTATTAAGAACAAAGCAGATCGCGCCCAATTTCAGACCTGGGCCGACAAACTCATGAGCCAGCACGAAGCAGCCGACATAGCCAAGTGGCCTGGACCGCGTCCGAAATGGTGGGAAGATGTCACTATCGAAAACTGTCCTCAAAAGCGAGGCGGTTGCGACCATGTAGAATACTGCCGTCCTCAACCGAAATCCTGGGACATCGTGGTCGTAAACCACACCCTCCTAGCCATTGACTTACTCCTGGGCGCTCAACCTGGATTCCTCATAGGAGCGTATCCTATCGTAGTCATCGATGAGGCACACAAAGCTCCCGAGATGTTCCGGTCCGCCGTCACCGAATCCATTACCCTGTGGAGTACCAGCAACCTACTCAACACATTTGAACGTGACGACGAGCTACACGCGGAACTCACGTACTACGGCCGCATCTCGGAAAAAGAAGCGCGGCAAAGCTTTACCGCCGTGAAAGACCTCTTTGCCAAAATGCATGCTAGCGTCTTCCGCGGCGCTAAGCCCAACGACACTATTAGGGTACGCTCTCTGATTCCCTTCAAGGAGCCCGTAGAAGATCTACAAGAAGTAGTGGGTATCCTCCACAAGAAGATCAACGACACCTCGAAGACTCTCTACAGCGACATCGAAAGTCGAAACACAAGTACCCCGTTGGAAAAAGCTATGGCGATTCTGGGTAGGTTCGAAAAACTCGTACGCAAACTACAGACGCTTCACGACATTCTTGGTAGCCTCCTCGATGAAATATCAGTTGAGGAAGCCAAGCAGAAAATGAACGAGGAATCCAAGCCGGGAAACTGGATCCTCATCGCAGACAAAAAAGGAATCCACCGTAAACCCGTACGGATTGGTGACGTGTGCGGAAAAGCTCTTGCGAGTATGATCACCCACCGCGTTATCGTATCGGCTACACTCACCATCGGCGGGGACTTTCGGTTCATACGAGACGAATTCGGTATTGATTCAGCCGTAGTCCAAATGGGAATAGCGGAAAAAGAACACACAGTTGAAGCAGTTTACCACAGCCCCTTTGACCTACAATCACAGGCACTGTTGTACACCCCTGCGACACTTCCGACTCCCGCACACCCCGGAACCGATAAACGAAACGAGTGGATTTCATCGATCTCAACCGAAATCGAACGTCTGAGCCTTGCATCTCAAGGAGACGCATTCGTCCTCTTCTCTGCCAAGGCAGACCTGAATGAAGTATTGGACACCATTGACCAACAAAACCTCCTGTCTCACGGCATCAAAATTCTGCCTCAGATCGACGGGATAGACGCACAGCGGCTGACAGATGACTACATGAAGACCCCCTCAAGCGTCCTGTTCGGACTGAAGTCTTTCTGGGAAGGGATCGACGTCCCAGGAGACAAACTGAGGCTCGTCATCATTCCTAAACTTCCATTTCCTAACCCTCGAGATCCTGTGATTGAGGCTCTGTCAGACGTCGCCAAAGCAAACGGAGACAACGCCTTCCTAACGGTATCAGTTCCCCAGATGCTCTTCGATCTCAAACAAGCAGCAGGGCGTCTCATCCGCACTAAGAGTGATAAAGGCGTAGTCGCTCTACTCGACAGCCGGGTGTGGACTGGTACGTCTAACGCGCTCAAACATACCCGAATGCTCGTCGACATCCGAAAAATGCGCACGTTCTTGCGTGACAATCCCGATCAACGTCGTCGATTCAAAGGCGAAGGTAGCTATCGCGGGTACGGCAAGAAAGCTGTTAACGCTACGGGCTTTACCAACAGCACTCCCTCCTTTACAAAGGCTGCGTCGTTTGTTAAAAAGCCTTAAGGCCGCTTAACGACACCCTACGTAAGGAGGTAATCATGGCCCGTAAAGAAGGTAGCAAAGTCATCACGTGCCCAAGCCTCGCAAAAGGAAAGAAACGATGTGGCGCTACGCTCGTAGTGACGCCCGGACAGTGGAAGGTGTGTACCCAGTGTGGCTATAAGTTTCGAGCTACCAAGAAGCTCATCGCCGAACAACAGTGACCCCTCCTTAACGGCTAGGTTATAGATGAGTTCCTCTCATCTAGCCTAGCCGTTTTCTTTTGCTTTGACTTGACGGTTACCGCGTCTCCCGGCATAACAAACTTATGCGACGCATCGTAATAGGTATAGGAACAACTCACCCTGATCTCTCTCCCTGCACCGCTTGTGGCTGCGCAAGCTATACAGGAGAACAACCGTACCCCAAAACGCTTAACAACTACATGGAACAGGTCCTTTGTTGGGCTGCTGCGATGCACGCTACTCCTCAGAAAGCTATTGAAGCGACTACCTGGAGAATCGTAGAGAAACTATTTTTGCAGGGAAAGATCGACAGCCCCGATCTCGAACACATCCGAATTCTCGTTAAGCCGCGATATCGCAACTATGAATTTCCATCCCCCTCTTTAATAGTTCGCAGTCACTGGTTGATTTCTACCTCAAATATGTTGTTAAATGAGATTTAAGGAGAGACCGCCATGGCTGAGAATAACGATGACCATCTAAGACCTCACTGCGACACCTGGATTTGCGGGAAGTGTCGTAAAGAAATCAAAAAGGGACATCGAGTGATGCAGGTGTTCATCGCACTCGGAAAAGGACACAACCCTTCCAACGTGATGGAAGTAGGAATGAACTTAGCCCCGGAATGGGAACTCGTTCACGTAAACTGCAACGACCCCCTCCTTACGAAGGGGATCAAGTCGTGAAGAAGAAAACTACAGGTATTGTCGACCCCTTTAACGAACCAAAAGCTGAAAAGCCTCCTATAGAGTCGCCCTATGACGACCCTTACGGCTTAGCCTCAGAAGAGCAATACCTACGCCCACCTCCAACCTTGGACCTAGACGGGGACAGTTTCATCATTCGATTTCTGGGAGGTGTTGAGCCCGATAACGCTACTGAAGCACTTGTGAAACTACTTTACGATGTAAACACAGTTGCAAAAGCGCACCTCGCGCAACATGGAGTTTGGATCGGTAACGTTGAACCTCAAAGCATGGTCCTCAAAAGTCCTTTCGGAACTATCAGCGTCTACGGCGCCGCAAACGAAATTGAAGTGTTCCGACGAATAGGCGCCACTTTATGGACCCTTCCCGATAAAAACATACTGAAAAACCACCGAGTCAAAATCGTTAGGAGAGGATAACCATGGCAACGAATACCAAAACATGCGGTACGTGTAAATTCATGTGGCCTCTACAAAAAGGTAAACGAGGAGGCGACACGGTTTCTCTAAGCCGAGGACACTGCCTGAAACGCAGTGTCTTTCCCGCAAACCGTCCCGGGAAACACGTATATCCCCCCGGAGCTATCGTGAAGGACACACCTAACGCCGTCATTGTACCGTTCATCGTTCGAGAAGACCAGGTTGTCGAATATTGCACATTCTACAAAGAAAAGGCGTAGGGTTATGGACGACGAAAGAACCATCACAATCCCCGATGGCGAAGGAAATATGGTGCAAGTGCGTGCAACAGACGTCCGGCGTTTGGACACAGATGCTGCAGAAAAGGGTTTAGAACATGCTCGCGAAGGCGACTTCTTCATCCGTGTAGGGCACTGTACCGAAGCACTCCACAAGTTCCTCAAAGCGTACATCATAGATTACGGACTCACACAGGAAGAGGCTATCGCCGCTGTGTACCTCATGAACATCAACAATCGCGAATTCGCACCTAACGGAACGGAAAACTGGCCAGAGTACTATGACGGGCTATGCCAAACCGTCTGGAAGTGGTTTCAAGAACACAAAGAACAATGAAAAACTGGTAAAAGCTACCAGTAGACAGTTTTCGTTTCATCCCCTACAATTGCTTCCACACTACAAAATCGGCGCTGGGGGTTGGTTTATAGAAGCCGATCAAAGGAGGATGATCGCATGCGTGTTCCTTTTGTTCTCGTGCTTAGCTCGTGTCTCTTGGTGTTACTCTGCGGAACGTTCACGGCACAAACCGGTAGAACGCCCCCAGAAACCAACACTGCATTGTCGGACTTTCCGACTACTACGCTTCCTGAAGAATTTGGAGACCCACTACCCCAAACACTTTTTGACTCCGACAACACCACATTCAGAAAATCAACAGGATTTCCCAACTCCGAACAAGTACAGCTAATCGGCAGGCAGATGCAAGGTGTCAAGAAAATCGCACATAAGAAAGGAGGCGGCCGCTGGTGGAGCTGCGGTAAGGTAGTCGAACCTGAAGAGGAAGACACCCTAGCAATGAGGTGGGCGTACCGCATAGTTTACCTGGCATGGGAGTACTCCGACAACGGTAGCAACGACGGCGTCACGATCAACCCGTGGGGCGTTTTCGGAACAGCCGCTAACGAGAGTGGCTTCGATGTGTGTGCCCTCGGACCATGGCCTCGAAAATGGGGATACGCGCATAAAACCATCCAACGAAGACGCCTATGTATCTCCCACCCCTACTCAGAAATCAAAGCCACCATGCTCCATCCCAAGGGAATTGAACGCTGGAAAACTTCAGGGATCGACGCAGCGCCGCTCCATCAACTGTGGCGGTGCAACGAAGAAGGTATGTGCCGTCCCAAGTTCAATAGACGTGACCCCCTTCCACCTATCCCACTCGATGAAGTCTTCTCCTTGGGTAAAGGTTTCGAATACAACGTTCGAAAAATGAAAAAAGACGCTATCGATTTCAAGACGGATCGCCCGTGGCAATACTGGCCCGGCTATCGATCCACCAGGTACGATAAAAAAGTCACGAGGTGGGCCCGGAAAGGGGGCGCCACCAAAGACGAAATATAGACACACTAGGAAAGCATGCTTAACGCAGGTCCTCTGTTACAGAGGATAAACATCCGTTGCTTCGCAACCAGCCCGCCCTCTCTGGGCCCGCGTGCCCAGTCCGGGCAATAAGACAGCTAGGGTGTACGTAATCCGGAGGGTCTCCTAACCGACTGGGAAAACGTCTACAGACGCTAACTACAGAGAAACTCTGTAGAGTTCACGGCGGACTACGTCCGCGGTGGGCCAGCTACTGTCCGTCGGACCAGGTGCTCCGGCGCTGACACAGCCAGCGGGGAGAATCCCTCACTCACTGGGATCTTCGTTTTTACGAGAAGCGAGTCCTAGATACTAGGACGAGCTCGTCTCTCGCTTCGCGAGACGGGCGAGCTCGAGGGCATCCACGGATCAACGCTACCCCCTCTGCAGCCCAGCGAGATCCGGACCACCACGAAAACCAGCCAGTGAGAATCTACAAACTTTGCTTGGAGCACCTAACGGCGCATTCCCGAGTTACTCGGAAACTCTGCCGCGCCGAGCTTTGCTCGGCAAATGTACATGTCATCGCAGCGCTCGAGCGCGCTCTTCAGGCCAACACAGCAAGCAAAGCCAACAGACTAGGATAACGCTTTTACAGCGGCCCCTCAGTAACTGGGGGGATAACTGCGCTGCACTTCGTGCAGCCAAGGATCAAGCCACAGGCGCCTGCGGAGGACGGCCGACGGGATCACAAACAACACAGCTAGTCTGCATTTTCCCTTTAAGGAACCTTTAAAGTCTGTTAACGTGGCTAAAGTCATCAGGAGACAAAAAATGGACGACGTAACCTTCGAGTTCGGAATGAAAGAGACACTAGTCGGTCACGTAGAAACAGACTCAGGCGGAGTCATCATCGCCGACGGGCTATGGGGTGACGAATTCCCATCTGTCTCGCAAGATCGAGTGAATCTCAACTTCAACCTGGGAAAATGCAAAATCCCAGTCTACGCCTTTATGAAGAATGGGCGAAGGTACCTATTAGTCGCCCTCGATGACAACGAGCCCATGCCACCAATCGAGGGCACGGTAGAAGTCACCGATCTACCATCAAAGGACGGAGATAATGACCAAAGTAGTGGGGATAGTCGGTCCTCAAAATAGCGGAAAAGACCTTATCGCTAATGTTTTCACTCAACGAGGGTTCCTGAGGATGGCATTCGCCGATCCGCTAAAGGATGCGGTACACCGCATCTTCAGGATCCCCGTTGAGGTCCTCTGGGGTGACAGCAGCAAGCGAGACACTCGCACACGCAAAATCTTGCAGGAACTGGGAACAGACTTTGCCAGGAAGTTCGACTCCGAAGTCTGGGTCAACCGGATACTCGAGCGTATCGAACGAATCGAAAAAGGGGAAGCCGACTACCTAGAGCTATTGGATACTTCGAACATTGGTGAAACTGTCAAAATAGTAATCCCCGACGTCCGCTTCCCAAACGAAGCACAAGCGTTGGTGAAACAATTCGACGCAAAACTCATTCGGGTATGGCGACCCGGAGCAGGTGACAGCAAAGACCCAGAAACTAGACGGCACAAATCCGAAACGAGCGTCAATGAAATCCCCAAGAAACTCTTCACCTACACCTTCCTGAACAATGGAACAAGAGAAGAGGCCCTCCAGAGGGCTGAAGAATTAGTTGAGCTGATCGATGACTGACGAACGCTATGTTACACTGGACGCACTTCTTCCACCTGACCCCGAACCCGGAGAGGTCTTCCAGATGCCGGAGGGCCAGGTCGGAGGAGCATCAACCATGAACTTCATCTACGTCGGGGGAAACTGCGTGGGGCACACCTCGCAGTACGCCCGCGTCGCGAACGTGAGCTCCCACTCTTTTTTGGGTCGGACAGTAACAACGATCCCCCTTGGAGAAGGACTAGTAGTACGTCTGTTGGGAGAACAATTTACATTTGCATCGGTAGTGTTCGTGGAGTACTTTGGGTGGGTTGTTAAGGAATATAACCCAAAGCCAACTGTCCTCTTGGACGCAAAATTCGACGTACTGCACGCCATACCGATGAGAAAAACAAACAGTGCCCTATACACATATGATCGTGTATGTATGAGAAAACACAAGGAGGAGACTAATGCAAGGACCGCCAATGGGAATGCCGCCGGGAATGGTAATGGATCCACGGATGATCGAGCAACTGAAGCAACAGGCACAACAGCAACAACAAAGCCAACAACAGCAAGAAACGAGCCTAGCGAAAGCACGGGAGAGCGCTAATCCGCTTCCCTCAGGTCGACCAGGGCTGCAAGCGCTACGTGCGCTGTCAGACTGCCCCATCCCCAACGAGGCTGGACAGATCAAGAAGCTGCTCGACAAACTGCTGACCCTGCAATTAGACGATATCGAAGAACCTCTAGAAATCGTAGGTAATGGAATCGCCGCGGTCATTATGGCTGATGCCTATTGCTCACAACGTAAAACATCACGTCCTACAGTACGTTTCGAAGATGATGAAGAGTTAAGCAAGCTGAATACAGATGTTGTCGATCTGCAGATACGCCAAAATGAACTCCAAAAAGAATTACAGATAACCTCCCAAGCACTACAAGAAAAAACGAAGGCCCGCTGGGAAACTGCGGTTAACCGGTTCGGACTAGCGCCGGAAAAGTACGCCTACGAACTCAACGAAGAAGAAGGTATCATTTACCTCGTAGAACTAAAATGCAACGAATGCTCGGGTAAAGCGAAGACTCGAAAATCCCGCCAGGTCCTGGCGGAAAAGCTCGTAGCATTTGAAAAACAAGCAAAGGAGAGCTCAGATGACACAGGAAGAGAGGGAGACCCTGCACCTGAAACACCAGAAGGAGATGCTCACCCAGACGGAGAAGCCCGCGATCAAGAGCAAGAAATTTCTGGCGTGGCTGATCAGCCAGATGCTCTTGGCAGCGATGGCGATAACGGCGCTGGTGAAGCAGACTGAGCTGGGCTGGTCCCTGTCCGCCTTCATGGTCAGCATCGTCTTCGGCATGATCGCCATCACGATGTGGTACCTGGGCAAACAGGCCGCCGTGGACAGCGCGGTGCGCGGCTTCGCCATGGTTGGGAAAGTAGCGGGACTCGCAGGCACCGCAGTCGAAAAACTGAGATTTGCGGAGAAACCTGGTGAGCGTCCCACTGAAAATCAGGACTGAGGAAGACACCGACCTCATTCACATCATCATCGGAGAGAAGGTCATCGGCTACGTGACCAGCTTCCAGCTCTCGCTGTACGCGACGAAACCGGAATCCGTCGTCATCAGCCTGGAGCAGCAGTTCCCGGAAGAGGAACGCAAGCGTCACTTCCTAGTGGGCAAGAATCTCCAGGTCACAACGGAACTCACGCTCGACCACCTCGGGTCACTCGTCCCGGACCTCAAACCAAAAGAAAACGAGGGAGAAAATCTCTCGTCTTCCGAATAACTAGTCCAGGACCCCCTCCAACGCATCATGGATGCCCTCCAGCTCCTCACCGACATCCGCGAAGGATTGCGCCAGATCCGCGTCAACGGCCCCGCAGGCGTCCCTCTTGGCCTGGAGACCCATGACCACAAGCGGCCCGTCGGGGACTTCCTCACGGCTGTTCTGCACAACAACCTCACGGAAGCCGTCGCCCGCGCCGACGACGAGAACATCAAGAACCTCCCCGCCTTCGTGGGATACCTCTACAACGAGGCTCCCTCCCTTTGTTGGGGGTCCAAAGAGCGAGTGGCGGAGTGGCTCAATGGCGACTGAAAATAGCGTTTACGTCGTAATGTGCGCCTCGTGCACAGTCAATTCATCAACCGGAGAGAAGCTGAGGCCTGGCGAGGTATCAGTCCTCGACCCTGGCGTCTTTCGCAGCGAAGAAGAAGCGCAGTACAAGGTGAAAAAGCTCGCGGAGATGGGTATGCCTGCCTGGTACTGCAAGTCGAGCATCGGAGCCTTCTCGAAGATCCAGATGGAGGAGGGCAAATGAGCGTCTACGACAACGGAATGGACGACGGCAGCTTGGCCATCGTCAAGAAGGAAATCGACGCAGTTCGGGGGTATGCCATGATCGGAAAAGTCGCCGGGCTGGCGGGTACCGCAGCAAAGTACCTAGAGCCAAAAAAAGGCGAGGATAAGGGATCCCCGCCTTCTGAGTAGTTCACTTCAGCAAAAGCGTCACTAACGCTTCCGACCACCCCTCGAACACATACTCCGACAACTCCGAGACAGGTACCCACTTCATCTGAGCGATCTCTTCATTATGCTGGATACCCCCCGGCTCTCCACGGTAGAGAGCCTGACGGATCACTCCAAAGTGTACGCGATCCACCGGGGTATCTTCCAAATACAAAAAGCCCAGAGTCTTAGGCTCATCGTACGGATCATGGAAGATGAGCTCTTCCTGCAGCTCTCGGTTCGTAGCTATATCCAACATCCGATCACGCCCCAAGCGGTCGTCTACCGGATTAATATGCCCCCCGAATCCCAGAGACCACTTACCTGCCAATCGCGGATCTCCTCCAGAAGCAGCGCGTTGGTACGCCAGAACGCAGTCGGAGCGCGGGTCGTACAGGTACGTGTAGGGGATGAGCTGCTTCCATTTTTCATCTTCTTCAACCTCCGCACGCTCACGAAAAGTTACACACGTCTCAAGCATCAAACGGAACTGTTCGAAATTGACGTCAGACTCTCCGTAACCGGGGAGCCCTTCGAAATGTTCGATATTGGCGGCGGGAAAAACAGCTACGCGCTCTTTTTTGGTTTCCATAAGACACCTCAGGTGTGAATATCCACATAGATAATCGCACAGTTTGTAAGGTTCGTGGAATTGTAATCGGTGTTACGAAGATCGAAACAACGATACTCGTACGGCGTATAACGGGATTGAGTAAACGGCGGAACACAACTCTCTAATAATCCCAACGTACACATAACCATCCTCTTAAGCTGGTGAAGCCCGAGGTCCTTATGCTTGTAGTCGAACATAGGTTTCGACATTATCTGACCCCAAGTCTGTGTTGCCATCGTAGAAAACTCCCAACTCAGCGCTGCTAACACCTGAGAAATAACCTCCTGGAGTAACGCCTCATAAGACATGTTATCGATTCGCTTTTCTTCATCAGTGCGTTCTACTCCCGGAAAGGAAAGAAATGGCTGGCCCCCCAAGTGTACGTCCGCCGCGACACACCTCATTGCCAGACACATCGCATTATCAAACGTCACATCATTAGCCGCTTTGAGGTGGCTGCTCTCCTCATCGTAAAAGTGTGTGTTGTTGTCGTAATTGACCCCTGCAAGAAGAGTATACCAGTTGTTCTCATCCCCTTTCCTCTCCATATAGTGATCAACCTGCTCATGCCAGACGTCCCAAGGAGACGCATCCCCCTCCACGTCACCCTCCGAGACTAAAAACAGATATGTCGCGCGCACAGAGCCCTCCTTTTGTTGTAATATTTCCTTGTACCATCAAGACTCCTATAATTAAGGTGTGGCCGCCACACAAGGAGGCGGAACTGATGGAAACCGCGAATGACCGTTTTAATCACCTAGCGTCCTACTTCGAAAAAACTCGAGGTGTGCGCATCACAACTAAAGCTACGTACAAACGTGGCTGGCAAATCCTGGATACTATCTGGAAAGGGCTAACCTTCGGAAAAGGGAAGAGCATCCTTACGGGTTACACCACAACCGTAGGTTCTACAATTTACTTCCCCCTCGGTTGGACAAAAGAACACGCAAACGAAGTCGACTACATAACCTTTTGTCACGAACTCAAACACGTCGAAAGGTACAAATCCTTAGGGCTGGGTAGTGCCGCCCTTGGCTTCGTCATCTTCCTGATCCTGTACCTCTTCGTCCCTCTGCCAATTCTGTTTGCGTGGTTCCGTTACGCCTTCGAACGTGAGGCGTACCTCGAGAGCTACAACGCCGCCAAACGTATCGGGTTGAAACCTGAAATAGATTACTACGTAAAACTCCTGACGGGTGTTTCATACCTGTGGGCATGGCCCTTTCCATGTCTAGTACGCCGCTGGTTTTTGAAGAGGTGCAGATGACTCCATTTGAAAAAGGCGCCGAAGATGTTCTCGACGTTCTGGGTGTTAAACCGGGAAGGGTGACCAACATCAAAGAAAAAGTGGTCGAACACGTCCCTGAATCTGTGAAGAAATTGAAAAAAGAATTGGGACAATCGTACCGCCCAACTCCCTACAACGTCCTATTCGGGCGCTACAAAGACACCCTGGGAGGAATGGCTAAAGGTGTAAAAGAGAAGCTCCAGGACTTAATCGACTGAAAAAAATTGGCCACGATCCCGGGAGCAACAGAATCGTGGCCGTACTCGACAATGCCCAAGAACACCTTAACAGGTGCCCAAATGATGTCAACCTTTACCGCGTAATTCTTCGTGACGTTTTTGCGTAGCCGCATGCGCTCCGAGAAGTCCAAGTCCAAGGGCGCTGGCACCCGCGCCTGCATACATGAGGGGACGCTTGTGTTTAGCCGCAAACGCACGCAAGCTTTTCGCTCGGGACGCTAAGTCCGACAAAAATTTCTTGAATCCCGTTGGGGGATAGCCTCCAGGAGGCGGCCCTGGAATCTTCCCCGGTGCGGGGGAACGCCCACGTGAAGGGCGAAATTTACGGAGCTCAGGGGAATTCACTCCAAGGAGTTCCTCTGCTTGTGTGAGTCGAGTTTTCGGATTGACCTTTCCCCCGCCTACTCGAGGAAGCATATCTTCCATGCCCGACGCTTCAGCTAACTCGTTAAGTCGGATCTCTCGCGCCAGGACCGATGGGTCATTAGGCAACAAACGACCAGCACGGAGGTCCTTCTGCATTCGTTCGTAGTTGCGAAGTGCCAAAATAACGTCAGCATTGGCCCTCTGGCCTGTTGGAAGGTGCTTCGTCCAACGTCCTTCTTTTGTCAAAACCCTTAGTAGACCCATGGTACAAGCCTTTGCTGTGACGAACCGCGTGTTCCAAGTATAGTACAATAGAAGGAGGTAGAAAACATGGACATGACAACAGTCACCTACGTTGTGGGCGGTGCAATCTGGCTTGTGGGAGCCATAGTGTACGGCCTCCACATCCGGAAAACCAAAGGTCCCGAGGGTGCGATAGCCGAAGCGCTCATCTGGCCGATCTCAATCGTGGTACGGAAAGGGACGGACAACTAGAAAATGGAGGTTCTAGCGGGTGAGTATAGCGCGATGTCCTCAGTGAGCTTGGGTATGTTGTACTTGGCCTTGGTCTTCACCAAGTAGTCCATCACGTCATCATACCCTTGCTCTCTGAGTTCCTTCCCCAACGCCTTGAACGAGATGCTAGAGTGCGTAGGTATCTTGAACATTTTTTTGGCTCCGCTACTGAGCGCTCCTGCAGCCGCTATCCCAGGAACAGCACTCCCAGGAAAGGGAGCTGCGACTCCCAACGCCGCCCCCGGATTCTTAGCCACGAACTCCATAACACGACGACGAAACTCAGGAGTAACTCCTGATTCACCTCTAGTGAGGAGAGTCAACGCATCATCCGCACTCCGCAACACAGAGTCCGAAGCTTTCATCGCCTTTGGTGCCAGGTGTTTAGCTACGCCCTTCCGTACACTAGTCTCCACAGCCTCCTGCGCAGCAGTGCTGAGAGGCTTTAACCCGTGCGCAGCCAATTCGGTAGCAGGAAGGTTTGTAAGACCTCGAAAAAATCGAGCCAAAAAAGCGTGCTTCTCTATCTCGGACTTCTTCTCATCCGTTGCCGAACGTACTTGTTGCCGGATCAGTTCCCCGCTGCCCTCACGTAACACCTTACGAGAAGACCCACGAAACTTGCGCATTGCACGCGCAAGGTCGGAACTAAGGCTCTTAACTGATCTGGGGATATTTGGCACCCTACGCTCTCCTCAAATCAAAAAATTAGCACGGCACCCTCAGGGAGCTCCGTGCTAATTATACGACATCAGCTGAAGGGATCATCATCTTTGTGCTTCGCGTAGCACTCAATGCAGAGTGGAATCTCCTCCTTCACTTCCGGCCTCATCGCTTTCGTCACCTTGTCCTCGACCATCCCCTGCTTCACGATCTTCAGCATCGTCTGACGAGACTCCGTCGACTTCCCGCACATCCTGCAATTGTACATCTGCACTCTCCTTGGCCAAGTACTTCTCAAAGTCCCCACGAACCTCACCGAACTGCTGCATCTCCAGCGCAGCCAATCGCTCATGGAACTCTCCAAGCATCTCTTTGAGCGTCTGAGTCAGTACCTTATTAGTTACATGAAGCCGTTCATTGGTAACCCGTTGTTCCAACAACAGCTGCTTGAGTTGCTCGGCCGGAGCGTCGACCTTCAACTTGTCGAGCATCTCCTTCAGCTTGGCTTGCTCTATTGTCGGATTCTTGCCTGCTCGGCTTTTGCGTTTTTTACCGTTCCCCATGTCTTCTCCCATCAAAAGGAAGAGGCCCCGGAGATGATCAGTCTCCCGGGCCCTTCCGCGCTGTTTACAGTATCACGTTTGCAATGTGATACACTTCAGGGATTCCAGAAAGGGGAATACTTAAATCTCCACATCTCTACCCCCTTAACAGCGCAGAAGTTGTCCTTACGGGCCTCGAGCGGGGCACAGCGCGAGCCCCAATTCATAATAAGAGACCCGGCTTTCACCTCCCGGTTACTCGCCGTCGTGTCATACCGCCCCAACCGTCCCAGCACAACGCAAGCTAGGAAAAGGAGCATCGAGCTGATCCAATACATACAGGAACTCATCGATACGCCTCCCGGTTAGAGTGTACTTAGCTTCTTATACCTCAAAGTGTAGGGTTTTTAAACAGACTTCTCTTGGAGTTTCTTTTGGATCAAGCGATCTACAAACTGCCCAGTAAGGTACCCAGATAGAAGCCCCCCAATAGCCCCCCTAGTTCCTCCCGATAACATCTTCTTACCTGTCCCCTTCGGCATATTTTTGAAGAGGCTACTGATGCTCGGACGCTGCTTGAGCTTTTGGAAATGCTTCAACCGCTCCACCGCAACCTGTAAAGGCGGCTCAAGAACCCCCGAAGCTCCTCCAAAAAGTAGTCCGGGAATTGCGAGGCGTTTGGTGATGTAGTTCTCGGGGATGGCAGGCTCTTCTTCAGCTGCTGCTTTCTTACGCTCTCGAACTTTTTCAGCCGCTCCAGGCATGAAACGACTACCGACCAGGGCGCCTGCAGTCGCCCCCCATGGCACACTGTACAGTCCGGTCAACAACCCCGAACCAATAAGAGCGGGCAACGCCCTCTTGTGATGCTTCAGAAAATTTCTCAGACCGCCTACAGCGCGCAACTGCGGGCGATTCGCTACGAGAGGAATCCCCATTCCAAGAAGGCCCCCCAGGCCCCCTCCGATGAGCACCCCTCGACCTGTAGTTTTCTTTACTACGTCGGCCAACTCAGACGGAGTTAACCCTTTTCGGGCCTTCCTTCGAACCTCCCGCGTTCCCGGCTCCAATGCCATCATAGAAAGAGCTCCGCCAAGTCCATACAACCCAGAATGACGGAGAATTCCCCGAGCGATACGAGACGTCACTGGAACATTGGTCGAAGTCCATCCCGGACCGTACGTCGTGTGTCCAGCTCCAGGTCGAGCCCTTCCTGCTGCCACATCCTTCACGTGGGCCTTAGCCGAATTGGCGTCCCTCAACCAGTCGGACTTCTCGAGTTGTGCTTGCCAGCTACCCTGACTCGCAGCTTCCCACCCTGGGGGGAACATACGATCAAGGTCCTTAGCGCTAGGGGGCCTTACCCCTATACGCTTAGCCACCCGTTCGACGTGTTTCCGGATGGTGGGGTCGACTGCAGCGAGCTTGTGCATCGTTGCCCAGAAACCTGCAGTCTTGGCCTTCTGGACCTTCTCAGGGAGCGCCTTCATGTCAGGGGTGTGGCCCGCCCAGCGTTCCGCGATGCGGGGGTGCTGAGAGAACATGTAGCGCACTTGTCGCTTACTTTGAAAAGGCATCTCAAACCTCACTGAGCTTTGCGAGCATCCCACCACAACTGGGCAGCCACAGAATTACTACGTCGAGGAATCCCGTACTGCACAGTAGTGGCTGAAACGCCCAAAATATCCGAGACCGCAGACAAAGAAAGACAGCGATTACAATACAGATCCCGCAACCTTCTGTATGAAGGACGTTTGCTGTCGGTATAAGAAGCCGCTAATACGCGCAAGCGTTCTCGTTTATCCTCGCTCTGAAGTGGAACTACCGCGCACATACGCCGGAAAGACTCTCGGTCACTAATTATGGGATCCCAAGCTTTTTTCCAATGTTTCGGAATAGTCCTAGTTTTCTTACGCTCTCGTATTCGAAATTTTATCCCCAAAAGTTCACAACATTCTCCACAAACTACCAGAAGAGTTCGGTCAGTATTCGCAATACGTACACTACGAGCTGACGACCTCACTAGGTGGCCCGTACGTTGACTAGTCACATACGCGTCGCTGACCGTACCTTCACCGTCAATCATAGCAGCGAGATACGCCTGCGCTTCCTTCTTAGACCACAAAGGAGGTATCCTGATGGCCGCGAGTATACGCCTCTTTAAACATCACTTCCCCTTCTTCTCTTTCGGAGAAACAAACGTGATCGTCTCTTTCTTGGGGGTCCAACCCTTGGGCTTTTTAGGAATGCGCTTTGACATACTCGGACGCTTCCTTTTTCAGCATCTGCCACGCCGCGGTCTTCGGGTTGAGCTCCTCTTTCTTCACGTTCTCCTTAGAAGTCGGGGACTCCCCAGAACGCTCCTCGAAGCTCTCCTTCAACTCAGGGTACTTGGCGTAAACCTTCTTGCGGACCGTCGCACGCTCTGAAGGTGTTCCATGCTGAGAAACGCGAGCCAGCGCATTCTTGGCATGTGCGAGATCGTGAATGGGGTAGCGGTCGCCCGGAAGAGCGAACGCTTTAGCCGGAATCTTCTCACGCTTGGCTTCCGTCAAGACCGCGGAGATCTTGGACAAGAACGCTTCTTTTTTGGCTTCCAGGCCCGCTTCCATCGCATCAAGAGCAGTATAGTACTCAGGATGTTCTTCGAGGTGATCCTTAGCGATCTCCTTCGCCTTCGCGGAATCAGGCGTGTGCTCTTTCTCCACCTCGATACCGCGCTTGAGTTCCTCAGGAGGATACTTGCTATCCGGCTTTCCAGCTGCCAGACCCCCAGGAATCTCCTCCGACCCCTCTTCGCCCATCTTTGACTGAACATACTGAGCCAAAAGATCAGTCTGAGACTGTTGGGGTGTCATCGGCATAGGAGCCGGTTGTGCCTGGGCGCCTCCGCTTCCCGCAGGCGCTCCTGGAGCGGAACCCTGCGTCTGCATCTTCAGCGCATGCATCTCCTCAGTATGGCGCATACGCTGCTCGTGAAGCTCTTCCTTGTGCCGGATCGCCTGCTCCTGGGACTCGAGCTTGAGCTTGTGCGCCTCTTCCGCTTGCGGATCCGGAATCGTTTCCGATTGCGGAGGCTGAGGAGTAGAGGGCGTCGTCATAGGGTCGGAACGAGGCTCCTCGTACGTAGACGGCTGTGTCACATCTTCACTGTTCAGCGGCTCAGCTGACTTCTCCCAGAAGTAGTAGCGCATGGATTACTCCTCGCCGTACTGCTCCGGCCATTGCTGAGAACGCTCTTGAAGCGCCTCGAGTCCGCCCTTCAGCCCTTTGTACTTACCGATGGCGCCCCCTGTCAGGCCACCCAGTGCGCCTCCACCAACACCCCCCATCAATGCGGCTTGGCTAGGCTTGATGCGTCCCTTACTCAGGAGACCGATCAACGCCCCAATACCGGCGCCGCCCGCACCCCCAATGCCCAGACCAGCGCCATAACCTTTGAGGCCTCCAGTCATAGCAGGCACGTAGGTCTCACCGAAAGCTTTGCCCTTCTCGCCTTTGGGCGCACGAATCGCTGCACCAATAGGGCCAGTCAACCACTGCATCACGGCCCTCTCTCTCTATCAGAGATAGGCTCCGCACTCGCCGCACACTTGGTGAGTACTGCATCAGCGATCTCAGAAGCGGTCTTCTCCTTCTTCTTTTTCATCGCCGCCGCCCCCAAGGCTCCAGCCCCGAGAGCTCCCGCACCGATCCCGGCTGCAGCGTAGGGGTGCTTCTTAGCAGCTTGCACTGCGCCTCGGGCTCCTTTACCCGCAGTAGCCCCTACGATCTCGGCTACGGAAGCAGAACCGCCTCCGCCCACACCTCGAGCTCCCCGACTCGCGCCACGACCGACGTCCTTGGCTTTCTGCAGGACCGTCCTGGCAATGTCTTTCGCTCCAGCTTCCTTGTCGGACATGGTAGTTTCCTCCTGTAAAAGTCACTCCTACGAAGAGACGTACCAATTATACGAAAAAACCGGAAGCCAAAAAAGGAGCAATAGCTCCTTTTACAAGGTAATTCAGCGAGATGCTGCTTGGGGAGGTTCGATCTCGCCCACAGTAAGCAGTGTTTTCGGAACTGCTGTGCGGACGTTTTCGAGTACGTAGGGAAGACGCACGACATCCTGGAAAGGGGACGATCCCGTAGGAATCCGACTAAAGATGTAGTGCTGAAGCCAGGGGTCCAATCGGATATTCAGGAATACGTGTTTGAGGGCATTCTGGTACTGCTGACCTGGAGGATATCCGTCCTTCGGCGCATTCAGCTTTTCCTTCATAGTCATACCATCGAGTAGTGCGTAATCCAGTTTGACGAGATAACTGATCTGCATCAACATCTTACCTACGTCAGCAATATGCGCCTCTCGAATCTGAAACACGAATAGCTCGGGTTTGTTCTTATGTTGGAAAAACTGCACAGCACCTCGAAACGTATTGAACTCCTCCTTGAGCGCACCACTGATCTGCAGCAGCGCCTCAGCTTGATTGAAGATCTTATCTCGGCGTGTCACAACGATACTCCTATCCGAAGAATGTGGAAGCTACTTCTGCGATTTGTCTTTGGAAGCGGCGTCCTTCTTCGTCGGAGACTCCTTCGCTGTAAGGGGACGTGGGTAGAGGTGTAGGTCTCCACGATTCCCGATCATCTTATCGTAGACCTGCTTCACGACATCCGCCCTCCGAACAGCCACGAGTGGGCTATCCGAAACACCCTTCCGTGTCCGGTGAGCCTTCTGCGCACACTCCTTGGCGAAGAACACGACTGCTTCCGGCGTGAGCATCCCGAAATGCTCTGCGGTCTCTCGGAAGAAGTTGGCCTCCTCCACCGTCATGTGAACCTTCAGAGTTGAGATGAAGGTGCGCGCCTCGCGGTAACCCACGCCGTAGATCGACTCGATCTCACGGAACGTCGCCCCCTGGTTCAGCTTCTTGAGGACGCGCTCCGTCAACTCCGCCCTTGCCTGGGCTAACGCATCCTCCGATGCCTCCATGTTTTGCTTGGCCATGATCTTGGTATCTCCCTTCTAGTAGTTATTTCCGGGTGTAGAGTTTGAGCCCCTCGCGCGTACCGCACGACTTGAGGGGGACGCGCGGGTTCCTGAGCCTTCCCGTCACGGTGCTGTGCAGAAAACTGCACACGCTCGTCGAAACGCCGCGGCCGTCCGTATTGCCGTCCATGCGCTTCTGAACCTCACGTACGAGGTCAGCCGACGTGAACTTGTTCGGCATCACGGGCAACGCTGCATAGATGTGCTCCGCGAGCGTCCCGCCTTTTTTCTTGGAGACCTTCTTCGGAGACGTCTTCGGCGTCGACTCGAATGCCTCCCGAACTTCGAGCCACGCCTCGAGACGCGCCTGTGCCTCGATAATGACCCCTTGTTGCTCTGCGATTTTCGCATCCACCATTTCAAGATTCATGGAAATTACCTCCTCAGCTCTTCATGAGCTCTTCGTAGTTGAACTTGCTCCCCAGAGCAGTCCGTATATTTGTCTGACGATCCGACCATCCCACGACCTCGTTGTTGAGGAGGTGAACGTGTGTCGGAACGAACTCGTTGTTGTGCGCGAACCGCAAGCCTTTGTCGGTTGGCCGATAGCTGCCTGCGGGAGCCTGCGCCTCATTGGTCACATCCGACCGCTCGACAAGTCCCCAATGGACGAGGTATGACCCATCCGACGCCGACTTGTTGTTGCCGGGAAAGAGCTCACGCATCGTGTAGTAGCGCGGATAGCGCTTGTACGCGTGCACAAGCTTGATGAGGAACCGCGCCATCTCGTTGTGCAACTTCCGGCGGTAGACCTTGACGAACTTCGAACATACGGGACAGTGCGTCCCCTGCGCATCGTGGGCCCGCTTCTCCGTCTCTTTCCGCAACTCCGCAATGACCTTTTGTCTCGTATCGGGGGCGTCGAAATTGAGGTATCCTTGATCTTCGGACATAAATCCCTCCTAGTAGCTCTTGTTGTTTTCCTTCTACCAAAAAGACAGGTCGGTTTCACACTCCCTACCGGGATGCTGTCAAAAACCACTTTGGGGGTGTGTAAGCTACTCCCAACGCTTGGAGGATGTCTTTGAGCTCATCCCGCTCCGGCGGCTTCATCTTCTGTTCCTGCAACCCCTTGGGATTGACCAGGCGGAAAGGCTCCGCACTATGCAATGAAACATTGAGTCTCGCCAAACACAGGTAAGCACTGTAGCGCCCTCGAAGCTGACGCACGTGAAACTCCCAACCGCTACCCGGAAAATTCTCACCAAACACATACGTGTAATTATCCGCAACTTCTCCTGTCACCTCATCGTATTGCTGAATAGGTAGGCGCACGCCGTAAAATAAAACCGCTTTCATATCCTCTCCTCATAGTTGGGGCCTCTAAGGGCAGCTCAGTTGTTTCCACGTTGGTAAGGTTTTACAGTTACAGTCTTTCCGGAAGGGTGCACCCGAGTATAGCCAGTCACAGCATGCTGCGAGGGCAGAGCCCTTGTAGGTTTGGATTCGGGTTTCGAAACCCGTCGAAAACCAGTGCCCTTTTTCTTAGGCTTGGATGTTCTTTTTTCCTGTAGAAGTACGTCCACTACCGCGCGTATTGCTGCTTCAATTACGCGCTTCCACAACATCCCAGACATATCTTTACCTCGTAAATTCAGAAAACGGGGGCGTCGGTAAAAGGCAGCGCGAACGTCTTCCCAATAAAGTACCATCCTTCGGTTCCGCGTGTTTCTCCTAAGGAATGCCAGAGCACGCGCACAGACGTAATGTCCTTGAGAATCCACCCAGAGTGTCGGCCCATGAGCGCTTGATTCGCCCACACGATGAACTGATCATTCGGAAGAGTTTGGTGCTTGTAGTGAATCAAACGATAAAGCTCATCCGGAAGAACCTCGCGACCGTACTGACAAAGCCAGTCCGCCAAAGGCACGGATCCTTCGGATAACTGTATCCGATATACCCTGTCAGTCGTGTCTTCTATTTCCACGACGACCTCCGTTCTTTTTTGGGTTTTTCTACAGAACTAGTCGGACTTCGGTTCAGATTTAGGCCGTACATTGCCGGGCTGCGAAATAGGCTTAATCGCAGAGAGCATTTCCCCTACAAGTCCTCGAGGAAGAAGATAAGGTACACTGACGCTCAATCCTCTAAGATTCACAGGAACAAAAATCGAGTCTGTCGAATCATAGATTACCGCTTGAGGGGGCCGTTCTGTCGAATACACAACGTGGACAAGCACGGTATCCTCCGCGTGCTCTTGTGTAATCTCCGCTAAAGAGTCTAGCTTTACACCCGTCTGTTCAATAAACCGCGGAATATCGATGTGCGAGGGGAAACTCAACCACAACATATTACCACCTTCCCAGAATTAAAGATTATGCGGGCACAAAGCCCATTTGCACGTTAAGCTCTTTTACCTGTAAAGGGGAGAAGTTTTTAAGAACGTCAACGCTGATCCAAAACACTACTCTTACCTTCCTGGAGTGTGGATGTGATTCGGGTAGGCTTGAACGCGCCGGAACCCTTTGCCAAGTTTCCCGCCGTGTATCCCCCTTCACGACCCGCCGCGCTGCGTAGAGACTTCGTAACCATATTCGGTTGTTGGATGCCGAGAGCGAACTTCGAAAGCGCCCCCTCCTTGGGCATCCGGTTCTCAAGGTAACTACCTGCAGTAGCGCCTGCTGCGCTCCCCAACCCCCCACCCATCAAAAGGTGTCCCGCCATTCTCATCACCTCAAAGTCGCTGGCACCTCTCTGCTTCAGAATTCGCAGGACGTCTCGCGGCTTTCCCCGCGCCGCCCGAAGCGCTCCTAAGCCCGCACCCGCCAACGCTCCTCCAGGAATCAACAAAGCCTTCCAAGGAACCTCCGGGTCTTCCCCCACTTTGAGACGACTCGTGTTCGCCATTCCCGTCCGTTTGAAGAGGCCCATATGCCCCGTAGATGGAGTGTTGAATGACGTGGTAGTTTTTGGACCCTCCACCGTCATCCCCGAAGAGCTCGAAGACGAGCTTGAAGTCGAAGCGCTTGTGGCTGATTCCGCCTTCTTCCGGAAACGCGCTAACGCTGCCAATGGAGTATCACTCTTCGCCATAGCCAGGCTCCACTCTTCCACCGAGCGGGTGGATCTTGATGTCTCCCCGAATAGTGTGGGGAAGGATTCTCGTGAAAACCTCTTTCAGTGACCGCGTCGAAGGCTTGTACAGCGCCTTCTGCAGGTCAGGATCAAGGTCTTCTTCAGCCACGTACTTATACTCGGGACGCAGCTTCTCGAACTCCTCTATCTGCTCTTTCGGCCCAAACACGTAGCCCTTACCGATACCCAGCTTTCTCGGAACTCCCGACTTTCGGGCCGGAACAACGGCTTCATCACTGATGAGATTCAAGAACGGAGAGTCCTTGGCAGTGCGACTTATACTTACGAATCCCACATCTCCATACTCCGGATCTTGCAGAAGACCCCTTCGGGTACCGTACACAATATCTTTCAGATGGCGCCTGATCTTCGCTACTGACGCTTTTGCCGCGACCTGTCGATCTCCCTTCCGTCCGGCTTCGAAATTCTGCAGTAATCCTCTACGATACAGCTCAGACGCGGGCAATGCGCCACCCATCTCCACCACTCCCCGTCCCGCCGTCGTACGATGTCCTACGATGTCCTTCCGCTTGAGGAAACGAAGGAGCTTTTCCTTCTCCTCCCGAAGGGTCGGATCTACGATGTAAGAGAGCTTCTCCCGCGTCAGAGTCGGAACGTCCATCGTCTCTCGGAGCTTCCGCTTAAAACGACGATACCGCGTCTTCCCGAAAAACGGCGTGTCCCGAAGGAGCTGCTTCTTGGCCAACAGTTGGGACTTCAGCTTCGGGTCCATCTTCGTAACGCCTCTGCGAAGATTCGCCGTCGCCTTCCGGTATTCCGCACCCGGACCGCCGTACGCAACAGCCAGGTCGACGGGAAAGCCACTCGTTCCAGGGTCCTTGCGCGTAAACACCGCGTAATCCGAGTCAGGCTTGTTGTACGGACTCGGCTGGAACGTCCCGGACTCCTCGAGCGCATCCACGACTTCCCGGTATCTGTCCTTGTCTTGCACATCAGCAAAAAAATCGATATCAACCGAATCAGGCAAATTGAGGCCACTATGCATTGAACCTGTCAATTTGGGCTTCAATCCGAAGCGCTGCTGAATGCGGTACGCTTCTCGGCGGATCCCTTTCCGGATATCGTCGGGGTCGTACTTGGCCTCCACGTCCCCGGGTACGAACGCTCGCTCAAACTTATTGAACAACGTCGGTTTGACGAGTTTACGCAGCTCCTCATCCGACGAAGCGTACTTCCCGTACATGCGCCCCAGAAGTCCGAGCCCCGCCAGGACGCCCGGAACGGCTACGTCCATAGCCCCAGGCGCCAGATACGAAGCCCAGGCTTTTCGGAGAGTTTTCTTCTCCTCCGGAGTCGGCTCGTAACCAGCCTCTCGAAGAAGCTTCAGTCCTCGCAGGCTAGCACGCCCCTCTTCTGTTAATCGAGAAGCTCCCTGGAGCGCGCCGATCCCCATGGCGGTACCTGCTACCGCAGGACTCTTCAATAAGCCCCCAGCAAGGCCCATCAGCGCAGCAGTGGTGCTGACAGCCAGGTTGTCCGAAAAGTGTCGAGCTGCACCCCCGATGACTTTGGCCGGAAGATTAGACTTGCTCGCGTGCCCTACCTCGTGAGCCAAAACAGCGGGGTAACGCCCAGGGTTGATGAAGAGGAGCTCCTTCTCGGGTGCCGTCTTCGCCTTGGTGAGGAACTCTTGAGACTTCGCGATGTCGTCCAGATCCTTCTTCTTTTTGGTCTTCTCCTTAATACTCTCCAAGAGCTCATGGAGCTCGTCGAGCTTGCGCACAACCTTGGAACGTATGGGCGGTCGGTACATCGGACCGACCTCGGGGGCTTCCCCCTCCATCTGAAAGCGCGAGGGGTTTCGCTGGCCCAGAGACAGCAACCGAGTCAGAAGCTCATCACGCTTCTCCTTGGTCAACGTTTCCGGAACCTTCTGTCCCAGTGTACGTTCCCACTTCTTCCAGGCTTTGTTTTCGCTCGGCATTACTTCGTAAATATACGGCATCCTGGGAGCAAAAGAAATGCCCACAATTAAGGGGACACTTCTCATAAATGCACTAGTTAGGAAGACAAGCTGAGTGTGATACGTCACAGTGATAATTTGCAGGACAAGTACTCTGAGAGTCACACCCTGACAACGAACACCTCTGATCATCCAGAGTCAGAACAACACAGACAACATCTGGATTAGTACCATCACAGTCGGGGTCATCACACGCTGTCACATCCAACGTACTGATACACGCTCCGTCTCCGCCGTGTAGGCAATAACCGCTTACAGGTCCCTCGTATGTCTCACAGGGAATAGGCGCGCACATCTCACGACAAACCTTGTTAGCAGGAACGGGGTACGCAATACACAATAATCCCGAGTCGCACATATCGGAAGCACAGCATGCCTCATTGAGACCACCACATACATCGGTATCAGTGTCGGAATCGGTATCAGTCATTTCTCAAATCAAAAAAGGGGCGTAGCGGAGAAACACACCGACACCCCCTGGACACAGAACCGCTTAACTTACCTCATGTTCTCCGTTGACCCATCCCTCCTGGTAATCAACGGCCTCTGTGGGACTCTGGGTCTTAGTCGCAAACTCCGAGACCTCAGCCCAGTCCATATTGTTCTGCGCCCACTCTTCGATGAAGTCATCGTCTTTGAACACCTCCAACGTTGCCGCAACCGAATCGACCAACGACTCGTAGTCTGAAACGTACTCAAGTGCCCGGTTGATCACAATCACCCAAACGGGAACTCTCCAGCGGGAGCCATCAGGCATCGTGACATAGTACTTACGAGTAAACGTGTGGGAATTGTCCGAAGTCTCACCCATTCGTCTCTCCTTTCTTCGCCTTGCGCTCTTCTTTAAGACCCTCGTTATAACCCTGCTTGTGGGCAACGGTAGCCATGGACATCATCTGCCCCTGGAGCCACCCCTTGAACGAATCCGAGAGCACCGCGCTCTTATCGATCTCAGCCTGGAATGCTTTCAACAAATCAGACGTTGTTTGCTGAGTCATACTGCCTCCTGTGCAGTTACGTGGTTAGAAAATTGGGAAATTCGTGTAAGGAACAAGCAGCGCTTTTGGTACCGCATACCAAACGACCGCTTCGTCCGGGCGTGAAAAATCTCCGGCCCACACGTTGTAATCCTGAGGGTCATCCACGATCAATACGTTAGAATCCTGCATCCCCACAGAACGATGCCCCTCCCGGATGTACGCTACATAAGTTTTTCCCCTCGGTGGAGGGAAAGCGAGCTTCAATACATGTGACGACGACATCCCCAGATACTCACCGTTTTCTCGGAGCCAGTGGATACCCGAATACTGTGTAGTAATCTGGCCGTTCACTTCCTTGGTTTCAGGAAGGCGCACTCGACAATCTCGGTGCATAGACCGAACCACCATCCAAACAGCATCGTAACAACTAGGACAAAGAAAGTGATTGTTTATGGCCACCAAGTGAGTAAGCGGCCCACGACCACAAACAAAACAGAGAATAGGCTTAGCAGTCGTCTCAGGTAATCGTGTTGTCTTCACCACCGTCAGCATTATCGAGTTGTTGGGAATCTTTATCAGACTGTCCCCCTTCAACGGTATCGTCGTCTCGTACTGGTATGGCGTCATTCTCCAAACTTCCAGATCTCCGCTCTTCATCGTCATCTCCCTTGTACTTGGATTCCTCCAGCGCAATCGAGAAGTACTTCTGGATGTTCGGATTCACCTCGAAGAAGCGTCCCTTCCGGGCCATCGTCCTACGGACAGTATGGTACCCCTTAACGGACATCAACTCGGGCTTCTCACAGCACCGGATACCGCGATCAGCGGTAGTCCCGATAAAGAAGCAGTTCATGCAAACGTAGTCAACAATCATTCCCATCGGTGTCGTCCTCCGCGGCGTAAGTACCGCTGTAACGCTGAAAGGGCCCAGGAATTTCGAGATCGAACTCCACTCGTCCGTTGCCCGCGTCCTTCACATCAGTCACCCGAGGAGGCTCTTCGGCTGTGGGATACTCCTCTGGAGTACCGAGAGCAGTAAGTAAGTTCTCCCGAAAATACTCAACGTCCTTACCGATCAGCGGCTGCATCCGGTTCGAAAACACATCCGCCAGAGACCCCTTTATGTACTCCACACGCTCTCCGTACGTCAGTGGGGCGTCAGGTAGAGGCATCCAATACTGGACCGGACAACTGTCCAACTTATGAAGACCCTCGGCTACGAATCCGTCGAGAGAGAAGTCGTACACCAATACCCGCTCTTGCGGCCACACCAAGCACTTCTGTCCGTCCTCTGGACGCTGGTCGTCAAAAGAAAGCCGGGGGCTCTCCAGCTCTTCGCAGTCAATCTCGCAGTCCCAGGCGTCGCTCAACCCATTTCCGTGTTTCGTCATGGAGCAACATCTTCTTTCTGTGACTCTTATACCACGCTTTAACACCGTTAGGGCCGTAAAGCCCTCCGTGGCCTTGTGCACGTGAAGCGCCGAACCAGTCCGCTACCATCTCCTTTCGCGCAGCATCAGACATCGGGAGTACCTTTCGACCTCCTTCATCTTTAGAAAGCACCCACCATTGCCAATGGTGGTCGTTACGCTTCTGGTGCAGCAGCCATGCAAAATCGAAACGCTTCCGAGTGAGGTTGGGCTTGTCCTTCTCCCCGTAAAAGTACTCTACATACGGAAACCACTCAGAAGGCAAGAACTTACTGACGTCATGAATGAGGCCGCGTATGACCAGCCCCTCCCGGAAGCACGCCTGCGCCACGTAAAACTTGTGACGCAGGACGTACTTCAAGTAACTTAGATGTTTGCTACTCAAAACGCTTTTCTCCTGTCCTCGTCATCTTCGACGTAGAGCTGGATCAGCGCCACATTGAACGGAACGATGTACTGATGCGCTGCCATGTGCGCATGCAAAAGCCTCTTGGGGAGGAGAATACGCGTAGCTATAGACTGGTCCACATTCTCAGGATCCGCATCGGCGTTATTATTTTGTAAGCGCTGGAACTCAGAAAACACCTCTGGTGTAATATCCCCCACCTCGACCTTGTCCTTTTCGTCGTCTTCGTCCCAGAGAGCGTACCACCGAAAGACGAAGTCCTTCAGTTCCTCTAAAGACGTAACTGCTTTTCGCTGCGCCAGATAGACAACCCCCACGTCGTCATCTATGGGGCAAAAGCTCTTTACTGGTAGTTTTGAAAGCCAGCCCATCAATCATCCTCCTCCTCGGCGTCTCCCAGCTCCCACACCGCATGTCCGACGTACTCCATGTGCTCGAAGGCACAGCGGTAGTACGCTACGCCGGTACCGTCAAGGCCGTTCATACCAGGTCCCAAAACGGCACCCTGTGCGCCGAAGGACTTAGGCTTAGTGACGACCATGAAGCATCCACCGAACACGGGGTCGTGCTCGGGGTCGATCTGAACAACGTCTCCTACGATCAGGTTCCGTTCCGTCTTGTCCATTTTTACCTCCCTATCCACAGCTCCCAGCCATCGCCAAAAGCCATGCTGTACTCCTCGAGGAGATACTCAGCGTCTTCCCGAGTGTCAGCCTCATCGATCTCTTCAGCATCCGCGCCATTGTAGCGCCCCATTATCTTGTACATAGTTACCACTCCGTGATGACTTCGAACTCGTCGTTCTCGTCGTAATGAGATTGTAAACTTTCGATGATATAACGCTTGAGCTCACCGCAAGCAGGGTCGCACTCCGCGATGTGGACCTGGTAGCGCTCGTGCCCCTCATCATCGAGACAGTAAAGCACCTCCGTACAGTGCAGATCTCCCCAGTTGATGGGGTCCTCGCGGAAACGGTCCTTGAACTCCGCGGCATTCTTTAAAAGGGTTTCGACTGCGGAGCGTATCTCGACTAGAACGTCTGTGCGAGCCTTCATGTTTCACCTCACATTCTCTTGCTCGGCACTCTTCAAGAACGCCTCAGCTTCGGGAAAAGAGCCGCACTCCTTGGTCATGCCGTCCACCCGTTCCACGATTACCGTCCCCGACGAGTTGTTGAGGAACCAATGCATTGCTTCTTCGATTGTGCGTACGGTCAGTTGTTTCTCCTTTTGCGCGCCAGCGCTTCTCCGAAGAGCGTCTCCTCGGGATGAATCAGCAACTTTCCATAGTCCCAGTCGAACCCTGAAGAGACCGACTTAACGGGAACAGTACTGCGGCCAGAGAGGCGCCCCGTCATCGCATGGACGTGCACCTCGAGATCTCCCTTGTCAGCCTTGATGAGCTCAGTCAGGGCGTCGTGTAGTTCGTTGACGGTCATTCTTTATCCTCCTCGTTGTAAGCAAAGAACTGCTCAACGATACCGTAGTAGCTACACTCGTTGCAGGTGATAGAGCTCTCCTCGTCCCACTCCATCCCCTCGAAATCATCACAACCGTCATCGGTGACGTGCAGGAACGTCGCCGTTCCGACAATGGTGAAAGGCCCCTCGCTACCGCAAGCAGGACACTTGATACCCGCCAGCACGTTGTCATTTGTCATTCGTCTATCCTCCCCAGCTCTCCCAGAATATTCGGGTAGTTTGGCATACCTCAATCCTCCCCGGTCTCGTCATCGTAGACCCACACCCACGCCATAACGTAGGCCCCCTCTACGCCTCGCGAAACCATGGCGTTGTCATCTACCTCGATATGCCCCTCATCGGAATACTTGTTCTTAGCGCCCTTTACGAAGTAAAGATCATCTTCAGGCTGCTGTGACGAAAAGAACTTCACGCAGTCGGCGAAGGTAAGACCAGCTTTCGCCAGACCGTGCAAAGTTCCTATTTTTGTTTCTTCCGACAGATCCGGCAAGTCCTGTTTGGCCATGATAAAAACCTCCTTTGCGTTAAAGCCTGATACCAAAAAAGAGGGGTTTACCACCACCCCCCAAGGAAGACTCTATTCGCTAGCTGGACCTCCCTTGTAACTAACCGGCTACGGAACGCGTAAGCGCCCGATCTGCACCGTGTCACTCAGAATGGCTACCCAGAAAGCGGGCCAAGTCTACGAAGCCTGTCGGTACTCCATCTCCACCGGCCAGTGGAAGGGGGCACCAGGCGCCGCTCCGGGCAGCGCCCGCAGAACGAGGATTTCGTGCTTGTCCAACACGATCCCCCTCTTGCAGAAGAACATCTCAACGATGTCCCGCGCATCCTCCTTGGAGGTACCGGTGGCACAGACAGTCGTACCGTCGAGCTCGAACGCACAAGTGCGCATCCGTTTGATGTCGCGAATCTCAATAGCATAGCCCTGACGCTGACGCGTCCCTCCGTGGCGGTCGCCGTTGATGAACCAATGCATGGCCATCTTCCTTTCGCGTTGTGGGTTTGTTAAGGGGGGCTTATCTCTATGCTATCTTGTACCGGTTTTTGGGGGCGATTTTATGAAACCAAAAAAGAGCCCGGGAGGACTCTTCTTACGCCTACGTTCGGCTGTGTTCTCGAAGAGCGTCATCTACGACCCGGAACGCTTCATCGATGGCTTTGTGGAAATTGATCCAGTCGTTGAAGTCCTGCACAGTGCGCATGAGCTCCTTGGGCAAACCTCGCTTTTCGGAGTCGTTCTTGATGGCCACGATGTCGAAGAGGAGCTGCGCACCGAGGGCGAGCTCGATCTTTCCGAGCGACCAGATAGTGTCCACGAAAAGCTCCGGATGGTCCCAGGGCAGGTTCCCTTCGTGGATGTCGTCAGAGACGTCCCGGACTGTGTCATAGAGCGCCGGGTTGTCCCGCCCCAACGTGACCTCGTCTCGGAGCCGCATCCACAGTGTGAGCGTATCGTCATTCATGCCTCCCCCTCCTTCTCGAACATGTACTCACGCATCGCCTGTCCGAGCACCTGATAATTGTGCTGCCGCACCTCGTCTTCCAGGATCGCCAACTTCTTGCCTGCAGCGAGAAGCTGTAACGCATGGGCTCGCGTAACGTACATGGACTCGAAAACCTCCGGCTCAAGGCCGAGCTTATGCGCCAGTGAGATACACTCCTCGACCATCTCCAGAAGCTCTTGGGGACAGCCGCGCTTCTTAACGTTCTGATACACCTGCTGAGAGAGAATCGCGAAGCGCTTCGTTGTGCGTTCGATAGACATGGCCGTCCTCCTTTGGGTTTACTGTCTTGTACCCAAAAAAGGACGAGGGTGTGAAAGCCTCCCCGCCCTTTCGGCTATCTCATGAATCCTCCTCCGAGATCTGACGTCGATTCGGCCACATGTCCTCAGCAACGAGGGAACTCCATTGCAGTACCTGAGTACGCAACGTTTCCACCTCTCTCGCCAGCCGCGCCGTCACACTGTCGGGGCGGTGCTTGAGGACGTGTTTCACGAACTCGCTGTCTAAAGGATCCACTACCAGTCCTCCTCATCGTCATCCTCGTCATCGGATGTGAGAACGTCATTCCAATACTCCGACGGATCGAAGTTCGGATCCTCCACATCATCGGGTTCTACACTGTCGTATGGTCCCATTTGTATCCTCCTTAAAAACGCCTACTTTTCTGCAGGACTTTTTTGGCTTCACTCACGGCATACCGCAACATAGATTCCGGCATCGAGCGCACATCGAATGACAAGATCTCAGTGATCTCTTGGAGTTTTTCTCGAGCTTTAGCCTCGTGTCGAGCATTGAAATCACGTAACTCATACAAACGCTGCAGCATACCCCCGATCTTCTTCTCCAAGAGGAGCTCTACACAACGCCGACAAATCAATGAACTCTCACCTAACGGATAGTACGACGCATCCGGCTCGTCTATCCGACTCAGGTGAGAGAAACTCGTACCGCAATTACAACAATGGTGTTGACGCCCCATGGTTTACTGACTCCCCACGTGCCAGCCATCGCAATAACGGCACGGATAGGCGACCATGCGTCGCCCGAGTTTTTTCCCCATCAAGCGCGCCGCCTGGTCAGCAGACTCTCGATGAACGTAGTGCACCTTGCGTGTACAGGAGTGCTCCTCATCCGAAAAAGGCTGGAGCTTCACCGACACGCCAGGAATCTTATTTACAGCTTCAAGCAACCTGTCCCTCAGTGAATCTCCTTTCATGGTTAGTACTCCACGTCCCCCGGCTCTTCGTCGGGGGCGGAGTCATCGGACTTCTCCAGATGCGTCATCAACGCGTCCTCGCAGTGTGCACTGCAGAACATGAAGCGTCCCGGCAAGTCCTTACCGCACCAGCCACAGACGAAGTCCTCGTTGGGGTTGGCGTCGTCCAGGTTTTCAGTGTAGTACCGTTCATCATCGAGCGTGCCGTCAGGGTACGACTTCCAACCGGGACAGTTGGGAGAACATTTATCTATGAGAGCCATTCCTCGGACATCCTCTCTGCGTCTCGGAGACGCATCTTTCGGCGGAAACGGAGCTCGTGCGTTACGAAGAAGGCAGGGAAGGCAACGCACCACGCGCCACAGAAGAAACACATTGCGGCCGTAACAGATAAGGGAGCTAGCAACCCCACAACAATGAAGAAGACTCCGCCGAGAAATCAGAGGCTGGAAAAGACGGCGGCGATCCGGAGAATCTTATTGTCCCGGTCGTACATGTCGAAGCCGTATCCTCTAATCATCGCGCACCTCGTAGTTGAGCCACTTGTAGTAGAGGCTACCGCATTTGGGACATGGGCCCGACTGCGGCCCCTTGACGTCCCACCATCTGTAACCACAGTTACAACACTCGTAGTGAGCGTCCTGTGTGAAATCACGAACGTTCATGTCTTCAACTTGGCCAGCGCCCTATTCGCCTTTTGATTTTCACGGCGTCTCCTTAATCCGCGTGGTGACCTCGGTCTTCTCGTTGCGCTCGTTCGCTTCGTCGATGTAGCGACGCAGACCCACGATGGCGGCGTCCAGTATATCGTACTTGATGCGACACACATCGTCAGTGACGATGGGCCTCTGGCGCTTGAGGATCTCGATGACGGCCTCCAGGTCGGGGACCGGCACCCAGGCGATAGGCGTATCATCCTGGCGGACAGTGAGCGACATCGAAATCTCCGACGCGTGGGTGGTCTTCTTGTCGAGCTCTTCTGCGATCTGGTCCCCTCGCTCTTTGGCTTGGGCCGCCAAACACCGCTCGCACCGCGGCTTAACGTACCCCTCGGTGTCGGGCTTGATCGTCATGACGTTCAAGTCCCACTCCTTGTGCTTCGTGTCAGTGTGAGCACAGCCACACAGAGAAGCAATGGCAGGCTTGCGCGTCCCCCTGAGATAGGGAACGAAATGCGTACGGGTCAGATTGGGCAACGTAGCCCAGACACCAGGCGTGAAGTTACGGTCGCTCATAGTTCTTCCTCCTCCGCCCCCATATCGATCAGAGTTTCGAGGATGTGCTGTACAATTGCTCGTTTGCGCTCTCGGACACGCTGTTTATCCTCATCGGAAACATCAGCAGCGTCGACCTCTTCCCATTTGCGATCCTCTACGAACTCACCAAGACGGGATTCGAGCTCTTCGTCCAGGACATCCCGGGGAGGAGCATCCGTGTAGTACTCGTACTCCACGACGGGGGTGTAGTAGATCTCGTCGTTGAACTCGAGCTGCTGCGCCGCTGAGAACTTATACCAAGGCATCACGACTCCTCTTTATCCGCCCCCAAGACGAGGAGCATCTCATACGCCGCTTTCACCCGACTCCGGTACTTCCGGATCTGTAACTGCCGTTCTTTCTCCGGCAATTCTTTTACCGACTCCTGACCCCCGATTGCGTCCTCGAGCCACTCCTGGCGGCACCACTCCTGCCACTTCTCCTTGAGGAAATCTTTGACCCACTCATCGTTTTGCGCATCCAGGTTGTAGTAGCGATAAGTTTCAGCGGAGCTCTGGTGACCGGGGCCGTAGGTGCAGTAAAATCGATACCAGGGCATCTCACCTCCTAGTCTCCGCCATGTCCGACTGCAGGATGTTGAGCACATCCTTGAACATCACAACGCAGTCCTCCTCCATGGCGACACGGTCCATCTTCAGGGCCTCCTTGACGTAGTGGATGGCTTCGTCGAGGACGCTCTGGCGTTTCTTGTCCACGATGGCGGCGGAGGTCATGGTCGTCTCGATCACTTCGATGGTGTCGAGCAGCTCGGCTACGCACCTGTGCGGCTCCTCCCGCGGCCACTCCTCTCGAGGAAGGCGCAGATAGGTGCGGATCTCGGTCTCTCTTTCTTTTTTCATTCTAACCCCTTCAACGCTCCCTGTTCAGGAGCACTCCGGACAGTAGTCCAATCCAGTCTTCTCCGTGCCGGGACCCTTGTCCCGACCACGCTTCTCCCATCCACTCTGAGCGATTTCAGGGTGCGGCTTAACCTCGGCACCGCATCCATCGCACTTGAGTACAGCCAGTACACGCTGACCGTTGTCTTCACGCTGTGCGTAGACTCGCATGGTGTCAGTCCTTCTTGCTCTCCAGGTAGCCCTCGAAGAAACTCGCAGGTACCGGACCTGGCAGACTGGCGGCTATCAGTCTTATTGTCTTCACCGCCTTGTCTCGCGCACGTTCAATCTCCTCACAATGGTCCGTCCATTCCTCTTCGCAATACATAACCGCTTGAATTGCCGTAGGCTCTTGGACGTTATGTTGTTCTTGAAGGTAGGCTTTGATCTGATTCAGTTCCTCTTCAGCCGACGTCCCTGCTCCGCAGTTACACGGGCCGGGCTCCATGTACGGGCCGTTATGTATAGCGCAGTCCGACTTGTGGACTACAGACTCATTCACCACGAAGTGAATATCCAGAGTGCACGAATGTGCCGTATCCCTGACGGGGTTGCCGTCCTCGTCGGGGATCATCGGGCGCTTCTCGTTCATTGTCATGCCGTAGAACTCGTCGCACTCGATGCGACGAATGATGCCCTCCAGGTACTTGATGCAGATGTCTTTTTGTTCTTGTTTCATCCTCGTTCTCCCAAGATATCGTAAATGGCGTGGTACACATTCATCATGTACTCACGACCCTCTTCTCCATCCACTCCCTCCCACAGACTCTCCCAAAACTCATTGGTTTGGGTTTTCTTGAACCACTTCCGCTTCTCTTCCTGGCGCGCCTTCTGAGCAATGGCGTCACGCTCCAGGACGCTGTCACCAATGTGGACATGTCCGACAGTGTTGCCGTTGATGTCGCGCAGGACGCCTGAGGTTTCCCGCCCCTGCACTATGTTGTAGGACTGCTCCGCAGCGACTGCGAGAACTCGAAACAGCTCTTCGGGATCATCCTCGAAAGCTGCGTTGTCGGTATCGACTTCGATCTGTATTTTCATGGAGTTTCCTCCTCCCATCTGTGCTCACAGTTATCACACCGATAGACACCAACATCGTTACGGTCATCCAAAACAGTGACGTAGGTGCTGCCGCAGACAGGACACGTCCTCGGGTTCATGGGTTCCCAATCATCGTTGAGAGTCGGCATGCCTAACCTTTCTTGTAGTACTGGTGTACAGCACCATCTCGGATAACAGCAACCCATTCGTCAGACCACAACGCCTCCGCGGCCAACACCAAGTTATTCGAGGCGCCGAGGCTCCAGCCGTCGTCGCGGATGAAGATAACATCCCACGGAATCCCACGCTCGACAGCCCTCTCGGGAGGGACCGCATCTCCCTCGGAGCTAATCAGTACTCGGTCCGGTCTCAGAGACAAGCTCATGTTTCTTCTCCTTCTTGGTTTCTCCAGGGTACTTCGCGTATAACTTCTGTTCGCAGTCTTCACAGATGCCGTGCGACACTAATTTAGATACGTCACCCTCTCTGAGAACCCTGCCGCACCACGCGCATACAACTCGAAAACTCATAGCTCCTCCGGTTTGATTTTTCTGCAATGTAGGATCTCCAGGACACCGTCAGGCGGTAGTTGTGTTTGGGGCTCGATTACTATGTCATCGAACAGGCGAGCGTGCATCATCATTTCGTAGCCGAAGTCCGGATCATCTCTCGGTACCCCCAGTACTGTACACTCCCAGCCGTTCTGGAGCTGGTAGTAGTGGCTCTCGTAGCTGCGGTTGAACGGCTTGCGCTTCGTGTGGAGCAGGTGCTCCGAGGTTACCGCGTCGAAATAACGTAAGATGTGTTCTGCGTCGTGAGTGACGTAGCCGAAGTGCTTCATTGGCGGAAAGGACAACATCTACTCCTCCTTAGGTAAACCGTACGCCCAGAACGTGGCGTATATGTACCCGTCCTCTCCGTTATAAAGCTGTCCTCGAGAGTGTCCGGAATAACGAAGAGGCACCATCAAGGCGAGAGCCTCCTCACGAGGTAAGGGGTTTCCGTCTTCATCACTGATGCGGAAAGTTATGTCTTGGGCACAGGACCCGTCTTCTCGGGTATAGGGCTTGGATACCGTCATTACTTACTCCTCCCTCACCAAACACTCGCCCTCGATACAATCAGGGCAGCGACAGTACCCCTCACCTATGGACTTTTCGGCACCACAGCACTCACACACTTTGTAGACTGTTTCCAGATAGATATCTTCCTGGAAGAGCGTACACTCCCCGTTGCAAGCCCACTCGCAGCCTCCACAGTAGTAGTCGTCCTCAGGCTGTATTCCGAAAACTACAGCCGTGTCGTACTTCTTTTTTGACATCTATTCTTCCTTATCTTTACGGCGTAAGTTACGCCCCTTTGACCCCTTCGAACCCACTGTTGATGTTGTCTTCGATCAATTTGCTTATCGAGTGGTTGATGGCCGCAGCCGCCATTGTCTCTGTCAGCACTTGGCCCTCGGGGCGGCTGAGAGTTATCTCCTTCTCGATGCGTACTGGAGAATGATCTGTCTTTAGTTCAAACCAGATTTTAACTCGCATCTGTCTCCTCAACTTTCACTTGTCCGTCACCGCACCAGTCCTCGGCGTCTGTGATAGACCAGAAAGTGTAGTTGCGCTCCGAAACGAGGGCGTCCGGGCGCGCCTGCGGAGCATAGCGATGACATCTCCCATTTCCTACTGGATCGGATTTCCACCAACGGCAGTCTTTGCATTTTAACCGCATAACGCCTCCTTTTGTTGTTCAGGAGCTTTTACCAAAAAGAAGAGCAGGTACTTGAAGCACCTACTCTTCTCGCATCTCGCCGGTTCGGTTAACTCCTATTCGCACCCCATCCTATTTTCCTCCTGTGCGCCCTCTGATGGGCAAGTTTCCGGCCGCTCGGTTCCGACGTCTTCTAACCTAGTCATGTACATCGAGCCAGAAATCGAAATGGAACATTTCTTTTTTCGACATCAGCGACACCTTTCCACGTTAGCGATCTCCTTGTCGAACGCCTTCTCCATCGCATTGATCGTGGACAGCATGTCGACGAGATTCTCTTTGTACTTGTGGATGTTGTTGCGGAGCTTCTTCAGAGTGAGGAGATGCTTCAGGTTGTAGCGGTCCTTCTCCTCAGGGAAGCTTCTAATTGTGTCGTCGATTTGTTGTAAGAGTTGTTCGTCCACTCTTAGACCTCCTTCCAACTACGGACATGTTCAGGTGTCCACTCCGCCGGACGGTGGTCCGGCATGGGGTAAGACTTCTCTACTTCTATTTCCAGAATGACGGACCGCCCCGTTTTCTTTGCCCAACGAGTAGCTGTGTACAGGTTGGGCCAGAAGCGAACCGGCGGCAGGATGGCTCCGGTCACGAGGTAGCGTTCGAGCTTTTTGGGTGTGGTGACGTGGTAGCCGGTCATTTGTCGTCACCCGTCACCGTATCTGGATACCCCATCATGTTGCGTTGTTTGAGTGTGTACTTCGTACGGTACTCCAGGAGCTGCCTCGAGCAGGACTCTGCGTACTTGCGCAGATCCTCGTTCTCTTCAACGAGAATAGTGTTCATAATGGCTGCGTTGATAGTTCCCGCGGGGACCGCCTTAACAAGGTCGTAGAAGAAAGACGTCAGGGTCTTGTGTGTGTTGACGATATCCATCACAACACCTTCCACTCCTGATGACCTCGTCTTCCTTGGTAGGAAAGACCTACGAGTTCTTCTTTTTCGAGATCTCTCAGGTAGGAACGAACCACGTCATTTATGTATTTTCGGTCTTCCCAACTCTCCACAGCGCGGACTATGTTGGTCACGAAATCTTTCTGCATGAACTTATCCCCGGAGGAATACTTCATAAAGAGATCCTCGGCTACTTTTAAGACGTCGGACTTGGTAGCAGACCGAGTCTTACGCGCCTTTTGCTCCGTGTCAGGGAGTAACGAAAGCTGGGGACCAGATTTTCGAGGACGCACGAAATACCGGAACGGCCTCTTGTCTGAGTCTGCTTCGCGGATCATGTCCCAGCTCTTGGAACTTCCACGCGGCGCGCGGTTGTGCTCCAAAATCGATCCTGCCGAAGATGTCAACTTCGCGTAAGTGAACGGTGTTTCTTTTCCGTTCTGATACTTCTCCATGTACTGACGTGCCAGACCCATAGACGTGATGTTATGGGTAGGTGTATCAGGCAGTACTTTGTAGATAGCGGCAGACGGATTCTTAACGGACTCAGGGGCCGTCACCGGCTCAGGGGCCGTCACCGGCTCATTTGCTGTTAGTACTGTGAGTGTTCTGCGCGTGGTTTGCAGATCCTCCAGATGCTTCTTGCATTGCATAATATCCCTGTCGATCTTTGCGATCATCTGCTGGTATTCGTTCATTTTTGAACCTCCTCCAAAAGCTTCATCAGCTTCTCTGCGAGTTCCCTGTCGGACTTCTTCTCGTCCTCAGGAAGATCCTCGTACTTCATGTTCTTCTGGCGCCGCCAGCGGTCTCCGAAACGTTGGGGAAGGACATCCACCATCGAGGGAATACCTTCATGGTGTTGCTTCATCCGGTAAGTAACGTTGAAGAAGTGCTCCATCCAGTGCGCCCAGAGATCCTCATGGATGAACTTGGCGAGCTTCTCTTTGAGCTGCTCACGCTTTTCTAATTTATGTTTCGACAACGTCATTCGTCACCCCTCCACTTCCAGATCGAACTTCGCTATGCCCGTACCACCCGTGTAGCTCTCGAGCTGCTTCCAAAAAATCTTCCAGATTGATGTGGCGCAGCGCATGGCCTCCCCGGTGGGAGTCGCCAGTGGCCCAGCCGATGACGTAGGCGTGGGCATACTCTTTACGTGGACGCCAGCGCACCGGCTCACTCCTCCACTTTGCTGAACCAATTGCTAGACAGCTCCGGCGTCTCCCTCCCCTTATAGCCACAACACTCACATTGTTCTCCGCCATCAGCTTTTACCAAAAAACCGCCCTCACAGTCGTGCTTCCTCACAGACACCACCAAGCGAACGATCTGCGTCTCACGCGCGTAGAAACCGGTGCGGACTTTGTCGCCTTTTTTCAACGGTGCTTCAGTCATCATCGCCCTCCTTGGTAGTGCCGTAAACCGTTCTCCAGCACTCCTTCTTGAAGTAGTCTATGGACTTGGGAAACCTGTCGTCGGCAAAAGCACCCCAGCAACCGTCCACTCTCATGACAATACCTCCAGAAGCTCGTAGCTTCAGTTGCCTTCCTGCTGCATCTCGAGGATGTGACGCCGCTCCTCTTCGACCTTGTCGAGGTCGATGTCGAAGTAGTCGGCCAGGACCTGCTCGATGCTGCGGCGGTCGGCGACCAGGCCGCGCTCTTCGTAGTAAGTGGCCAGGTGCACTCCTTGGGAATTACACCAGTCCAGAAACTCACCAATGATTTGTGATTCGTCTTTGACGTTGGAAAGCTTGTCGCACTCGGGGTATTCGCTCATTTCAAGAAATCGTCCTTTCTACCGGCACTTGGTTAGACACCCACCAGAGAAACGCCTTTGCCCACCTCCTACCCTTCCAAGCCTTGACGTGGAAACCGCTGACACTCTTGGGCGAGAACTTGACCTCTTTGGATGTATCGAAGTACTTACACTTCGGCTCAACGAAAGACCGGTACTTCTTCAAGAGGTGGTCCGCCCCCTCTATCAGCGGAGGAGGACCGACCCAGAAGCACTCAGTCCCGTGAAGTTGATAAGTAAGGTTCCGAATAGAATCCCGCACAACAGACGCAGGACTACGGAGCGTATTCATACCGAGAACAATGATGACACTCTCGGCCTTGTGCTTCTTGATGAGTTCATGAAGCCGGTTGTCTTTGGAGAACGTACGGGGACGCGCTCCGATTTCGGATTCGATGAAAAGGGACGCAGGTGCCGTCTTCAAGCACTCTCGTAGACACGCAGCAAAGCCGGAATTACCTGCGATAAGGGAATCCCCTATCACAAGGACTCTGCGTCCCCCCCATACCGGATCGGTGTCGGCTGAGAGGTTGGTGCTGACCAACAACAGAACTGCGATAAACAAGTATTTCATTTGCCCTCCTTCTCAGGCCATCCACGTCTTTCCAACTCCTCAAGCAGTTCTTCCCACGCAATCGTCAGCTTTCCTGCTTCCCCTTCTGCACGGTCCGCGAGGAACTCATTGTTATGATCCAAGTTGAGGAGCTGATAAGCACAGCGACACGCAAGCCTTTTAGCTTCACGCTTGTTCATTGTTTCAACCCCTTTTCTTGGAATACTTTAGGCATAAGTCTTCCTGTCGCACGAAGAAGGCCAGTAATACGGCAAGTCATCCGGTTCTTCCCAACCGAAGATCATGTAGTGAATAGGATCTTTACGCAGTAAATTTGAACGGTGAGAAGCATGAAACGGCTGATAACCGTGCCAGGGCGGCATGTCGAGAAACGGCACACTGTAGAGCGGCATGTTGTTTTCAAATCCCCGGCGTATCCACTCCTTCACCACAGTGCAGTAGTAAAGGAGTAGCGCGTTCTCGTAACCCGTCCACATAAGCACAGCAGGATGATTCCTCCACGCATCACTGCGGCTAAACCCTCTCAGGTGGTCGTGGATCTGCTTAGCCTCCACACGCTGCTTGCCCAGACGTTTGTTGTCCAAGCACGCAGCGCTATCTACGTAGTTAGGATACGGTAAAAATGTCTGCATAGTGGCGGTCGCTCCTTAAAGCCTTTTCATTTTAGTAGATCTCGGATGTCTCCGCCAGTCCTACGTAATGAAAACGCCAGCTTACCGTCAGGCGTTCTTACAGGCTTCATTTGATGGAAGTACTTGGAATCCGCGAAACGCGCTAAAAGGATACTGCGAGCGTTACGCCATTCGGAGCGCGGGTGCTGGTTGCTCCATACTACGAGGGCGTCGCGTAATTCGAAAAATTCCTTACGGGTGAGCTTGTACGGTAGCGTCCGCAAGAGGGAGTCAGCCCACTCATAGCGATCCAGTAACCACGTAGCATTGAGGCGACTGAACATTGAGGCGCCGGTAGTGCTGTAGTGCGTAACAGTCCTGTTGAAATTGGACTTTACCAACGCAACCTTGATCGCTTCAGGATCATCCGCACAGAAGCAAGCACGGCAAAGATTCTGCCCCTTGAACTCATTCATGTAGCCTTCGGCGCCGCACTCGTCGCACTTTCCCCTCTTGAAATCTCCGTAGGCCAGCAAGCTGAGGCACTCTTTACGTGTGCAAGGAAACTCCTCGAACGTCTGCGGATCGTAGAGTGTCTCTGCCCCTTTCAGTGCCTTCCGTATCTCACGCTCTCGACGCTCAAGCGCCTTACGTAGTTTCTCTTGTCCCCGGTGCTCACGCTTCTCCGCTGCACGCAAGGCTCGCCTACGTCGGTCTTCCCTCTCACGTTTCTGTGCAGCCTGCTTGGCTGCTCGTTCCTCGAGTTTGCGTGCCCTCTCTTGCGCAGCTATCTGTTTCTCAGTCCCACGCTCCTCCCCACGTCTTTTTTCCGCCAACCGCGCCTCAAACTCACGCTTGGCTTCCCGCTTCTGGAGCGCCTGAACACGTTGTTCTTCCGGCTCCTGGGGCTTCGCGAGCTTCTCCCGCATCTGGGGGAGGCCCACGGACTCTTCGATGAGGCGAATCTGTTCTTCCAGTTCAGAAACAGCATCGTCGTCCATAGCGGCCTCCTTTCGTTTATCGGCTTATACCGATTTTAGCCCCGCCTTCTCGGGCTCAGCCTCCAACCATTCTTTGACCTTCTCCGGTGAACCCCAACATTTTGACGGCGCTTCGTTGTAGAGATAGTACACATACGCCGGGAGATTCTCGAGGTTGTGATCATCTGCACGATGCACAGCCTCACGCAGGTTGTTCCCCAAAACAGCCGTGAGAAAATCGCCCACGGCGCAGTGATCGTCAATGTAGCGCCGGAGCCCCGACATCATGTGGTCGGGAATAGACCAATGTCGAAATTGATAACTCATAATTTCTTCAACTCCTTCAGCTCATCCTCGAGCTCTTGTATCCGGTGATCTCTGTAGCCAATCTCCATCTCCATGGCCTCACGCTCATCCAGCGTCATCCAGGTGGCCATCTGCTCCTCACGGAAAATCATGTCGGCGACACGCTTGACATGAGCATCGTCGAGATCCTTACCCGTGAGTTTTTTTCCGGCGATCCTGGCCGCCGTCTCCAAAATACCCTTGAGCTTGACTACCTCGGTAGTTTGGGTTTCCAGCAACTCAGAAATATGCTCACACGTCTTATGGCCGCATACCTGACACTCACGCATCTTATTTTTCATGTTCCAGCCTTTCCATACGCCTC
>Ga0164310_10000056_pt1 | contig 53394 bp, 86 predicted proteins | sample GuaBasSedimGuay1_FD_121795 | JGI IMG/M metagenome (GOLD analysis project Ga0164310, IMG submission 121795) | Subseafloor sediment microbial communities from Guaymas Basin, Gulf of California, Mexico - Guay1, Core 4569-9, 0-3 cm | ecosystem: Environmental > Aquatic > Marine > Hydrothermal vents... | reverse complement strand
GGTGCTTCTGGAAGTCGCTGGGAAATTCCGACAAGCACTGAGATACTAAATAATATCTATGTTAAACAAGCCGACCATACTAAAGCCGTTCATGATGCTTTAGGAATAGATGCCGAGACCACGGATGGTTATCACCTTGACCAAGATGTCCGCACAACTGCAAGTCCTACATTCAACGATTTAACATTATCTTCACCATCAAATATTTATAATCTTTCTCATGATTCGTTTACTGACTTTGTTGCTAATGAGCATATAGACCATACATCAGTCACCCTGATTGCTGGGACAGGCTTGACCGGCGGGGGTGATATTTCTGCTAATAGAACTTTTAATGTGGATGTAGGTATAGCGGATAACAAAATTCTCCAAGTTGACCAAGCCGCAGGGCTGACTGCTGGTAATCTTGTCAGGGCGACATCTTCAGGGCTTGAGAGTCGGACGGATGCTGAGATTCTGGCTCAGCTTTCGGGGAAGGCGGGTTCGGCATTTGATTGGAATGGGCAGGATTTGACTAATGTTGGCGACCTTGATGTTTCGGGCGATGTTAGTTTAGGATTAACTACTAGTTTAGACCGACGCTTAACTGATATTTACATACCCAGAAGATATGACATTACACATATTATTATGCTTGATTATCAAGATGAATTTGCAAATCTAGTGGAAAAAGGGGCTTCAGTTTCAATTTCACCAGCCCAGGATAGTGGTTCCACCAGTTATATTTTTCATGATACATCCGATTGGATACAATGGAATTCTGGAACTGATACGACAGGTGGAATAGTTATTGAGATTGATACTAGCGGCTCACCAATTACACACAAGGCAAGTGCTTATTTCCGATTAGCCTTAACTTTCAGGTGGGCTACATCTCAATATCCTACGCATATTAAAATTGAGGATTGGGATAATGATGAAGGTTCATACGCCACGGTTTTTGACCAAGATGTAACTATAACTGACCATGTTTTTTTGGGTCCCCTTTTTCAGGCGACAAGTTCAAGTTGCTGTATTTATAAACTTCGGATAACATTAACTGTTCCAAACCCATTAACATATCACCTTAGACTTCAAAGGGTAATTTTGTATCACCAAACTGCAAGTTGGGACCCTTGGCATATTCATAAAAGAGGTGATGAGATGTATGGTAACCTTGATGTTCAAGCAGAATTGCGATGTGATTCATTCCGCATAGACCAAACCCCGACGGCAGGAACTTTTACACCTGATAAATATATAGTGATTTCCTGTGATGGAACAGATTATAAAATTCCGGTAAAGGCGGTATAATATGACTGAATTAGATTTAAAAGAAACCAAAATAATTTCCAAGGCGAGATTATCAGGATTGATTATTGATTTTGAGAACAGGAGAGTGGATATTGAATATAGAATTTTAGCCATAAATGACACGGGCGGAATAAGTGAAATTAGAAGAAATACAATTACGCTTCAAGACATGGAAGCAATGATAGACCCTGATACAGGCGAAGAAATAGCTCCAGCTTCATACGAATATACAGAGTTTATGTCCGCCTTAAAGAAAGGCGTTGACCCGAAGACTTTACTGATTCAAGTTATACGAAAGAAGGGAGTAATTAAATGACCCGAAGAATAAAACTCATGGAGAGCCAGAGAGAGCTTTTGAGGCTGAAAAGGCTAATAGTGCAGGACGCCATCCGATTGGCTGAGCAGAAGCAGGCGGAGCTTCAGCGGGCGATTGAGACTGTGGCTTTTGAGTTGGGGATTGATATGGAGAAAGAACGATGGCGACTCTCGAAAGACGGGGAATATTTTGAGAAAATTGAGCCACCCCAAAAACAAAAGGTTACCCCAAAGGAAAAGAAATGATTAAAAAAATCCTTAAATTTATCTTCAACCAACTTATACAAATCTGTAAAAAATTATTAAAAACAAAATATTCCACAGATTCATATAAAGAAGAAAACCCCAAACCAAAACCTAAGCCAAAAAAGAAATACACCAAAACAATTTTTCCTTACAAAGATTTTATGGTTGGCTATGTCCCTTGGGATTTACATGGCTTTGTTATTCCTTTCAAGGATGGCTCAAGCTGGAATTTCAATCAATTTGATAATGCGGCCGAGCTTCTGGCAAAACATGGCATCAATGCTATTCGCCTCTTTGCATATTGTTTGGAAGACAAAAACTGCTTTGTGTCTTTTTTCTACCCTTTACCCAAACACAAGGGGAAATTTATTTTTAAGTATGATGGCCAGGGGATTCTTGAGTTAAACGAAGAATATACAACCGAAATACACCGTCGCCTTGATTGTTTCCATAAGAGGGGCATCAAGACGGTAATTTGCCTTGCCTCTGGAATTAAAGGTCTCCGCTACAAATGGACTATGTGGAGCCGAAATCATCTTAATTTACCCACTGATTACAAACGGTTTTTCACAAGTCAAACCATTCGGACGATTTTTAAAGACTATATCCGAGCCATGGTAAAAGAGTTTGACAATCCTCATGTTATCTGGGAAGTCGTTAATGAGCCGCAAGGTATAAACCCTGAAACCTTAGATGCTTGGTTAACCGACATCGTCAATTTCATGACTAAAGACCTCCAGCTCCCCCAAAAGCGGATTATGATTGAACATATAGACAGCTCTATCACGCTAAAATGGGTAAAGCGATGGAAGAAGGTTTTATATTCTCATCATGGAATAAATACCGCCTGGGCATTCAATCGGTATCACCTTAAGGGTTGTGAATTTCAGACATATTTCTATAAACCTTGTGGCCGGCGGATCATCTCTGACTCAGATGGAGCGCAGACCTGGGATGAGAAACTTGTCGGTCGGGGCTTGCGTGGCTGGAATTGGAACAAAGAATTCTCCCGGCCGGCTAGCTGGGATATGATGATTGGCCTCATAACTGACTATGTCGCCGGTGGTGGTGGTTGGATTATCATGTCTGCCGGAGCCTGGGCGAAGAAAACCGATGTTCCAAATATGAGCTTTTGGAAACACTGTGCCCTTGAGGGTCTTACTGAGAAAGAAACACAGAAATTTGGAGTAGATTATAAACTAAATAAGTTGCCGGAACTAAAGGCGATCAAGAGGGCGGTTGATAAAATTATGGAGGGATAAAAAAATCCCCGGGAATCCGAAGACCCCGGGGATAAAAGAAAATTTAGGGTTAAGGGATTCGAACTTGTCTAAAGTAATTCTCAATCACTTGTATCGCCATTCGAGATGGTGATAGACCTTCCCTCAGCCATCGAAATAAACTTCTGTATGAAACACCAATTAGCTCTGCCATTTCTTCGTAGGTAAGACCCAGCCTCTCTTTTAAAAACTTCAAACAATGCAAATAATAGCCCCACCTTTCCGACTCCTCTACCCAGTCTTGGGCGAAATTCACAAATTCATTGGGGAGATAAGTATAATTACCCCACCAAACTTCCTTCCCTTCTTCTTCAGCTCCTTTCACAATCCAATTACTTCCTTCCAACCAATCTCGGAAAAGCCCTAGTGTTTTAGAGGATTGACCCGGATATTTCACCAACCATTCCACAAAAAGATCAGCTGGCAATGGCCACGTAGATTGAGCTATGTTTTTCATGGCATCCAGTAAATTTTCCCGCAGGGTTTCAAGATGTATTTTTCTCATCTTATACTCTCCCTTAATCTTCAATAAAGTCCGGATACTCCCCATCTTCTACTGAAGCATCTTTCCAATAAATTTCCTGGACTTTCTGTCTGGGTAATAGAAAAACCTCTATAATCCTTTCAAACTCCAGGCTTGCCTCACGGACATAAAGAGTCCGTTCTCCATCCCAATAAATTTGGAATAGAGAGCCATCATCAAACCTTTCATTGACCAATCTTTTCATTTAAAACCTCCTATAAAAATTTCTGGCCGTCCCGACTCGGATGGCCAGGACGGCCAAGCAAATGAAAAGCCCAGCGATCGATAAAATATTGACCATTTTTAATCTATAAATCTATGCCACTGCCCACACTCGCACTGGATAATTCCCTCTATTATCTCACCTTGTTTTACTGTGTGATGATTCCTATACATAGAAAAAAATCGTCCGCAATTGGCACACTTAACCTTGAACATATCCTCCGGATGAAAACCTGCTACCTCTGGTGACCGCTGATAAATCCTTAAAGCTTCATATCTTTTCATCTTGAAACCTCCCTGAAAATTTTTCTTGGCCTGCCTCGTCAGCCTCCACCCGGCCAACGGTGGAAGGATAGCCGGGTGATTCCCGGCTATTTCGGCTTAACAATGAAGATAAAATCCGCTCAGCTCTTCTTCCATCCATTTGAATTTTTGATAGATTCCTGGAAAAAGAATTTTGAAAAGAAAAAATTTTACTTTTGTCATCTTTACCTCCTTTCTCTATTTAAGCAAAGCAGAAACAATCTGCTTCGCCTCTTCATCCGAAAACTGAAAAGATGCTTTCCCTTGCTCCACTTCAACTGAGCCAAGCTCCTTCGCCCAGGTGACCTGAAAGACTTGGACTTCCCAGTCCTTTAAGCTAATCAGCTCCTCATACCGCGGTGTAGAGGGGGGAAGCCAAAGTACTACCCGACAACCCGGCCAGCGGGTGCTGTCCAAGACGGGATCGCCATCTCGAAGTTTCCACCACCGAGCGACGATATAGCCGTCGCCAATCCGCTCGATGGCTGACTTTGGAACCCAGAACTCCTCGTCTTTCTCAGAGTAAAATAATCCACCCCAACAATCCCGAGAAGTTCCTTTGAAACGAAGAAGATATGCTTTCTCGGTTTCTCGAACCACTGAAAAAGTCCCTAAGATGATTTGTTTCTTTTCTTTCATTTTTTCTCTCCTTTCTTTTTTCTCTCTCATCTTTCTACTATTAATATAAGCCAAAATATGCCACTTGTCAAGTTTTTTATTAAATTTTTTTGAATTTTTTTTAAATTTTTTTAATTTTGCACAATACCATGTGCAATTTTATGGTTTTTTTCAATAATTATCAGGAAGGATTTTGTATTAGGATTTTGAAATTTTTTTAATTTAGAACTTGACAAATGTAGAATTTTTCCTTATATTGATATTGCAATGAGAATTTCAGGATTTCTCAAAAAGAAACCACAACCTAAAAATCTCCAGGAATTTATGTGTCTTCATCAAATTGAGACCCAGAGAGAATTGTCTCGATATTTAGGGGTATCTGAATCTTATCTCTCTTATTATTTTCGTGGTAAGCGAAAATTCGGAAAAAAGCTGGCCCTGAAGATTCATAAAAAAACTGGCATTCCCCTAGAAAATCTTCTTTTTTAGGAGGAAAAATGAAACAAAAATCCACCGATGTTTTTTATGCCACAGATACCTGCCCTTATTGTGGAAAAAGAGCTGTCTATATTGAGTCTCCTGATCCGGAATTTATCCAGGCCTTAAATTTTGGAACTATCTATCTCAAAAAACCCGCTGTGCTTCTTTCCGGTTGTGAACACTTCGACCATTTCAATGGCAAGAAATTTATATTTTCGAATCCAAGCCTTTGGGCTAAAAAATAAAATAGGAGGTTTGGCATGGCTAATGCCAATGAAAAAATCACAAAGGAAGAGGTTAAGGATGAAGCCATCGAAGTAGCAGAACAAAATGGTGGAATTATCAATATTCCGGCTGTGAAACTTGATTCACGCAAAATTCAAGAAGAAATTGAGCAACTAGAGAAAAACATTAAACTATTCAACCAAATCAAAATCCTATCCCTGAAGCTCACTAAGGAAGAAGATTGGATTGACCAGGGCGGAAACCCTTATCTTATGGACCGAGGGGCTGAGAATATCGCTATTGCCTGGGGTGTGGATATTACCGATGTTCAAGTGAAACAGGAGTGGTATGAAGATGCTAAAGGTCGTTATTTCGGTTTTATTGCGACAGGAAGGGCCTATTCAAAGAAGCTGAACCGAACAGTTGAAGACGTAGGCGTCTGCACACAGAGAGATAAGTTTTTTGCTCGGATGGGCGGAAAGCTTATTCCGGTCGAAGAAGTAGACGTTGCAAATATTCGCCGGAAAGCGGTCACCAATCTTCACAACCGCCTTATCAAGCGATTAGTTGGGCTCATGTCGGTTACTTTTGACGACCTGAAAAAAGCCGGGTTGAATGTTTCTAAAATCCAGAAGATTGAATATAGGTCTGGGAAGAAAAAGACTGAAAGAACCCTCAGTCTGCAGGCCTTAGAACTCCGGGAGAAAACCTGGAAAATGCTCATGGATTTAGCCCTTGGAGATGAGGCTCAGGCCCTTACACTTCTTGAGGAATATTCGAAAGTTACCACTACCAAAAATGGAAAAGAAAGGACCTATTACGCTAAATCGCCTGAAGATTTGAAATCTGAAAAATGGATTCAAGTTACATACGGGAAGGTCAAAGAGGCTTGGGAAGCCGAGGTAGGAACCGAACCAGAAGAAGAACAAGGGCAACCTCTTTTTGAGGAGGGTGCACAATGATAGACATCAATCTGGTTGAAGCAGTTGATGAGGTTTATCGGAGAAAGATAAAACAATATCCTCATCCAAACAATAGGGCTAGTGAAGCGGGCCATCCTTGTGTCCGGTTTTTAGTGCTTTCCCGGCTCCATCCGGAATTGAAAGAGCTTCATGATGTTTCACTCCAGCGAATATTTGAAGAAGGGAATCTCCATGAAGAAGCGGTCCTCCAGAAACTAAGAGAGGCAGGATATACTCTCGTTGAACAACAACGACCTTTTGAGTGGAAGAAATTTCAGCTCTCAGGCCATATAGATGCCAAAATCCGAATCGAGCAAAACGGAAAACCGATTCTCATTCCACTTGAAATAAAAAGCTGTTCTCCGAATGTTTTTAGAGCCATTAAAGATATATCACCTGAAGATATGTTGAAGTCGAAATATCCATGGATTCGCAAATACCCGGCCCAGATTCTTCTCTATATGCTCATGGACGGCAAAGATACAGGGATAATTATTTTCAAGAACAAGTCCACCGGTGAATTATGCCAGAAAACTTTCTACCTTACTGACGAGAATCTTGAATACGCAGAAACAATACTCCAGAAATTAGAGCTGGTAAATGAATATGTAGCCAAAAACGAATTACCACCAGTTGAGCCTTGTGAAGAGTGTAAAAGATGTGGTTTTGCCCGGACATCTTGTTTCCCGGATAAAGATTTCGGAGAAGGCTTTGACATCCTGAGTGATGAAGAGCTAGAGGCAAAACTCAACCGCTGGGGAGAGCTAAAAGAGTTAGCTAAAGAATTCCAAGAACTCGACAAGGAAATCAAAGAAGAGCTGAAGGGTAAAAACACAATTATCGGTGATTGGAAGGTTGAAACCAAAGAGTATGAGCGAACCCATTATAATATTCCCGATGAGATCAAAAAGAAATATGTTGAAAAGAGGCCATATTTTGTAGTAAAGATAGAAAGGATAGGACAATGAAATTCAGGGTTAAAAAGAAGTTTTATTGTCACAAATGTGGTGGCTGGGTAGATCACGCAATCTTTGGTGAAATGGCTGTCTGCCTGACTTGTGGGGATGAGTATCCCGTCTGGGTAAAACTCCGACAGTATCAAGTAATAAAGAAAGATGAGAGAATTTCAGGGCAATGAATCCAAGGGGAGAGGTGGATCATCCAAGGCATTCCCTAAAAACATCAACCCCCCATTTTTTAGCCTCTCCCCTATTTTGTCATTCTTTTGAGATAAATTTGTGGAGATTTATCAGATGAGTATTCGGATTAAAGGAACAAGAGAAATAATTGAGATTTACAGGATTGATTTTGAGCAAAAGCTAGATGGAAGCATAAGGCCATGCTTTGTGTTTGCCTACGATAGGCACGGCCGATTTTGTCATCTCCGGTTTGAAGATATTGAGGGGGACGAAAAGGAAATCCGGGAATTAATTGATAAATTCATGTCAGAGCAAAGAGGGGAACAATATGGCTGATTTCCGTTATATTAAATGCAAATTTTGGTCTGATCCTTATATTCTTGAGTTAGAACCAGATGAAAAATTAATTTTTATATGGCTTTTCACAAATGAACATTCAAATCAAGCCGGAATCTATCCTATCTCATTAAAGACAATCGCCTTTGAAACGGGGTGTGAATTAAATCGGGTAAAAGAGATTATCAAAAAATTTATGGAAGATGGAAAAATTAAATATGAAGAAAATATTATATGGGTAATCAATTTCTTAAAACACCAACCAAATTCTAGTTTAAAAGTAACAAAAAGAATAAAAGAAGAAATTAAATCAATTCCCAATTGTGATATAAAAAGGGAATTCATTATTTTTTACGATGACATTTTTCAAGAACTTGAAGATATAGAAAAAAATAAAATCTCTTTATCTCAAAGGGAAGTAATTGCAATAAGAGATGATTTTAAGTGTCGGTATTGTGGGAAAGAAATACTAAATCATAAAAATCTAGAAATAGATCATATTATTCCCTTATCAAAAGGCGGAAGAACAAATTATGCAAATTTAGTTTGTTGTTGTAAAAAGTGTAATCAAAAGAAATTAAACAATTTACCAGAAGAAGTTGGATTTCCTTTTGTCTCGGCTCAATCATATCATATGTTCGAAGCCTTAAAAGAATTATTAAATTTTCCTAAAAAACTAGAAAAATTTAATAAGGTATTTAATAAAAATTTAACCCTAAATCAAATTAAAAATACCCTATTCTTAAAAAAGAATGGGATATTCTTAGATGAAAATACCTTATCTAATAAAGAAAAGAAAAGAAAAGAAAAGAATAATAATAGTAGCCAAGATCAAGTAATAGGCACTAAATCTAGTAATAATAATATATATATAGATAGTGGCGTTAAATATACTACAGCTCCAAATCGTAAAAACGATTCGAAGCCATCCTCAAAGCCCCCCAAGATAACATTTAATTTTGAAACTAGAAAATGGGAAAATATTACTCCTGAAGACATTCAAGTTTGGGTTGATGCATATCCGGCCTGTAATGTAAGAGCTGAGCTCAAAAAAATGAGAGCCTGGCTTTTGGCTAATCCGGACAAAAGAAAGAAAAACTATAAACGGTTTATCATTAATTGGCTGAACCGACAACAAGACCGAGGGGGAACCGGAGGGACAAAGAAGGCTAGAAAAACAGATGTCCGGCCGTGGGAAGAAATACAGGCCGAGTTGGAAAAAGATATGATTAATAGGGGTAAGTGATGGATAAAGAAAAATTAATCTTCTCTATGATTTTTCATTACCCCCATCTATTTCCTGTATTGAGGGCAAATTATTCAGAAGACTTGTTTACTCGGAAAAGATACCACACGCTTTTTCAGAAAATGAAAGAACTCTATGAGAAGGAAGGGCGAATTGATTTGATTCAGCTTTATGACCAAAGCAAAACTTTTATTTCCGGTTCGGAGTTGGCTGAATTTATAACCTCAGATTGGGTTAAGGGAATTCCCTTGGGTTGGCAGGAAAAAGAACTTTTAAGATTGATTGAAGAGATAAAGAAAGAGAAAGCTCACCGAATGCTTATAAGCGAAATATCAGAGATAGCCAGGGGGAAGCCTATCGATTGGGAGGCCATTTCAGCAATCGTTGAAAAAGCTAAAGTTACTGAAAGGGAACGAGAAAGCGGAGATTTTGAGATAGCATTTGAAAAATTTGTTGAATGGATCACTTTAGGGAGTGGCGCTGGGATAACTATCGGTTTTCCTTCTCTCGACCACTGGGTTCATAGTTACAATTACGGAGAACTTCTTTCGATTCTTGGACGACCTACGGCCGGTAAAACTTTTTTCGCCCTTCATATAACCCAGCACCTAGTAAATACAATGGACATACCCATTGGGTTTTTTAGCCTTGAGATGACAAAAGAGGCTTTAGTGATGCGGATGGTCCAAAGCTGGTATGGGATGAGTTTTCAGGAGGTGCGGTCAAGGATGATTAAGGGTGAGCTGGTGACAGAAGATTTTGTAAACCATCATGCCGGCAACCTTAAAATTTACGAGAAGCCTTACTCGGTGGATGATATTAATCAGATTGTCAAAGAAGATGATTTAAGAATTATTTTAATTGATTATTTAAATATCATTAAAACCGACCAGCCGGGAAGCCTTTATGAAAAGACGACCCGCAAGATGCTAGATCTTAAAAATCTGGCGAAAGAAAGAGAAATCTTTCTAATTCTTTTAGTCCAGCTTTCTCGGGCGGTGGCCGAATATGAAGCGGTGCGATTGGATTCAGCCCGGGATTCCGGAGCAATTGAGGAGAATTCAGACTTTATGATTGGCATATCGAATCCATACGAACATCCAAGCCACCCGGGTGAGTGGGAAGGCTTTAGGTATGTTCGACTAATAAAAAATAAGCGTGGCCGGACTGGGGGGATAAAAGTCAGGTTTGACTCTGAGACCGGGAAGATGATGGAAGTTGAGGAAAGCGATGGCTCAATCCCGGAGAACCAACCCAAAAAGCCGGCTGGGCTAAATTGGGGGTAAATATGAATTATGTCTTGAATATTCTTGAGGCATCAAAAAGGCAATACCGAGAATCCATAAAGAAACCCTGGCCTGAGAAAGACCGGGAAATTATTGAAAAACACGCCAAAATAATTATAGCCCAGATTGACCGGGCTATAGAGATTTTAAAGGGGGAACAATGTGGTATGTAATTGTCGGGTTTTTTATGTTTTGGTTTGGGTTTTGGACGGCCTGTCTTTTTGTGGCTGGAAGGGAAGGGAATAAAAATGATTAAATGTGCCTGTAATACCAAAGATTGTAAAATTGGGATTTATTTTGACCAAGACCACTTATGGTTTGTGGATAAAAATGGAAAAGAAACCCTGATGTATTTAGACCCCAATACTATTGTTGAGCTCATTAAAAAACTGAAAGAGGTATTGGTTAGTATGGTCGACAAAGAAACTTGGCCGAGTTTTTATTAAGGGGGCTACCAATGCTTAAAGACCCATTGGAACAAAAATTCTTTGAATACGAAAGGGAACAAGAAAGACAGAGACTTATAGAGAGGATGGGAAAAGTGGAAGAACAATTGGGGCTCTGCGAACAAGGTAAGTGTCCGGAAGCCGGAGTCAGTCAGGATGAGTGTTTATTGAATCCGGATGTGGGGTGTCTCTGTCCACCAGATGAGCAAGGGCGTCTATTTTGTGAATACCTAAAACAAGAGCTATCTCACCTGGAAGACGCCCTGGCTATTTTGTGAGAGGAGGAAAGATGAGTGAAGAGAAAGAAAACAAACTGAAAGAAGGAAGAATCATTTTTCTCAATGGGAGAATTGATGAAAAAAAGGCAAAAGAGATAAACGAAAAGCTTTTGCTTTTAGAATGGGAGAGTCCAATTCAAGACATCTATTTTTACATTGATTCATATGGGGGATATGTGGATTCAACCTTCAGTATTATAGATGTCATGAATCTTATAAGTTGTGATGTCCGAACTATCTGTATAGGAAAGGCGATGTCTGGAGCGGCAATGGTCTTGTCGGCTGGGACAAAAGGGAAGAGATTTATAACCCCAAACTCAAGGGTAATGATTCATCAGGTGTGGTCATTTAGTTTTGGAAGTGCATCAGAAATTGAAATTGAAGCCAAAGAGATTAAACGCCTACAACAGAAGGTGGAAACTTTATTAGCAAAAACAACAGGTCAAAAGCTGAGCCAAATTAGGAAAGACCTAACATATTTGAGATATATGACCGCAAAAGAAGCAGTTGATTATGGATTGGTAGATGCAATTATAAATAGGCGGGAGAGGCCCAAATGAGCACAAAACGTGATAAAGGTCTAGGGTTCCAACGCTGGATTCAAAAGTGGCTGGAAGAGCGAGGTTGGATTGTTCATAACGAAACACCATCAGCGAAACCGATTTATACAAAAAAGGGCATGGTTTGGGTCAGCCGGAAAACCGATATTTTCAATTGTGTTGACCTAATAGCAAAGAAAGACTACCGCACCCTATGGATACAGGCGACATTGGATTCAAGTATAGGCCGGAAAGTGGAGAAACTGAAAAATATCCCCTGGGCACCGGGCGATGAGGTGTTTATATTTCAGAAAATCAATCGCACAGAAATAGTTGTGAAACGATATTCTCCGTTTCGGCAAGTGGCTGAAGAAGTAGGAAGGATTCGCAATAGAGTTTTTTACCCGAAAGAAGGGAGGTTTGAGTTATGAAAAAGGGTAATATTTATCAAGAAGCAATTAAAAAGTGGGGTATTAACTTTCAGCTTGATGTTCTTGTGGAAGAATGTGGTGAATTAATTCATTCGGTAATGAAATTTCGGCGGGAAAAAAGCTTGGGAAATTTTATTCATTTTGTTGAAGAAATTGTGGATGTTGAAATTATGATTAACCAGATTAAAACAATGCTCTCGACAAGTGTGTATGAGGAAATCAAGAAAGAAAAAATAAATCGGTTAAAAGAGCTATTAAAAAACAAGAGGAAAGAGAAAGGGGAAGACAATGAATAAACAAGGCAGGCTAATAACTTGGGTGGTTGTCGGTGTTTTTGTTGGAATTATCCTTGGGATAATCATAGGTTATTCAGTCAGCCAGAAGCAGATTTGGTTCTGGGGAATAAAGGAAAAGCAAAAAGAAATAGAGCTGACGATCCGGCGGATTAAATTGGAAGAAGAAAAACTTGACGCACTGCTCCGGGCAATAAAGACCTACGACCGTGAAATCTGCCGGCTGATTGAGGATTTGCGAATGAGACCGAGTGAGGAGGATTAGGATGGGATTAAAACAAGAAATGTTTTGGATTTTAACCTGTGATGAATGTGGAGAATCTTTGGGGGATGAAGTAGTTTCAGAATTTTGTGAAAAAGAAGCTGAAGATTTAGCTTGGATAGCGGTAAACGAATATGATTGGGTTTGCAAAGGCAAAAAATGGTATTGTCCGAAATATCAGGAGAAATTGGGAATTGAAGCAAACGAGGAGAATTAGAAATGATTAAGAAAAAATCAATTTCCGGATCATGGCTGGCTTTTTGGTTATCGATGATTTTGATTGTAATGTTCCTTGTGGTTATGTTTCTGATCATGATTAAGGGGTAAACTATGAATAAAATAAACAAAATAATCAATTTCTTTCATAAACACAGAATTATAGATAGTCATATAGGGATATGGAAAATTCATCTCTGGCTGTATGTTTTTGCGACTTATTACAGTTTAAACATATTTGGGGTTATATTTTCAATTTACAAACGAACTATTTTAGACTTTTCTGTGAGGTTTAACCCCAACAAAATACCAAGATTATTTTCTTTTAAATTTAAGATCTTTGGTATAGGGATTGATACCGATAAAAGACATCATGAAGAAGTCCGCAAAAAAGTGGATGAATACTTCAAGAAAAAAGACCAAGCATTAAAGGAATTCAAAGATAATCTCAGCGAAGCACAAAGAAAACTTATACAAGAGTATGAATATTTAAGGTGGGGATAGACTATGAACAAAACCAAAATTGAATGGACCGACATCTTTAATGGAAACCGGGGATATATAGCTGGTTATATAGCAGGAATGACTGACGGGGACGGAACATTTAAAATGCCGACTTATAAAAACACATATAGAGAAAACCAATGGTATTGGAGGATTGCGGTTAAAGATAAGGCAATCCTAAAAAGAGTTCGACAATACCTTAGACGGCTAGGAATTAGGTTAAATATAAGGCCATTTTATGGGGATATATATAAAATTGAAACCCGTAAAGCTAATATATTGATAAGAATTAAAAAAATCACAACCCCCTCAGAAATAAACAAGGATTTCAAAAGAGGTTATCTAGCTGGTATTTTTGATGCAGAAGGGAATTGGCACAGATCAAACCTAAGAATTTATAATTCAAACCAAGAGATTAGAAACAGAATAATAACCTATGCAAATGATTTTGGGTTTAGATTTATTGAAGAAATATACCCATCACAAAAAGTAAACGGCGTTAGATTAAAAGGAGATAGATTTGACCAGGCTAAATTTTTATGTGTGATCAAATCGGTTAAATCAAAATGGTATTTAAGACATATTTTTTGGGATGAGCATTAATATGTTAATAATCCAGGAATTTCCAAAAGGGAGTTAACCATGCCTCTTAAATTCAGATTTAATAATTTGGTATTAAAAGGATTGGGTTGGAAATATATTGAGTGTGCATTGTTGCCTACAATTGTCTTTACAGTCGATACAATTGAAAATTGTAGCTTTATTACATTTGGTTTTCTTTTTTGGTCAATAGAAATTGTGTTCGAGAAAAATATGGGGGGCTAACCATGAAAGAAGTATTTCGCTCTATCCATGAAATAGAAAAAACTTATTTTCCCAGGTGGTATAAACGCAAACAGAGAGAAAAAGAACTACCACCTGGTGCTTTTGGTGAGAAGCTGGCGAATGAGCTATTAGCTAGGCTAAAGAGAGAGCTTAGAAAAATTAATCAAGAGGGGTAATCATGTGCCTTGAAAGACTGGCTGATTTTAAAGTGCCCGACCCTGGGGTTGGGTGGAAGGTGTTTTTTGCAGATAAAGATGAACCTCATATTAGTGGGTTTTTTACATGTGAATATTCGGTTTTCTATGAATGGTTACCAGAAAATTGGTATAGGATAGACAATATAGAAACTTTACTTGCTTACGGTAGAGATGAAATTTCAATACAACAATATCTTATAGGCTTTCATGTATTTCTCAATAAAGATGATGCGGAAGGTTTTTGGGAATCTTATGAAAATACTTTTATTCTTCCCGTCCGTTTCCGCTATATAGTCGCTACCGGCTATCAGGATGACAAGAAAGTAGAGGTGGCCAAAGAAATGATGATTCTTGCGGAGGAGGATTTATGAAAGGTTATAAAGTAGTTTTTGAAGAAAAGGGCAAATTAATTAGTGCTTTAGCTCGAGGTAAAGCTCAGGTTATTTATGAGCCGAATAAATGGGCAAGCGCACCAAAATGGTTAACCCAACAAGGTTACCATTTAACGTTTTTTAGAGATTTAGGCTCAGCAAAATATTTTTTGGAGAAGTGGGATTATTTTTATGACAAATTGCAGATCTGGGAATGTAAAATCAGCACAATTACTCAACTTCCTCCATTTTGTGATGGTTACCAAATACGCTTAGGGCGCTTGATAGAGGAATTGTTACCGACCTGGCAATATGGAACATGTATGGCTAAGCAAATTAAACTAATCAAGAAAGTATGGCCAGAGGAGTAGCCATGAGGTCATTTGATTATTATTTGAATTACAAAGGGCTGTATTGTATGGGGGGACGGCTTTTCTTTTTCTTTGATTTCTTGCCGATTATTATACCAAAGCCAACTGTGTTTTTTCCTGTTTACGGTCTCTTTTATTCTAAGCGACCTAGATACTTGAAGTTTATCCGAATAATTGCCTTTTTGTATCTCTTGTTTATTGCTCCCATCGTAGAGACATTTAAGTTTATTCTTTTTGTTTTGGAGAAGAGGAAACAATGACTTATAAACTAACACCCGAACACGCAAAGCTCTGGCTTCCTGTAGTTAGGGAGCTGAGGGGATATTATGAAAGGAAGAGGAAACAAGCTTTTTATTTTAATGTTCTTAATATTATTCCATCTGGATATCTTTGTTCGGTGGCAATGACCATTCAAAAAAACCCATTTAAAGCCTGTGATTATTGTTTGTGGAAAATTTTTGAGGGAAATAAATGTCCAACCTTTTTGCCTTCAATTTGGGATATTATTCCATCTTCTGTTTGTAAGGAATTAATAGAAAACCACATTTCCCGACTCAAGCGGTGGGAGCGGAGATTGGAGGAGATTATAAGGGGGAGAAGTGAATAAAAAACCACTTTCTAAATGCTGTAATGCTTTAGCCTTCCCTGATTTATCAAAAGATAAAATTGAGTATCTTCATGTAATTGGTGATAGTTATCAACCATCGGCTGTTTTAGTCCATCCATATATTTGTTCTAAATGTGGAAAAGAATGTGAAGTTAGATGGGTAAGAGAGAAGAAAGATGAGTGATTTTACAGATGAAATGATTAAAGAGATGGCTAGAAAAGCAATAAAAGAGCAAAAAGCTTTTGAATATATGGTATTTTGGCTCATGACGCCTAATGGTTGGCAGAAGAAAGCTAGGAAATATTTATTAGAAACTCTAAAAAATCAAAAAGGAATGAACAATGAAGACCGAAGCGATGAACATTGAAGAACAAAGAAAAATCAAAAAAGAGAAAGCAGAGAGAAAAGCAAAAAGAATTGAGACTAGAGCTAAAAGACTGTTGAAAGAAGCACAAAGGATTGAAGAATCTTGGCCAAAGGATGTTATCCATGACATCGCTTTTATCACTCAACCGGGGCATATTCCAATGAGAGCTAGGATTATCAGGCAACAAGAAAAAGTTTTTGCTCTACGGGAAGAAGCTAAAAAACTATTTGAGAAAGCCGAGAACATCCGGATTTACGGAAGCAGGGTTAAAGGCGACGCCGAGAGAGCAAGAGAAGAAAAGAGAGAGAAATTAGATCGAGAGGTTCAAGTTGGCTCTAGAGTTTTTTGCCCTCTTTATGGATGGGGAGAGGTTCTGAAAATTTTCAAGAAAAGCTATCGAGTTAAATTTGATAGAGGCTTTGTTCTTACCGTGGATAAAGTGCTTTTTGAGTTAAAAAAGGAGGAATAATATGGCCAATGAATCTCAGGTTTTTTATATTGAGACCCTCATTGATTCGGGCAATCGTCAGCGGAGTTTTTTGATTTGTGCTAACGATGAAGATGAGGCTCTTGAGAAGTTAAGGAAAGAATATGGAGAAGTATTTTATCGGAATATTGATTTTACGGTTTATTTGGGAAATTGGGAAAAGGTAAGAGAAAAGCTAGATGAGGGCAAAATAGTAGAGGTTTTTTAGTTGAAATAAGGGGGAAATAATGAAAAATAAACATTATTTAATCTTAGAAAAGAAAGAACATGATTTATATTGCGCCAATTATACAGATAAGGATTTAGCAGAAGAAAAGCTAATTTTCTTTCTAGCTAGAGGAAGCGATGAGGCAAAGATTATTATTGAAGAATATTTTAATATGCCAATTGAAGAGGCTCAAAAAAAATATAATTTATCATGTGTTCGCATAATTGATAGATGGTTTTTCTTTGCTTTCCAGCTAGAAAAAGAGTATCCAGTAATATTTTCTTTTCCGAAAGAAAAATGAATATCAAAAACAATCTTTGGCAATACAGACAGAACCGGCCAATTCTTATTGCTAGGGATTTAGAACAATATGGCGTGCCTAAAGAGGTAACAATGGAAATTCTCCTGAAGCGTGGGGTTTTTAAATGGCTGGCGGTCAGGCGACAATTGATTAAGCTGAAAAACAAATGGAAAGAGGAAATCCGGGAGCTAAACCGCAAGAAGACTGAAAGAGAAAAAGGATATCTAGAAGCACTAATAAAATGTCGGGAAGAAATAAGGCGACTTTGTCATTCTGAAAGGTTACAAGCGCCGGATAACGATAGACACGCCATTAGATTTATTGAAACATTCATTTTAACTTCAGAAAAAAGCAATAAGAGGCTGTGATGAAAAGCATAACAAGAAAGAAGATATTACGAGAAGTCTTCTCCCGGCTTTGGGAAACAGGGAAAAAGAAAAAAGATTTCTCTCTGATCGTAGCCCTGCTTGTGGTGCTTTGGAATACTGACTATGGTAGTGTTCTACTTGAGAAAACTCCTACTTATTTGAAACTAAAGGTAACCACCGGAGGATGGAGGGATAATGAGGAGCTTCTTTTTGCTCTTGAGAATACCCCGTTTTGGGAGAAGTTCTGGATAGGCTGGGAGCGGGGAGGAGTTTATTTTTTTGAAGTTCCCTGGGTATGGTTAGAAACACTAACAAAGAAAGGAGGTAATTCTTAATGGATGAAATAATGTTAAGGGCCTTCAAAAAAACACTTTACAGCTTTCCGGGATTTAGGGTTTCCTTTATGTGGATTATGCTATACAGAAATAAAGAGCAATCCCAAGGTGGTAGAGCTGTATCCTGGCAGAAGAAAAGAAATTATTTGTCAAGAATGTTTTAAGGGATTGCAAAGCATAGTGAGGGAAGTGAAGATAAAACCCAAAGAAAGGAGGTGACTCATGAGTCGTAAAACACTTTTGGCTGTTATTGGAGTGATAACGGCTATCCTGACATTTTTCTCTGAAGAATTCGGGCTAAATCTTGATGCTCAAGCAGTTATGGCTGGACTTTCAGTGGTGGTTCTCTATGTACTTTTTGAGGCGAAACTGGACTTCAAGCGGGTCGTAGCACAAGCGGGTCGGTTCAAAGACCCAAAATTCTGGCTGGCGTTTATTTCCGTGCTGATTAGTGCTTTGAATGAGCAGTTCGGATTGAATCTTCCTGTAGAAGCGATTATTGCAGTCCTGACCTTGATTATGGGCATCTTGTTCCGGGTGGATTTCAAGAAAGAGTCAGTGTAAGCTATAGGTCATTGTGGGATTGGGGTGGGAAAGCTTTAAGGATGGAACAATGAAGGTTAGTGAAAAAGAGTTACAAAGCTTGGAAAATTATATGATTCTCAAGGGTTATCGAGGCAGTATTGCACACGGCACTTATGATGTAAACACTACTCATGACGACAAAGATATAATGGGGGTGTTTATCCCGCCAGAGAGCACTTGTTTTGGTATAGATAACTTAGAAACTGTTGAAAGAATGTGGGAAGAGAAAATTTCCCAGAAAAAAATGATTGTCTGGGATGTGGTTTATTATAGTCTTCCTAAATACATGAATTTAATCCTTAAGCAAAATCCAAATATTTTGTGTTTACTTTGGCTGACTGACAAATATTACATAATCCGCACAGAGCTAGGAGAAAGATTAATCAAGAATAGAAACAAATTAATCTCAAAACAATGCTATCACTCCTTCTGTGGTTATGCTTATGGTCAGCTTCACCGAATGACACATCCCAATACAGGGAGAATGGGAGCCAAAAGAAAAGAACTTCTTGAAAAATTCGGCTATGACACCAAAAATGCTAGTCATTTAATACGGTTGCTCAAGATGGGGATAGAGTTGCTTTCTACCGGAGAGCTGATCGTGGAAAGACCCGATAGCCAAATGCTTTTGGAGATAAAAAGGGGAGAATGGTCGTTGGAAAGAGTCCTTAAATATTCCGAGGAGCTATTTAGCAGAATAGAAGATGCCCTGATTCACTCAAAATTACAAGAGAAGGTGGATAGGGATTTTGTAAACAAGCTTTGTATGGAAATAATGATGGATTTTTATGGCATAAAGAGGTGATGCAATGGAATCGGGATTTAAACTGGTCAAGCCAAAACAATTAAGACACCGAAAATATCCCTATGTAACAATCACAAAATCAGGAAATCTTTATCTAAATATAAACGCTATCCGGAAAATGAACCTGCTACGCCAGCGATATGTTTATATTTTTTATAACGCCGATGAGAAGATAATTGCCCTAAAACCCAGCCCAGAAGAAACGGAAGCGACTTTTGTTTTTTCGGTCAATAAGAAAAAACAAGGTGGATATATTGCGTGTAAATCATTTCTTGGTGAAATTGGATTATATCATCGCCTGCTTACATCATCACAAAAATTGCGATACCGGGCGATCTGGAGCGATAAAGACAAAATGCTTTATATTCCGCTGACCCAAGAGGGTCTAAAGAAATTTTTAAATATAGAGGCAAACCATGAGAACCCATTGGAATGAAATTAGGGAAACAAAATCAAAGCCAAAACCCCCAGGAAGGCTTTATCCTTCGGAACTTCAAATCAAGAGAAGCGAACTGGAGTTTCTAGAAAACGTGATACTTTTCGGTTATCATCCGAAATGTAAGAAATGTGCTAAGTTTAAACATGGATGTCGAGGCCAATACAACGCACCAGGATTAACTTATTTCTGGTGTGGGGATTATGAGAGGAGGAAAAAGTGAGAGGGTTTACCAGTAATATCAAATGTCCAATTTTAGGAATAAATATTTGTGCTAGAGAAAAATGTCTTGCCTGGAATAAAGAAATAAAGAAGTGCATTTTTATTCAAGCCCCACCGCAGGCACTAGAATGCTTAGAGAGGGTTATCAAAAATGAGATTGGTGTATATAATTTATATCGTCAGCATTGGGAAAGCCTAGAGAAAATAAAAGCGGGATTATTAAAATGAAAAATCCAGAGGAAAATCAGGATAACCACTCAGTTTTCAAAGCGTGCTGGGCAACAATTCTTTGGCTTAGCGGAGAATTTGATACAAGAGAAGAAGCATTAAAGTGGTTAAATAATGGGCTTCAGGAATATTTAAAACAAAAAAATAAATCTGGAGGTTAACATGGGAACAAATTACTATGCCCGGTATAACATTTGCCCGCAATGCGGGCGGTATGACGAACTGCATATTTGCAAAATTAGCTTTGGATGGAAACCGTTGTTTCAGGCTTATCGAGAAGAGGAGTATGGGGTTGAAATTAGGTCTTTCCGAGATTGGGTTGAATTTTGGAGACAACCAGACGTAAAGATTGTGGACGAGTATGGCGACGAGGTAGAAAAAGAGGATTTTGTGGGGCTTTTAGCAATAAGACATAAGTATGAGGGTTTTAAAAGCCACCTAAAAAGCGATCGGGGTATATGGACAGATAAAGAAGGCTACGAATTCACTTACAGAGAGTTTAGCTAGGCAAGAACCATGACTAAACAGAGAAAAATCAAAAGAGCCATCAAGTTTTTAAAGGGTACCATTGGTGGTATGATGTTTGCGTTTAGCCATCGTCCTGCAGGAGACAAAGAAAGAGAAAAGAACCGGCAAGAGCTGATAGACTCTTTATCGGAAGCGATTAAGGTTTTAGAGAGAGAGTTAGAAGGGGGGATAAACCAATGAAAAAAGACTTAAACTATTATCTTAATCTGAGATATACCATAGAATTAATCCCCATACCAGAAGAAGATGGTGGGGGATGGCGGGCCGTGATACCAGAATTAGGCAGATACGCTTTTGTGGGCGATGGGGATACTATTGAAGAAGCATTAGCTCAGCTAGAAGAAGTTAAAAGAGACTATTTTGAAGATTGGTATAAGAAAGGTATTGAAATACCAGAACCAGAAAGCTATCAAGTTTATAGTGAAGAAATTGTCGTCGAGGAAAATTATTTTTCAGGCGTTAAACATGGGCTAAAATCAGCTCTTAATTGTATTAAGAACAAAAAAGAAAGAGCATTAAAAATGTTAGATAGCCCTGATGTTGTTACGGTAAACAGGGCTACCGAAAGAATAAGTTGTTGCGATGAGCTTATTAGAGAAATTTCTGGGGAAATACTCGTCAAAGACAATAAAGAGGAGGATTAAGGTGGACACGCTTATTGCGATAATAACGATAGTATGTGGGGGTCTTTTAGGCTGGAGCACATTTATTTTTCTGGTAGAAAGCGGAGAAAAATCAAAGAAGGCGGGAACAGTCTGTATAATACTTATGCTTATTTTGTTTATGTTAAGTGTTTGTGGCTATCTAAAAGATATTTTGGAAACCCTAGGCAAAATGACGCCTATAAAAGGAGGGTAAATGACAGAGGAAAAAGCGGACGCCTACCGTCAACGCCTTTATTATGCCAAAGAATCTGCTAAACAATTGTTCAAAGAACTCGGTTTTGAGATTATAAACTCCGACAATCAAATATTCTGTTTTATTGCTTCAATGGGTGGGATAGCAGAGAGGAAGATAAAAGTGGTGGTGGACGAGATAACCGATAAAGACATAGAGCTGATTAAAAAAATTCCCATTCTCCCCTCTCAGACAAAAGAAATCTGGTGTAGGCCCTACGGAAGCCGGGAGTGGCAGAAAATTATCTTTAATCACCGGAACCAAGTCATCGAGCCGATTTCTTCTTAATATTTTTTGAGAAGTTCCACTTTAACTTACCCTTCAATTTGCCCAAAATTTACCCCCCCTCAGAAAACCTTGTCAATAGCGAATTGTAAGATTGTTTTGGCCAAAAATGGGGGTTTTTGGCGATTTTTGTCTTACAATGTAAGACGATTCATCAACAAGCCTTCCAGACCCCCCTTATAATATAAGTGAGGTGAAAAAAGGGTCTGAATATGTTCTTTGCTTGCATTGCAAAGACAAAATCCTCAAAAAACACGCCGTCAAGATTGATGACGGACTCTACCTTTGCGGGTATTGCGAGGCGGTGCTTTTGGGGGAACCGTCCGAGAATTGGCCACCCCGGGCAACCAGGCAGGAGATTCGGGAGATAAAGAAGAGATGAACAATACAAGGCGACGGTGGGAATTTATATTGAAATTTAGTATGTTCACCGTTTTAGCCGAAATTCACGGAATACATTTTATCCCTACATCGTTTCTCAGGACTGCAGAAGAGCAAAAGAAATTATATAAAGCTGGTAAATCACTTTGCGATGGTTACAAGAAAATCTCTAAGCACCAGTTGGGCCGGGCTATGGATATAGTCATTATAGATGAAAACAATAATCCGGTTTGGGAAGAAACTTTGGAGTATGAAATCCTTGGTGATTTATGGAAAAAATTAGGTGGAACCTGGGGTGGCGATTGGTATAAAGAAGGGAAAACAAAATTTAATGATCAGTATCACTTTGAATATTAAAAGAGGCGGGTCAATAGTGTTGAAAAGAAATGAGCCACAGGTGGGTGGTGGCCAACACTAGAAAGGGCTAAATATGATTGCTCCAGTCGGGAGACTGACAAAAAAAGAAATAATCTGGCTCCACAATCATCGGTGCCGGCACGGCCATACATACCTTGAGCATTACAATTGCTATCTTCAAGAGAACCCCAAAGGGCTTAAAATCGGTTTTTTCGACATTGAAGCTTCAAACCTGAAAGCTGATTTTGGGATTATGCTTTGTTACTGTATCAAGGTTCTGGGGAAACGGAAAATTTATGAACGATGCATTACAAAAGAGGAACTCCAAAAAGAGAAGGTTCTAGATAAAGAAGTTGTTAAGCAATGCATTGAAGATTTAAGGAAATTCGATAAGATTATTTCTTACTATGGTTCTCGGTTTGATTTCCCTTATGTGAGAAGCCGGGCATTGTTTTGGGGGCTTGATTTTCCCGGCTATGGTGACCTGGCCCACAAGGATGTTTATTACATGGTGCGGAATAAACTTTGTATTAGTCGCAATCGGCTTGAACAAGCCTGTCGCCATGTTTTAGGGAAATCCAGAAAAACACATATTGACCCCCAGGCTTGGGTTTTGGCACTTCAGGGTCATGAAAAATCATTGAAATACATTCTCCATCATTGCCGGAGAGACGTCCGTGACCTTGAAGACCTTTATTTGGCAATCAATGGATTCGTAAAAGAAACAGACAGGTCGATATGACCAAAGAGGCAAAAGAAACAGTGAAAAAGGTTTTTATTGGAGCGGTTTTTATTTTGGCCATTTTTGCCTTTGGCCAGATATATATCCAACAAGAAGAAGGGTATCTTAAACAGACCCAATTTGAAGGTGTCCGGATTATCAGGGAAAGCACCCAGCTTCACAATCTTTTTGTAAGGCTGATGCCGGGGATTGTTTACTGTTATTCTGGGAGTTCTAAGACCACCGGCTTTTTTGTTTCGGAAGACGGCTGGGTTATAACGGCCGGTCACAAGGTTGACCGGGATTTCCCCAAAGCCAATGAGATTTATGTGATTTTCAACCGGCATGAGCAGATGGAGGCTCTAAAATCAACGGATGTAATTATAGCTAACAAACTAGATTTACTTGCCTTTAAGGTTAAGTTTAAACCCAGGTTTTATTTCAAAGACTTTCGCAATCCCCACCTTTTTGAAGAATGCTGGATATTCGGGTTTCGGGGAGTAGCGGATTTGGTCCCCTCGGGACCGGGATACATAACTTATAACACTCATAAACCGACTTTGTTTTATCTCACTGCCCGGGTTTACTTTGGGAACTCCGGCTCACCGGTGATTAACCGCAAAGGCGAGGTTCTTGGGGTAGCGGTTGAGGGATATAAGAATTGGGATACAAATATAATCCCGGGCCGGGTGGTAAAGGCTTTTATTGAGTCAATTGGCAAGAATAAGGGGAAGACCTAACAAATGGGTATTATAAGAGCCTGTCCTTATCGGTTTGGGAAAAAGATAATAGACGAGATCCATGGCTGGTGGCTTACTTTTGAGATTATGAGAGACAAGGAATTAAGAGAATCATTGAGGCAAGCCATGAAAGAAATAGAAGAAGGACAGTTTTCAACCAAAGAAGATGTTTTTAATGAAGATGATTAAATTTTGTGAAATGATTAAAAAAACTTGACAAAACAGTTTTTATGGTATATCTTTAGAAAAAGGCTGGTGCATGAGAAATAAAACACGGTGGCGGAGAAAAGGGATACTTCGGACTGTTAATCCGCTTTTTGTTCCCTTTTCGCCTGTTCCCCGTGCTTCTTTTGATATTAAGGGGTGGCGGAGAGAGGGGATACTTCGGCAGGACAGTAAATCCCTCCCCCCTCTCGTTTGTTCCCCCTTGATTTTATAGGAGGAATTATGAGATTCTCTCAACCAGCCAGGGGTAAAAACAAAACCGTCAATTACGAGGGGGAAACGGCTTATAAGCTGTGGCCTAAATTAGAGCTTTATACACGTATTTGCACGGCTTCACTTCAGCCGAAATTTTATGAGGATGTTAATTCTCAACTCGGTGAAATAAGGGATTTAATAAAAAAGGTTCCCGCTGAATTTGTGGCTAAGTTGGCTGTTTATGCTAGGGAAAAAATGTATTTGCGGAGCATTCCCTTGGTGTTAGCGGTTGAATTGGCAAAAATCCACAATGGTGATAGCCTAGTTAGCAGGCTGGTAGAGAGAATCATTCAACGGGCTGACGAGCTTTATGAAATTCTGGCTTATTATTGGTTGGCGAATGATAAAGAGGAAAAATTAAACAAGTTATCCAAACAATTACAGAAGGGAATTGCCAGGGCTTTTCTGAAATTTGATGAATATCAATTTGCTAAGTATAACCGGAAGACGGAAATTAAGCTGAGAGATGTTTTATTTCTTACTCATCCCAAACCAAGAACCAAAGAACAAGAGCAATTATTTAAGAAAATTGCAAATGATGAATTAACTCCGCCATACACCTGGGAAACCCAGCTTTCAGAGAGGGGAAACACCAAAGAAGTTTGGGAAGAGCTGATTGATTCTGGCAAAGTTGGCTATATGGCGTTATTGAGAAACCTGCGAAATATTTTAAATGCCCAGGTTAGCGGAGAACACCTTAATAAAGTTTTGGCTTATTTAAGCAATCCGGAAGCGGTAAAGAAATCGAAACAGTTGCCATTTAGGTTTTTGGCCGTATATCGAGAAATTAAAAAAGTGGCCAGCTTTAATTTTAATCTTGTTGAGGACGCTCTTGAAAAAGCTATCAAAGCTAGTTGTGAGAATATTCCTATTGATAGCGACTCGAATGTTTTAATTGCTTGTGATGTTTCTGGTTCAATGGAAAACCAAGTTTCCCCTCGGTCAAAGATTCAATATTTTGATATTGGCATCGTTTTGGGGATGATGCTAAATTTAAAATGCAAAAAAGCAATTGTGGGGATGTTTGGGGATACCTGGAAAGTCATTGGTGTTCCTAAAGATTCAATTCTAAGAAATGCTGATGAGTTTCATAGAAGAGAGGGGGAAGTCGGGTATAGCACAAATGGATGGAAAGTTATTGAATGGCTAAACCAAAAAGAGCTTTTTGTTGATAAGATTATGATCTTTACGGATTGTCAGCTATGGGATTCTAGTCTCCAGGGGAAGAATTTAAAAGAAGAGTGGAGCATCTATAAACAAACAATTAATCCTAGGGCAAAGCTTTATCTTTTTGATTTAGCCGGTTACGGTAATACTCCGCTGGAAGTCAACAATAATGATGTTTTTCTTATTTCCGGGTGGTCAGAGAAAGTTTTTGATGTTTTAAAAGCCATAGAAAACGGGAAATCAGCTTTAGACAAGATTGAAGAAATAGAGTTGGGTTTATAGCAAAAACTTGGGGTGGCGGTATTTTATAGTCCGACCCATTGCCCATCCAAACAACAATAAATAATTTTAATTCAAATCATGAATAAATTTACCGAGACCTTGACCGCTATTAGCAAAGTAATCCGGTCAGGCCTACTGCTTATTTTGGTGCTGGCGGTTATCTGGGGAGTAATCCAGATTCAAAAATGTAGTAAAAAGCGACTTTATGATAAGCATACTGCACAAAAAGTCGAACTTTTTGGCAACTACACTGCACAAAATACCGAAAAAAAGACCTACCGGCCACCAGTCGTAAAAACACCCATTACGCCGGACAAGCCACCGGTAGAGAAAAAGAAATTACCCATTCATCCCGAACTAGTAAAGAGAACGATTGAAATAAAAACCGAAACACCGGAAGGCCGAGAGATAAAAACAACTTTGATAATAGATAAAAAAGGCAATTTTTATACAATAGCAGATAATAAAACTGAGATTTCTGTTACTGAATGGAAGCCACCGATCGCCGGCTTGGAATTCAGGTTTGGCTATTCCCTAGTGGCCAGCGATAAGGTTTACCATTGCCTTTCGCTGGATTATTTCCGGGTGTGGCGATTTTATTTTGGCTCTGAGGTAGGGGTTGGTGTTCGGGGGAACACCTTTTCAGATTATCTTGTCGGGCTAAGCCTGAAATACAAATGGTGGGAGCTTTCCAGCCAGAGAGTCACGTTTTTGTTTAGCTTGGTAGGGGGATATGATTTTATCGGCTCGAGGCCGTATGTGGGGCTGAATCTGAAGTTTTAAAAGAATGGTGTTTCTAAATAGCAATTACTGTATTCATAGGGGTTTTTATTAAGTTGTTGATTTACTTTTAGTTGTTTTTTGGTTTTTGTGAATTTTTTTGATAAAAGCACCGATAGTTATTAACAAGTATAGGTAATTTTATCAAGGATACATTTTAAAGAATCTATCCTTCTCAGAAGGACACCTTGAGGAGAAACTGAGATGAATGGGGATAAATACAAAGAGCTAATTGAGCAAATCAAGTCAGCCGGGACGATAAAAGAGAAGGTCGAAACTTTAGCCACAATGGTGTTTATGATGGCGACCAATGACCTGCATTGTCTTGAGAGAAGGCAAATAGATTTAGAGGGTAAGATTAAGAAGCTGTATAAAATCCTGATAGCAATCATAATTTTGTTGATTGTTTCAAATCCAGACATAAGAGACATAGCCTCTAGGTTGTTGATGTTATTGTTTTAGAAAATGAAACCATTAAATATAATAGCTTTTGTTCTTTATTTAATCATCGGGGCGATTGTGTGTATCCCGATGGCGATTGTGGCCTACTTAAAATCTATTCCAGAAGCCTGGAAGAGGTTACAAATCCCAGGTAAAAATTTATAACTACCCAGGAAATGCAACAAAACAATGACCCAGGAAGCAAGCGTTACTTTTGAGGCACTAATAAAGCAATTAACCATCAAAAGCCTTGTATCGGGAGACAAGGAAGCAGAGATAAGGCTTCGGTTTCTCCCGACAGACGAAATACTGAATCAGTTAAATAGATTACATAAGGCTGATGATTTAGTGAGGGTGATAATCCATGAAAACAGAGAGACCGGGCAGACCATCAAAATATGACCCGGAAAGGCATCCGGAAGAAACCAGAAAGTTAGCCACTCTTGGTGTAAACGAAGAAGACATCGCCTGGTATTTTGGAGTTCATCCAAACACTTTTGCCAATTGGAAGAAGCAACATGAAGAATTATTGTTAGCATTAAAAGAAGGGCAAGCACACAAAAAGATTAGTCTCATGAAGGCAATGTATGAAAATGCGGTCAAGAAGCATAATGCATCAGTTCAGATTTTCCTAGCCAAAAACTGGCTAGGCATGACCGACAAACAGGAAGTCCAGCAGACTACCGAATTTAAACCACTAAAGGTTATTATCTCAAAAGACAATGGCAAATAATGCCTCGAGTATTGGAAATAAGGCTTCATCCATTCCAGGTGAAAGCCTGGGAAAGCAAGAAGCGATTTATAGCTTTTTGTTCTGGGGTGCAGGGAGGAAAAACCACCTTTGGGTCGGTCTGGATACTGAACGAGGCACAAGAGCGGGGGCCGGGAGAATATATTATCCTTTCTCCTACTTACAAAATTTTAAAGCAAAGCACGCTGACCAAGTTTTTTGAAATAGTGCCAAAAGGATATGGGGTTTACAACAAAGCCGAGTCAACCTTTGAGACCATAGATGGCCGGATGTTCTTTTTGCGGTCAGCAGAGAAGCCGGAGTCAATTGAAGGAATCACAGCCAAAGCTATTTGGGCTGATGAAGCGTCGCTCATGAAGCCCAATGCCTGGCTGATTATGCAAGGCCGAGTAAGCGCCACCAAGGGCAGGATTCTTTTGACATTTACTCCTATTGCCCTGAATTGGATTTACCACGAGCTTTACAAACGTTGGAAAGACGGCGATCCAGACTATGAATTTATCCAGTTCCGGAATGTTGACAATCCTTATTTCCCGAAAGAAGAATACGAGAGGGCAAAGCGGACTCTGACCGAGATTCAATTTAAGCTGAGATATGAGGGGGTGTTCACCAAGGCGGAAGGGCTAATTTATCCCGACTTTGGACCCCAGCATATTATAGATGATTTTCAACCGCCGGATGATTGGCTAAAGGTGGGTGGGATTGACTTTGGTTACAACAATCCGTTTGTGGCACTCCGGGGGGCGCTTAGTCCGGATGATGTTCTGATTATTTATGATGAGCATTACAAGGAAAGAGAACTTCTTCAGGAACACGCAAAGCGACTTGACCCCGAGATAACTTATTTTGCCGACCCCTCAGGAAAGCGGGAAATTGAAGAGCTTCTAGCAATGGGGCTTGATATTCAATCAGCCGACAATGATGTAAATATCGGGATAAATAAAGTTAATGAACGAATCAAGACCGGTCGGCTGAAGGTTTGCCGGCGATGCCGAAACCTGATTGATGAGTTTGAAACTTATCGGTGGGAAGAGGAAAAAGATAAACCAGTAAAGCTGAACGACCACGCAATGGACTCTTTACGCTACATGGTCATGGGTCTTGAGGAAATGAGGGCCGGCATTAGAGATGAGCTGATTGTTTTGCCCTAGGGATGTTCACGGAATATGAACAAAACGTTCATGAATTATGAACAAATGAGGTCACAAGTTGTGATTTCAAAATTGGAGCTTTAGCAATGAACGCAATCGAGAAAATTATATATAGCCTCGGACGACTCCGGGGATTATACAAAAAAGGCGTTGACTGGGCAGACGCACCACTTAACGCTGATTCTTCCTGGATGCACCCTGTCTTGTGGGGAGAGGGGTTACTCCAGAACAAGAAACCCCGAACATCTGAAGAATATATTAGCTATTTTACGAGCTGGGTTTATATATGTGCTTCACTGAACGCTACCACGTTGGCTTCCGTCCCTCTCCGGCTTTATGTAGCCAAAGAAAAGAAGGGGAAGAAATATCCGCTGATTCAAACAAAACAGGTTGACAACCGCCGGCTCAAATATCTCTATAGCAACAATAGCCTCGACCAGTTTCTCAGAAAAGCCGAGGAGGTGGAAGAAGTCACCGACCATGCCTTTTTGGATTTAATGACCAATGTTAATCCTTTTATCAATGCCCGGGATTTGTGGGAGATAACATCGCTTTTTCTCGACTTGACCGGAGATGCCTACTGGTATTTGGTGAAAGCTAACATCGCCGGACAGGAAGTCCCGGTTCAAATATGGCCTATTCCCAGCCAGTATATAAAGCCGGTTCCCGGCGAGTCGCTAGAAGATTTTATCAAAGGCTATATTTACCGCCGGGGGAACCGGGAAGTGGAGCTGAGCCGGGACGAGGTTATCCGCTTTACCTATCCTAACCCTAAAAACCAGTTTAAAGGTTTTTCTTGTGTCCAGGGAATAGCTGATGCTGTGTATGTAAATATGAAGATGTATGAGTTTGAGGAAGCACTGTTTGAGAAAAAAGCCCGGGTCGGCGGAGTAATAGAGCAAAGCGAAAGGGTGTCAGAACCGTCACTAAAGCGGTTCCGGGAGAGCTGGGAGCAAAAATACTCCGGTGCGGCCAATTCCGGGAAGACGGTTATTCTTCCTTATGGACTGAAGTTTAACCGGGACACCATGACTCCGGAAGAACTGTCGTTTATTGAAGGCCGTAAACTGATGCGTGAGGAGATCGCCGCCGCTTTCGATGTTCCCATTGGAGCATTGGTTTCCAAAGATATAAATCGTGCTAACGCCGAAGTAGCCGACTACCGTCACATGAAAAACGGCATCCTTCCTAGACTCCGCCGGATTGAAGAAAAGCTGAACGAGCGTCTGCTTCCTATGTTCGATGAACGACTATTTGTGGCCTTTGATAACCCGGTGCCTGAGGATAAAGAATTTCAGCTTAAAGAGCGGGAGGCATACACTAAGGCAAATATTTTGAAAATCAATGAGGTTCGCCAGGAACTTGGTAAAGAACCGGTAGCCTGGGGAGAATCGGCCTGGTTTCCGATGAATCTGGTTCCGGTAGAGGATTCAAAGAAAATCCTTACCGAGGAGCTAGTAAAGCGGGCGAAAGAGAAACTCAGGGAGATGCTGGCATGAATAATCAAATCATGGAATTTGTAACCACTATTTTACCCGAGGTGGACAAATATATTCGGAACCACCTAAAAGAAATATATGAGGTGCGAATTGTTTTTGGCACAAAAGAGAACCCCGATGAATTCATAATTGAATTTAATATTGAAGGGAAAGACATTGATAAGAGATTGGAATTTGAAAAATTTTTGATAGAAAAATTTAATCCAATAAACCCCGGGACAATAGTTATTTTGGCAAATAAGGAAGACGAGGATTATAAACCACAAGAAAAATGGAAAAAGGATTAGGCTTTCTTGATAAACGACTGAACGAACTGGCCAATGAATTGGCCACAGATACACTAAAAGGCCACCTATATGAGGCCATAAAAGAAAGTATCGCAAAAAAGATTGCAAAGCAAATCCTTGAGGAAGACCCCAGGAAAGCTCATTTTGAAAAGCTCTTTAAACGCACGGCCAAGCATGAGCCAAAAATAAAAGAGATGCTTATCAAGGTGTGGAAGGAAGAAGAGAAAATCCTGGTGGCCAACCTGAAGAAGCTCAAGAAATATTTTTCTCAGAGAAAAGATGAAAGCATGATTGACATGGTTATGTATCCCCGGGCCGAATTTGAGGCGAAGCTGTCTGATGAGATGGCTCAAATACTAGCCTTGATTTTGGCCGAGGAAGGGCAGACAGCCATTGAGGAGCTTTTGGCAGACGCTGTCTTCCAGGTTGATACAGCCCGGATTCAAGAATGGATTGAGCAATATACCCCCCGGTTCTCCGAGAGCCTGGAAGAAGTAAACGTGGCTCTTCTCAAGAAAGAGCTAAAAGAAGGAATTGAGGCCGGGGAGGGGATTCCCCAGCTTATAAAGCGTGTCAATAAAACCTATGACAATTTTTATAAACTCCGCTCCGAGATGATTGCCCGCACCGAGGCACTCCGGGCCACCAACCGGGCTAATGTTGAGGCAATGATTCAGAGCGGAGTGGTGAGGAAAAAAATCTGGATAACTATGTTCGATGATAAAACTTGTCCCTTTTGCGAGCGGTTGGATGGACGAGTAATTGCAGTAGAGGAAAACTTTTTCAACCAAGGCGATGAATTTTCGGTTGAGTGGGAAGAGGATGGAAAAATACACCGGCGAACCATGAAATTTGATTATGAAGATGTTCCAAGCCCTCCCTGTCATCCTGGGTGTCGGTGTGCGGTAAGTCCTTGGTTCGAGGATTGATATAAATCTTAAATTGGTAACGAAAAATGGGACTAAATAAAGAAATATATACTATACCCTCCACGGCGACCCGTGGAAACCGGGGTCTAGCTTAGGGTGGTGACTGCCGGGTCGGTTATGGACGTTCCGGGTAGTCGACCAGCCACCACCCGGGTAATAAAGCTGGGCCCCGGCTTACTTGCACAAAAAGGGGGAACAGATGCAAATTTCAACCGAGGTTATAAATTACCTAGACATTAATCCGGAGCAAGCCGGTAAACTTGCTCAACGGTTGCATATAAAAAAGGATGAAATAAAGTTCATCCGCAAATTTTATACATCCGAGAAAATAGAGTCTTCGGAAGAGGAGAGGGCGGTTACCGCTATTGTTTCAACAGCCGACCGAGACAGAGATGGAGAAATAGTTGATCCCAGGGGGATACAGCTTGATGGGTACCTGAAGAACCCGGTCCTTTTGTGGGCCCACCGCTATATGGACCCACCTATTGGCCGGGCGATGTGGGTAAAACGAAAGAAAGAAGGGCTGGTCGCAAAATTTGAGTTCTCAAAATCTCAATTTGCGAATGAGATTTACCAACTCTACCGGGAAGGGTTTTTGAAGGCGTTTTCCATCGGGTTTATTCCTTTGGATTATGACGAGAAAGAGAAGATTCACAAGAAAATATTGTTACTTGAAGTTTCAGCGGTGCCTGTACCGGCCAACGAAAACGCCCTTGTGGTTGAGGCTTACCGAAAGGGCTTAATTCAGTCAGTTCAGCTAAAGAAAGACCTGGAGCTCGAGGAGATAGAGATTGAAGACGAGGAAGAGGAGATTGTTGTTGACGCAGACACCAAGCCAGAGACAACCGAAAATTACCACCGCATCCCGGTGGATGATCCAGACAAGCACAAAGGACACAAAATCAGAACCATTACCATCTCAGCCAAAAAGGGGATAAAGGCTCTCTATTGCGTAGATTGCAAGAAGATAATTACTTATCTATTCGACAAAGACAAATGGACAATGGAAGAAGCCCAACGGTGGGTTGATGAACACAAGGGGATTCTCGGTCGGTATGAAAAAATGCTGGGGAGGAAAGAGGAAATGGAAGAAAAGACAATCGTTGAAATAGATGAAATTTACCAGGAAATTGACTTAGAGGAACTTAACAAGGAAGAGGAAACTAAGATTGAAGATGAGATTGAAATTGAAGATTTAGAGTTAGAAGAAAAGGGGGTTATTCCATATAAAGACCTGGGCAAGATGCCTGAGGATACACCCTGGAATGGCCCGGCGGAAGTTCGAGAAGCCGAGGTTTCTGATTTAAAATTAATGTGTGCCTGGTATGACTCGGAAAAACCGGATATTAAATCTAGCTATAAATTACCCCACCACAAAGCAAAAGGACATAAAGCAGTTTGGAAAGGTGTTGCCGCCGCTATGGCCGCACTTCTTGGTGCAAGGGGTGGGGTAAACATTCCTGATTCTGACCGAAAGGGCATCTATAACCATCTGGCCAAACATTATAAACAGTTCGATAAACCCGTGCCAGAATTCAGAGAATACACCGAGGCTGAGCTAAAGGCTATGTTTCCTGAGTTTTACGAAGAGAAGCCAGAAGACCCGGAAGAAAAGCTGATGCAAATTGCCAATATGATTCGGGAGCAATATGAAAAGATTATCGCTGAAAAAGACGAGAGGATTGCCGAGTTGAAAGAAGGCCGAGTGCTGAGTAAGAAGAACCGGGAAATCATCAAAAAGGCTATTGCGGCGCTTCAAGAGGTGTTAGCGGCTGACAAACGAGGAAACGAAGACGAAGGAAAAGATGACGGAAAAGACATTGATATTGAGAACGTCAATCTAAAGCCGGAACCGGACAAGAAAGAAATTGAAAAGCTGGTTGAAGACAAAATCAACAATGCCTTCAAGTCGCTAAATATTGGTGAGGTTATCAAAGATACTATTGACCAGACTATCAAGAAGCTCCAGGGGAAAATCGAGTAAGCGAGCAATAAATTGCACAAGTGAGCAATAAATTGTACGATTAGTCGAGCATTTAAGATGTACATTTCAAATGTACATTATGGGGCTGTGGTCTAGAGGGAAGGCTCCGGTCTTGCACACCGGAAAACGCCGGTTCGACTCCGGCCAGCTCCAAATCTCTTCTTGTGCTGACTTATGTTAACCGGCTTTTTGTCAGTTAACATAGGTTAACACAAGAACTTATCTCCGCTGGTGTCAGCAAAAGGGGTAGCTCTCCGAGCGGAGAATATCAGGCTCAAGGCCAATCCGGTGGAGATTGTTATATAGAATAATCAGCCGGAAAGCTCACCCGCCATGAGTGGGAGGAGTAACGGTGCCGTTTTAAACTAAGCGGCACCAGCCTTTATTGGTCTGAGCTGGAGATATAGACCCACCATCGCAAAGATGGTCACCAGGAGGCAAGGCCACCCAAGGCTGAAATCCATCACCACGGAGAAAACTCTATTCAGGAGATGACGAAAATGACCAAAGAAGAACTTCAAAAATATATTGAAGATAGAGTCAAAGAGACCGCCGATGAGTACATTGCCGCCCAGCTGAAAGAACAAATTCAAGACGCACTTGGGAAATTCACACCTAGTAAAGAAGAAGAGGAAGTTAACAAAGCGGCCAAGGAAAAGAAGTTCAAGAGCTTCGGTGAATTTCTGACTGCAGTTTACAACTACCGACAGGGCGGCCAGCATGATGAGCGGCTGGTCTATGTTGACTCTTCGGGGAAGATTGCTTCTCCACCTGAATCGAAAACCATGACTGAGGGCACCGATAGCGCCGGTGGATTCTTGGTCTTTGAAGAATACAAAAACCAGATTTTCCAGATTGGACTCGAGAAGGCAATTGTTCGGGCTAATGGTGCCATGATTATTCCGATGAGCTCTGACACCATTAATATCCCTCGGGTTGAAGACACTTCCCATGCCTCAAGCGTCTTCGGTGGCGTTGTGGCTTACTGGGAAGGTGAGACCAGCACCATGACTGCTTCTGAACCCAAGTGGGGAAACTGCAAGCTCACCGCCCACCAGTTAGCCGGTTACACCAAGGCTTCTAATGCCTTGCTGGCCGATGCGGCTATCGGGCTTGAATCTTTCATCCGCCGGGCTTTCGGTGAAGCATGGGCTTACTACGAGGATGTCGCCTTCATCAGCGGTCTTGGTGGCGGTGAACCCTTGGGTATTCTAAATGCACCCTGCACCATCACGGTTACCCGCCAGGCCAACAACAAGGTCTATTACAACGACCTAGTGAACATGTGGTCTCGACTGCTCCCCTCTTCTCAGAGCCGGGCAATCTGGTTGCTTAACCCCGAGGTTCTCCCTGAGCTGATGAAGATGGGCGCTGGCAACGCCGCTCAAGCCAGTGGACACAATCTCGTTTGGATTAACCGTGACCAGGGAGCCGCAAAATCGATTCCTGGTACCATCTTTGGCCGTCCTTTCTTTGTGACGGAAAAGATGAGCGCCTTGGGTTCTGAGGGTGATATTGGCGTATTTGATTTCGGTTACTACCTCATCGGAGACCGCCAGACCCTGACCATTGATGCTTCAACCCATGTATACTTCACCACCAACTGCACTGCATGGCGGTTTGTGCTCCGGGTTGACGGTCAGCCTTGGCTTGCAAGTCCCATCACTCCTCGGAATGGCTCCAATACCCTGTCTCCCTTTGTGACTCTCTCCAGCACTAGCTAATGAGGTGAAACAATGAGTGAAGAAAAACTCACAGGTGGGTTTCGCAGTCTTGGTGAGTTCCTTGTCGCCACCCGGAAATATCTGGATGGGGAGGCAAGGGATAGTCGAATAGACGAATTGTTCCAGAAAACAATGAGCGAGGGCACCGACTCAGCGGGCGGTGTCCTCGTTCCTGAAAAATGGGCAGACCAGATTCTCTCCGTTGCCCTAGAAAACTCTATTGTCAGAAGCAGAGCAATCCGGATACCTGGAAACTCAGACACATTGAATGTCCGAGTCCTTGTAGATTCTGACCGGAGTTCCAATATTTTTGGCGGAATTACCATGACCTGGTTGGAAGAAGCTGGCGATAAAGCGGCTAATGTTTCTGATCCGTCACTGGGCAACCTGAAACTCACAGCTCATGAAGGTGTGGTTGGAGCTTTTGTCTCCAATAGCCTTGAAAATGACGTCGAAAAGTTCGAGCAGTTCTTCCTCCAGGCTTTTGGTCGGGCAATCCGGTTCTATGAGGACGAGGCCTATATCTGGGGAACCGGTTCCGGACAGCCACTGGGGATTATGAATTCCGGGGCAATGATTCCGGTGACCAGGACAGCCAACTCCAAAGTTGACCTAGCCGATATTGGCAATATGGCCGAGAGACTTCTTCCTGGAAGCTGGCAGATGGCGGTTTGGCTCGTCAATCAGAGCGTTCTTTCTGAGTTGATGGAGCTGACAGCCAATGCGGCCAATCCTGCTTCTGTAATTGATTTGGCTAAGATGCAGATTCTCGGCCGGCCGATTATTGTCACCGAAAAATGCTCTGCTATGGGGACAACGGGAGACATTATTCTGGCTGACTTCGGACAATACGTCATATTCGACAGGGAATTGATAGTGGCGTCGTCAAGACACGTGAATTACGGCGGGAACTACGGCTTCCTCCAGAACGAGACATTCTGGAAAATCGTCCTCCGGGTGGATGGCCAACCTGTTCCACAGGGACCTATTACCCCAAGGCGTGGCGGAAGCACGGTTTCGCCGTTTGTATGCTTGACGACTTCTTCATAAACTCTAGGAGGGTAGACAATGCACAAGTTCAAAGAAAACTACAAACCGGCCTATGGTGTTTTCTCCTCTGCTCTGGGTGGAGAAACCAATGACAAGGTGGAAACTGCTACTTTTGTGGACATGAAATACTATGATGCGGTTGTGGCCTATGTGATTGCCACAAATGTCGCCAATGGCCAGAAAATCACTCTGCAGTTACTTGAAGCAACTTCTTCCAGTGGAGCAAATGCTCAGGCCATCTCAGGAAAAACCGATACCTTTACCTCTACCGGAACTTCTGTAAAAGATGTTCTCCAAGCTGAAGTTCGAGCTGAAGAGCTTAGCCCCAATTATCGATATGTGGGTTTCCGAGTAAGCACCGATGATGCTGATGGACAAGAATATATTGCCGGCATTCTGCTTCAGGGCAGAGCACGCTACGGCTCTTCAAGCTTACCATAAGGCCGTTGTAAGATAGAAGATTAAGCCAGTGAGGGGGAGGCCTTGTTATGGCCTTTCCCCTACCCGGCTTTTTCTTGAGTGGATTGAAGAGAAAATGGCAAAAAAGAAAAAACCAAAAAGACTGTTCAGAAAAAGAAAGAAAATTAAGTTTTTCGGGTTTTCTCCCAGAAATAAAATGATTGAAGAGCCAGAGAAGGCAAAAGGGGGTCATAATGACGGTGACCAAACTTAGATTTGTAAAAGATTGGGGGCCTTACAAGAAGGGTCAACTCCACTATACAACTTCCCCAACCACGGTTCATTATCTTATAGATGTGTATGGTGTGACAAAAGTGGAAACAGGCAAAAAGAAAGCCAAGAAGGCGACCAAGGAAACAAAAACCCAAGATGAGGTATCGGATTATGAATTTGTCTTTTTTACCCCAGAAGACGATGAACCCCAAGGTGTAGTGGGTGACCTGTGGAAAGAGTATTCAGAAGAGATAAAGGAAGCCGGCGACAATGAAACAGACTTATGACCGGTTCGACCTAATCAATGCCCGTAAAATTGCAAAATACAACCAAGCGAATTTAGCGGCGATTCTAGGCGTTTCTCAACAATATGTGTCTGCGATGGAAAGCGGGCGTAAACCTTTAACTATCAATGCTATACGCTTCATAAAAGAGCAAAACAAGCGAAATCTGAAGGGTCTACCACGCACCCCCCGAAAAAATGGCAAAAAGGTTGTAAAAAGGCTCAATAGAATCAATAACTTACAAAACAAAAATTTGCGGACTCAAAAAGTCAGTGACTTTTCAAGAAAAGAAGTTGAAAAAATGTGGTGGGAGAAGCTGAACGCCCGGTGTTTAACGTGTAAGCGGGGATGTAAACAATCAATTTACACAAAGATTATTGCTTGTCCGCAATATCAAAAAGCGTAAGGAAGTAAAAAATGGCGGTAGGAACATACGCATTAACTAGTTTAAATGAGGCGTTGGCTTATATCGGAGAAGATGTAAGCCGGGATGCCTTCTGGATATATTATAGTGGCACAAACGCCACAGCTACGGTTGAGGTTCAGGAAAATAAACTTATCTTGACCGACTCTGGCACTACTGAGATTGATTTAACCAACGCTAGCTATGATACGCTGGGAGAGTTGGTCAATTATATCAACAATAGCGTCACCGATTGGGTGGCCGGGCTTCTTTATCACTCTTCGGCTTCATCGGCTGACCTTCTGGTGACCGGCCAACTGAATGCCAAAGGCTCGGCTAACGAGCAAACCCTAAAAATAAAAGACAATTACTTAATAGAAAGGTTAATTGACCGGGCGTCTGATTTGATAGAGAGATACTGTGGCCGGAAACTTAAAAGCCGGAGCTATACCAAAGAAGTATATGATGGAAATGGAAAAAGAAGGCTGGTCCTCCGGGAATATCCGGTGACTCAGGTTTCCCGAGTGGCTATCGGCCGGGCCGATGCTTTTTCGGTGAAAAACACAACCGCCACCACCTCAGCTTTTGTCGAGGTAACGGACACCAAAGTCATCCTGACCGCTGACGGCTCAGCGACTGAGCTAACTATCTCTGACTATTCAACCATAAACGACCTAATCACCGCTATTGAAAATGAGACCGGCTGGGAGTGTTCGCTGGTTGACTCAGACTTTGGGAGCTATCAGGCCTCAGAAATCCTTGTCCGACCGGCCATGTATTGCCTTGACCCGGATATAGCTTATATTGAAATTCCAGACGACTATATAACCGACTATCACTTAGAAACCAGCACAGATGAATTTTATAACCCGGGGATTCTCTACTATTCAGGCGGGTTTACTGCCGGCCACCAAAATGTTTTTGTCTGGTATACCGCAGGTTATACAACCATTCCGTATGCTTTAGAGCAGGCCTGTCTAGAGCTGGTGAAATTTAAATATGACCAATCAAAAAGAGATTCCGGGCTGAAGTCAGAAAAGATTGGCAATGTTTATAGCTATACACTGGCTGATCTGAAGAATGCATTGCCCGATGACCTTCTTTCACAACTCCAACTTTTTAGAAGGGTGGATATTTTATGATTGATATAGAGTTTCGAGACGAAAGTATTTACCTTTCAACCGACAACCGGGAAGAAATACTTGAGCTAATCCAGTTTTTATTGAAGATGTATGGCCGGCTGGAGCAAAGAGGACAATATCAGGTAACCGTATATGAATTAAGAGAAGGTGGGGAAATATTAAAATGAGCTTTAGGGCACTTTTAGATTCATCCTGCACCATAAAAAGGGCGGATGTTTCTACCGTTGATGAGCTGGGGGGATACTCAGACACAACTTACACCGTGCTTTATCGCCGGGTTCCCTGCCGATTCGAGACATTAACCAAGAAACTTGAGATTATCGCTTACAACAAAGAAGCGGTATTTCCCGATTATTATGTTTACATGGAATATCGGTCAGGGATAAAAGAAGGTGACATTTTAGAAAAAGATGGCCGGACATTTGAAATAAAGCTGGTTGAAAATTGGAGTGAAGCGGGGAGATACATGAAGCTAGCGGTAGTGGAGCTGGGGAGAGATTAAGATGTCAGTTGAGATAAAAATAAAGGGCACCGATAAAGTTAAGCTAAACCTGAAGCGGTGGGTGGAAGAGAAAAGTGGAGAGGCCAAGAAAGTACTGAAAGAAATCGGCTACAGAATTCTTACCGACGCCAAGCTAACCGCTAGAGAAAAAGGGGTTTACGAAACGGGATTGCTTATTGGTTCTTTGTCGGTTAATTGGACTGGTGGGCCTCAGAGAGGAAAGGTTACCCCACCGGCTAAAAGTGAACACGGCATTGGCCGGCCTGACTCCAAACCAGATAAATTTGAAGTGGTAGTTGGCACTAATGTTTTTTATGCGCCTTTTCAGGAATTTGGAACAAGGAAAATGGCTGGCAGGCCATATCTTTTCCCATCGTTTTTTTCCCATGAAGGCGATGTGGAGAAAAAGATTAAAGAGGTAATAAGAAAATGAAGATACAAGAAAAAGAGAAAGAGTGGTATAAATTAGTGGGAAAAAAGCGTTTTAAATCTCTGGATAAAAAATTAAGAGATTTTTTGATTAATACAGCGGGAATTTTTGATTTCGGCTTTGAAGTAGATATTAAAAAAGCTTATAAATATTCAATTTATGATGATGAAATTCAAGAAATTAAAGACCAGGGGATTAAAAATAAAGATTAAAGAGATAATGAAGAAATGAAAGTTAGGATACCGGGAATAAAATTTGGGAGATTTTATTTAGATAAAGAATCTAATCGGGTCATTCAGGAAATAATTATAAAAAACAAATTTATTGCTACCATTGGAATATTATGGTGGCTATTTAAAAGAAAGATTAGAAAAAAATGATTTCTATTTTAACAGTTAACCGTAACTGTCTTGATTTTATGAAGCTATTAGTTGCCTCAGTGAGAAAGTTTACTCATTTTCCTTATGAGATAATCCTAGTTGACAATAAAAGTGAAGATGGTTCGGTTGAATGGATTTTGAAAGAGCAAAAAGAAGCTAAAGACATCCGGGCATTTATCTTGAACAAAAACATTGGGCATGGAGCTGGACTTGATTTTGCTCTCCGGCAGGCTGAACGCCGGTTCTGTCTGGTTCTGGATATAGACGCACATATTCAGAGAAAAGAATGGGATTTTGACCTAATCGAGCTTTATATTGCCAAGAAAAAGAGAAAACTTATTTGTGCTGGTGGAGACGGTCTCAAGCCGATTCATCCGTGTTTCATGTTTTTTGAGCGGGAGTTTTTTCTGGATATGGGATTATCTTTTGTTCCCAGAGAAGGCTTTGATGTGGGGAGAAAGATTTATTTCGACCTTCTAAGTGAAGGCTGGGAGATTCTCCGGATTCCACCCGGCTACGAGCCTGATGGCAAAAAGTTTTATGGTGATGTATGGGGAGACAATTACTATATCATGGGGAAGCCCACGCTCTACCACAATTGGTACTCCGCTCGGATGTGGAAGAAAGATAAGGTAGACAACTTAACCAGAACAGAATTTGAAAGGCGAAAGAAGATTCTTTTTGAGCAACCACTAGTTAAGGAAATTTTGGATAAACGGTAAGGGTTTTTTTACAAGAAGGAAACCCGCGACCACAATGATTACAGATAAAGGATAATGGTTCAATATCTATATACAGAGGAGAGACGTGGGGCATTGTGAGAATGTCTAAGTCTTCATCGTAATACACTGCGCCTTTATTGAAGACTGGAATCTTGAGTTTAAAGCCGCATTGAGGACAGACAAGTAGAATCCAATCCCATTCTTCATGTAATGAACGGATTAATCGGGGTTCATTATTTAAGAGAATCATTTTTTGTTATTGTAAAGCATTTTTAGAGAAATGTCAATAGACTGACATGAATTTGAAGTTTTGTGATAACAGATTGACGAAAAATGATAAAAACCTATACCGACAAACAAGGACGCTTTCAGTGGCGAGAATGCCCTAAATGTGGCCAGCCGGCTGTCTTTGCACTTGAAGACAACTACGAGCTGATGCCGGATGACGGAAAGCATATTACAAACCTGACCGAGGCATTATTTTATCCCCATGCTCACCTTGACCATTTTGAGAAAGGGTGTATCAAGGGAAGCTGGCATATCATTTTGCGATGGAACAAATGAAAGACACGGCTATTCTTGTTACAACTTTTCTCAGGGATGAGCTTCTTTTTCGATGTATAAAGTCAATCCGGAAATATTACAAAGACATCCCGATTTTTATCGGTGATAACGGTCGGCCATCAGAAAAGAAAACAAAGTTCGCAGAAAGATACAATTGCGTCCTTTTTGAGCTTCCCTTTGACCTGGGGGTGGCTGGCGTCCGGAATGAGAGTTTAAAAAGAATTCCAGATGAATATGAATTTATAGTCATCTGTGAAGACGATATTATCTTCACAAAAGAAACCAAGCTTGAGTGCTGGCGGAAAATCCTGGATGCTGAGCCGGATGTTGGAATAGTCGGGGGGCTTCTTATAACCCCAGATGGAGATGAACAACACTATGAAGCAAATACCTGGATTGAGAATGACACCCATTATATTGAGAAAGTAGAAAATCCGGAGTGGCGGGCAGTTGACGGAATAAATTATTTTCTCTGTGACTTAATTTTAAATGTCTTTATGATGCGGAGGGCGGTTTGGGATAAGGTAAAATGGGACGAGCAATTTAAAACCGCCCTTGAGCATTCGGACTTCTTTCTTAGAGTTAAATATGACTCAAAGTGGAAAGTGGCTTACACCCCGGATGTTTACATGGTTCATGATTCAAATAAAGAGAACACGGAGTATCTAAAATACCGCCAGCGGCCGGTTGGCTGGCGACTCTTTGGCCGAAAATGGGGAGTAACTTACTCGATAAGTTCGTTTAACAAAATAAATCCCTTACGGTATGACACTATGGGAAAATTTGATTATAGCGAAAAAGACGAGGCATTAGAAAAGGCCGTTAGGATTCTAGAGGAAGAAAAAATCAAATGGTGGCTTGAAGCTGGGACGTGTCTTGGGGCAATCCGGGAAAAGGATTTTATCAGTCATGATCCGGACATAGACATCGGTATAGCACCAGGGAACTTAAAACATTGGGACAAACTAAAGAAGCGATTCTTGGATGCCGGCTTTGAGTTTTACAAAGAATGGCGATGGGGAAGAAAGAAAATTGAGCTGAGCTTTCGCTGGAAAGGGATTAAAGTTGACCTGTTTTTCTTTTTCAAAAAAGGCAACATCTGGTGGCATGGTGCTTTTGGACCAGGTCCTTCTGGGAAATATGACAAATTTCTCCCCCATGTCTTCCCGGCAGAGCTTTTTGAAGAGCTGGAAGAAATACTGTTTCGGAACATAAGATGCTTTGTTCCAAGTCCGCCAGAGAAATATCTTGAACACCGGTATGGTAAAGATTGGCGAGTACCAAAGAAAGATTACAAATACTGGATTGATTGTCAGGCAATAGACCCGGCGTTTTTCAAAAAGAATAAGACTGTTTTTGTTGGTGGGGTGTGGGATTTGTTTCATGTCGGGCATTTGAATATTTTGGAGAAGGCTAAAAAACTGGGTAGTTATCTAATTGTGGGGGTGTTGACCGACCGGGCAACACGAAAATACAAAGACTCACCGATTATTCCTTTTGAGCAGAGAAAGCGGATTATTGAAGCTCTGGCCATAGTGGATGAGGTTATAGAGCAACACGATCCCGACCCTACCCGGGATTTCCAGAGGCTCAGCATTCATCCTGACTATATTGTTCACGGTGACGATTGGGACCATATTCCTGGAGAAGAGTTTGTCCGAGTCTTTGGTGGAAAAGCGGTATTCTTGCCTTATACCAAAGACATTAACTCAAGCCTCATAAAAGAGAAAATCCGGCGTGGAGAAGTTATAAGAAACAGAGGGAAAAGAGCCGGGGGAAAGAAAGGCCAACCCATTGCCATCGGGATAAAAACCTTTCTCAGAGAAGAAACATTTCTGCGGTGTATTCAGGGAATAGAGGAAAATTTTCCGTTTCCATACCGGCTTTATATCGCTGATGATGGTCGAATATCGCACCAGAAAGAATATTTATATCAGCAATTGGAGCGAAACGGTCACGTAGTTATCCGGCTTCCGTTTGGTTCGGGAATATCGGTTGGCCGAAATGCCATTGTTAGCCGGGTAACCGAGGACTATATCTTAATCCTCGATGACGATATTTTGCTTACCAATGGGAAAGCCATTGAAAATATGAAGAAAGTCCTTGATAGCGATGATGAAATTGGTATTGTCTCCGGGCTTCTCCGAAACGAGCCAGACGGGAATTTCTATGTCAACGAAAATTACAACAAGGGTCTGATTTTAAACGTGAAGGACAAGACTCTTTTCCGCTATCCGTCAAAGAAGGAAATACATCAAGTTGATGGTGTTTATTTCCTCTACGCTGACCAGGTTCCGAATTTCTTTTTGGCCCGGAGAGAAGTTTTTGATGATGTAAAGTGGGACAATCGTATCAAGGTAGAATACGAACACATGGATTTTTTTCTTTCACTTATGAAACATTCTGGGTGGAAAGTTGCAGTTTGTTTGGATTCTGAAACAATTCACATGAGAAGCAAGCCTGATTTAGAGTATTTACGACATAGACGACAGGCTAGTCCGGTTTATTTTTATCAGAAATGGGACATAAATTCAGTTATAAACAGGTTCTAAGATGACAACAAGGAAAGTAGGTTTTAAAGAACTTATGAAAGCGGTTTATAACCGTCTGGATAGCCACAACCTAACAAAAAATTATTCAATATATAACTACGTCCCCAGGGATGCCTCTTTTCCTTATATTTCCCTAGGGCCAATGATCGGAACTAGGTCTGATTCTTTCTCAGCCCGGGACTATCCGGCTGAAGAAAATGTTATCACTATCCATGTCTGGAGCGACTATAAAGGCGATAAAGAAGCCGCTGAAATGATTGATAATATCGTCCAGGCGATGACTTCATCGCCACTAAGTTTTGATTCATACACAGAGCTAATCTGTCTTTTTGATTATGCTGACATCATGATAGATGATACAGAGCCGGCAAAGCCGATACACCACGGCGTTGTTCGGTTTCGGGTTCACATGGCGTAAGAAAACCCAACATTTGGATGTAAGAAAATCCAATAGCCGGGTAAACCACCCGGTAATAGACTTAACTCACACAAAGGGGGATGAAAATGGCTGTATCAGGTCAAAATATGACTTTAACAGTTGAAGGCGATGTTCTGGCTGGAGCAAGAAGTTTTACACTTTCCTTCAGCCAGGCAACCATAGATGTCACCTCGGCCGACTCCGGTCGGGAGGGCGAATATTTAGCAGGGCGTCGGGACTACACCATTGACGTTGACGCTCTCTATATCTACGATGACGTTGGCAAAAAGGTCCTTCAAGACCACATTGTTAGCGGTTCACCCAGCACGGTGACCTGCATTATCACAATGCCTGATGGCAATACCTACACTGGCGAAGGCATTGTGACCGCTCTCACCTACACCGGGCCTTTTGAAGACGCCCTGACCGCCACCGCTACGATTCAGATCACCGGAGGGTTGACTGCATCGTCCAGTTAATTTCTTTCTGCCTCACTCCTCCGGTGAAATAAGCATAAAGAGGAGGTCTGCATGAAGCAGGCAGTATCAATTGAGCTCGGAGGGAAACGCCGTTCTCTCCGGTATACCTTCAATTCACTTGTGGCCCTTGAAGAAGAATTTGGTATTCCCATCGCCAATTTCGACAAGATTCTCGGTGGTACAATATCACTCAAGCAAGTTAGGGCTTTACTTTGGGCTGGTCTTCTGCATGAGGACAAATCACTCAGACCTGAAGATGTCGGAGAGTGGATTGATATTTCCCGGCTCAATGACATTACTACAAAAATTGAAGAGGCTATCACGCTGAGCTTCGGAGGTAGTGAGGAGAAAAAAAAAGAGCAGACCGGGGGCGAAACGAAAAAAGAAACCTAATTCAGGACTCATATCGGTTCGCCCTCGGTGAGCTTCAACTCAAGCCTGGCGATTTCTGGAATCTTACACCAAAGGAGCTTGAGGATTTAGCCTTTGGTTATGAGCGGAGATTCCGACAACAAGTAGAACTAAACGCCACCCTAGCGTGCTGGATTATCAATCACTCTGGGTTTGTTAAAAGGCCGGTTCATCCCAGAGACCTGGTGAGGTGGCCTTCGAAAGAAGTGAAAGAAATCAAGTCTCCAGAGGAAATTCGCAAAATTGTAAAGGAAATTGCCAAGGAACATAAGAAAAAATTTTGGCGACTTATCAAGGATGATTACGTGAAGGATTAAAAGAAAATGGGTAAAAACATAGGGGAACTTTTTGTCACTTTGGGGCTGGATACCTCTAAACTAAAATCTGGATTATCTAATGCAGAAAGAGCCTTAAAAAATGTCGGTTTGAAAATTTCTTCTGTGGGGAAATCTACAAATTCAGAGCTTACCCCAGCCTTAAGGAAAGCGAGTGGTGCGGCGAATAAAACTTCTTCAGCGTTTGGTTCTTTGACCAAAAAACTCATTGCCCTTGGTGGTGCTTATGTTGGCCTTCGAGGCTTAAGTAGGCTAGCGGGTTCATTCATGGATGTGGCTTCTTCTACCGAACAATACAGACTTCGCCTTGAAACTTTACTTGGCTCACAAGAAGCGGCCACTGAAGCGATGGAGTTTTTTAGAAAGACAGCCGCAAAAGTTCCCTTTACCCTTCAGGAGGTAATTGAATCCGGAACTACTCTTACCGCAATGGGAGCGGATTTACAGCAGTGGACTCCAATTCTGACGGATTTAGCGGCCGTGATGGGGATGAAACTTCCAGAGGCGGCTTCAGCATTAGGGCGAGCATTCGCCGGCGGTGCGGGTGCGGCTGATATTTTTCGTGAACGTGGCATTCTACAAATCATTAAAGACTTCGCCAGAATGAAATATGGCATTGAAGATATTACCAAGGTTAGCCTGCCGGAATTTAGGCGAATTATGTATGAGGCCTTTACTGACCCAGAAGGAAAAATAGCGGGAGCGGCCGACAAGCTTTCTACTACCTGGGCTGGCACCGTTTCAATGCTTCAGGATAAATGGTTTCAATTCCGGGAAGCTGTAATGAAAGCCGGGGTATTTGATTATCTCAAAGAAAGACTCTCTGCCTTCAATGAAAAACTTGACCAGTTGATAAAAACCGGGAAATTGCAGGAGTGGGCTGAAGGTGCGGCCACTGCAATCATGAATTTGTTTGAGGCAATGGAGCAAATTGGTAAAATCGCCATTCCCGTGGTTGAAAAGGGCTTAAAGGCAGTCAATTTTTGGGCCCAGCGGGTTCGAGATGTAAGTTGGGGGGTTCAGTCCGCTTGGCTAAAGATGAAATATAGCGGAGAAGAATTGGACCGCAAACTTTGGGAATTACACGCAACGATTTATGGCGGTCAGGCGGTTGTAGGTGGATATGATAGAAACCTTGAAGATATGGAAAAGGCGGCTAAAAAGAACAAAGAAGAACACGGTAAGTTAAATTCAACCTTGAAACAAACAACCACATTACTTGTGACTCAAATCAATGCTACCAATTCTCTGGTTGTCGGATATGACGGGGTCATTCCGGTGGTTGAAAATCTTGTGAATGTTTTAAAGAAAGCCCAGGCCACCCTAAAAGATGGCTTCTTGGAAACCGCTATTCCCGGGGCTAGAAATTTTAAAGATATTATCGAGAAGGTTCCTGAAAGCCTCGAGAATCTTTCATACGAGACAGAAGAAACTACACAGAGCATCAAAAATTATTTCGATGGGCTTTACAATGACATTGCTACCGGCTGGGCAAACACCATCCAAAGTTGGCTCGAGGGAACAAAGACATTTAAAGAATTTTTATCTGGCCTCTGGGAAGATATAAAAAAATCCTTCTTCCGGGTCATCGGTGAAATGGTGGCTGAATGGTCGGTGAATTTCATAAAAAACCTTATCTCAGGGGCAACCTCTGCGGCCTCTAGCATAACCTCATCGCTAGGGTCGTCTATAACCACAATGGCCAATGCAGTCAAAGGGGTTGGCAAAAGCGTAGGTTTTCTTCTTGTATCTCTTTCAAAGGCGATTGCTACCTCAGCTAAAATTTTAGCTAATGCGGCGGGAGCTATCCTGAAGGTGGGAGCGGTGGCCGTGGCTCTTTATGCGGCTTTTAAGTTAGTTGGCGGTGTAATAGATAAACTCTTGGGCAAAGGAAAAAAAGGTGGTAATGAATATATAACCAAACTCCTTGAAGAACAAAACTGGGTCTATTTGACGGTTATCAATGAAAAATTAGATGATGTCAATAAAAAAATAGCCGGGATGTGGAGTGAATTTGGAGTAAAAGTTGACCATGTAAACCAAAAGCTAGGCTATATTAGGGGATTGCTTAAAGAAATTAGCAACAATACTTCCCTTCTCCGTAAGCTTAAATCAGCCCAAACTGGAATAAACACTACCGTAACTCAACCTACACTTTTTGTGGCTGGTGAAAGAGGGCCTGAAAGGATTGCCGTGACACCTACAAGCCAACCTGCTTCCCCCAACTTAACCGTAAATCTCCAGGTTAGTGCTTTAGATGCTCAGTCTTTTCGGGATTTTATAAACAAGGGCGGTGGTCGGGAGATTAAAAATTGGGTTCAGTATCTTTTTGATACAAATAGATTAAGAGTTCGCATGACAAATATTTCAGGATAAAAAAATGGCAGTAAGATTTATGTATAACAATCTCTGGGATGGTGGAACCCTAACCGCATCTTCAGAGGATAGTGAATTCCCAGCCTCAAATACTCAGCATCACTGGTGGAAGAAATACTGGAAATCAACCGGGGTGTCCGGAGAGTGGCTGAAAATTGATTTAGGATCAGCTCAGGATATTAAGGCTTTCGCAATCAAATATCATAACTTCACAACCGGGGCTACGCTGAAAATTCAGGCCAACTCCTCGGATAGCTGGACATCCCCACCGGTGGATGAAACTTTGAATATAACCTCAGATGTAATTGTAAAATTCTGGTCTTCTGCTCAAAATTACCGCTGGTGGAGAATTTATATTGATGATGCCGGAAATAGCGATGGTTATTTACTTGTGGGAAGGGTCTTTTTAGGTGGTCATGTAGAATTATCAAGGGTTTATTCATACGGTTTCGAATTTCAATATATTGACCCATCAGGGATTATTTTTTCTTCAAACGGCCAGATCGCCACAAACCAGAAAGACCGCTATAAACGTTTTTCTTACAATTTCCGGGGCTTAACCTCAACCGACAAATCCAATCTTGAAACTATCTTTGATTCCGTGGGTCAGTCTATCCCATATTTCTTCTGTGCCGATTCGTCTTCTCCATCGTCTAACACCTATTATGTTTTAAATACTACGCCTTGGGTTGTAGCTAATATGCCCGACTCTGACAAATATGAACTCCGTCTTGAATTAGAGGAGGCTCGGTAAATGTCTGTTTCTTTTACTCAACAAGATGACCTTGTTTTCTTGATAGAAATAGAGCCAGCTAGACGTCTTGATACCGAGAGTTGGACACAAGACGGAACATATACGAATTGTTACTACCTTTCCCACCCAGAAGGCAAGCCATCCCGAGTCCAGGAGAATGGCACGGATTACACCGAAAGAGCAAGTTTATCAGATTGCGACTCCAACGCCTCAAGTTGGTATTACGACAGCTCAAGTAATCGCCTCTATGTCCATACATCCGGCTCTGATGACCCGGGTGGCGGAAGCTACATAATCGCTTCATACTGGTGGGAATATTATACAAATAAACAATATGTGCATCCTGATGAGATTGTCTTCAATGGGAAATTTTATCTGCCTTTTTTGGATGATGCCAGCATTCCTGAAATAAATCTTGCTATATCTGATTTTTCAGAAGGGGGAATTCAGAAATCTATCGGGCCAATTCGACTTATCAATGCTGATGGCTATTTCGACCAAAGACTCCATGATTATATTTACATGGCCAAGAAAATTCTTATTAAAATTGGAAAAAAGGGAGCCAGCTATAACGACTATATTACCCTCTGGAATGGCTGGACAGGAAATATTACCTGGATGGATTTATATATAGAAATAGCAGTTGAAGATTTAAGGAAATTTGTATTGTAAGGGGTGAAACATGGCTTGGAATACCGGAACAATGAGTCAATCAGCAGGAGCTTTGCTTTCGATTTTGGATACTTATCTTGTGGTAAACGATTATTGGTCGGTCTATGATGGCTCAGCAGGGACAAATGCAAAAGTTTATCGAAACTATGATGCCTCGGCTAATGTGGATTATTATGTCAAAATAGATGATAATTACGCAGATTACGCCATCGTAGAGCTTTGGGAAGGATGGGATTCTGGTTCTCACAGTGGAACAGGAAATAGCTTAACTCAAATAAATAGCAATACTATGTATATCCGAAAACCCAGTGGTGGATACGGGATAGCCGTCTCTAACCACAGGTTTATTTTTGTATACTTGGCTTCTGGATATGCTTATTACATTGGCCAGTTGATTCGATTTGATGTCTCAAAAAATATGCCTATAGCTATTGTGGCTACAAGTTCGGGTTCTACTTATAATCCCTTAGGATATTATAATTTGGGGTCTTATAGTGGCTGGGCATGTCTTTTTGATGAAAACGGTAACTCAGGCACAATCTTAGCATCAAGAGCAGATACTTCAAGCTATCAATCTTTGTTAACAATAGCCTCAACCGTAATGATATTTGAAACACCTATTTTAAATATTAATACAAAAAAGATTATGGGCCAACTTGAAGGGGTATGCAAGTATTATAATGCTAGCAATCTTACCAACGGACAAACTGTAAGTCTGGATGGATATGAGTGGTTGGTGGTAGATAGTGGAAGTAACGGTTGCCTCGTAAAGAAGGCGTAAAAATGGCTGATTATAATGGGGTTTCAATCGTAATTAATGAGTCTGAAAATTTGTTTTACGGCGTGAATCTCTGGCCCCTGCAAAATAAATTCAGGCTTCAATCAAATACTGTGTATGCTGGCTCTTATGCTCTTGAGCTGAAGCACGGTGGAGTTTGTGAGGTTTGGTATGGTTGCGATGCTGGAGATGTAACCGTTTCGGTTTATGTATATCCGCCAGAGGCAGGAAAGGTTTACATGAGAATTATTGACCCGGATACAGGTGAAATAATGGCCGAGGCTTCTGCTTCAGGAAATGGAGCTTGGGAGAAAATTGAGGCTAATTTCACAGCTTCAAAGAAGATATATCTGGTTCAATTAATGAATCCATGCGAATATGATAATGGCGAAAAACGAGCTTATTTTGATAATCTGGAGTAAAGGGTGTGGGTAGTGCAAAATTCATTGGTTCAATGGAATACGGGAGAATCCCTTATGTCGACTCCCAATATTTTGTCTGGCTTGGAGATATGGAATACGGGAGAATCCCGGCCATCGGATATATTCCTTACAAGGGAGAGGGAAAAGAAGTGTTAGATGTTATCATTCCTAGAAGACGGTATAATACCACCGACTACCCCAATCTTGACCCGAACGCAGACGGCCAGCCGATTCCCCTTCTTTTTGGTCATAAATCAAATATTATCCCAGTCTGTATAGATACCACTCAGCTCAAATATAAAATCTGCGATGAAAATATAGGTGAGCTTTATAGCATTGAGAAAATCGAAGCTGATGGAGAAACCCTAACCCCCGGGACTGACTATACAGAAGACCTGGCAAACTGCGAATTTACCCTTACAGGGACACCAAAACTGTCTGCTTCGACTACCTATTATTTCGTTTTAGAGGCCGATTTCTCAATCGATGGAAGCAATTATCTCCAGGTAGCGAAGAACTCCGGTTATGGAGATGGCCAGGCTTTTGAAATTGATGGTGGGGGAAGCTGGACGGGCAAAAGTTATGACTTAGTATTTGAAATTTATGGCAAAGAAGACCTTGATTCCGGCTCTGAGGAGTTGAAAGTCCGTTATATTGATTGGTCGGGGTGGTCATACCAGCCTTTTCGAGATGCCTCAGCTCGGACTAGAATCGCCCAAAGCTTTACCACACCAGCCGGAAATGATTTTTATGTAACCAGGGTTGTTCTTTGGTTTAAAAAAATTGGTTCACCTTCCGGAACTGCCCAGATTGCCATCCTTTCTCAGTATTCACCTTCAGAAACCCAAGTTGGCTCAAAATCTCAGCAAATGGGAAACAAGGATATTTCCCAATTTAGTGATGGTGGGGCTCAGTCAGCTAGGTTTACGTTGCGATCCGCACCATCAGAGATTTTGGTTGAGGCAAAGGGCTACAAAAACGCTGATTCAAGCCTCATGACCAATGTCTCGGATATCTTAAAGAAAGTCCTAAATTCAGTCCTTGATATTTCCGACTCTAATTTAGATTTAACTGAATTTTCTAACCTCAAGTCTAAAAGAACTCAGGAGTTGGCAATATATCTTGACTCCGAAATGTCTTTCCAAGAATTTGTAGAGCGATTGGAAGCAAGCTGTCTATTTAAGCTTATCCCCACCCTTGACGGTAAGCTAGCACCTATTGTTTTTGAATCAGGCGAGCCATCAGGAACACCACACTTGAGAGATGAATATTTTGTCAATTTTCAAATGTCACAGCGGGTTGATACAGTAAAATATAATTACAAGATTAAATATGACGAGAATCCCGCAAAAAGAACTTTCTCCGTGTATGAGACAACCTCAGATGTAGCGAAATATCTATATCGAAATGAAGAAACCTTGGAAATTGAAACTTATCTAAAAAACTCAACGGATGCTCAAAACCTGGCATCTTCTCTAAAATCCATGTATGAAACACCTCGACTTGAGGTTTATTTTTCAGACTTTGGAATAGGTTACAATCAAGTCCCAACTGAAAAAGTAAAACTTACCAGAAATAGGGCTCTTTATTCAAACGGCAAGCTCTCTACGGTGCTTTTTAGAATTCGAGAAATTTCAAAGCGGAGTGATGGGTTGGTGGAAGTAAGGGCAATTTTAGACTCTCAAACCTATTAAGGAGGAAATATGGCTGGCACAGGAAAGATATTTTTAAGGCGTGATGAATTTGAATCATTTACAATGCGACTTGAAAAGCGCCTTCAGTCTCTCCGTATGCTAGCCTTAGGTGGTGGAGAAACATCCTCTTCCACAGCGGGCGAGGCCCTTATTCTTGACCAAACCACACCACAGACAGTTGTAAATGGCATCCCCCTTCTTGACCAAGAATATGATGATTTTTCTAATCCTGATGAGTTTGTGAATAAAGGTTATGTTGATTGGGTAGCCACGGCTATCGGAGCAAACTATTATATGACCGATGACGATGATGGCGATACAGGTTATAAGGTTTGCTCTCTTATTCCCTCGGCTGACTCAGAGACATACATCGAGGCATCAGGCGTAACCGACGGCCAGCTTCTTGGAACATGGATTTCAGATGTCGGAGAAGCACCATCAAAACTCCCTCGAGGAATGTATGATTGGTTTATTTTCGCTGAAAAGACTTCGGGAACAAAGACTCTTAGACTCTATTGGAAACTTTACGAAAGAAAAACCGATGATTCAGAAGTCTTGATTGCCACCTCATCGGAAAGCAATGAGTTGAAGATGGGAGAAAAAACAAGCTATATAATACCTTTAGCTTTGGATTCTGACCACACTCCAGATTCGGGCTCAAGGATAGTCGGGAAAATCTATGCCTCGGTAAGCGGGAGCGGAAATGCCCCGACAGTGAAAATCTATTATCAGGGTGCTTCTGGAAGTCGCTGGGAAATTCCGACAAGCACTGAGATACTAAATAATATCTATGTTAAACAAGCCGACCATACT
>Ga0164310_10000055_pt1 | contig 53718 bp, 73 predicted proteins | sample GuaBasSedimGuay1_FD_121795 | JGI IMG/M metagenome (GOLD analysis project Ga0164310, IMG submission 121795) | Subseafloor sediment microbial communities from Guaymas Basin, Gulf of California, Mexico - Guay1, Core 4569-9, 0-3 cm | ecosystem: Environmental > Aquatic > Marine > Hydrothermal vents... | reverse complement strand
TTACTTTATTGAATGACAGACCAAATGACACTGCTGGAATTATCGCAGCGGTGCAAGCAGCTTTTATGGCTGGCACTGTCATTGAAGATGTTGAATTTCTTGACCGTGATGGTTACGGCTGGAAGTCTGATGTTGCTGTTACTGAATTCTCTCGTGGAGAACCATTGAATGATGCTGTTACTTTCAGCACCACTTTTAGAATTCGTGGAATCCCTGAAGAAATTTCACCTTCAAGCTAGTGATTAATGAAAAACAAATACCGGAGGATTTATTATGATGGATTTTACTGATGCAAAAGGTCGTAAATGGTTGCCGAAAGTCACTGTCAATACGATCAGAAGATTTGAAGATCGGACTGGCGTTGGCACAATTGAAGCATTTGTCAAAGGAATGACAGCAGCAGCAGACTTTGAAGAAAAGAATGCTGGCATAGAAATTGATTCTTTCACAGAAGCAAGCAATCGAATCATTGAAATGTCTGTGCCTGTTTGGGGTAATGTTGGACATCTTGCAATCTTTCTTTATGAAAGTTGTGGAGTTGAAAAACATGGGCTTTCACTTGATGATTTCTGTGAAGCAATTGAATCAGATCAAATCTTGCAAGCAATGCAATGTGCTTTGAATGCTCTTGTGAGTTTCTTCCCAGAACCAAGTGAAGCATCAAAAGCAAAAGCTGAAACTGTAAAAGGTGACGAAGCCCCTTTGTAACTTGGAAAGACATCTTTGAGCTTGCTGGAGTCATTGGTGTCAATCCAAATCCATTATCATTGCGTGAACTTCAATGGATGTGGAAAGGTCGTCAAAAAGCAGAATGGGATAAATTTTCTTTGCTTGCTGCTTTGATTCATAATCAATGGGGTAAAAAGAAAATGTTGCCAGAAGATTTTAATCCATTCATTGAATTGAAAGGCAATAAAAGAAAAAAAGGCTCGATGCGAATTGAAAGTATCCAGCAGTGGAAAGAGTATGTGAAAAAGTTTACGGAGAAATAAAATGGCAGGTGACAGCGGAGCAGTCAAAGCTGGTGAGGCATATGTTGAAATAACGGCTCGTGATGCTGCATTAAAGAAAAAACTTGGTGGGGCAAGAAAACGTGTTCAAAAGTTTGCAGCAGACATCACCAAAGTTGGCAAGTCAATGGTCAAAGTTGGCACAGTTATGGTTGCACCGCTTGCATTAAGCGTAAAACTTGCAGCTGACTTTGGCAAGCAAATGGCAATTGTCAACACAATGCTTGATGCCGCTGCTTCAAAAGAATTCTTGCCAAAATTCTCTGAAGGCATTTCTAAAATGTCTATGGAATTAGGCGAATCAACAGCAACACTTTCACAAGGTTTGTATGATATTTTGTCAGCAAGTGTTGATCCCTCAAAAGCAATGGGCGTTCTTGAAGTTGCTGCAAAAGGTGCTGCTGCTGGATTAACTTCAACAGGTGTGTCCGCTGATGCAATCACAACAATCTTAAATTCATATCAAATGTCAGCTGATAAAGCAGGACAAGTTTCAGATGTTCTGTTTTCAATTGTTGCTCGTGGAAAAACAACCTTTGCACAGCTTGCACCTAGCATTGGTATGGTTGCTTCAACTGCTTCAGTGGCTGGACTTCCACTTGAGGAAATGGGTGCTGCACTTGCAACAATGACCAGAAATGGTGTCAGAACAGAAATTGCTGTTTCATCGTTGAATGCAATTCTATCATCATTTATGAAGCCGACCGATGATGCTTCCAAAGCTGCAAAGAAATATGGCTTTGAAATGAATACAGCAACATTGAAAACTGAAGGATTTGTTGGCGTATTAAATAGATTGAAAGGAGCATCACCCGAAGATTTAGCAAAGATATTTCCAAACGTGCAAGCGGTTCGTGGAGTTGCTGCTGTGCTGCAAGATGTTGCTGGCTATACTAAAGACTTGGGAAAGATGTATGAATCAGCTGGTGCAACTCAAGAAGCATTTGGCAAGATGTCAGACACACTTGTATTTCAAATGAATCAATTGAAGCAAAGTTTAATTGCGGTTGCTGTTGAAATTGGTGATGCTTTAGTTCCAGCTGTCGGTGAATTTATTAAAAAAGCATTAGTCTGGATCAAAGCTCTTAAAGAATGGATTTCAAAAAATCCTAAAGTGATCAAACAAATCGGCACTCTTGTCATGTTTGTTTTGAAACTTGGCATGGCATTGATTGCAGCTGGATTGGCTTTGAAAGCATTTACAATGATCTTCACTGGTGGCGTTTGGGGATTGGCAATAAAAGCTGTTGCAGCTTTAGCAGCAGCATTTGGAGCGATCACAAGCGGAGCAACAGCATCATTCAGTGAAATCAAACGAATGATCAAAGAAACAACTGATGAAGTGGAGAAGATGCAAAAGAAACTTGCAGAACAAGCAAGTTTTGATGCTGCTGAAAAACCAATTGCTGAACGATATGGTGCTGACTGGAAAAGTAAATTATCTGATCAGACAAGAAAAGATGTTGAAGGAAGAAACACTGCTGCAATATCTCAAGGGCTTATGGACAAGATCGTTGCAGACATGGCAAAAGTTGCATCTGATACTGACTTCAAAAAAGCACTTGAAGAAACAGGAATCCAGCAAACTGGTCAAAGAACAGTGTCACCTGAAAGTGGAAAAGTAGTAAGTCAAAAACAATGGCAACAAGAAGTTGCAAACAGACTTGCTGGAGCAACTGGCTTTGAAGTTGAATTGACTGGTAACAAAGCAACCATGCAACAGCAGCTTATGGGATTACTTGAAGATGCAGCCGGTGCTGGTTTTGATGTGTCGCAAATACTTGGTCTGGACAAAGCAGAGTTTGAAAAACAATATTCTGAAATAGCTAAGATTCAAGAAAAGTATGCCAAAGATCAGGAAGCGAAAAAAGAAAAACGTGATAAAGAAGCGGCAAAGAAAAATGCAAAAATTGAAGCTGCTCTTAAATCTGAAATGTATGGCAAGAGTTTGAAGAAATTCGCTCGTGAATCTCAATCATTGTTAAACAAGGCGATTAAACTTGGATTAAAAATTGATAATCCAGAATTGGCTTTGAATCAACGTGAAACGGTTAAAGCCACTTGGACAAGTGCGAAAAAAGATGCTCTATGGGATACACAAGGAACTTTTGCATTTGCAAGAACTGGTGAAATTGCTCAAGAAGGTGTTGTTGGTAGAATAGCAGACAATACTGCAAAAACAAATGACGCATTAGCAGAGATAATGGGTCAATTACAAGGATTTGTAAATATAGTAAAGCAGGAAGGAAGCCAAGAATAATGACTGAGCCAATTATTGAAGAGCAAGTCACAAGCAGAAATTATATCCAAACATTTGATCGTGGGACACAATTTGTCAGAATATTTTTTATTAAACATCTTGACGATCCGATTGAGTGTGAACCATTTGGTCCACAGCTTGGTGATTTATACGGAACAAATCTTGTTGCTGTGGACAGAACTTTGAAGGTTGTAAATTCAACTGGTGTGAAAGATAATGGAGTTGTTCAACTTATTGTTACATATGAAAATGTCCAATATGAAGAAGGAAATTTGCAGAATTATCAATTTGATGTTGGCACAGAACCGCTGCATATCAACGAAGCGTATACACAGCAAAATTTTCCAGAACCAGAATCTGAAGATTCAAAGAAAAGTAAAGTGATAGGTTTACAACCAGACGGAAGTATATCTGGCGTTGATGTAATTATACCAACTGCTTCATATCGTGAAACAAGATCAGTCAATTCAATCAGTGTTGAAATGTGGAGACAGATTCTTGAATTGACTGGTAAAGTAAATCAAGCAAATTTCAAAGGTTGGGCAAAAGGTGAAGTTCTTTTCAATGGTGCAAATGCAGCACGTAGACAGGGTAAAGCGTGGAGAATTACCTACAACTTTTTAATTGCTCCGAATATTACTGGACAAGAAATTAAAGTATTGAAATTAGTTCCAGTAAAAGGTAATGAATTTGACACTGCTACATATGACAAAGAAGGCTGGGAATACGTTTGGTTAAGGCAAAGTTTTATTGACAAGACAGCGGTTATTGAAGGGAAAACGGTTCATACCAGAGAATACTTTGTAAAATCAGCACACGTTGCACAAGTTTATGAATACGGAAATCTTGGAGCTTTGGGCTTGGGCGGTGACAAGCTCGGATTATTGGGCATAATATAATGGCATTCAAACGAATAGAAAAGATCAAACGCAGACCAAGAGCAATTGATTATAATAAAATTGTTGAAAGTGTTAATCAATTGAACAATATGAAAACTGGTCCGGGCTTGCAAATGGTAAATACTCCGGATGGAGCAATGTTAAATCCTGCTCAAATTGATTCAATGTTTGTTGAGCCAAATCATAGAATAGAAATATCAAATTCAGTTGATATTCCATTGAATGAAATATTGCCAGCAAATTCTGCAATTGGAATTGTTGAATCATTTGATACTGACTTTGTGAGAATACAAGGCAGCAGAACAATGGTAGGCAGACGTGCATTGCCAAGAGATTTTGGAAACATTGGGATCACAACTGACAACTTGGTTGCTAATGAAGTTGGCTTTGCATATATTGACGGATTTGCATTAATCAATATTGTCAGATGGTTCAAGACTTCATTTTCAGAAATAGATATTTATCACGATCCCGATTATGACCCTGAAAGTGGCGAAGATAAACACAATACAGTTTATTGCATTCCAAATCCACATGGATTGTTAAGCATCATTTGGGAAGAAGATCCATATGCACCATTAGAGGAATGGGATGAAACTCCGCACAGAGCAATTGTCAAATTCAACAACAAAAAGCCCGGATTGCAATATGCAAATCAAACACCTGAAGCGATTGGCGTTGGCTGTGCTTTGATTCCAGACAATGGCTATGATGATGATGGATATTTCAAATTAAAACAATCAGACGTTGATGCACCACCAGTTGTTTATGTGAATCTTGGTGGTGAATCTGTCAACTATCTTGACATTGGATGTGCTGCTCCAACTGATAGGATGTTCATGGGTCGTGTGAATCTAGCAGTTTCATCTGGATCAACAGTTGGCGTGAGAAATTCACAGCTTGAATTTTCACACGTTGGATCTGAATTTGATGTTATTGAATATCTTGGCGAAAATGAAGCAGGTGATAAATACGCTTTGCTTATGAAATCAAGCGGTGGTGGTGGTGACTGGGAGAAATTTGATACATAATGGGAACACCATACAAGGTTTTTGAGCCTAGAAATCCTAATGATAATTTTACAATTAGACTTCAAGCAGATGAAGAAACTGGCGTGCTTTCACAGATCAACATTAAAAGAAGATGTGGTGACATTGAACAAGTTGCATTGTTGATTAATTCGATCAGAACAATTGCAAATCTTAATCCGTGGGAATGGTTCATTTACAGACAAACAGAACCGCATAAGGATGATCCAGATTATGACGATTGGACTCCTGAGCCGGGAGAAGATCCTCCTAAGTGTTGGAAAAAGTCATACAATCCATCAACTGGTTTGAACTCGTTTGCACAGAAAGGATATTTGCATCATTGTTCAGATCAATATTCTGATCTTGCAAAAGGATTTGTTGAATCAAAAGCAGATCCAAAAGATTCTGGTGCTTTCTTGAATTTATGTGGCGGTGGAACACCCAATGAAGATGATATGGGAAATCATATGATTGGTGGTGCAAGCAGTCTTTCTTCCTTGATGAATGCAAGTCAATTTAGATATGATGAACAGATGAACACAATGCGTCCGAAATTGACAATTGCTTGTTTAACAAGTTCAAAGATACTGATCTGGAATATTTTAGGTGCTTTATTTCCATTAAGCACAGCATCGGATAACAATAAAGTTGAAAAGCCTGAAAACCTATTATGTGAATTTTATTTGCATAATGAATTTTATGATCGAATTGATGGAGCAACAGCAATCGGTCATACTTCAGGAATATCAAATCAATTTTTTGTTGCGTTTGGAAACACAATCAGAAAGTATTCAGCAAATGGAAAACCGATTGTCATTTATGTTGATGATCTTGGTAATGATATTTATGAAATAGATGCTAATATCGGAAGTGGTAGTATTACTGCAATTCAAAATATATTCGGAAGTATTGTGTTTATTAAAAGTGGATCGTTATATGCACTTGTATTTTGTTCTAATGGAGTTGCACGAATTGAATTGATAATTGCAAAACGATCTTTTGATGGCGATTACGAAAAAGAAGATGACTTTTGGATTTATAAAGGTGTTCATTACGATAAAGTTACCGGGTTAACAGATATTCTGGATGATATATTTGATACTGGCACTTGGGATTATAATTCAGCAGTTGTCAAAGGCAATCAATTAATTACAACTTCATTTGTTCGGCTTAGAAATATAATAGGCTTTTCAAAAGAATACATCGAAGAAACATACAAGGATGGATTAAATATTTCTATTTCATCAAGCACCACTGGCGAAACATTTATATTGCCAAGCTCCACAAATAAATTAATTATGCTTTTGCCTAAAAGTCCGATGATGACTCCGTTTGGTAATTATACAAATTATAATACGGATTATCGTGATGCAAATTTTTTAGATGATAAAGGACAAATAACCGGATTGCATGTTGTCAAATTTCATGGTGACAAAGCGGAAATTCTTTACTCTAAACAATTTGATAAAAAGGGACGTTATACAATTAATGTGTTCACAAATGTTCCGCTCGGACTTAAAGCTAATAATCTTTTTTTTGAGCGAGAAGAACCTTCTTGGGATTATCCGCATGAGCTTAGAACGATTTTAAGAATTAACATTGGGAAATTAAATCTTGAAGATGATGCTGCAATTAATAATATTTATATGCGTGGTTCAAGAGTAGGCAACAATGTTTTTCCAGATGCAAGCAATAATCCAATACCTCCGGGTGAACCGGACATGTCAATTCATTATTGGGGAAACGGTAAAGATCAATGGCCCCCCGAAGCAAATGAGAACAATTATAATGCTGTTGGCGGTTCAATAAAAAATGTTGCTTTTCTTAAGGCAGGTGCTCCATGCACCAACGATGCTTATTATAATATTCAATTGGGTGAACTTGATAAAAGCAAAATTGATGAAGATGGTTATTTGTATTTAATAGCAAAGCAAAGCACGCAATATACCTATGAGTCTGGTGATGTGCGTGCTGTCAATACGATAACTGCCATGACAATTACAGTGAAAGGAACTCGGCTTGGTGCGTGATGCAACTCCAAAAAATAAGGGAATTATGAAAGTGGCATCTAAAATAGATTTGCCATCATACATTGATTTAATTCAGCATCCACAAGCATTCTTTGAACTTGATCTTTATGAAGGTGAACAGTTGTTATTGTCCGGCGAAGAAGCAAAGATAATGATCTGGGGTGGCAGGATTCCATATTTCAATCAAGTGGTGTTAAAACTTCCATTGGATACTGATGCTATTAAAATTACTCAAAATGCTGATAATGATGAAGAAGTAAAATTGAAAGCATCTTCCAACAAGGATAAGTTTGGAGCATATCATTGTGAGTTATATGATTCTGATTATCGCAGGGAATCAATGTTGTTTATTGCAAATCCTCATATCAGAAATTACGAAGGCAAACGATTAGGTTCAATTAAAATTTATGTTGGTGAAAAAATACCTTTGACATATTACGCTGGACTCACGCCGAATCAAGTATTTTGGTATGATGTAAATGGACTTGTTGAAGTATCAACACAGGGACCATTGATAAATATAATCGGAAGAACAATTGGCAGCACCAATCTGAATGTTACGGGATTATTTGGTGCAAGTGAATCAATACCAGTTGAAGTGCAAGCTGCTCCAGAGGAATAGATAATGATTATTGATACTTATGACTTAACAATATTGAATGATCGAATTGCAGAAATTGCATGGAATGGATCTGTTGGTAAAGTTGCTTATGTTTTCTTGAACGGATTATCAATATTTGGACCGCTGCAATTTGGTGACGTAACAGCAAGAACTGTGATTGTCAATCTTGCTAATCTGTATGCAATTGAAATCCATGAAGCAAATGAAGATGAAGTTGTCAATTCAAAGTATCTTCCGCTAATCCGTAGACCGTGGTTTTATTGGTCATCAATCACAACTGCAAACTTTTACAGAATCTATCTTGATGATATTTGGATTCAATCACATGATGCTGACGATGAACTTCCATTGTTCAAAGCACAGTCAGCAAAAAATTTGATTGATGATGACGGCTATCAAGGAATATTTAATATTGAAGCAGTGACAAATGAAGGAAAAGAAAGTGCTGGTGATGCTTGGTCGTTTTTCATCGAAGGATTGCCGCCAATTCCAACTGATGCAAGTTTGTCAGGAACATCACCGAATTTAACTTTAACAATTTCGATATAGGAGAATTATAAAATGGCAATTCCAACAGCAGACAAATTGAAGTGGTATTATCCTTTGAAGATTAATTCAGCAGACGGTCAAGCATCTGCTGTTCTTACAAGTGACGGAACAAATAGCACACTGGCAATTCAATGTGCTGCATTAACACAAGCAGATGATGCTTGGAATGGAGCAATTGGAAGATTTGAAGCAAACACAACTACAGCTGCTTTGCGTGGAATATATTTTCATGTCAAAGACTTTGTTGCAGTTGATGATGAACTTCAGCTTGCAAAAGTTCTTCCAGCAACTCCTGCTGTGACAGACACATTCAAACTGTTCTTTGGTGGTAACTGGAGAACAACGGATGAAATTCCCGGCATGGACATAACAACTCCAACAAACGTCACAGGCGTTGTCATCAACAATGCTGGCTTTGCAAACGAAGTCGGATCTGGCACACTGTATTATGATCTGTCAGATGATAGTTTATCGTGGAAAGCACCGGGAGATTCTGGTGATGGTGAACTCGTTGACGTTTCAGCTGGCGATGGAGTTTATGAACTGTTTTCTGCAAGCAGAGAAAAGTTCTTGATTGTCACAGTGACCTATGCAAGTTTACCGGGAAGTGATCAGAATGACGTTCTTGCATTAACAAATCCAGTTGGTGAAGTGATCCCAGACTTTGAAGGATATGAAACTGCTGGCAGTGGCAAAGAAAGATTCCATCTTGTTGTAGTTAAAAATGAAGATGGTGCTGACACTATGAACGATGTCAGAGCTTACATCAAAGCAGCTGAAGGTGACGGAGTTCAAACAACCTTAGTTGATGCTGTAACAATTGCAGCAGATAATTTTGATTTGACTGATGGAAGTTCATTCCCTGAAAGATCATTCTGGATTAAAAACGTCACAAAAGATGATTGTCGATATGTCTTTTTCAGAAGTGGAAACACTTGCTATTCAGCAGACGCAACTGGTGGACTTCGTGATTTCACTGCACAAGCATGGGATATTGGTGACACAGTTGAAGTGTTGCCTGAAATGGATCTTGGTCTTGATGCACCAAGCACATTGCAGTTTGAAAATCCAGCAACCGAAGAAACAACTCCCGGTGCTGTTGCTTTCTCTGCACCTGATACCTATGACGATGCTTTGCAGATCGGAGCTTTAGCAGACACAGATATATACGGGATCTGGATACGTGAAACTGTGGTTGAAGGTGTTTATTCCCGTGATAATTTCGCCAATGACATAACAGTTGAATGGAGCTAAACAATGGCGAATCAATATGTTGATCAGTCAGCATCTAATAATGGAGATGGTACCAGTTATGTTCAAGCTCCTGCTCCTGGTGGAGTTGGTGCATTTAATACATTCAAAACAAACTTTGGTGCTGGCAATAATGTCTGGATTAGAAGAACATCAAAAGCATACACATCAAGTATCACACAATTAAATGATGCAGCTACAAAATATATAGGATGGCCGAAACCAGGGGATGATCATTATTCTTCTAGACCAGTAGCAGCACAAGCAGCATGGGACGGTGATGTTGCTGATTATGCAGAAGCAACTTTTGCAAGTTCATACACTCATTATATGCAGATGAACGGATCAGGTGGTGCTGAATATCACAGATTGCGTGGTTATAATTCTGTGACAAGTGGCGGCACATCAATGGGCATTTATATTTCTATTGCTTCTATCGTTGCAAAGTATTGTGAAGGTCAAGCAGATATGTCTGCAAGCACAACTGAAGGACGTGGAATTTATGTTCATGCAGCAAATGTGGGACTTTTTGGATGCACAGGAACAGCACGATCAAATTCAACAGTCGGTGGTGGTATTAAATTCAGTTCAAGTTCAGATGGATCTTTTGCATATGACTGTGAAGGAATCAAAACAGCTGGTCAAGCTGCTGGAATTTACATTGATGAAGATGTCATGCTTGTCAGATGTAAAGGCGTTGGAACAATTGGATATGGCATTCATGCAACTGCTGCAACAACTCCGAGCGATGCTTCACTGATTGATTGTGAAGCAGTTTCAACTGACAACTTTGCATTCTATGTGGATACCCATTTGCGTGCAGTTATAAATATGGATTGCTCTGCTGGTGGTGGATTCAAAATTGCTGCAAATGCAACAATTGGAATTTGCACATTCAAACGAATCAACCAAACAGTTTCAGGATTGAATGCTGGCATTGAAGTGTTGACGGATTATTTGCCTTATGTCTATGCACAAAATGTTTCATTCTCTGCTGGCAATACCGTTGCTGATATTGTCACAGATAAAAACACACGAATTGTTTTAAGGAATGCAGTTTTTGCTTCTGCAACTTCTGTTTCTGGTGACGATCATCAAGGCATTTTCAGTTCAGATCATAACGGTGTCAAAGGTGCTTGGAAAACTTGGCAGTCAAGAGGTGAAGCAGAATTGCAGACAGGTGTTTCAAGAACTGGTGGACATTCTGGATCAATCAAAATGCTGAATGATGTTGCAACAGCACCATTGATTGAACCGCTGCTTGAAATTGGAACACAAGGAATGGAAACTGTCATCTTGCCATTGAAAGCTGGCAGCAATACGATCACCGTTTATGGTGCAATGAAATCTTATACAGCAGATCCGACACAAGATGAACTTTTCTTTGAACTTGATTATCTAAATAATGGCGGTGATGTGAACCGTGAGCAAGAAACAACTCGTGATCCTGACGGTGCTGCATTAACAGCTGATGCTTCTGTCTGGACAGGTGATTCTGGACTGACAGGATTCAAGCTGACTATGACGATCACAGTCGGACAAGATTGTCTTGCACCTTTAAGAATCACATTGAACAAACAAGACAATGCTGGCTATCTTTACATTGATCCACTTGCTGAGGTTGCATAATGACTGACACACTTCCACTGGGTTTGTTTAATCGCATAAAAACAGCTGATAAAGCGTTTGTTCCGCTTGGGCTACTCGATATACCAACAGAACGGTCAACGTCAATCCTACGAGCAACCAGAGCTTATGACAAGCAGCCTAGAAGTGTTCTGTCAACTGCACATCTGATTGAAGCTGAAACACGAGGCTGGGGGAAATCAATCCTTCATGCTGAACACTCTGTTATAACTCATATTAAGTCAATTCTATCAACAGAACATAGTGATATAACAAGGGTTAAGTCAGTATTGAAGCCAGAACATAGCATTATTCAGAAAGTGTCCAGCGTGCTTCGTGCTGCTCATGCTTATCATACAACACAGAAATCAGTTTTTCGTTCTTCACACGCTATACTGGCAACTGTCAAAAGCGTTCTGAGGGCGTCAAGAAAGCATTATTATGAATCTGGCTATCACATCTATGCAACAGACACAACTTCACTTGTCAGAACATATCTGGGCTTTGCATTGCGTGATGATTTGCAGCTTACAAATATCACGCTTGCAGATGGTGAATATGACATTGAATTTGTCTTGCAGGGTTATCTGTGGAAAGATGAAATTGCATTCAATAAATTCAGAGTTGAAATATCATCAGGTGCAGCGGAACCGACAGCTCCACCTGATCTGATTAATTTGACTTATGCTTATCTGTCAACATATGCAAGATTCTTTTTCACTTGGAAAAAAGCGTTTGGTGATACTGATCCTTGGAGATTTTATATTTGGTATGACACTTCAGGAACTCCCGTGATCACTGGCGATCCAGATTATGTTTTGATTCCAGACACACCAAGGCAATACAACAAATTGATTCCGCAAGACACTAACACTTTGTATGTGACAGTCCAAGCAGTTGCTGCTGATCTGACCAAAGGAACTCGTGCTGACTTAACAATTCCAGCAGCACCAGTTGATCCAAATTCTCCCGTTGATCAGTTTGCTTTGAATGATGAAATTGAGGATATTGCAGATTAAAGAAAATTGGGTGTCAGTTGAAAATGTGATTTTTACCCTCCGGTGATCACGTTGACAGCTGCACCCAATTGTTGTTATGAAGATGACTTTACAAGACCAGTCATTATTGACAGATGGACTTCCTTTATTACTTCGTATTTCATTTTGAATTGATATGCTTTTGCAAGTTTTTCTGCAAGTGCTTCATTCTTTTTGAACAAATCAGCATGGTCAAATCTGACTTTATTGTATTCATTTGTCCAATATTTACTAAGCCTTTTCTCATTTAACAATTCTTTTTCTTTGTCGATAAATTCAATGGCTGATTTTTCAAGTTTATTTTCAAGTTCTGCAATTTTCTTTTCTTGCCTGTTAGACAGATCGTTTAAGTTATCCCAATTCTTTTTTGATTTGCTGCGTTCTTTTTCAAGATTAACAATTTGATGAAGCAGATCAGCTTTTGTTTTCTTTGCCATAATTACTTCCCTTTCAGTGATTTGTTTTCTTCAATTGCAATTTTAAGTTGCTTTCTCAAGTTTGCATTTTCAACTTTCAGCAGATCATTTTCTTCTTTTGATTCTGCCAATCTCATTTCCATTTCATCCCATTGAAATTGTGGGATTTCATCTTCTGGTATAGTCATTACTTCCCTTTCATAGTTTCGATATAATGCAAAGCACCATCTTTCTTTTCATACAAGCAATATGTGAAGTGCATCGATCCATTTTTCAATTGTGTCACCATCGGGATTGCAAGTATTTTGTAATCAGCAACATTGACTTCAGATCCATCAAGCGGTCCGCCTATTAATTGCTGCTTGATTCTGAATGTGTCAATCATAATCTTCTTTCTATTTGTTGCAGTTATGACATTTCTTTTGGTAATTTGTTTCACCAATTTTAGCCATGTATATTCCTGTGTCATTGCAAATTAAACATGACGGAGCATCAGGATCATCTTCTGGCACAGTGTGGACTGATCTGTAAAGTTCAGCAAATTCACAAACTGCTTTTGTCAAATTGTTGATTGCCATGATCAAATGTTCATCACCCATTTTATTTCCTTTCAAGCTAGAATGTCAATTGATTGTCCGATACACTTTTCAAGGCTGCCGACTGTTGGCATTGGTGGATTGTGTCTTGGTCCACCTTTGATCGTTTGTTCAAGTGATGCTCTTTTGGGTTCAGCAGGTTTTTGTGTGACTCTGCTGACAATCGGATGTGGTCTGGTCGGAAGCCCTTCGATCCCAGATATTGCCATAATTAATTCCCCTAATAAGTTTCCCGTCTGAAGTTGGTCATTTTCATTCTTCTGACATTACCATGTTTTCTTTTGTTTCCATCTTTGCAGTTCTGACAAGTCAATTGCCCTTGGATGCTTCTGAAATCTTCTTTGCAATTTCTGCAAGGTTGTATTATTCCACATTTCAAGCATCCATATTTTTCATGGAACATTCTTAACTTCTTGCACCTGTCACAATATTTTTCTTTAAGCATTATGTTTCCTTTTATATAACTTCTATAAAAACATATCATTGGTTTCTGAATATTTAATATTTGCAGCGTTATTACAATTGATAACCGCCTGCTCATAATAGGATTCTTTAAGTTCAAATAAAATTGACCTGCGATTGTTCTTTATGGCGACATAAGATTCTGAACCAATGCCACCAAATGGAGTCAATACGATGTCACCTTCAACTGACCATAAAGACACAACTCGCTCAATGACATCTAGCTGCAATGGGCATATGTGTTTCTGGTCTTTTTCAATTCTAGCATTTTTCTTGTTCAAAGTATTAGATTGGCGGATATCCATCCACACAGGACTAGCATAAGACCGCCAAATATTATGACTTCGTTTAACACCTTCGCCTGTGATTATGTTTGAGCCATGATATTCTGTGAATCCATGCTGCTTTTCAATAGGAATGGCATTGTCACCTTTTTTACGAAATGCCAACACGTAATCAGGCAATCCTGATCTGCACATAGCAGAATCTTTGCATAGCTGCTTGTGCATCAGTCCAAGTGCCTTTGTTCTAGTCGCTTCTGTCAACGGGTCTTTCCATATCGCATGTCTTGAGTGATAAATAAATCCGCATTTCTGAAAAGCTCTAATTATGTCACCTGGAAAATCCTTTAGACCAATATATCCGTCTCGCTCTTTCATAGCCGGAATATCTATGCAATGAACTGCAACTATCCTGCCAGGCATCGTAACTCGATTTAACTCTGAAATGAGATATGAAAATTGCTGGAAGAACTCATCATAACTTTTACTGTTCCCCATGTCTCTCGGACTATCACTATAAGCATATAGCTCTGCAAATGGTGGAGAAAACACAGATAATCCAATGCAATCATCAGGTATGTTTTTAATTAATTCTACACAATCTCCATGATAACACGAATATTGATCTGTAATTACTTGGTTCATACATTTAGCCATGCCGGTATCTCCATTTTTCTATTTGGTTTGTAAGTGTTATCAATATTTTTAATAGCGTTTGTCATATGTTTAATTATCGAATCAAACATTGCATTGGCTGCTACTTCTTTTCTTCGCATGTTTTCAAGAACTGCTATCTCACCTTCGGAAGTAACAATATTAACTGTTACATCGTTTTCCTGTCCAAACCGCCAACATCTACGAACGGCTTGATAATATTGCTCATGCGAGTGAGATGGGAAGAAACTCATCTGATTACAATGTTGCCAATTTAAACCGAATCCAGAGATTTTTGGTTTTGTGACAAGACATCTGATAGTGCCATCTGAAAATTCCATCATCTTACGTTCTTTTTCATCGTCTGAATCAGACCCACTAACTGATACGGCACCATTTATATATTTTGTCAAACAATCGGATTCTGCATTCAAAGAACACCATGCCAAAAAAGAATCGTCATTACTATTAGCAATATCAGCTACAGCCTTACACCTGTCATCAAGAGTGCTTCTACGTTCAGCCCTTTGATCGTTTAGAGTCAATGCTTCCACCGGAAACAAATCGCCATGTAGAGGCTTACTTTTAACTGTGATAAGATTATGCTTAAGTTCTGGCAGAATAAAATCACCATCATCAAATCCTAGATCGCTTGGCTTACGCATCGCCCTAGACCATAAAGCCATGAACCGCCAAAACACATCCGCTGCATGACCTTTCAAATCCCATGCTTGAGTGCTGCCGCTATTATGTATAAAATACATTGCTAACATTTCAACTCTACGCATGATAGATAACGCCTCGCATGAAGTGCCAAGCTCCATATAATCATTAGGTGCTGGAGTTGCTGTGCATAGTAATCTGTATGGTATTTTCTGCATAAAATCTGTTATCGCTTGACGAGTCTTGCCTGCATAGTTTTTCAAGATTGATGATTCATCGCATACAATCCCTGAAAATTCATCTGGTGAAAAATAATGCAATCTCTCGTAATTAGTAACTGTGATTCTGTAAGTGTCTCCATTTTTCGATCTTTTAACTCCGTCAATGCCAAACTTCTTAGCCTCTCTTACTGTCTGGTCTGATACTGCTAATGGTGATACGATCAAGACTTTTCCAAATTTTCTAGCTATACGATCAGCCCATACAAGTTGCATCGGTGTTTTGCCTAATCCGCAATCTGCAAATATCGCAGACTTACCTTGCTCCAATGCCCACGAAGTTAAATGCTCCTGAAAATCAAATAATCCATATCCAGATACATCATCTGAAAATCCACTAGGTTGAATGTTACGCTCTTTGGTTTTAATAAATTGATGATAATTCATATGCTCAATATTTCCGTTTGGTTTAATCATTGAATTTCTCCGTTGACATCTAAGTATTTAACATCCATGCCTAAGTCAATCGCATATCTAATTTCAGCGTTGACACCAATTGACTCATTCCAACCGTCAATCATCAACACGTAGATAATATCAGATTTATCTATCATCAGTTTGTCAAAATGCTTCCAATTTTCCCAATCCGTTTCAAGTCCATAACCTATCAAGCAATGACCATGCACAATCGGACTGTAAACATATAATCCTTGACTCAACAATAAAGCTGTGATCTTGCATGTTGCTTCATATCGTTCATTGACTATCTTTGCAGAATCATCTGTGTATGGACTTGCCAGATATATTAATTGTTCAGTTTTCATATAATTTTCCTATCGAGTTTTTGGCAGATCGACTGATTCAAAAATCAAGTGATTGTGATTCTTGTCAATGTGCTTCAATCTGAATTTTCTGCCTTTGAAATCGTAGCCGTCACCAACTGCAAATACTTTGAAATACTCTTTGGTCATTTCTGCTTTGATTTCTTTTATGTTTGCTTTCGGGCTGGCAGATTTTGCTGCAATCACTTTCAGATTGTCATTGACTTCTTGTGTTTCTGCCATTGATTTCTTTGTCTGTTCTTCAGCTTCTTTTGCTTTTCCTTCAAGTTTAATTTCTTCCATTTAATTATCTCCTTTTAATATTTTGAATTTATCAACTATATCTTTTGCATATTGTAAATGAGCAATAGCACTTTCTATTTTGTCAGCACCAAAATTATCAAAAAATTCTTTTATCATTTTGCTGTAACCATAATAAGTGTCAGTGTCAAGAAGCTGAGATATTTCTTTACCAATAGCAATATATCGTTCATCTTCTTTCAATGACAATTGTTTATCGTTATACTCTTTTCTAATATCTTTGATTCTTTCTCTGACTTTATCTTCAATTTCATATTCTTGCCATTTCGCAAATGTTGATTTAACTATTTTCAGCAACTCTTTTTCAGTTAAATCTTTGCCAGCATACTTAAATATTTTGGCATTTGAATATTCATAATTGTCAGCAGCACGCAAAACAGAGCATAAAAACACATCGTCAATCGGTTGTGTTTCACTGTATCTTGCTGCCATAATTCTTTTCAACATTCCACCATCAGTTGCCATCATATAGCCACAACCTTCAGGCACTTCACTTTCTTTGATGCAACCTTTCGGAGCAATGAACCAAAATTCATTTGAAAGATTCATCCCATCTTTACGTTTTTTTGGATTATCCAACTCATGCAAGAAATCACTACGGGATACTTTTATTTCATAGCAGACTTTAATGTGTTCTGAAGGCCATGTGTTAATAGCAAAGAAATCAAAATATCTTTGTCGCATACCATATCCTGTGCTGTTACGCAATTCAGAAAATGTTGACCATTTTGGGTGGCTATATTTCTCACGTAATAATCCAGCAACTTTTTCAGCAGTCCATTTAATTTCGGTCATTACTTATCCATTCCAGATTTAATTACTTCAAATTCGATCAGCCATATCCACGGGTTTTCATCAAAACCTAAACCCTGTTTCTTATAAATGGTATCCCATAACGATTGTAAACCACTCACACTACATGTTCGGCAATATTCTTTTCTAATATAGTCATAGTAAAATTGTCCATTCTCTGCGATACCTTCTGTTTTTCCACCATCTTTATACTGCCAAATATCTTGTATCTGTTCTACTTTGACAGATTTTATTCTGAGAGTTATTCTGGATGCCCAACGGAACATGTGAATAGATGGAGTTTGCTTTACGCCATAATCATTAGCACAACGGACAGACTCAGAGTCCATACTTGCAGAGTATCCAACAACCCTACCCTGTCCTTTATAATCAACGCAATTTTCATCCACTTTATCGCCAAATAATGGCGGCGCAATATAACAATTTTCCCTAACCCAGAGTAAATCACCGACTTGACCGTATGGGCAATATTCAATCAAATCACATGGCAGACTGTCCATAATATCTTTGAACCTAAGACCATTTGGCTCTCCACTTGGTCCGTAATTTTGCATTGGCTGCGGTTTAATCGGTCGCCTCGTAACAGTTTTTCGACCATCCAATATGGCTTTCACCATTTCAGCGTTAAATAATATTGGGTATTCTTTTGTTCCAGTTGCTTTCTTATTTTTCATTTTATTTTCCTAATTTGCTTTATTGCAATTCAATGAGTTTTCAAAATCATCAACCCATTCATCTTTTTCCATTACGAAATCAACTTGTTTTACAAGTCCAGAATTTTTGACAACAACTTCAACAAGCTCCTGGTCGCCATTTTCAATATCTTCAATAAGTTTTTTCAAATGAGATATGCACAAGGCTTTTTGTGTTTCACTTAGACTGTTGGTCATTCATTTTTCCTTTACTCTGGGCAATCTTTCATACTTTTTATAATGTGGACTATCACATCAACAGTCCATCCATTGCCTAACATTTTATATCGTTGCGTAGGGCTTACGTGGTTTGTGTAATTGTCCGGGACAGTTTGCAATTTTTCACATTCTACCGGAGTTAATTTTCTCCACCTTTTATGATCTATTGCTATCTTATTTTCTTGATTACCTCCGCAAATAGCTGTCAATGTGGGAGATTTGCCTTTAGGTGAATATACTCTTTTCAGTATGTCATTTCCGTTTATTTCGGCATGACCAACTTCGATACAGCCGGTTCTCATTCCGTGATTATCACTACCTTTATAATAATTAGCCACTAAACATTGAGACTTATGAGGCTTATATATCAGTTCATTGTTAATTTTAATAACAGGAACCTTTACATTTTCTTCCCACCGACTAGATGTTATAGAAGGGCTTTTATTGCTTTTAATGCCGCCCTTGTTATTGCCTCTGCCTCGTTGATATACTGAATTGGAGCAATCTTCCAATACATCCTCTAAAATGATTCCTTTGTCTTTTGGCTGCGTAAGCCCTGGGATGTTTGTCCAATATAATCGTTTCCTGTTTTGAGCCGATACTAAAGCGGAATTGATACAAATAGGCTCAAGTCTACCGGCTTGGAAAAGTTGTTTTTGGCTCACGCAATTTGGGAACATCTCACCTAACGTACAGCTAATCACATCGTTACTTTCTTGAGACATTATCACGTTTTCAAGGAGGAAATATTTAGGCTTGCATTCTTTCAGCAATCGGACGAACTCAAAAAATAATGCGCTTCTAGGATCATCAAAGTTTAATTGCTTGCCAGAAAAACTAAACCCCTGACACGGAGAACCACCTATTAACAAATCAATCTTAGGTAAATCAACAGCTTCAACATGCCTGATATCTCCCAACTGAATAGTATCTGGATAGTTGGCTCGAGTAACTTTAATCGCATATTTATCTATTTCGGAAGCAAAGTAATTATCGTATTCAATTCCGGTTCGATTCAATGCGATTTGTCCGCAACTCATGCCGTCAAATAATGATAAAACATTTATAGCCATTTTAACCTTTCAAAGTTAGCTGGATAGGTGTCTCTGACTTATTCTTTATATTCGGCAGACCCCACCTGCTTACAAATGGGGGTGATTATCAACACCCATCCAGCATTTTTATTTATTCGTCATCTTCTTTCATGCCGGGCAAAGTCTGTGCAGCATCACTGTCAACATCGGTGATTGTGATTCTTTTATCAAATCTGATTTCTTTGACAGTGCCATTTTTCATGGTGACGATTTGAATTTCCAGATCGTGCTTTCTCATAATCTTTTTGATGCCAGATAATGAGCTGTCATAATCTTCATTCTTGTTCTGCATTTCGCCTTTCTGTTCATCTTTCAATTCTTTGATTGCTTGCTTGTGACTTTCTTCAAGAGTCTTGACGGCATTGCTGGCTTCGGTCCAGACATCAAGTGCCTTCCGCATTTCATCTTCAATCAAATACTGCTGCTGTTCTTTTGTGTTCATTCTTAAAATCCTCCAGTTAATGTTAAATTAAAAAAGTTTCTTTTGATTTTTTGCTGCTTTCTTTTCAGCGGATTTTTTATTGCGATCAGCCGCCTTTTTCTCTTTCAGGTCTTTGATTCGTTTAACTTCATCGGCTTGAGCTTCGTTGTCGTTGCCCCATAGCCAGATAGCAACTGCGTCACAATGATTGTCATCCATTAATTCTAAGTCTGGTATGATACGTTGAATTGTTTTAATCATATCTTTCTTATCAGCTTTTCCAGAGCCGGTAGTATATGCTTTCAAGGTTGATGGATATGTGCATGAAAATGATACATTGTAACATGCACACATCATTAAAACTGTGCATTCATAAAATGCAAACGGCTTGATGGTTATCGGCTGATGGTATCCGATAGGTCTTTCATATGAGACATGATTAAGCCCTTGATTGAATTGCATTTGTAGCCATCTATGGAATTGCAAATAACGATGTCCCTCATTGTCACTTTCAAGATAGATGCTTCCGCTCATGCCCTTGACATATGGATCGTAGCACCATCCGAATGTTCTGCCAAAGTCTATTGCAAGTAAGCGTTCCGACATATTTTATCTCCAAATAATTCCTTTGCCTGTTTCTGTGTTTCTTCTGTGAACGATTGAAGCAATCCATCTGGACAATATTTATCAGTAATATATCCTTCACCATGATTCAAAAAGTCCAGCATGATACTTCCAATTTTTATCATCTTTTCATGTTCTTTTTTCAGTTCAAATATTTCTTCTGGTGTCATGCAGTGACAGCAAACTTCTTTGCCAACTGGTTCTTCAATTGACATATACATTGATCGTTCACAGACAGAGCATTTTATAGTGTATCTTTGATTTGACATTGTTTCTCACTTTCATTGTTTGAAATAAATATTGCAACGGGATCAATCACACCAGTTTCATGTTTCAGAAATTCATAAAACAAATCATTATCAGCTTTGCAGCGTTTGAACTTGAACCAGCTACGAAGTTCTGGCATATCGCAAGCAAGTAATCTCGCATAAAATGAACCGTGTTTGTCATTGATCTTGAAGTTCTTATCAGTCGTTTGTTCTACATACTCCCAGCGGAATCTTTCGGTCACTGAGATCATCGAAAATCTTTCAAAGCCTTTGTCAAACATTTCTTGAGCAATCTTTTTGAAAATCGAATAAACAGCTTTATTTGCATTGTGAAATTCAATAAAGTCTTTTGTCATCTGCTTATGATCTTGACCTTTTTGATTGATCGGATCGACAATGACAAGTGGGTGCTTATTTGCGTTGAAATCAATTTGTTTTTGTTCCATGATTTAACCTTTCATTATTCCCATTTTGAAAGAGTGCCTTTCATTTCTTCCATTTTCAATTTGATCATTTCTTCTTGCTCGTTGTCTGCAATGAATGTCATTGTGTCTGTTGCCAATTGCATTGAATAACTTTCAACAGCACCGAGTTTTGATTTCGCAATTGAGCAAATTCGATCTTTACCTTTTTCGTCAAACATTCTGCCACCTGACTCATTTGCTTTAATTACTTTTGACAGAAAGATGATTGCATCTGCATCTTGTTCCAATGCTCCACATTCACGGAGATCAGACATGTTTGGATACCGGACATCTTTTTCAACCGATCTATTTAATTGATGCAAAAGTATTACTGGGATTTCTAAGTCTTTGCACATGTTCTGGATAATGTTGCTTGACATTTCCATGTTCAAGTCTTTGCGGTTCTGATTATGGTCGTGATTCATCAACGTAAACTGGTCAATGATGACGAGACCGATCTTTCTTTTTCTGTCTTGCTGCAATAAATAATTTCTGATCTTTCTGGGATTCCTATACAGCTCTTTTTCATCACGAATTTGAACATCAAGATTTTTGCAAAACTCATGGGCTTTGTTTGTGTATTCTGAATTAAGACTGTTCCACTTATCTTTCCAGAATGGATTGAATTTGAATCTAAAAGCACCACCGTTCATAGATAGAAATGTTTTGTATATTTCTGACTTTGAAGTTTCAAGCGTGAAGATCACCACACGGTGCTTTGCAATTGCCATATTGTTTGCAATGTTCAATGCAAGCGTTGTGTTGTGTGTTGGGATAAAATCATCTGTCAAATACAATCCTCTATGATCTTCTATTTGAATACATCTGCATATTTTCTTGCCAATGTATCTTACAGATTTAATTGCGTGACCTGCTATACGTTTAAGTCCTTTCCATCTTGATAAATGTTTTTTTGATGAAACTGGAACTGTATTATTTTGAAATGAAAAGAAAATGCGATATGCCAATTTACCTATTTTCATATCTCCCTTATAGGTATAGCGTGGTTTTGGTTTCTCTGTTACTGTAACTTTTCCACCTAAAGATCGAATCAAAAAACTAATATCATCTTTCAGCATTTCTGAAATAGTAGAATATTCAACTAAAGCACCGTTATTAACATATCCATCAGAATCAACTAATCCTCTTAACAATTCCAATCTGTCAAACGGGGAAGCGTATAAATAGATTGACGGTATAAATTTATAGGCAGACCCCGGAATGCTTAATCCTAATTCATCTAAACTTTTAGCAAATTCAGATTTCTGATTATTTCGTTTTTTTCTTTCAATCCTGATTATATTTGGTTCTGTTATTGTTGCAGTATCATCAATATGTAATTTGCTAATTATTTTATCTTGCAAATCTTTTTCTTCATTCCATATTTTGACTGTTCTATCATATCTGCCATCACCTAAAAACATTCCCAATAGATATGGTTCTATTGGCAGTATTTCTTTTTGCGATTTGAACTCCACAGGTTTTGTCCACGGTATTTGATGGTTTCCAGCTTGCCCATCTTGTCTAATTAATGTGTTTTTAATTTCCTTGAGCGTTCTAACTTTTCCATCTTTTCTTAATCTTGATCTGCGTTCATTGCGTGTTGTTGTCAACCACAAATGATCTTCTGTGCATTGAGATTTTGAATCATCAGAAAATTGCAATTCATAAACTGATTTAACTCCCTGTTCATAAATGCCAATTACTTTAGACTTGCTGCCATCTGGTGTTAAAACATAATCATTCAGTTTCAAACTTCCCATTAATACAAATCCATTAGGTGTCAATACTTTTGCATCCAAGGGCTGTGCTTTGCCCGAACTTGGTCTACCAGCCAGCACTATCATATCAGATGATTTAATTCCACCGAGCGAGTAGTCAATGCCAATATATCCGGTCGATCTGTCTAATGTGCTATCTGATTTTATTTCAGTATAGATTTCTTCCATCAGATGATCTTTGCTGTCAATGCCAGAACCACGATTGATCATATCAAATCTTGTTGCAACTGCTTCAATTTCTCTTTGTGCAGAATCAACAACGTCATCAAGTGGTATTGATCCGTCATATGCAAGATCGGTTGTAATCTGTGCAGCATACAACATTTTCCTTCTGATTGAATAGTTGTGAACAATATCCACATACTCTTTCAAGTTCTGTGCATGTGGCACAATTTCTTCAAGTTCAATCAAGCGTTTTATTCCACCTGCTTCATCAAGTTCATTGCATGAAACAAGTCTTTCTTTCAATGTGACAAGATCAATCTTGATGTTCTTGTCAATCAAGTGAAGCATGGCAGAATATACCAAAGCATTCTGTGTCATATAAAAATCGTTCTGATCCAGCTTACCAACAATCAGTGGGATCTGTTCTGGTAACAATAACATTGAGCCAAGCACAGATGCTTCTGCTTCAAGATTTTGTGGCGGTGTTTTGCTTGCTTTCATTAGTTATCACCGAATTGAGAAATGCCGCCAGTTTCTTCTTTCCTCAAGATCTTTGCTGGCTGATGCACTTGATCTTTGTAATCATTAAATTCCCGTTGGTTCAGGAATGTTTTTGCCATCTTTATAAATTCAGTATTAACACGATCAATTTTGTGCATGTGATCAGCATAATGTTTTGCACCAGTGATCATGTCATCAGCTGTTGCTTCACCTTTCTTGATGATCTGCTTGAACTTGTCATAGGCAGGCTTCTTAGGGTTTGACCCAATGCGTTGTGGGTATGCCAGCCAGAACCTTTCAAAGTCTTTTGTGTATCCGACTTTGCTTTTCAAGCTGTCATCTTTTGGATCTTTGCTTGATTCCTTATATCCCCATTCAAGTGCAAGTTTTGCACCTTCAAATTTTGATGACAATGTTTCAAGCTCACGAATTAATCCCTTGTGTGCTTTGTTGCTGTCATACAATCCTTTCGGTTGCTGCTGTCTGACATAGTTCCAAAGAAATGCTTTGCCCTTGACAACCTCAACTTTAATGGATCCCTCCTTTTTATCTTTCAAACATTCTTGAAATGCTTTCTTTGCATCATCTTCAGAGAAGCCGATTAACATTCCCATCAGCCAGTGATCAATTTCAAACAGTCCAGCAATCGTGCAATTATCACACATATATTCATACACATTTTTTGCATTCGGTGACAGTTCACGATACCAAGTGTCATGCCATTTGTTTTTTTCTGTGAATCTTTTTGCCACTTTTATACTCCTTTGTTTCATTTTACTTTTTTTAATTTATTTCGTTTTTGTTCATTGATTTCTCTGTGACGTTCTCCATGATGAAATCTGCATAACCAGATAATTTCTAACGGCTTGCTGTAATCTTCATGGTGAGCATTTATATTTTCAGTAGATCCACATTTAACACACGGCTGCTTTATTAATTTGCCATTTCTCATAGCGTTGCCAGTTTTTATTTTAGCAATGTATTTTTCTGGATATTTTTTCCTGTAAGATATTGCTGACATTGCCATCTTGTCTTTATTTCTTGCTATACACTTTCTATGTCTTGCCCTTGTTGTTTCTAGTTTATTGTAATTTACAGAGCGTTTTCTATTTGCAGACTTTCGATGTTCTAGCAATCCTCTTTTTCTATCATATTCACGAATGCGATCAATATTGTTTTCACGATGTTTTGTGATTCTATTCTTTGTGCATTCTTTGCAGATGTTTAAGTGTCCATCTAACATTTCAGAATGTTTGTAATATTCTGACAAAGGCAATTTTTTACCGCAAGTTCTACATTTTTTCATGTGATTCTCCGTATATTCCCAAACAAGAGCATCCTAGATTGACCCTGCAAGGTGGCTAGAATGCCCAAGTTAGGAATATTAATAGTTATTGAGTTTGCAGAGTCAACATAACCATTATACTACAAAATATAGATTTGTAAAGATCAAAAAGGTATTGCTTGACTGTCATCTTCATCATATTCTTTTGCTGGTGATTGTGGAGTTCCCGGTGGTTTATAATTTTCATTCGATCCTGTTTTTGGTTTACTGCCAATGAAATTAAAATAATCCACCACGATATAGCATTTGCTTCTTTTTGAACCTGACTCTTTATCTTCCCATCTGTCAGTTCTGAATTTTCCAGTGACAGCAATTTCAGATCCCTTTGACATCCACTTGTTGATAGTTTCAGCAACTTTGCCATAGGCTGTCATGTTGACAAATTCAGTTTGTTTTTCGCCTTGCTTGTCTTTGCCCATATCAACGGCAACACAGAAGTTTGAAACTTCCGTGCCACCGCCAGTGAATTTAGGATCTGGATCGTTTGTCAATCTTCCTGTGAAATTGCATGAGTTCATAAAATTTTCCTTATTCAATTTGTATAATTAATTTCCAAATGACGGACATTGCCAGCGTCAATAAAATCCACTAGCTGCAAAGACAGAACGTCAAGATTAATACTTGACAGCACCTTTCCATCTAATTTTAAGCACTCGATCAGGAATTTTGCCAAATCCTCATTGACTTCACGTCTGACTTTTTCAATGTTGCGTTTGTTGTTTGCATGTTTCAATTCTGCTTTTTCTTTTGCAGCATTTTCTTTTGCAACTCTTTCACGTTCGGCTTCAATTGCTTCTTGCTTTTCCATTTCCGCTTTCATTTCTGCTTTTTCAGCATCAATGGCAGCTTGCTTCAATTTGCGATCTGCTTCATCTTTTTCATCTTGCAGTTTTTGACGTTCAACTTCAGCTTTCTTTTCTGCTTCAGCCTGTGCTTTGTCAGATGCTTCTTGCTTTAGTTTTTCATCACGTTCTTTTTGCAGGCGTTCCTTTTCTGCTTTCTGCAAGCGTTGAAGTTCTGCTTTTTCAGCATCACGTTTTTTCTGAATATTAATAAGATTGTTCAACTTCAGAACAGCAGCATCTTTTATTTCATTTGCTCTTTTTGAAAACTCTTCCCATTTACGATCATAGGCTTTGTCAGCAAGAATTATCCGTTTTTCAAGTTTTTCAACTGAAAGTCCATCTGTGCTTTCACAAGCACCTTGTATTGTTGAAATATAAAATTCATGGTCACTAATACGTTGCTTTTCTTTATTCTCATATTCAGTCAAGGGGTCACGAATTTCAACCTTCAAAGCATCCAAAAATTCTCTTGCTTGTTTGCGTTCAATATCCACAGCTTTTGACTTTGTTTTCCAATCTGACACAAGAGCTTTTCCAAAGCCATCAATCGTTGTTTTTGTTCTTGCAATCTTTGCAGCAAGTGAAGCAATGTTCTTTCTGCCAGCTGGAGTTGATATGTCACGAATAACTGACCGAGCTTGGACTGCAATATCTTCAAGCATATTGCCAAGTGTTTCACCTTCAAACAATAATTGCGGACTGATTTCATCAGCGTTGAACAATACAAGTTCTTTCGTTTCTTCTGTCATTTGACTTCCTTTCTATTTTTGATTTGCCACAACTTCTTTATAATATTCAATCAATATCAAGTGGTCATCATCATCAATTTGACTCAATGACTTTCCGATGTAAACTGCAAGCTGATCACTATCAATACCGAGTTCACCAAACTTATTGATCATCATTTCAACATTTGCAGCTGGCTTTTCTTCAGCTGGCTTTGTTTCTTCTTGCTGTGCTTCTGGTTGCTTGTCAGGCTGCGTGGCTTCGCTTGTGGGCGATTCTTTCTTATTCTCGCTAGTATCAGACTCACTTTCTGTTTTGGACTCGTTTTTCGGCTGTTTTGGCTCTTTTTTGGTAGAATGCTTGCCAGCGTTCAAATTTGCACTTTTTGAAGTCTGTTTGAATGTTGCTTCAATTGTTGCTGTGCCTTCATCAATTGCATTGAGCAAACCACGGAGTGTTGACAAATCTTCAATGTCAACATCATCTTCACCTTTTTTGTCAAGCACTCTGAACAGTTCTTCTTTTGAAACTCCCATCTTTTTGAAGTGTTCAAAGCAGGCGATCTTTTTCATGTCAAAGGTTCGTTCATCACCCATGCCAGTTTTTTCAACTTTGTCAATGACAGTTTTGATCAATGCTCTTGGCACAACTCTGAAAACTGCATTTCTTAGAGCAATAGAACAGCCAGCATTTGAAGATGTCATTATCATGTCATCATCATACCGTTGACCGTTCTTCTTTGTGATCCGTCTTTTCACTTGAACTGAAACGGCAATGTTGTTTTCAAGATCGTGACAGACTCCTTCACAAGTGACAAACTTTTCATCAATGCCAATGACTCTTGATTGAACACGTAAATTGCCATAGCTTGATGCAACAATTTCTGCAAATCTGACAGACTCACCTTTGATTAATTTGCCAGCACGAGGTAAAGCATAGAAACAACTTTGTGCAGTTTCTTCATCCAATCCTGCAAGTGCAAGAACTTGCTCTTTGAACTTCGTGATGCTGCGTGGATAGGCGTGTGCTGTTGCAATTTGTATGTCAACTTCACCCTTGATCATTGCTGCATATGTATCACTGACAGCAACAATCATGTTTTCATCTTTTGGCTTTTCAATCTTGTTGTTCATTTGCTGTCTCCTAATATTTTTTCAAATAATTCACTGAGCAATTTATCTTTTTGTTTGCTAGCACATTTACTGCAAATCAAAAATACTTCATCATCGCCCCTAAAATAATTCACTTGAATATCAATAATAAAACTTTTTCCTTTTTCTGATATTTTACCGCATAGTTGGCACTTGCGTTTTTTTGTAAAATACACCCTGCCTGATTTTCGTTGTGGTTGCATTTGACCTATTACTGGATACGATCTATTTCCCATAAGATTATCCTCCAGAGATATTAAATAGGAATGTTTCACTTACAGTCATTGCTTTTTCTTCTTTCAGCTTTTCAATGAAAGCTGCTTTTGCTTCTTTCTTTTCTCCACGTGGAGCTTGATCTGAAATAATTTTCAATGCTTTTGATTTGTTCAAAGATATTGCATCTTTGAAAGTGTTGAATGATTCTGACACTTCAATTCCAATTTCTTCACAAATCATTTCATATGCTTTGTCTGATACAAGTTTTTCAGTTTTCCGTGTTGATAATCCAAGATATTGCCCATCGTCAAGCAGCACTGGATCATTGTTCTTCAGATGATCTTTCACAATGTCTTTGAAATCTTTGATTGCTTGTTCAAGAATCTTCACTTTTGGATATTGCTTTGCAAGATCAATGATGCTTGCAATTGAGTTGTCACTTTTTATTTGAAGATCATTTGAAACTGAAATCAACATCTTACTTTTTGCTTCACATTCATATTGATGTGAACAATACAAGCAATGATCACCGGGTGAATACTGATCAGACACGATTGACTCCATCAAATCATCTTCAAACTTTTCAAGTTCGGCAGCTGTGATGTCAACAATGGTGATTGTTTGAAGTCTTGCCCAAACAGTGATCAATTTAATTGTTTCATAATTCTTTTTCAAAGTTTTGCTGATCAAAAAGGCATAGGCTGTCAACTGTGATTCCGTGTCGGATTCTGCTTGTGAAGATTTCCAATCAAGGACAACGAGTTCATCGGTTAATGTTTCACCGTATAGATCAGTTGTTCCTGTCACTGCCCAATCATCTTGTATGTGAACAATTCCTTGTGCTTCAATGCCAAGAACTTTGATGTCATCACGTATTTCTTTCCATGCTTCAAAGCCAGCCCATGTCAAATATCCAAGTTGATCTTCATCTGCCAGATCATACTTTTTTAAATACGGTTTCAGATCAGGGCGTGCTTCAAGATTGTTGCTGATCATATGTGCAAGAACTTCGTGCATTGCAGAACCCATTCTTGCAGGTTTCGAACTCGAATCAATAATTGTGTCAGGCGTGTTTTTGCTCATGCCGCATTTCAATATTCTAGCAACTGAGCTTGGATGGATTTCATTTGTCATTTTTTGAACTCCTTGGAACAATCGTTTGCTTTTTCAATCTCAAAACAGTTGGCAAATCCATTTGACATTGCGTTGTGATTCTTGTACCAGCCAATGGTGAATTGATTTGACATTCCAAAAATTCAATAAATTTGACCCAACTTCCATGAACATTCTTTTTAAGCCAGAATATTGTCTTTTCGCTTGCAGGGCGTGGTCGTGGCATATTATTTCCTTTCTTCTTTAAGTTTCTCAATGTCTTGCTGAAGATCATAAATCTGATCAAGCTGCTGATCGTTGTCATTTTGAAGTTGCACAATAATTCCTTCATATGCTTCAGTGATTTTATTAATCAGATCGTTGAAGCCTGATGCAACTGAATCACGATAATCTTCAACTGCTTCTTTTGCTCGTTTCAGCTTAGTTTCAGGATCAATTCTTAATATCTTTTTTTCAACATTTACTTCATGCAATTTTGTGGCGAAGTCATTTACGTGTTCATCCATTTTGCTTTTCTCCGTTTGTAACAAATTTCAATTTCTTGATTTCATAATCAACAGCTTGCAATTTTCTTGACATTTGATAAAGATGAATCTGTGACAATCCACTTTTTTCAGAGGCATCCAGAAGTGTTTCTGAACTGTTCAATATTTCAATCATTTCATCATCGGAATATCTTGCTCTGGCACCGCAAACTTGATAGGTTTCATGTTGCCTTAATGTCTCTTGATACTCTGGCATATTGCGATAATGTTCAATCACTTCATCAGCCGTTGGGCGTGTTTCTTTTTGTAGCATCGTTCAATCCCTTTAGTTATAGTCCACGAGTGTTTTCATAGTCTCTGTCCAGCATATCAATATCTTTTTGATGCTCAATTGCATCTTGTTCTGCTTGCAGCTTTTCAATTTCAATTGCTTCATCAATTTCATCTGACATAAATTCATACACATAATCAGCAAGTGCAACTTCACAGCATCCAAAAAATTCACAAGCAGTTGTGACTGCCAGCCCATGCTTGTCTTGAATCAGACTTATCCACTTATCAATTATTTGGTTCATGTTCTTATTGACATAATCATAAATTTTCTGTTCCATGAGTTTGACTCCTATTTTTCATTTATAATAATTGACATTAATTCTTTATCATTATTCAGCAATGCTGGTGCATATCGTTTCAGTATCCGTCCGACAACTATGTTCCGAGAAAGTGAAAGTTTTTCACATAAAGCAGTGACTGATTCTGACACTTCTTGATCTGTAATATAAATGTTCCACACAACAGAATCAAATTCATCTTTTGCTTCAATTTGCTTTTCATTTTCTTCTGACATTTTAGATCCTTCCTTTTCTTCTGGGTTTTGATAATGCTTATTGAAAATATATTTTGTCTTGTTCAATGTAAAGTCGTATTTCTTGACTGATCGTGGAAGCATCACCATATCTTTCAGTTCTTCATCACTGATTTCAATATATACATTGCGTGCAATCATCCACTTCCGCAATTCTGTTTTCCATTTTGACATGATGTTTTGTTCAACAAGAAATCCTTCAAGATCAGTGATCACTTCATACAGAAATTCGTCACCTTCACTTTCAATGTCATTGACATCAAAACAGTCAATCCGATATTCAAGTTCTTGTTTCAGTTCATCTGAAAAAACAGTCAGATCAATGTCAGTTGGAATATCCATAATTATTCTCCTTCAGCTTTCATCATCACTATTTATTTCTTTTATTCCTTGAACAATGTGAAGTGCTAGGGTCATATAATCATTCAGCTGTTGTTCTGTTGGATTATCATCACCATATTCCCTGATGCTTTCAAATGTGTCACATCTACTACAAGATCCATATGACACAAGAACACACCAATATACACATGGCTGATATCCTTCTGCTGCTATTACAAACAAAAATGTGCCTTGATAATCACCATCATCAATCAAATGAATCCTGCTGTGATCTGGCTGTTCATACCAGCTGTCATCTTTCAGTATTTCAACAACTGACTTGACAATTCCTGTATAATTTTCAGGATGTTTCTTTGCAAAGTTTTCACGAATCACATCTTTGTTTTCCATAAACTTGTCAACGAATTTCTGTATCATAATTATTTCTCCTCGAAAAATGCACACTTTAATTTTTGATCTACTGTGATTGATTCTTTTTCAACACCTGATAGTCTTTGAGCTAAACTGTCAAATCTATAAAGCCAACTTGCTGGCAAGCATGATTCAACTTCTCTTTGCAGAAAAACACTCGGACTTGTTGCTTTCTTGATTGCATCTGCATATTGATCAAGTGTGCCAGCATTGATTGCATGTGCTTCTGAAGTGTCAAGATCAAGACTGTGCATGACAGAAATGAAAGCATCAAATTTTCTGTATTCTTCCTCTGTTTTCATAATGATTTCAAGTTGATGTTCTTTTGCCAACATTTTTCTGACAGTGTTTCTGCTGATGTTGTTGATAGTTGCGTTCATTTTAATTCTCCTTAGGTTCAATGAATTATTTTCTATTTTTCAAAAAAAGTTTTCAGATGTGTTTTGGGGATTTGATACAAGTTTTGATACCTTTCGTTCAATGAGTTGTTTTCGTTTCGTTTCAAAACTAAAGTAAATTAACTTAATACTACTGTAAATTAGTCTAATCTATGTTTTTAGCAATGTAAAGAGTAAAATTCATATTTTATCGTCATTATCTAAGTTTTTCTTGAGTAAAGACTTAAATACTAATACAATGTGTCTAATTGTATATAATATCGCTGCATCATATATAGATGTATTATGTTAATGTTTATTATCTTTATTACCTTTACTTTTACCTTTACTTGTGACCCTTAATAGGGTCATCAAAGCATCTTACTAGAATCTTCAAAGACTCTTGCATGGGTCTCACTTCTTTTCTTAACAAAATAATCTTAAGTCTTTTAGCTTGAAAAGATTAATTGAGTTGTATAATTATCTCAAATCTTAAGTTTTTCTTGTTCTAATTTTTAGTGATTTTTTGAGCAAAAAAAACCGAAAAAAAAAGAAAAAACAACAATCGTGAAATGGGACTAACATATTTAAGAAAGAGAAAACGACTTTTTACAAATTTTACGAAATGCTCGCTATATATGTTTGTCCCATTTGAAATGATACTAAAAGCGTGAGAACATGCCTGTTTCAGAAGAACAAAAGAATGAGTTCCTAGAGCACATCTCTCAAGGTGCGTTTCAAGAGGAAGCATTGAAAGCTGCTAATTTCACTAGAGCAACATTAATGGTTTGGCGTAAGAGTGGCGATCCAAAGCATAAAGACTTTCTTCTGAAATACAGTGATGCCACTATACAAGCACGCAAAGCAAGAACAGTGATGGTTGAGGAGGCATTGTTGAAGTCAGCTATCAAAGGCAATGTCAAAGCACAAGTGTTCTGGCTGATCAACAGAATGCCATCAGATTGGAAGAACACGAACCACATTCATCAGACAGTTACCAACAATCCTTTGAGCGAACACACGGATGAAGAACTGCTGGAAATTATGAAAGAACAGGGAATATCAATTGCGGAATTTGCTGTCCTTAACAAAAATGATGCTGCTAGTGATGTTGATCCTAACTCTGAACCTGGCAATGAGTGACGGATCAGTAAAATCTAGACATGCGATTGAGGAACTGATCACCAGACAGTCGGTTGAGTCATTCGCTGTATTTTTCAGATTATATCCGCCATCAAAAGATTATACATACGGCAGACATACCACAGCCATGCTTGATGCACTCGATAAGGTCACAAAGCAAGTTGAATCGGGCGAATCTGCTTATGTTTGCATATGTATTCCACCAAGGCACGGTAAATCAGATGTTGCTTCAAGACGTTATCCAGCTTGGCATCTGCTTAGAAATCGTGACCATGAAGTCATAATTGCTTCTTATAACTACATACTGGCTTCAAGCATGTCATATGATTGCAGAGCGATCACACAGACTGTTGGAGCATCACACGGCTTCGGAATCAAACAAGATCGGTCTGCTTTAGGCAGTTGGAATGTCACAGGTGGCAAAGGTGCTGTGCATTCAGCTGGCATCGGTGGCACAATCACCGGTCGTGGTGCTCACATTTTGATTGTTGACGATTATTACAAAAACCGTGAAGAGGCTGAATCAGAAACAATCAGAAGAAAGAAATGGGAGTCATTTCAATCTGATCTGCTGACAAGACTGGCACCTGTTCATGCAGTTGTCATTGTTGCGAACAGATGGCATGAAGATGATGTTGTCGGCACTATCGAAAGGAAGAATGACAAACTGTCAAAAGACTATGATGAGGACTTCCCTGAATTTGAGATGTTAAAATTTCCAGCTCAAGATGAAAACACAAAAGAATATCTATTCACAGAGCGGTTCACTGAAAAGTGGTATAAAACTATGAGATCCTTTATGGGATTGTATGCATGGCAATCCCAAGGCTTACAGGAGCCAAAACCAAGAACAGGCAATATGCTTCGTGCTGATCTATGTAAAATTATTAAAGCAAAAGATGTTCCTGATGGATTAATTTGGTATAGGGGTTGGGATCTTGCTTCATCTGAAAAAGAGCGTGTGAAATCTGATCCCGATTATACAGTTGGAACTTATGCTGCATATGATGCTGAAAACAGAGCAATTTATATCAGTGACGTTAAGCGTGGACAATTGACAGCAACTAAAAGAAACAAATGGATGATTGCAGCTGCTGAAGATGACGGCATGGAAGTCAGAGTTGTCATTGAAGTTGTTGCAGGATATAAGGATACCTATGATTTGATCAAAGATGTGCTGCATGGCAAAGCTGTTGTCAGAAAAGTCACACCACAAACAGACAAAGTTGCTCGTGCAAGCATACTTGAACCAATATTTGAAGCTGGTCATGTTTATCTTGTTGAATCAGAATGGAATAGAGAATGGATTTCAGAGTTCTTGTCATTTCCATCTGGAAAGCATGATGATCAAGTTGACAGTCTTGTTGTTGCTCTATACAAAGAAATCACTGGCAAGGGTAGAATGGGAATGAGTCGATGAATCTATATAAAAGCATTGCAAAATGGGCGATCCGTAAAGTCATACGGTCAAAAGGTCAAGCAACTGCACAAGATGGATTGATGTCTGCATCAACTGGCTGGGACTCGATCTTTGGAAGCAACTCTGTCAGTTTATCGGAAATGTGGGGAAACTTATCACAGACAGAGCAAGAAGTGGTATTCAAATTTCATGCAATGATTTATGCTTGTGTCAGAAAGCATATGACATCTTTTCCTGAAGCAAATCTTGAAATCGGATACTATGACGATGAAAAGAAATGGAATATTGTTGATGGAATGCAAGAGCTTGAAGTCATACAAAGACCAAACGCATATTTAACACAAACGAATTTATATGAATTTGACATCAGTCACATGGATCTGACAGGTCAATCATTCATCTGGAAGTGGTTTAACAAAGCTGGTGAAGTTGCAGAGCTTTGGCCCTTGCCAACATCGTGGTGCAAACTTATTCCAAAATTAACAATTGGATCTGATGAACAATCAAGATTCATTGATCACTTCAAAGTGAACATCCCATCAGGAAAACAATTTACAGTAATGCCAGAAGCAATGATATACAGAAGATTTGTTGACCCGCAATCATTGGTTGACGGCATTGCTCCAATGCAAGCCTGTTATAGGGATTTTAAGCTGGATAGTGAAAAGGATAATTACATTCTTGAAATGCTCGAAAACATGAAAGTGCCGGGCATGATACTTCATCAACCTGAGGAGTTTACACCAACACAACAAAATGAAATGCGTGAACTTCTTGCAGAAGCAGTTGGCAAGGGCAAGCGTGGCGGTCCTTTATTCTTAACAGGTGAAGGTGCAAGTGCATCATTCATTGCACCGCTGAAAGATTTAGACTGGCCCGGTTTATCGTCAATGGCAGAAAGTCATATCTGTGCAGCGTTTGGTGTTCCACCGCTTTTGGTTCATGCTCGTGTTGCTCAAGAAAACAGTCCATTGTCATCACCGAATCTTGAAGCAGCTGAAAAAATATTCTATCGTGGCACAATGATCAGTCTGTGGAATGATTTTGCAGACTCAATGACAATCAATCTGCTACGGATAAAAGATCCCGACACAAATTTAATGTTCAAATTCGATTGGTCACAAGTTAAAGCATTGCAAGCTGATCTTGCTGAACTTGCTATTGCAATAACACCGATCTTGCCTTATTTGAAAGTGAATGAGGTTCGTGAAATGTTTGGAAAACTAATTGATGAAGATCAAGAAGATATATATTTAAGACCGATGGCACTCGTTGAAGTGAATCCGAGCGAGCCAGAACCAGAAGTTGATGAAACAACAGTGACAGAAGATGAACATCTTGATGGGCTTGAAGATGATGAAACTGAATCTGACACTGATGACATTGATGAACCAGATGAACCAGATGAAGATGATGAAACTGACAATGCTGAATAACTTGTATAAAGGATAATTAAAAATGTCATTCAAAACAAAAACCATTGTTGCAGCAGCAAGTGCAGCTGCTATTGGAGAAAAGAACACTTCACGAGTCACAATTGTTGCGAATCTTGCAAACGGTGCATCAATCTTTGTTGGTGATTCAGCATCACAGGATATTAAACTTGAAGCAGGTGCAAGCATTGACATCTTTGCAATGGAAGCAGACATCTATTTCAAAGGCACAGCACCTGACACAATTGCAACTGTTGCATACTGGTAGGATAAATTGATATGCCGATTAAAAGACAAAACCCATTAAATCCAAGACAACTAACACCAAGATCATCTATCTTGCGTGCTGGTGGCTCTGCTCCTATAGTTTATCTTGTGCATGAAACATTTGAAGGTAATCAACTGAATGTGCTAACAGATGAAACGAGCATTCCAACATCAAGAAAGTTCAATAATGACATTATGTGGTTTGACATGGATGGAGTATTGACAAATCCAAATGGATACTTTACAGCAACTCCGGGGGTTGCTGTTGCTGGTAATCCAAGAGGCAGTAAACGATTTCGGTTCCTGTGGAAGATGGCTAATTTTGAAAACTGTGCAAATGGTTGCATAATTAGACTGACTTCATACAGTGACGATGCTGTTGTAAATAAGTTCACCTTTGAAATGAATTTATCAGGAAATTATAATTGGAATCTATCAAGTATTAAAATGACTCCTAAGGGTCCGGGAGCCGTGTATGGTGATAGAATGGCACTTGCTGCCAGTGCTGATTTCAATCACATAGATTTTCCATTGCATTCAAGTATCAACGATATAGATTTTGAAGTTGTATTTGATTACATTGGAACGGCAATTACATTTTTCATCAAAGAAATTGATGGTGCTGGTCGGTATCTTTTAGCACCAAAAACAGTCGATCAAAGAAATGGCGGAGGTCCAAATATCTTTCCTGGTCCGAGTCTCAATGGTGTTTATAGTGCCATGTGGCATATTGGTTCAGCAGTGGATTCAAAGATGTATATTGGAGATGTTAGTGTTGAGGAACTGTAAAATAAAATAAAACTGAACGGATAAAATAATGCCAGCAACTATGACTAGGAATAGACTATCACAGAAAATGAGGAACAATCCACTTGTTCTTATTCGTGATATTAAAGTCAAAAAGCTGTGGCATCAAATGCAAAAAGCAATCAAGCGTTTGTTTGATCGTCAAGTAAAAGAATCAGCAACACGAGCAAGAAAAGGTTTGACTCCACTTCCAGTTGACTATCAAACACGATGGGCTTCTGATCTGTATGACGTTGAATATTCAAGACTGACATTTGTTATGGCAGAAGGATACGATCAAGCAACTGAAGAACTCGGTATGAAATCAATCAAACTTGTCGGCACAGAGCCAAGCAGCTTTATTCTTGAAGGAACTCGCCAAGATTTAGAAAACAGATTGAAAGATCCTGAGCTTGGTGTTTCTAAAGTTACAAAAACAAACGCAACTAAAATACAGAAAGTCTACGATCAAGCATATAATTATGTCGATCCAACAACTGGACAAGGCAGATCAGCAGCATGGATTGCAAAGCAAATTAAAAAGCTCGACCCAGTATACACTGCACAACGTGCAAAGATGATTGCAGTGACTGAAACAAACTGGGCTTTCAATCATGGCACTATGGCAAACTATCAATCAATTGGCGTTGAAGTGCTTGAATGGTTAACAGCAAAAGATGATCGAGTTTGTGCAGCTTGCACAGCAATGGATGGAATTAAAGTCAAAACAGGCAGAGCATTTCTTGAATCAGGTGAAACGATTGAAAATTATACAACAAGCACACCGATTCAGCACCCACCTTTGCATCCGTATTGTGCTTGCACATTGCTTCCAGTTCTTGAAGCTGCAAGTGTTGTTGTTGATCAACCTACTGTCAGCACACAACCTGTGAAGCCAGCTGCACCTGCACCGCTTCCACCAGCATCAGTTGCAGAACCAGTCATTGTATCAGAGCAAGTTGCTCCAGCGGTCACTGGTGAGATCATACCAGCAGAATTTGCTGCATATACTCCGAAAGAAACATTGAAAGAAGCTGTTGATTGGGCTGAACTGCATTATGTGAAAGAAGTCAAAGATTCTGCTGGCAGACAATGGCAATCATGGGGCAAGAAGTGGAAAACCGAAGAAGAAAAGCTGAAGAACATGAACAGCATGAATCTTGGTTTTTCTGATTTGCGTGAAAAGTTCCCGAACATGAAAGTTGACATTGACATTCTATACAACACATCGTCATCTGGCGGTATGGCAAATATTGGACGTTGGAAAGAATTACATCCTGATGTAAAATTAAAATTGACTTCCATGAATGATTTTTCAGAAGCACTAATTGACAGAATAAAAAAACAAGAATCAGTATTAGGATATAGAGTGTATGCAGATGAATCATACAATGAAATGGTCAGATCATCAATGAGGCATGAACTGGCACATCATTTGACACTGGAAAAACACATTGCAGCAATTGGAGATATGGCAGCAAACAATCAATGGCTATGGGGAAAAAAATGGACACAAGAAAACATTAGTCAATATGCAGCAACAAACCACAAAGAAACAATTGCTGAAGCATTGGTGAAATATACAAATCCATCATATAAAATTGCAACATTACCAAGAGGAATTGAAGAAATCATTGAAGATATGTTAGGAGTCAAATAATGGGATTACAGCCACCACCTTATATTCCAGACGATAAGATCAAAGATGTTGAACTGGTGTATACTGAAGGAAAGAATGGTCTTGAAGGCACAGTCAAATATGTTGACAAAATAACTGGTGAAGAAATTACTGACAACACATACAAAGAAGATAAATAAAAAATAGAGTATTTCAGGAGAAAGTATTATGCCACCAAAAGCAGAAGATAAAATCCCAAATCTTAATGTCAAAGAGATTGTCAAGGGTGAAAAAATGCTGCATGTTGTCAACTATGACATCATTTCGATCAACGAAAAAGATCGGACAATGAAGATCATTGCAACAACTTCGAGCAAAGATCGTGATGGTGATAATGTTCGTTCAGATGGTTTGATCTGGGATGCTTTCTTAAAAAATCCTGTCATGCTCTGGGCACATGATCACAGCATACCACCCATTGCAAGAGCATTGAATGTCAGAGTGTTCAAAAACAAAACTGAATTGACTGTGCAGTTCCATGAAGAAACTGAACTTGCTCGTGAAGTTTGGGAACTTTACAAAAAGAAATATATGCGTGCTTGGTCAATTGGCTTCATCCCTTTAGAGTGGGAAGAAATCAGAGCCGAAAAAGAAAATGAATATGGCTATAAAGAAATCCTTGGCTATGACATCACAAAAGCTGAAATTGTTGAAGTGTCTGCTGTTCCAGTTCCAGCAAATGCTGAAGCATTAAGCAAGTCAGTTCAAAGCAAAATTCTGATGAAAGATGTCATGGCTGCATTGTTCAGTGACAAAGTTGAAAAGACTGAAGAAAAAGAAGAACCACTTTTCAAGCTGAAGATCAATGACGATGGCGTTGGTGTCTATTATGAAAATGTCTTTGTTGAAACTTTCAAAGTTGCTGATTCAGCTTTCACAAAGTCGATCAAAGAGCGTGGAGCATCTGGCAAGATTCCAGTTGACATTGAAGTGACTGATGATATTGAAAAATGCTGCACAAATATTCTGTTTGATGTAATCAAAACGAATGATGAATATGAAATCACTGAAGCGAAAATTATCAGTGTTGAAATAAAAGTCTTGTCATCTGATGTCACACTGTCAGGCAACAGTCGTGATGATGCGGATGATGAAGATGACACAATTGAAGATCCGAATATTGAGCCGGACAAAACAGTTGCCACTGTTGATGTTCACTCGATGGATGAAGATATTGTGAAGTATCAAGCTCTATCGGCAGAGCTTGCTTCCAAAATCGTAAACTTATAGGAGAATTACATTGAATAAGTTAAAAGAACTCCAAGCAAAGCTGCAAAAAGCTGTTGAAACAATGAAAGCAATGAAAGTTGCTGTTGCAGACGCAACGGAAAAAGAAGTTGAAGCTGACATTGAAATTGCCCAGAAAGCCTATGACACTGCACATGCAGAAGTCAAAAGTATTTCTGATGAACTTACCGAAGCAATTAAAGAAGCGGAAGAACAGAAAAATGTTGATCTGCTACTTGCAAAAGCTGCTGATTTCAAGAAAGTTGTTATTCCCGATGAAGCTGCACTTGCTGGCAAGAAAGTTGATGATGTCAAAGTCTTTGATAATACTTCACAAGAAAAGCACGAGCATTTGCAGGGTGAAGCGTTTTTCAATTTTATGAAGAACGGCGAACGGAACATGAAAGATCAAGAACTGAACATCTTGACTCCGAAATCTGCTGCAATTCGTGACATCGGCAACAAACAGGGTGGTGGATTTCAAGCTGTCATTCCGCATTCTTTACTTCGTAGAATGTTGCCCGGTATGCCGTTTGGTGGCAAGGCACTTCCGATGGCTTCAACAGACAATGATGCAGCCGGTGGTCGTGCTAACTTAGTATGGCCCGATTACGGCAATCAGATCCTTCAGTTGCCATTTGATGAACCGAGTCTGTATATGCGAGTAAACAAAAAGACCACTGTCGGCGGCTCACTTGTTGAAACAAAACTTGAGCAAGATGACAGCAATGAATTTGGTGGTATTGCAGTTGAATGGACTGATGAAAAATCAGATGCTCCTGATACTGAAATTGATTTTGAACGTGTCACAATCAATTGCTATCCTCTGAAAGCATACACAAGTTTCACCAAAACTTTGCTGATGCGTTCACGGTTACCTTTTGAAAATGAACTTGTTTCAAAATTGCGTGCTGCATTGATCGCCAAGTTTGATCAAGCAATCATGTCAGGTTCAGGAGTTGCACAGCCTCTTGGCATAACTGTCATGGCTGGAATCAGAACCGTCGGTCGTCAAACAAACTTGCAAGTTGTGTATGATGATCTGATCAATCTGGAACACGAAGTCAAAGCTGCTCACCGTAACGGTGCTGGCTTTATCATGGCTGACTTGGTTCTGAAGTATTTGAAAAAGCAAAAAGATACCAACGGAGATCCTTTATTCTCCAATTCAGTGGGATCTGGTCCTTATGATCGTTTGGATAATCATCCATACTTCATAAGTCATAATTGTTCTGCACTCGGAACAGTTGGTGACATCATCTTCGGCAACCTGATGAATTACTGGTTTGTCCTTGAAGAAGAAGTTGCAATTGCTCGAAGTGAACATGCAGAGTTTAAAAAAGGTGCCATTGCTTACCGTGTTGACGGTCTTGCTGGTGGACAGCCTATGTTTGAACGTGCATTCAGTATTTTAGTTGGTCAAGGAAGTTAAAATATTATTCTCTTGGTAAGGGCGTGGGTGGTGTGGAGTTTATCTTTCAACTCTGCACCACCTATTAAAAAACTTTCTGTCAGTTTCATTTATTGAAGTGAATCAGATTGAAATTTTTTATAAAACCGGAGGATATGAAATGATCGTGACCGCACTAAAAGATTTTGAAAGAATGCAGAATGATGTCAGAGTGAAGATTTCAAAAGGATCACATTTTGATATTAGGCAACGTCCTGAACTTGAGAAATTGCTAAAAGAAAAGAAGATCAAAGCTGGCAAGATCAAGCTGAAAGCTGTATTGCCTATGGGAAGTGAGAAAACCAAAGGCGATTTAATCTATGACAACAACAAAGAAATCATCAAAGAAACAGCTGATCTTTTAGGAATGCCAGCAAACTCTGTTTATGCAATGCTGATGAATTACATTGCACCAAAGCCAAATTCTGGTGATGACAAACTGACAATTGAACATGCTTTGCTGAAAGTCAAAGATCGGTATAAAGTTTTGACAGAAGCAGAACATGTCATGTTGATTTCATTTGACTTCAATGAAAACCCATCAAAGATCGAAAAGCAAATTAAATCATTGATGAAGCAAAGAAAAGTCAGTTTCATTCTTGGCTGTCATCTTGCCAGAAAAGTCTTGAAAGGTGTTCCACTTGAATCAGATCCCGATTCTGAAGAACTTGAAGAAGGCGATCTGGTCAAGACAATGTTCAACGGCAAAAACTTTGACGGAAAGATCATTGTATTATTAAAAGATAATCGTGCAAAAGTTGAATTGTTTGGTGATTCTGCTTCATTCAGAGTCATTGAATTATTTGATCTTAATTTTGTATCAAGATCATCAATTGAAGTTGCTGACAAGGATAAGGATCAATAGATGTATTACAGATCGTTGATAAAGCAAGATGTAATTAATAGTAATGGCGATAAAGTCACCATCAATTCTGGCGATCTAATCAAAGTCATGCTTCGGTCTGATGCTGAAAGAATGCTGAAAGAAGGAAAGATTGGTCACAGAAGATTGTCACATAAAAGTCATGGCAGAATTGGAAAGCCAGCTGGCGTGAATACAAGAATAAAAAGAATTGGCATTTTCATAGAAACAAGCCCATGGTATTCTGGTGGCAGATTGCATCTTTATCAATATGCTTTGAATCTGGCTGAACTTGGTGCTGAAGTGTATGTTGTTACAGACAGATATCCGCTTTGGATGAATGATTATCCGAAGTACGAAAATCTGAAGATCAGAATATGGAACTCGGATGAAATTCCAATGGATCTTGATATGTATGTGACTGATACAAAAAGCACAATTGGTCGGGCAGCTTTTCAGTGGAAGAAAGATAATCCACACATACCGCTTGTTATATTTAACTTTGAAACACCAAACTGGGTGGCTGAATTTTGCCCAGACTATGCAAAACAATTAAATATCAGATCAGGATTGTTCACTCAAGCTGATTACTTAATCGCAAATTCAAAAGAGTCAGCAAAGTATCTTGCAAAGTTTGTCAATCGTGACGTTTCTGAGATTGGTGTTTTACTTCCAGCCGTTAATACGTTTGCGCTTGAAGAAGCAAAGAAACTTGACAGTCCGTATTTGCGACCGTATGCGGTTTGGTCAGCACGTGGACCAAAATATAAAGGCGGTGACGTTGCTCTTGAAGCAATCGCAGCACTTGATTGTGATATGGATCTTATGATGATCGGTCAGCCAAAGAAAGTTCCAGCTGACACTGCAAAACATAAGTATAAAATATTGGAGCAAATCAACGATGTAACAAAGTATCAATATTATCTGAATGCTGACATTGTTCTTGCTCCAAGTTTATTTGAAGGATGTGGCATGGTGCCGATGGAAGCACTCGCTTGTGGCACACCAGTTGTTGTGTATGATCTGCCCGTATTGCATGAAGTGTATGGCAGTAGAATATCATATGCAAAATGGAATGACCGTGAAGCATACAAAGAACTTGTCAACACGGTTGTCAAAGAAAAAGAAACGTATGCTAATTTGATTGAACCAGAAAAAGAAGCTGAAACATTTGGCATGGAAGCAATGAAATCATCTGTTGAGGATTTGAGATTTCACACAATCAAAAAGAAAAAGATTTCAGCACAGTTGCTTGCATATTGGGGCGTTTGCTCTGAATCATTAGAAAGTATTTATCCATACGTTGATGAAATTGTCATTGCTTATGGCAAGACATATCATGCACAGAATATTGACGATGGATCACTTGAAAGAATTAAAAACTTTCCAGATCCCGATAATAAAATCATCATGCTTGAAAAAGTATGGAATGATAAACGTCAAATGCGGAACTGGTGTCTTGATCAGATGTCGGGCAATTATCACATCTTGCTTGACGGTGATGAAATCTGGACTGGTCTTGACAAATGGATTGAAGCAGATATTGATTTCGGATGTCCTAGATGGATTAATTTCTGGCACAATCTGAAGCAATATGTGCATGACGATCCGAAGCTAAAAAGATCATGGCGTTGGGGATTGCCACTTCAAGATGGCGGTTCTGCATGTCCGCATTATCGTTGGTCGTATTTAAGAAAGTCATATCACTTCAAAGAACATCCAACAATGGTTGATGCTAATCACAAACGATTGCACAGCATCAGAGAAAAAGAAGCGTTGCTTATTCCTGAAGCACGAATTTATCATCTTGGTCATTGTCTGCCAAAGCAGATCATGCAAGCAAAACATGATTTTTATTTGAAGCGTGATGGTGATGACAATGCAAGAAATGAAAGAATGGCAGCATGGCATAATTGGGATGGTGAAATTGGTGATTGTGGTGACGGGATATTATCAGCAGTTGACTGGGATGTTCCAGAGATCGTGAAAAGAGCATATACAAATATGCAGAAATGGAAAATTGATGTTTCCTGATGTTATGGCAATAGTCGGAAATGGAATTGGTGAATTTGGTAAATGCCTCGGCAATCAAATTGACAGCCATGATTATGTTGTCAGATTTCAAGGATTTAAGCCGGTTCATACAGAAGATTATGGCAAGAAAGCAAACATCTATGTGACTTGCTTGAACGATACACCATGCGGTGGAGAATATCTTGAACGATGGGAATATGGACCATTTGACAAAGTTTATTGCACATGGCCCGATCCGAACAGAATACATCTTGCCGGAAGAAAAGTTCCAATGAACACAAGAATCAGATTCATTGAAAAAGAAATCCATCAAGAACTTTGGAGTCTTTTAGGGCATAAGCCAAGCACAGGGATCACATTCATTTATTGGGTGCATAAAACAGTGGGATTGAAACATTGTGATTTGTATGGCTTTGATTTCTGGGGGTATAAAAAGCCATATCATTATTGGGAATATGACAAAGCACCTGAAGTTCTGCACGAACAAGAAAGAACACTGTCACCAATTGGAAGTCATAATGCTGCAAAAGAATATGAACTTTACAAACAAATAAGGAAAGAATATGAAAGCAAATAGTTTTGACTGGTGGAACATGAAAGGCAAGAAATACACTGACAAAAATGACTTCAGAGATCGTTCAATGGAGTTTGCATCAGCTGTCAGAAATGTCAAAGGATCAGTTCTTGAGATCGGCTGTGCATTTGGTCGTTTCTGCAAATATCTTGATCCTAAAACACAGTATGTTGGAATGGATATTAGTTCATATTTAATCGAGCAAGCAAAAGAGCAAATGCCAGATAAGATATTCTTGAAAGGTGATGTAACTAAACTTGGCGAGCATTGGAGAAATTCATTTGGCACTGTTGTCTGTTGTCAAACACTCGAACATTTCACATGGGAAGAACTCGCAAACATAATGAACAGAATCAAAATGGTTGCAAAATATCGTTTGATCTTTTCAGTTCCTCGTGGAATGCCAACAAAACGTGAACTGATTGATGATGGACATCTGATCGGCTGGGCAAATGATGAAGCAGCAATTAAATATTTTGAGAAATATGGCAAAGTGAAGATCATTCAAGGCAATAACAATCATATTTGTGGAGTGGTGAACTTTGAAAAATGAATCTGATATTTACAACAAAGAATGGATGACTGGCAAGGCACTTCCAGCACACATTGAACAAGCTCGTTTTATGGTTGATTCAATTGTTGATCTGTTTCACCCAAAAACAGTCATTGATATTGGTTGCGGTCCTTGCAATCACTTGAACGAATTTAACAATGTTGGCGTTGAAGTCTATGGCATTGATGCTTCTGAACACTCAAAAGATTTTGCTTATGATCCTAAAAACATTAGGATTGCAAATTTGAAAAACAATATTGGATGTCAGCCAGCAGAACTTGCATTCTGCCTTGAGGTAATTGAACATATTGATGCTGAATTTGAAGATGTTGCAATTGACAACATTCTTGACATTGCTGGAAAATGGTTGATTTTTTCTGGTGCTGTTCCGAATCAAGGTGGCAACAATCATGTCAATGAAAAACCACATCAATATTGGATTGACAAGATTGAAAGCAAGGGATTGACCTTCAAGAAAAGCATGACTGAAAATCTTAGAAAATCTTGGAAAGAATCCAACGTGCAATGGTGGTATTGGAAAAACGTGATGGTATTTGAAAGAATAGAAAAATGAAAATTGCTTTGATTATCGCATTTCACAAACAATATGCAGAGTGGTCAAAGATCATTCATGCACTTAGAAATCAGACTGTCAAAGCTGACAAAGTTATTGTTGCTCTTGACAGTATGGACATATCACCAGCCTTTGACCAGAGCGATAATATACACGTTTCCCGTCACGATCTTCACCCAAACGCATATTCACGTGGCATTGCAATTAACAATGCCATACAAGAGCATTGCAGAGATATTGATATAATTGTGACGATTGACGCTGATTGCACATTCCCAAAGAATTTCATTGAAACATACAGAGATATTTATTCTGGCAAGCTCAATAAATGGTCATATGTTGGCTGGAAAATGGGTGCTAGTATCCATTGTCAAGTATATGTTGATTCTGTATTCATCAGCAAAGATCAGATGAAGAAAGTCTTTGTTGGACCCAGATATTTTATTCCTGAAATCAAACTGATTCCAGAAGCTGTTGACACTTATGATCAGCTGAAGATGCTTTCAAATTGCAGTAGAATAGGACACAGAGGATTTGAAAATGGAACAGCTGCAATCATGGGATGCAACATGGCATTCCCGAAGTGGATTTGGGATGAAGTGAAGTTCAGAGAAAACAGGAAAGAAGATTCAAGATGGTGGAAAGAGGTTCAAAAGAAATTTCCTGAAGTGAAATCTGCACCAGCACCAGATTCAAATAATGTGCTGCATTTTGGAACTAATGGCGTAGGACAATATTGGTAATGAAGAAAGTTTTGATTAAATGGCTGACAGAAGGTGCAATATCAACATCTGAAGGACTATTCAGAAGATTCAAAGGTGATCAGGATATGATGGGTTATTCACAAGCAAGAAAACTTGAAGCGTGCAAAATGCTTGTGATTATTGGAAACGTCAATGAAATTCAAACAATAGGTGAAAATAATGATCGTTGATCTTACAACAACAAAACAGTTCTTGCAGATAATAGCACCATCGGAAGATACTTTGGTGACAATTATCATTGAATCAATGCAGAACTTCATTGCACAGAAAACTGGAATATATTTTCATGATGGTGATGACACTGCTATTGCAAATTGCGATGGTGGCAATAAATCTTTACGCCCACAATTACTTCCGATTAATTCAGTTACAAAGATTGAAGATAATTATGACGATACCGAATTGACTGAAGATTTTATCCATACTGAAATGCGGATAGAGTTCAAATGCAACAGCACATATGATTCATTTGGATCTGGCACAAAACGCTGGAAAGTAACCTATGGAGCTGGCTACAATACAGATGGAACTGATTGTCCTGCTGGGCTGAAACAAGTCTTGCTTGATCTTGTTTATGAAGCATATTGGAACAGACCAAATGGCAGTTCAAACAATCTTGATTATGAACAGTTTTTCACAGCAAAGATTATGAAGAAACTCCGACCATACAGCTTTGATTTAAGGATCAGATAAAATGAAAACAACATACTATCGGTATAGGATTGAAAAAGTTGATGACGGTCAGGGTGGATATGATGAAGTTCTTGGCGTGCCAGTTGCGTTTTTTGGAAACATGCTAATCAACAAAGCTGTCATTTCTATTGATGAAGTATTTATCAATGAGGATATAGATGTTGATGATGTCATCAGCATACGTGAATTGAAATATTAACTCGGAGGATTTTACAATGGAATTAAAAGAAGTTTTCAAAGATGGAATCAAAACAAGTGAGTTTGCAACTGCAAAAGCACACGGTTGGTTTGCAATCGTCATTATGATCATTGGTGTTGTCATTGCTTTTTCTGCACAGATCACTGGTATAGTTGAAGGCACAGCAGCAGCAACTTGGGTTGGTGGTATCATGGCAGCAATTGCTTTTGCTGGCAAAACTCTGACTGATCTTGGATACATGAAAACTAGAGCCGATGTCAAACGTGCAGCAGCTGAAATTGAAATGACAAAGAATGTGACTCCACCAAACGGTAACGGAGAATAATTATGTGGGCTGCACTTGCACCTGTTTTCAAATTTATTGCGGAGATCATATCAAATGTATTATCAAAAATGCTTACAACATCAGCCACTGTTTCAGTTGAAGAACCTGACAATGCAACACTTGATCCGAGTGACATTGCTCCTGATGCTGATTCTGTTTTGCAGCAGCATGACTGGTTGCTTGATCGGGGTGAAAGATCGTGTGGTATACAGTTCAATTGCAAAGTTTCCGGAGGAGTCAAACGGTAGTCTGATCATTGCAACAAACAAGAAGATCAATGTCACAGTTGGTGGAACTGACTTTGCAGGAAAGATGAATCTTGGTGGATATGCTGCACTTCATCTGAAAGATTTGCGTTTGTTGGTTTTGGCATTGAAAGAAAATATTGAATTGAAAAAAGAAAATGCAGAACTCAAGAAGGAAATAAAGAATGACTGAGCCAACACCTCAAAGCAATGAGAATAAAATAATTAGATTGGAAGGCAGAATGGATACTTTTGAAGCGAAAGTTGAAGGTCATGTCAATGTTCAAAAAGAATCTGCAAAAGCTGTTGCTGAAAATGTTGAAGAAATCAAAGAGTCACAAAAAGATTTTACAGAAAAAGCAAGCAAGTATTTTGAAAGATTGTTTGTAAAATCTGATGAAGCAAAAACCAAATCAACAGAAGTGTCAGAGAAACTAACAGCACACAAAGAGGTTTGTGCTGAAAAACATCAAGCACTTGCAGACTCAAAAGAAACAAGCAGGTTTTCAGTCGGAATGATTGTCACAATTGTTATTGCTTTAGTTGGATGGCTTTTACACTTAATGTAATTGGAATATAAAATGTTATTAGATAATACGTCATTTTCAGGATTAGTTTCTGCATTAATAATAGATGCCGATAAAGATTGGCAGGGGTTTGATCTTACCAATATCGGTGATAGTGATGTTCAAAATTTAACCGTTTATGAGAAGTTAATTGCTGGCATAGCGGAATCGTCTACTGTTGTTAACGGTGAATTTGACAATGGTGAAACAGGCTGGACCGATGCTTCAAGTGCATGGACGCCTATATCTGGACCAGATAATTACGTTCAGACAACGACAGCATTCACAGCTTTAACACAATACGGAACCACCTTAACTATTGGGAAATGGTATAAAGTTGATTACAAGATTGAGGTCATAAGTTTTATGGCTCCTAAATTAAGCGTCGGTGGATGGGATATTACTTGGGGTGCTGGAGTATTATCAGGTTTTGCAGAAGATGTAGCATACTTTCAAGCGACAGCGGCGACTGGTCCAAAGTTAGAGGATTTTGGCGGTTTTGGTGGAACTTTGAACATTTATAGATTTGAGGTTTATGAGTTAACAGAAGCAGAAATAGCGATACAAGAAATTCAGAGTTTGAGATTTGGAATCCTTCAAAGTGTTAGCAATACATCTCCTATAGGTAATTATGCTTTACCGATGGGCTATGACTGTGAGGCTAGTGGCAATTATTCCGCAGCTTTTGGCGATAGGTCGATTGCTTCAGGTATATCATCCTTTGCTGCTGGTGGTTATCAAATAATGCCAGCACAAGCTACAGTCGCATCTGGTAATTTTAGTGTCGCTATGGGTTATGCTGCGAGAGCACAAGGACATGGATCTGTTGGTCTGGGGTTTGGTGTGAATGCGGTAGCTCACTATTCAGTTTCACTCGGAACCAACTCTGAGGCGTTGCAACCGGCAGCGGTTGCGATTGGCGATCGAGCATCTGCACAAGGTTATAGTTCAGTAGCGATTGGATTTGACGCTCTTGCAGAGGCGAATTATGCAACTGCAATTGGTCCCAGTCAAGGTTTTGGTGATGGACCACGGGCAAAAGGCTGGGCTAGTTTAGCGATAGGCTATAACAATGAAGTAAGTTATGGAGCATCCTATGCCTTAGCAATCGGCAAGAGTATAACCAATGCGACCTTGAATAGTTTTGCTATGGGAATAAACCAGATAGATTTATTCCTTACATCAGGATACGTTGATATTCCACAGGACAATACTAAATTCCGGTTGGGATTAGGCAATGATGTGTCTATAGTTTATACAGGAACGACTTGGGATTTTATTGTTGAAAAAGCAACCGCTGAAATCGTTTTTAACAATCTTGGTTTCGATACTGATTTTAGAATTGAAAGCGATACCAATGCCAATTGTTTCTTTTTAGATGCTGGAACAAGTCGCATAGGAATCAACAAAAATGCTCCAGCTTATCCGCTTGATGTTGTTGGAGATGTGAGTTCTTCAACTCTTTTTAGAATAGGTGCAGCAGCAGGAGCAACTGGTAATTTCACAACAACGGATGGCAAAACGGTAACAGTCACAGGTGGCATAATAACTAACATTGTATAGGATAAATAAAATGGCTCTGAGAAAAGAATACATTTATAAAAATTATGTTGGTGAATACTGGAAAATAATAAGTTTCACCCTAAATTCGATGAATTATACAATTATTTCCGAGTTAGGATTATTCAAAGATTTGGCTGCACGGCAAGGCGGTGATAAAAATAGAATTGAACGGGAAATAAAAACGATTGGAATTAATGATTTGTTTCCAGATGATTCACCGCTAGAGCAGTCAGCTATGCTTGCTGAATTATTAAGTGGAACGGTATCCGACTTGACAAGCAAACTGTATGCTAATTGGAAGAAAAGTAATATACAACAACGGTATGTTGTTGTTGACGGTGAAATTCAATTGGACGGCAACGGCAATAAATTAACAGAAGATTACGAGGCAAATTGGTTTGCTGACGCAGAGGATATTATAGAAGTTTAATTCGGAGGGATAAAATTATGTCAGATGAAAAACAGAAATTACTAGAATTAAAAGCAGCATTTGCTGATTGTGTTTTTGAGATAGGTCAACTTGAAATGCGAGCAAAAACAGTGCAGCAAAATGCAGATGGAATAAGAAAGCAAATTATGGAAATCCAAAAAGGTGAGTCAAAATGTGGATAACAGCATTCTTTTATAAAAATGGAATACCAGAAAAAGGATTGACTCCAACAATATCAGGCTGGCGAATATCTGATAATGTCAAAGTGGTCGATGGTGCAGCAATGACCGAGGTTAATGATGCAGCCACTTTTGAAGTATTTTATAAATACCAATATAATGCTCCTGACAATGGGCAATATTATTTTTCAGTTGATGGTGGAGTTTCGTTATCAAACTTTGATAGATATAAAGGCGGCGAAGGAAGCGAGTTGTTAGAGAATATCATTCTTGATACTGATTCTATAAAATCAACTGTTGACACAAATCTTGATGTAGCTGTTTCAACAAGATCAAGTCATTCAGCAGCTGATGTTTGGGCTGTAGGTAGTAGAACACTAACCTCATTCGGAACATTAGTTGTGGACGTAACCTCGGCTGTCTGGAGTGCAGGAACAAGAACACTTACAGGCGTTGGCACTTTAGTTGCAGATATATGGGCATACGTCACACGCTCTTTGACAGATAAGGCTGACTTCACGATTGCAGGAACAAAACAGACACTTGATAGTTTGAATGACATCACGGCTGCTGCTGTTGATGCACAATTAACAGGTTCACATAATGCTGGCAGTTGGAATCCTGCTGACATATCTGGGATAGCTACAGAAGCAAATGCAACTGCAAATAGAATTGCTGTCATTGCAGAGGTTGATCAAAATGAAGCATTGCTTATTGCTCTTGGTGCATTGACAACTGCAATCAAAGCAAAGACTGATAATTTGCCAGCTGATCCTGCAACTGTGACAAATCAAAACTTGATCAATGCAATTGTGACATTAACAAGAAAGCTGATGACAGGATCAGAAGCGTATGACGTTGACAATGAAACAATTGTCACACTTGATGATGATGATTCCACTCCATTGAAAGAACACAAAGCATTGAACAAAGATGGATCTGTAATTAATAAGACACAATACAATGAAACAACTCCGGCTGGTCGGACTCAACTGGTGGACCCATAATGCCTGTAATAATTGCACCTATCGGATATGACATTGGCGGTGGAAGTGGAACTCCATCAGCACCGACTATGACGATTCCATCAAGTAATGAAGCACCAACTGTTGAAGCTACATTGACAGGCTATGACGCTGGCACAGTGAACAATTTATATGTCAAAGAAGATGGTGGTTCATGGTTAACAACTCCATCAGCTGTCTTTGATAACGTAACTGGCAAAGCAACAGTCACACTTGAAGCAGGTGTTTATTGGGCATATTGCAAATCAATAAATGATTCTGGATCATCAATAGGAACAACGGATCCGATATTGTTTGAAGTGACATCTGATGAACAAATTGAAAACTTTTATCGAGTCACAGCAGTTGAATTTTTGAAAGGTGGACTCACAAAGAGATTGACACTTGAAAAGATAAATAAACCGATAACAAAAACAGCCACAGATGCGGTGGCAGAAGCAGCAATCATTGAAGCATCTGAACAATATACAGTGAGCAATTTTTATCGAGTGACGGCAGTTGAAAGTGTGCCAGGTGCATTGACAAAGACTTTACTTTTAGAAAAGATTGAGAATCCAATAACATGATCGAAGCAAAAGGCAAATTCTGGTTGGATGAAAAAGGTGTCCGAAAAGCTGTTGAGCAATCAACAATAAAGCCGCTTGTCCAATGCGGTGCTGCTGTTGAGCGTGAAGCCAAAAGCAGTATGAAAAGTGGCAGGCGTGGACAGGGTAAAGTTGGAAAACCAAGTGAACCAGGAACACCACCAAATATTCAAAGCAATCATTTACGTAGCAGCATTAAGACAGCAGTGAATGGTGCTGCTTCGGTTCTTGTCGGTCCGACTCGTATGGCATTTTATGGGAAATATCAAGAGTTTGGTGCGATCATAAAAGTAACTACAAAAAAAGTAATTCATCTTCCAGCACGACCATTTATGGGACCAGCATTAACAAGTGCAAGAAAGAATTTCCCAAAATTTTTCAAGGGAATGGATTTAGATGGGACTTCAGCAGGTAGAAATTTGAATAGCAGAAAGACAAAAAAATGATTAAAAAAGTTATACAACAATTTATTTTGATGAACACTTCAATTACAAGTCAACTTGCAACATACGAGTTTACAAGCGGAGTTGCAGCACCTGCAATATTTACTGGCTTTAAGATTCCAGATGATGCTGAATATCCTGCAATATTTATTAGCTCACATGGCGGTGCTGATTTTGGCACTAGAAAAAATATCGGGTCTGAGTTTGCTGTTGATGTAAATATCTATGATGACAAAGAACAGTCAATGAAGGATTTGGATTTATTATCAATGCAGCTTTGGGAGTATTTACACCGAGCACATTTTGATTCTATTATGACGGCTGAAGGATATACGAATTGGGGTTGTATAGCAGGATCACCGATGGATGTTGGTGGTGTAAATACTTTTCCTGGTAGATTAATCAGACTAACAGCAAGAGCTTTGAAAATTTGAAAAGGTAAAATATTATGGCAATGAAATACTTTCAATTAACACCAGGAAAGAAATACACGATTGCTGCATCATTGCAGTTGATGCCTGTGCATCGTGATGAACTGTTTTGTGGTTTGAAACAAGATCAATCAATTGAAAACGTGAAAGACCCAAAATTTGAGATATTAGAAATCAGAAGAACAAACAATGCTGCAAGAACTATATGGTATAAAGTTCGTTTGAATGACGGTCGTGTGGGCTGGTTCAATTCAATCGGCATGGTGAATAAACATATCAAAATAATGTAGCACTTTTATAAGGAGAATGACAATGGCTGGAATGGCAGGTTTTGATTGCGTATTAAAGATCGGTGGTACTGAAGTAGGTATTGCCCAAGATGTCGATGTTTCAATGACTCGTGATGAAATTGAAGATACTACAAGAGCAAATGTAGGTTGGAAATCTTTTATTGCTGGTCTTGCTGAAGGAACAATCACTTTTACTTTATTGAATGACAGACCAAATGACACTGCTGGAATTATCGCAGCGGTGCAAGCAGCTTTTATGGCTGGCACTGTCATTGAAGATGTTGAATTTCTTGACCGTGATGGTTACGGCTGGA
>Ga0164310_10000054_pt1 | contig 53987 bp, 50 predicted proteins | sample GuaBasSedimGuay1_FD_121795 | JGI IMG/M metagenome (GOLD analysis project Ga0164310, IMG submission 121795) | Subseafloor sediment microbial communities from Guaymas Basin, Gulf of California, Mexico - Guay1, Core 4569-9, 0-3 cm | ecosystem: Environmental > Aquatic > Marine > Hydrothermal vents... | reverse complement strand
TAGACACCTCGCCCACGCAGAAGATGTTGTCTTCAGAATCGATAGCCACACATGAAATCCATGCTTGTTCTCCCAAACTCGAATCATTTGGTTGATAAAGCAACTCCCAGAGCAACTCGCCGGTAGGAGAGTATTTCAGAAGCAAACCTCTACCCCAAAAGTCATGCGTCACTCCTCCTACGATGATGTTTTGTTTGGAATCAAAACTAAGGTCCCAAGCCGTGCTTATGTTGTTTTCTCCTCCCCAATGGACAACCTTGGGGAGCAAAAACTCAGCATCAGGGAAGAGGGGCTCTTGTTGTGCTACTAGGGAGGGGTTTCTTTCAAGCGACCGGGTAGCAGTTCCTTCTGGAAATCGGACCGGAGGGGCTAACAAGATGAGGAGGAGAATGAGGATCATCACAAGGCTGCTCTTCGTTTTGGTGCTTTTTTTCTTTTGCATAACAATCTCATCCGAAAGCACTACAATGTAACACTTTCCTTTCTTATTCTCTTATAAAGATAGTTAGTTTTTCGATTGAGAAAGGTGGGTCAATGAGGTAGGTCCATTATAAGACTTTTTGGTCTAAAATTGGAAAAGTTTTTAATGCCTAATCTTTTTATTAAAGTGACTTTCTTTAGGAGAAAAGAAAAAGGAGATTTGAAATTGGAAATTAATAAAGTATGTTTTTTAAGCTATTTGATGTTCTTTCTAACTTTTATGCCAATGTTCCTTAATACTACTGCGATTGCTCCGCAGATTGTTAACGGTAGTTCATCACAACCAGAAGATACGACTACTTTTTGCACTGCCAAAAAAGCCGAAAGACCATTTTCTTCTATTATCATAAGCACAAGTACACCCCCTTCTTATCCTGAAAGCTCTCTCCAAGAATACTATAATTTAGCAGCTGTACATAACATCAGCACAGGTGCGGGCGTTAGAGTCTTACTCATCGACAAACCAATTGACAAAGAGAATACCTTGTTGTAGGGGCATCTTATTAACGAGTTATGTGTTTACTTGAAAATTGAAAATGATATTGTGACAGATGTCACTCCTGATTACAACAACTATGAATGGACAGATGAACGTGCTCATGGCACGAGGGTTGCCGGGGTTATCGCTCAAATGGCGCCTAATGCAAGCATCATGTGTCTAGGCATTGATAATCCTGCTAATATCCATCAGGCTATAAATTATCTTTATGATCACTGGACTGATTTCGAACCTGATATTATCAGTATTAGTATCACAGCTGAGCCTGATTCTGATACAGAGAACAAATTAAAACGTTTTTGTGATCGCGGTACTTTTATTGCTCTTGCTGTAGGAAATATCGTCTTTGATTTTATAGGGAATGTAGTTGGTACTGACACTGTGAAATGGCCGGCAAGTTCGTTAGCTGCTAGATATGGAATCATGGGTGTTGGTGTAATTATCGATGATGGGGATGCTCATCCCGTTTATTGAGAGAAAAGAGAAAGAACGACTAAATAATCCTGTCACAAAAAATGGCGGATCCGGCCGGATTTGAACCGGCGACCCTCTGCTATCTCCTGTTACAATTATTTTTATTCTTAGGAGGCAGATGCGCTATCCATACTGCGCCACGGATCCTATCTTTTGGGATAAAAAAAACGGCTTAAAATCTTTTTGGAGATTATTATTAGTGATATTCTGGGTGCAATTCACTTAAGCGGATGGTTAATTCTTTTGCTTGCCGGTCATACCACGCAAGTAATTCTCCGAGATTATCCGGCATAAAAAGCTCGCCACCACAATACCGGCTGATTTCACTCAATTCCTTTTTGTTAACAAATGGCCCCAAACCAACAGCATGAAGGATAATGTTATCATTTTCCGAGAAGAGATTGACAACTGCTTCACTAACTTTCTGAGACGTATCAAACCCATCAGTCAATAGGATTATCATTAGCGGTTGTTTGCGTTTATTGCGGGGCAAAGAATTAATGATACGTTCGCATTTTTCGATGGCAGCTGCCATATTGGTTGCCATCCCTTGAGCGGCATCAACTTCTTCCAGCATTTCTTTTGCCATACGATTTAACAATTTTTGAGATCGAGAATCAGTAATGATATATTGTTTTGTCTCGAGATTGATTGCTTCGGCACGGTCAGCAAAAGTAATGATACTAACTGTTTCTCCCTTTCGTATTCGAGCTTTTTCACTCAGATAGAGCAACCCGGCGAAGATTGCCCCTGCTTTCCGCGTGACATTGTTTCCTTCTTTAAATTGCTCGAGAAAATCGTCGAGGTTTTCAAAGGAGAAGGCTTTTTTAATTTTCTCTACAGCAGAACGAACATTGTTTACCTCGAGATCTCGACCATTCATCGACTTTGAAACGTCAACAATAAGAATTGAATTAAAGAGAATCGTCTCTTCTGGTTGTAAAGTGACCACTCGAGGTTCGCTAAGATCATAAGAAACCACTTCCCCACTCGAGAACCCCGGAGAGATGCGTTTTATTTTAATGGCAGCATTATTTTCATACCAATTAAGTTCCATCCCCTCTTGGATGTCATATGACTCGAGAAATTCCTTTAATTTATCGATATCCTTTCTCAAAGAGGCTAAAACGGTAAAAGAATCATTGCCAGTAAGTGGACTGACAGATAATGTAAGTTCATTTATTTTGATTGCTTTTTCCTCTGTCATTTATTCTATCCTCTAGCCTCAACTAAATTTAAGGGGTATAGTTATTAATACTCTTCCATTTAATTTTTGTTTCTATTGGTATATAAAAGCATAGATTAGAACAAACACCATTGAGTAGAGATATAAGAATACCTCTTTGAGGCAATACAAGTTTGGCGTTTCGAGCCATAAACGTGAAACTTACAGTAAGGGATCTTGTTTTGGCGCAAAATGCGCCCTAAACGACTAATGGTATCGCGTTCGCCTTTTCTTGCTGAATCATCAAAAATGATTATAAAGTTAGCTGGATCGATAATTTTTGGGATGAATGCCAGAATGCCAAGACGTGAGAATCGATAGTCACCAGGAGGGCCATCTACAATAATTAATTGATAACGAGTGTCTTCGTCCTGTAATAGTGTTGTGTTATACCATCTCCTCTTTTTCTTTTGAACGCGAATCTCTGTCAGTGGCGCTAAAACATACCGGATTTTTTCTCCAGTAAAAATCTTCGATTGAAAAAGTTCATACCAATAGCTATTATCTTCAAGAATCAACAATGTCGCATTATTTTCTTTAGCATACCTGGAAGTGAAAAATGTTGATTGGCCTGAACCCAACTCGAGTATTGTTTGAGGCTTTTCATTATAAAGGACTTTAAAAAGTAAATACAGAAAAGAAGCATTTCCACCAAAACCATCCGGGAAAAAAACCAGGTCTTGCCAACCAACTGCTTGAAGGTTATAATGTAAGCTTGCTAAATATTGCGACTCTTTCACAAAGCGGCCGTAAAGCATTGATGGCGACAAATGTTTGAGAATTGATGCAGGATGAATTGGAATTCTTGGTTGTCGTGGCATGAACAATCCCAAATAAGTTTTTTAGTTACTAATAACTTTTCCATTCATAATTTTTCCGATGGAAACAGATTCCCAGTTAGCAGAAGAAAGCACAAATTTAATTGCGAAGAGAAGAGCAAGTTCATTAGGAATTTCTAAAATTACTTCAAAGAACTGAGGACAAATCATGTATAAATTAAAGAAATTGTCGGCATTTCATGGTCGTAGTGGTCCATTGCTCTTGATAATAATGGATGGCATTGGTCTAGGCAAAGAAGACAAAGGAAATGCTGTCTTTTTAGCTCGGCCTAAAACCCTGGAAAGAATAACAAAAGAATGTAAGAAACGGAAACTCTTCTGCAAATTAAAAGCTCATGGAACGGCCGTAGGGTTAATTTCTGATAAAGATATGGGGAATAGCGAGGTTGGGCATAATGCTCTCGGTTCCGGGCAAATTTACAATCAAGGCGCAAAACTTGTTGAAAAGGCAATAGAAAGTGGCAAATTATTTGAGACTGCTCTTTGGAAGGATGTAGTCACAACAGCCATTCGCAAGAAAAGCACTGTCCATCTCATTGGACTCCTGTCAGATGGGAATGTTCACAGCAATTTAGAAGAATTATTCGGTCTTATCCAAGGGTTAGCGAGAGCGCAAGTACCTCGTGTTCGCATACATGTTTTAACTGATGGGCGTGATGTCCCTGCAAGGTCAGCACTCAAATATATTCACCTTCTTGAAGATGTGTTGCAAACAATTAACAAGGAACAAGCAAACTTTGATTATCGCATTGCTTCTGGGGGCGGACGAATGTATGTCACAATGGATCGATATGAATCGAATTGGGAAATTGTTCGACGGGGATGGCTTGCACATGTTTTAGGGAAAGTCCAAGAATCAGAACTGAAGAATGGCTATAAAGGGTATTTCACATCTGCAGAGGAAGCAATTAAAAATGCTCGGAAATGCTTCCCCGAAAAAAACGATCAATTTTTGCCGCCATTTGTAATAATTAACTCCGAAAACGGAGAGCCGGTAGGTAGAATTAGAGATAACGATATTGTTATTAATTTCAATTTTAGAGGGGATCGAGCAATTCAAATCTCCAAAGCTTTTGAACAAGAAGATTTCGATAAATTTAACCGGGAATTTTATCCAAAAGTCAAATACATTGGCCTACTCGAGTATGATGGTGATGAACACATCCCCAAGCATTATCTCGTACCCCCTCCAAATATACAAAATGTCCTCTCCGATTATTGTTGCGCAAACAATATCAAATCTTTCGCCATTGCAGAAACACACAAGTTTGGTCATGTAACTTATTTTTGGAATGGTAACCGAACTGGGTATGTTTGTCCAGACAAAGAAAAATATGTTGAAATAAAGTCAGACCCTAATGAACTCATTCCTACCAAGCCCGAAATGAAAGCTAGAGAAGTTTGTCAAGAAACAATCAAGGCTCTTAGAAGTGGCGAATATCAATTTCTCCGGGTGAATTTTGCTAATGGCGACATGGTGGGACATACAGGTAATATAGAAGCAGCAGTGAAAGCAGTTACAACCGTTGATGAATGTTTGCATGATTTACTCGAGGTTGTTGCAGAATTAAAGGGCATAACCATAGTAACAGCTGACCATGGCAATTGTGATGATATGCTTTCACCGGATGGAAAAACAAAGACTGCTCATTCCCTTAACCCTGTTGGTTTTTGGATTGTCGATAACAACTGGCAAGGGGAATATGAGATTAAAAGCAACTTAGAAGAACCAAGCCTTGCAAATGTTGCTGCAACGATCCTAAATCTCTTGGGCTTTGAACAACCGGCGAGTTATCGTGAAAGTTTACTAACATTCAAACAAAGCTAAAGATGTTTTGCCATATAAGGCAATAATTTTTCAAAACCTCTTTTAGCGTAATATTCACGCACTCCAACACCACTCGTTACGAGAAGCAATTCGCTCCCATGTACCCTTGCGAGCTCGCTTGCTTCTTCTAAGAGCTTGGTCCCGAATCCTCGATGCTGCCAATCGCTGGCTTGTTCTGCAGTTTTACCTATGCCCACGACTGCACCGTAAACATGCAACTCACGAATAATAGAAAAGGGACGTCCTTTAACAACAGTAATTAACTTCTCATCTGAAGGATGCCGAAGGCGCAGAAAGCCAAAAAGAATATCTTGACTTGTATCCTCGAAGGAAAGGAAGATTTCTTTCCCTCTGGATGCATCGTACTCTCGCTTCACTAATTCAATGTCTTTTTCCCGCGGGGTCAAACCTTTTTGTTGTTTATGACCAACTTCACGACAACGGATGCAACGGCAGTTTTTCCCTTGTTCGGCGAGATATTGTTGAGCATATTCTCGCAAATCACTTTTCTTTGGTCCGGCAAAAATTCTCGGTGCTGGGATATCTCGGAGGATACGCTTGATCCGTATCGTTGGAGGGGTATGAGCTTTGAATTCCGCCACTCTTTTTACAGTTTCTTCGAATGTCAAAGGCTCGTAGTCACCAGCTTGGTATTCTTCGAATAACTTTGTGTTTTCCATCAGCATGAGAGGATAGATCTTTAACTCGTCGGGGATGAACTTCGGGTCAGTCATCAATTTTTTATAGGCAGCCAATTCTCCTGCCCAATCAATACCCGGCAATCCAACCATCACATGTGCAGTCACTTTCAGTCCTAAATCCCGCAACCGCTGAAAAGCCATGGCAACATCTGCAACAGTGTGACCTCGGTTGATGCGCTGGTAAACGTCATCATTTAATATTTGAACTCCCACTTCTACTCGAGTAATACCCCAATTCAACTCACGTTGTAGGTTTTCAATGGTGCAAGTATCCGGTCTTGTTTCTACTGTTATGCCAATACACCGTTGCTCGCTTTTTTCAGCAAACATAAGAGCTTCTTTGATGTCTTTGGATTCCTGCATCGTTATTCCATCAAGACACCCTTTGATGAAAGCTTCTTGATAACTCAAAGGCGCAGCTGGAAATGTTCCACCCATAATTATCAAGTCAATTTTCGAAGTGTCATGACCAATTGCCTTTAGCTGCTGGATTCTTTCAATTACTTGCTTCTTTGGATCATAAGCATTTCTTTTTCCCCGCATTGCTGCCGGTTCAAAACCCGTATACGATTGTGGACTGTCAAATTCAGGCCCACCGGGGCACATCGTACACTTTCCATGCGGGCAAGGAAGAGGTTTACTCATAACTGCAACAACTGCAACACCAGAAAGCGTCCTGCTTGGTTTCTTCATAAGAATTGGTCGAAGAATTGCTCGTTCTTCTTCAGTCGCTGCTTGAAGAATGTCACTATTTCTTGGAAAAGCATTTAATGAAAACTTTTTCGCCACAAGCCGTTTTATTGCGGCTAGTTCTCGTGCTGTTTTTGGTTGCCTTTTTAGAATATGGGCAATAATTTCGCGATAAGCTTGCTCTTCCAATGTTGGTTTTCTTCCTTAATTGATTTGTTGGTGTTTTCTTCATTCAGTGTAAAATAAATCTATTTTCTCCTTTAGAAAAAGGACTCATTGATACTTTTAGAAATTACAGGTGAAGAAAAGGAGAAAGAGTTGTTGCTTTAGGGGAGAGAGAAAAGAATTATCATCTTCGTCTTCGTCTTCGTGCCCCGGATTGCTGACCTGCTGGAAGACCTTTCGCATATCTCTTGTAATAATTATGTTTATTTCTCAATCTTGGATGGCGTGAGAGATGATGTTTCCTGTCTACTTTTGGTGTTTGATTGCGAACTTTTCCAGCTTTTTGAACAGAACCGTGTGTCATTCTTGATTGCCTCTAAACAACTATACAGTTATAATTTTTCGTATGATTGAATTCACAAAGAAGTCTATTTTAAATCTTTTTACATGATTGGATTGATTCATAGGCGGCGTCAATCCACCGGAAAAAAGAGCTAAGAATGGCTCGTAAAGAAACGAAGTCAGTGGCATAGAATCGGAGCACTAATTGATTGCTGTTTTGTTTCTCAATTGTACAGCGGGAGCGCGGAGAAATGGTAACAATGGTTTCCGGGTAGAGAGCTTGATAAATCGTCTCCACCTCTCGGGAGTCATTTAAAGTTAACACCAACTCAGAGCTAAATTCCTGCTCTTGAGGGTGAGCTTGCATGACTTTCTTTTTTGTAATGGTTCATCCGTCCCAATTATTGCCTTCATAATTAAAGCAAAGATTAATTTTTTACCCTTTTCCTTTTTCCCAAACCTAAAAGATTCATGAGCGACTTGATCACTTCGCCTTTTTTCCCCAAGTAAACATCAGAGATGGTAATCCGTGGGCCTATAAACTCTTTTGTTTCTATTTGTTGAAACTCCAGAGTGATATTACTTTTGGGAGAATCAGAAAGAAAAACAGCTATGCCTTTCAAATTTGGCTCGTAAATTAATTCACGGGAACGTTCAAAATTAAAGAAGATGGAGAGCATAGTATACAACTGCTCGCCAAAGTCAGATGAACATTTGTTAATAACTCTGAATTTAGAATTCTTCGTAAAAATGGATCGACCCCGACGCAATTCTCGCGCAAGAGCGATACCTTTGATGCGTATACGATAGTCACGTTCAACTAGCTTTCCATTCACCAATTTATAGAATTTAGCAAGGCTTGGATTACCCTTTTTTTCATGAATGATCATGAGACGATTAATTCCTAAAGAGGTAAGCTCCGCTGCCAGATCGTTTAAACTACAAGATCCTCTTGTAAAATGAAAAGACCAAGGGATAACCCGAACCAAATCCCGAACGAATGACCGGGTTCTTTGGCTGGGTTTCCTAGAAGTTGTTATCACGAATTTCTCATAAGGAGCAATGATTCGTTCAGTCATCTCTTAGACTTCTCTAAACGTTGGTCTTCTAAGCTCACAGCTGCTCGTAATGCTGAACGTCCAGCGGGGGTTACAGGAACCCACGCTCCACCAGCGAAATTGAGGTTGCATTTAGAGCAATGCCAGATACCAATGGATTTTCGTTTCACTGTTGGGCTCGCACAATTCGGACATCTGTGGCTCGCATTCATACTATTCTCGACTTTCAAGAATCGCTTTTTCACTTGGGAACCATAGCGAGGGCCGAAACGTCCTGTTGAGCCTACTTTTTTTGTTCTTCTTGTCATAGGTATTACTCGCCATTAATTCTTCTTTAAATGTTGTTATCTTTCTTCAGACCAGGGATAACCCTCTGGATTGATGATGGAATTTAATTTGCTTCTTATTTCTTTCGTTCTTTCTGATGCAATGTCAATGCATTTCTTGATTTCGTCGATAGTGAAGCTTCCAGAGCCGCCTTTTTGTGTTGCACAGATTTTGTTTTCTTCGGTAAAGGAGAGGGTCAATCGTGCATCTGCAATGCTTTCTTCCTTTAGTAAGGGATCGATAATGATGTTTGTGCCGATTTTTGCAAAGGTGTTGCTAATTGGAATATGGTCTAATTGGATTGGTTTCTTTGTTTCGAGTACTTCTACATCTTCTATTCCGTCTTCATTTGTGATGATTTTACATTCAGGAAGTTGAGTATGCATTAAAGCTGTCAAGGCAGCAAGCTCACAAGCATCAAAAAGATTCCCATCATTATCCAAGACATAAATGTCTATGAAGAGTATCCAGACCTTCTTTCCTGGAATGATAACAAGTGAGTCTTGACTGACACATTTGGACTCACGAATTGCCCGATCAGTCACACGTGCAAGCTCAATTGCGTCCTCTCGTGGAGGCCCAGACTCGAAATCAGGGGAGGCGAGAGGGATTAATTCTACAGTTGCAGTTACCACTCCTTCCTCCGGCGTGTCTTCGAAAGGTTCGCCAATGGAGGCTTTTACGCCAGCAATGACTTTGGTGCGGCCAATTTTTACGATCGCCGAGCCTTCTGCTTTCGGAACGAAATTTGGGATGGCAGTGATAGTTCTATATTCATCAAAATTTCTACCGTCAATTCGTTTTCCATGGATTAAGAGTGAATTTATATGTTCACGTTCTACCATGCTTATTAATCCTTTATCACTCATTGTTCTGTTTTCCTCCAAAGTTATTCTTTTGCTTCCTCGTCTTTCTTAGGAGGGGTTTTTTTCTCCTTCTTCTTCGAGGTTTTCTTTTTCTTTTCTGATTCTTCAGATTGTTCACTCTTGGCTTTTTTAGCGGAAGCTTTTTTCTTAGGGGTTTTTTCCTCTGTTTCTTTTTTCTCTTCCGTTTTCTCACCTTTCTTCTTTTCTACTTTTGCTTCAGTGGGTTCTGGTTCAACTTCTACCGGCTCAATAATTTCTTCAGTGATTTTTGCGTATTTATTGGTTATCGCTTCGCGTTGCAATTTATAGATCGTCTGACAAGCATCCATTAGAAGATCAAGAGCCTCTTTGTACTGCTCAGGGTTGAATACACCATCAGATTGCAAGAGAACAACTTCTCCAGACAGAGGGAGAACTGCTATTGGGAGGTCTCCTTGTCCTTCCTTATCTTCAACATCATCCAAATCAATAACCACTTCGCCATTGAGATTACCTGCAGCACAACCGACAACTAAATCCTTCATCGGGATGCCGGCATCAGCTAATGCTAATGCTGCAGCAGTTATAGAAGCGCATCGTGAACCACCATCGGCTTGAAGAACTTCAATAAAGACATCGATTACCGACCGAGGGTAGAGATAGTCAAAGACTGCCGGTTCAATTGCCTCAGCAAGAATCTTTGAGATTTCTTTTTCACGGCGTTTGGGCGCAGGACTTTTTCGTTCTGTGACAGAAAAAGTTGCCATACGATATTCACAGCGAATAAGAGCTCTATCGGGTAAGGCCATATGTTTTGGATGCAGCTCTCGTGGACCGTATACTGCTACCAAGATTTTATTTTTACCCCAATAAATAATAGCTGATCCATCAGCACGGTCTAATATTCCTACTTCAAATCTAATTTCTCTAAGATCAGTTTTTTTCCGTCCATCATGGCGAATGCCATTTTTTGTGATTAAAACTGTTTTTTCTTTATTTGTCATTTTTTTCACCTTAAATTAACATACCTATTTTTTAGGTTGTTCTCCTTTTGCAGTTGGTTTACCCATTTTTTTCCTTGCATCTTCTAGGAATTCTTTAACACGATCAGTTAACCCTGTTGTGTGTGCTTCTCGGTCAATTTTTTCAATTGCCTGGAGAACAAGATATTCTTCTTCAAAGCTATTACCCTTAAACCAAACACGACCATTTTGCCCGACAATCATGCGGCAATTGGTGTATTGTTTGATAGTGGAGATCATGCTTCCTCTCCGTCCAATTAGCCTTGGAATTTTTGAAGGGCTAATTTCAATGACTCGACCACCTATGAGTTTCCCCAAAAAGGTCGTTGAGCCCGAACGATTGTTATCGCGGAGAGTCAAGACAGGATCACGAGTTCGATCGAAGGAAAATACCTTCGCAGAGATGACATCACCGATGTCAAAGAATTTTCGCGTGTGATCTTTGACAGGGTCGAATCGTCTGTCTAGTGATGTCGCCGGTCGTAAGATGCCCGGATAAGGGCTTGCAATATCCACTGTCCAAGTATTAAGAGAAACGTCTGTAACTTTTCCAATTACAGTGTCACCCACTCGAGGGATATATTTCCCTTTGAGAGAAACCACATTGATATAATCATCTTTGATTGAGACTAAACCAATAACCTGAGAAATTATCCGTTTGTCTTTTCGATAAACGTTTTGACCAACATTATAATTTCCTTCGGCAATGATTTCTCCAGGAGTGACCATTGAACGATTTTCAATAAAAATTGTCATTTTCTATCACCGTATTTTATTAACATTAGTTAGTTTGTTTGTTTTTTTCTACTTTTAGAGCGACTTTCTTTCGACGATTTTTACTTCAGCTTTACCTTTCGTTAATTGATTTATTTTATCGAGAAAGTCTGCTTGCTTGCCGGATGGCATTTCTACTTTTGCATACCAAACACCATCATTGCCCCATTGATCTTCCAAAATTTCACCAGCCCCTGACACAATACCAAAAGCTGGTCCGGTGTATTCTGGAGGGATTTTTACTGCTAAAACAACTGTTTCGAGCCGGATAGGGATAATTGTTTGAATTTGTTTAATGATGTCTTTTGCTTGTTTTTCAGCCGGCTGCACATAATCAATTTGAACTCCTGCTTCATCCATGGCAGATTCTATTCTCACTGGGGGATGTGGCTTGTTCGTTTGAGGATTGATACAATGAATATGAATGAAATTGATAATCTCATCGATTTTGTCTTTTAAGAGCCGCTTTCTTTGTGCTTGTGTTAACTGAAGAGCCCCTTTTTCGAGGATGATTTTTACAACCGCCTCTTCATCTGCTGTTCCAAAAATATCTTCCAAAATAGCAGAGGAGGCTTTTTCTCCTTTAGTTGCATTATGAAAAACAATAAAACCCTCTACAATTTCATTGATTGGTACATCTTTTCCTCGTTTGAAGTCAAGAGCTGATTCAGGGTCGACAATTATTTCGAATTTCTGATTTCGATAATTATATCGCACTAAAGCTTTCTTTTCAAGATCAATATATTGTCGTCTTTCTCCAGAATCATGGGACATAGTTTTAACACCTTTTATCCTTAATTGTTTGTTTGGTCTGTTTTTTTCAGTTAAAGCAAAAAACTCTTTTGTTCCCCTTGAATCTTTCCAATGAAAAGGTTTCTCATTACTTTTCAAGCCACAAAGGTTGATGGCTTATAGGCAATGTCAAGGGTCTCGATCTAATCGAAAGAGGAAGTCTACTTGAATATTTAACTATGACTTTATAGGTTAGATCGATTTTTGATGGTTTTTTTGCTTTATATTAACCACTAAATTCGCATCCCTAAATAAGTTTTACCTCAAGAGTGATAACAAAACAAGGAAAAAAGAGAAGAAAAAGGCACTTTTTAAGAAGAAAAGGTTGCAGGAGAAAGCTTTAAGCTTTCGCCGTTTCTTCTCTCGGGGTGCTACTCATTAAGAACCATAAGGTAATAACAATGACACCAACCAAAGCAATGATGAAGATTAGCCATTGTACCACTAACGTTGGAGGATTATCTGCCGGGAGCAAGTCAGCATCATAATTTGCCAAGCTCCCAATGAAAATGGGGGGAAGGAGAGTAATAAGCATGCAAATAATCATCTCTGTCCAGCCTGGAAGAGCATTCATCTTTTCCCGGATACTACCAATGAGCAGTAAAAAGTTGAAGTAAATAAACCAGAATAAAAAGCCCAGTAAGATAGCCCAAACCCAAGGGTTGGCAAGCCAATTTAGACCTGTAATGTCTTTTTCATCGAAGGGATAGACAGCTAGAACGGCAATCACTACTAAAAGAAGAACAATTGAAATGGAAGAAATAAGAATTGTTCTATTTATTTTATCGCGCCAGATAGTCGACATGTTTAACTTGCAACTCCAAGATCATCTTTTAATTTGCTTTGCTGACAGTTTGTGAGTTTTTTCTTTCTTTAAATTTGTTATCATTTATTTAAGTATTATCTTAATATCTAATCTAAAAATGCACTTCCTTTTGATGGCAAGAAGGTGTAAGAGGAAGATTTTGGCGGGAAAAATTTACTCAAAATCCAAACCAAAAAACGTATTAAGAATTGTAAGAAACTACTATTGGAATAATTGTTTGGTGATTAAGTTGACTGAGAAGAAATCAACAGGTTCAGAGGTTTGGCGGCCAGATGTATATATTTGTAATGAGTGCCAGCATCGTTTTGATAAAGCAAAATATATTACCATCACAGAGGATGACATAGTTTTTCAGAGAGCAGTCTGTCCAAAATGCAATAGCGAGAATATTCGGCTCTCTTCTTGGTCAGAAAAAGACTTCAAAAAATGAGGGAATTAGGCGTAATCACTAGGGCGCTCAAAGCCAAAAATTACTGTGAAAAGGAACATCACCACGCCAATAAGTGCAAGCCAAAAGCCGGCATTTTCTTTTACAATTGCACCTGTTCGATAAAAGACGATAATTCCGGCAATCATTAAAATTATTGCTACCCCAATGAAGATCAGCGTAAATCCACTAAATTTTAAGAATGTTTGATAAGGAGTTTTTTTAGGCGCCACTTCCTGTTGCTTTGCAGCGTCCAGGCTTGTGGATGGGTCATTTTTTTCGTGCATACTTAAACTTAAGGGGTTTGCTTTCATATTTATTTCGGAATGGCTGATTACAGGTTAAAGAAAACCACTCAATGAAAAAACATTTAAAGAGCCCAAGGGTTTCTTCGAGAACATTAAATAATAGAAAATAGTGAAAAAAATTCCCTTTTAACTGAGGTCCTCATGAAATGGCTATTTTCAAAGAAGTGAAATCTTATGTCCAATTGCCTAAGCTGGAGAAGAAAATTCTGAAGTTTTGGGAGAAAGAACAAATCTTCCAAAAAGTCCGTGAATTAAGAAAAGAAAATGAGAAATATGTTTTCTTAGAAGGACCACCAACAGCAAATGGCTTACCACATGTTGGACATGTTCTGACAAGATGCTTGAAAGACCTGTACCTTCGCTATAAAACAATGAATGGTTTTTATATTTCCCCTCTCATCGGCGGTTGGGACTGTCATGGACTTCCTGTCGAGATTGAGGTTGAAAAAGAGCTGGGATTAAACTCCAAACCAGAAATCGTTGAATTTGGCATAAAAGAGTTCAATAAACGGTGTAAAGTCTCTGTTATGAAATATGTTCACGAATGGGAAGAGATGACAAGACGAGTTGGTTTCTGGATTGATATGGAACATGCGTATATCACCATGAAAGATTATTACATTGAATCTGTCTGGTGGAGCTTAAAAGAACTCTGGAAAAAGGGATTGCTAGTTAAGGGGTACAAAGTTATTCCATCATGCCCTCGTTGTGAAGTAACTCTCAGTAGCCACGAATATTCTCAAGGATTAAAAGAAACCGACGATCCATCTATAACCGTCAAGTTCTCTGTCGAAAATGAACCCAACACCTACTTTTTAGCTTGGACAACAACACCATGGACACTTATTTCCAACGTAGGATTAGCGGTTGGAAAAGATATTGATTATGTGAAAATCGAGCGTGATGGGGAGTTCTTCTATCTTGCAAAAGCACGCCTTAAAGCGGTCTTTCCGGATGGGAATTATAAAATTCTCGCAAAAATGAAAGGCAAAGACTTGGAAGAGATGAGATATAAACAGTTAATTCCCTTTGCAAAATTAGGCGATGAGGACAGAAAGAAAGGGTTCCGTGTTGTCACAGGAGAATTTGTCAGTACCGAGGATGGGACAGGAATTGTCCATACAGCCCCGGCTTTTGGCCCCGAGGACTATGAATTAGCACAGCAAAAAGGTCTTCCCTTCCTTCAGCCGGTAAAAAGCAATGGGACATTCAGCGAAGAGATCACACCTTGGGCTGGGATGTTTATTAAAGATGCAGATAAAGAGATCATCAGATACCTTCGAAAAGAAGGAAGGCTCATCTCTGAGAAAGTCGAAAAGCATACAAGTGGTTTTTGCTGGCGATGTAAAACACCAACAATGTATTATGCAAGAGAAGCGTGGCTCATCCGGATGAGCACTTTACGAGACAACATTCTCGCAACAAACGAGCAAATCAACTGGGTCCCGGAGCACTTAAAACACGGTCGCTTTGGTGACTTTCTTGAAAACATTGTTGACTGGGCATTAAGCCGCGAACGATTCTGGGGGACACCCTTACCTGTCTGGAAGTGCGAGTGTGGACATACAGAATGCATTGGTAGTATTGAAGAACTTAAATCATTTATGAAAGAAGAATTACCCGAAGACTTTGAGCTTCACCGACCATGGATTGATGAAATTAAGTTATATTGCCCGAAATGTGGCAAGAAAATGACGCGAGAACCATTTGTCATTGATTGTTGGTACGAATCCGGCTCCGCACAATTTGCTCAGTGGCACTATCCTTTTGAAAATCAAGAAAAATTCAAAGAACATTTTCCCATAGATTTCATTACGGAAGCAATTGATCAAACGCGTGGCTGGTTTTACACCCTATTAGCTATTAGCACCGCACTTTTTGATAAGCCAGCCTATCTTAACTGCTTAACAATGGGGCATGTATTAGATAAGAACGGCATCAAAATGAGCAAACATATTGGTAATGTTGTCAAACCAGCAGAAGTGTACGATAGCATCGGAGCTGACCCTATGCGTTGGTACTTCTTCTCCTCACCTGTCTGGAATCCCACACGCTTTTCAAAAGACATCATTAAAGACACGAAAAGAGGCTTTTTCGACACCCTTTGGAATGTCTACAAATTCTTCGTGACCAACATTAACGTGGATAACATTAATCCACAAACACTTGAGATTGATGTGAAAGAGCGTTCTATCCTCGATCAGTGGCTCATCTCCAAATTGAATTCTCTTATCGGTGTTGTGCGTGAAAACTTGGATGCTTTTCAGGCACACAAAGCCGCTGGGGCAATTTACCATTTTGTTGTTGAAGACTTGAGTAATTGGTATGTACGACGGTCGCGGAAACGCTTTTGGAGCAGTGAAATTACAAGCAACAAGAAAAAAGGGTTTGTCACACTGTATGAAACATTAGTTACGTTAGCAAAACTTCTTGCGCCCTTTATTCCTTTCACAGCGGAGGAATTATACCAGAATTTGGTTCGACGGCTTTTAAAAGGAAAGGAGAAAAAAGAAAAAGCAAGCGTTCATTTTGAATTATTCCCAGAAGTGAATAATAGCGCCCTTAACAAGAATTTAGAAGAAGCCATGGATCTTGCAATTGAAATTGTAAAAGCCGGCCGTGCTGCCAGAAATGAAGCCAAGATCAAGGTCCGAATTCCAATGCAAGAATTGATTGTCGTTTGTCCACAAAAATACCACAAAATGGTCGAGCAATTCCTCCCCGAAATTACCGAAGAACTGAATGTTAAGAAAGTGAGCCTTTCCAACGAATTGACTGGAATGGTTAATTATAACTTCAAACCAAACTTCAAATTGCTTGGGCCAACATTCAAAAAGGATGCCCCTCTAGTGGGAGAAACATTAAAAGGATTAACCGGAAGCAAAGCACTAAAAGCAGTAACAGAATTGCAAAAAACTGGCAAGTTCACATTGAAGACAACAGAAGGCAATTTTGAGATTCATAACGATCATGTAGAAATAATCTCGAGTGGAAAAGAAGGATACGTTGATGCGGCTTTTCCGGGCGGGCAAGTTTTCATTAAAACAGAACTCACACCAGAGCTTCTCGAAGAGGGGTTAGCAAGAGACATTGTGAGAAGAATTCAAGACATGCGCAAAGATGCTGACTTAGAATATACGCAAAACATTGAACTGTATATCAAAGGTGATGAAGAGGTCAAAACTGCAATAGAACGTTGGAAAGAGTATATCATGACTGAGACCCTGGCAACAAAACTAGGCTCGAGCACTAAGAAAAACGGCAAAACCGTTCAATGGACTATCGACAACAAAAAAGTGACAATCACTATAGTCCCTCTCGAGAAAAAATAGCTATCCAAAAGAATATTAATTAAATGAAATTTGACGAATACCAAATTAACTAAACTACAATGGAGAAATTAAAATGACAAGAATTGTTGGAACATACAAATTGTTACCTGAAGACCCAGAGACAGAGCCTGCGGTTTTAAAAGAACGACTGGAAGCAGCTCTCCCTAAAGACATGAAAGTTACCGCCAGTGGTGAACGACCAATCGCTTTCGGATTAAAAGCATTAATTGTAGATATTAACTTCGAAGAACAAGATGGCAAACAGGACGAACTCGAAGAGATTTTAAGCAAAATAGAAGGCGTAGGCGAATTCGAAGCTTTACAATTATTCAGGTTATAAAAAAGGAAAAAAATAAAAGAGGGGTGGGAGGCGTTTTCACACCCAACCAAAACCACCCGGCTTACTTGAAGCATCGAGTGGATTGTAACCATTATTAATTTCCCAACCATCAGAATAACCATCACCATCGGTATCAGCATTATCGGGTTTAGTGCCTATTTGATATTCATAGAGATTGGTTAATCCATCAGCATCTTTATCTAAAGAGGCATCATCGATAGCAGGATTCAAGCCATGGCTCACCTCATAACCATCCGGCATACCATCATTATCGGTATCGCTATCATCCGGTCGGAGATCATGATTGTACTCATACCCATCCGATAAACCATCGCTATCAACATCCTTTATGGTACAGTAACTATAACTGGTAGCATAAGAATAACCTAGGCTCCGCCAATGAGAAAACTCCGAGCTATCTATAAGACCATCAGAATCGGTATCACTTTTAGTAGGATCTGTCTTTGTAGTAAAAAGCTCAAAATTATCGTACCAATTATCGCCATCAGTATCAGCTTTAAGAGGATCGGTGAGATAATTTATTACTTCATTATAGTCAGTTAGGCTATCTCCATCTGTGTCAATTTTATTAGGATCTGTATACGAGCCAAATACCTCCAAATAATCACTCAGCTTATCGCCATCGGAATCTATGGAAAGAGGATTCGTTCCCAAGGAGAATTCTAAGCCATCTGATAAACCATCGTCGTCAGTATCTGCATCTAAAGGATCAGTCTGATATCCATCATCTAACAATAGAATTTCTTCCTTATCATTAAGACCATCACCATCGCTATCAGCTAATGTGTTATTCGTATGATAAATATATAATTCCACAGAATCGACTAACCCATCACCATCACGGTCAAGATCTTCGAAATCGAATAGTGCTAAAGGATTTACCATCCCAAGCCCATAGCGCTTTTGAAGCTTAATACGTTCTGATTCTATAGAAGAATCATACGGAACGTTAGCGTCATAAATAGCACTCTGAAGAAGATCACGCTCAATAGCAAAAGCGTTTAAGCCGGGTTTTTGCGCGTGATAGAGTGCAGCAATACCAGCAACAACAGGGGTAGCCATGCTCGTTCCTGAAAGAGAAGCACCATAAGTTGGACCACCATAGGGATTTTGCGTCGGAAATGTGGAGAAAATATCAAAGCCAGGAGCCATAAGCTCTAAATCGCTATCACCATCTTTATCGAACACATAGCTATCTTTGCGTAAACCAATGTTAGGGCCTTCATCATAAACAGAACTGACACTAATAATACCATTGGCATAAATAGGTAAACCATCAATAGCAACCTTGCCGTCAATCAAGTAGTTATCATCTCGGAAAGGACCTTCATAATACCATTCATTCGCCAATTCAGCAGGGTAGATAATGTTTCCATTGGTAGGTTCATCATCTTTATCATTTCCAGCTGAAATGATAAAGAGAACATTTTTCGAGAGAACTAAGGATTTCATTTTTTGTTCTATTCCCGTTCTATTAAGATTTGATTGGGTCCATCCTTGGCTAAGGCTTACAATGCAAAAACCAAGAGAATTCTTTTCAACACTTAACCAGTCTAGAAAAGCTTCAGCAATAACGCCAAAGTTTTCAGAGGGTACAGCCTTATGCGCAACAGAAATTATCCGTGCTTCCGGTGCAATCTGATGAATTATCCCTGCAATATGTGTGCCATGACCATATTTAGAATGGTACAGATAGTCATAAAAAACATTTTCAGGATTGTCTTCGTCGTATAAATCAATTCCAATGAAATCAGACCGAGGGTGACTTATATACTCACCATTGTTATCAATAGTTACTATCATATCAATGACATCGCCAAGTTCAGGGTGAGTAAAATCGACGAGTTGATCAAAGATGATAACTGTTGGTATTATATTGAGTTCAATTTCACTTTGAAGATAATCCATAGCTAAGTATTTTAACATTGAGCTATCATTATAAGATTCAAAGGGACCGTTTGCACCATTGCTTGTGGTCTCGCTTCCTACACTCGATTTAAATAGAGAAAACACTTTAGGAGCTGCAATAGAATATGGTCCTGGAGCTAAAATAGTGTCTTCTTTCGTATTGAATGAAACTTTCTTCTGTTCTTGTTTAAAATATTGTTTTAATACAAAAACATCGCCAACTACAAGTACAAGATTAGAGAACAGAAACAAACAACAAAAAAGCAAAACTAATACCTGTTCCCATCTCACAGTTTTTTTTCCAACAAGAAATATCTTTCTCATATTCCTCAACTTTTTCCTTTTACAAAACTCACAAGGAGTAACAAAAAAAGAGTGATGATTAATTTAAAAAAGTATTTTTTTTTTGAAATAAACGCCTATGATATTCCAAACATACAAGAAATTATTTAAAAAAGAGCCAAGAGAGAAGTAATGGGGTGAAAAGATTGACTGGAAAACAAAGAAGGAAAAACAGGGGATGGATAATTCTTGCAGTAATTATATTAGCAAGCTGTTTGAATTTTAATGCAGCTACAACACTAGCAACAAAAAAAGAATTTGACGGGCAAAACTACCAAAACAATGCTTTAGTTGAAAACTTTACTCAATCCCTTCAAGAGATTGGGCAATACCGGGAACGCTACGGTTATCCAATTGATATTAAAATTCAAGGGGAGTTGGCCTTCATGGCATGCGAAATGGGGGGGTTGTTAATCTTTAATGTTTCAGATCCAACAGAGCCCAAGCTTGTAGGCACCTTTGATGAGGAGCGAGATGTTTCATATAAGAATGACTGGAGCAGTAATCTTGCTCCGAGCATCAAAGTTCAAGGAGAGCTTGTAATACTTGGTGATGGGTATAATGGTCTATTGTTTATTAATATTTCAAACCCAAAAAAACCAGTCTTGCTAGGTAAACACCAAGCAGTTGTGGGAGGATTTGCTATTGCAGGGAATTATGTATACGTTATTGTTCAAGGAAGTGCTAGATATAACAAAGGCAATGTATTTCGTATTATTGATTTTTCGGACCCGACCAAGCCAGTGGTTACTGCAGAAATAAATCGCACACAAACAGGGGGATTTTACACGAGCCCTATTTTTTCGAAAGGGTATGTCTTTTCTGCTCTCCTTGGTAGAAAGGTAGTAACCATTAATGTTTCTGATCCATATAATCCTTTAGAGGTTGCAAGCGTTAATATTACTGGAAGTAGGTTAATGGCAACAAAAAACGATTTTTTGTTTCTTTATAAATTTAGAATTGGTGAGAATGCTACAATAGAGATAATAAATATAAGCAACCCACTGGTACCAGAACATATAACAACTTATGAAACCGCTTATTCTGGGTTAGAAAACGATATTGCTTTTTACGATTTCAAGGTATTTATTGGAGCACATTCCAGTCAAAGTAAGATAATTGTTTTAAACATTTCAGACATTAAGAACATCACAACTATATCTGAGCTCAAGAGTCCGTTAGATATTAGAATGAGTATTGCTTCAATAACCTTGTCAATAGAACAACAGATACTTTATGTAGTGGATCTTAACAACGGCTTACAATGCATAGATGTCTCAAACATTACGCAATTGAAGATCGTGGGGTTCTTTGACACAAACGGTTTAGCAACATGCTTAGACATAGAAGGGGAGTATGCTTATTTGTGCAGCAGGAGAAGGGAGTTCTATCCATATTATCATTCCCGGTTGGAGATAATCTCTATTGCAAACTTGAGCAAACCTGTGCTTGTTGGGAGGTATGAATTCTGGGATGACTTTATCTCAGACATCGAGGTTGTGGAGGGAATTGCTTATCTTTCAATGGGTTATAAAGGGCTCTATATTCTGAATGTGAGTGACCCTGCAAACCCCACCTTGTTGGGGGTTTATACTAACGACCCTCAGTATGGTTTCTTTCAAAGATTATGGGTCGACAACGAGCACAAGCGATGTTATCTCACGCATGACTATTATGACCTCCTAATCATCGACTGTGCCGACCCCACAAACCCCGAGCTTTATTGCACAATACTCATCAGTGAGCCTGATTTTATTCTCACGAACGTTGTTATCCAAGGGGATATTGCTTATCTCTCGTCTAGCCTTGCAGGGATTCTATTGATTGCAGACATTTCCAACCCCTTTAATCCTGTAGCACTTTCATGGACCTATTTTGGCACCTGGAATTATATTAGTGACTTCTTCGTTCGAGGAAATCTCATCTATGTAACAACAAGAAATAATTTAATCGCCATACTTGACGCTTCCAATAAAAATGACCCGAAATTCTTTAAAATACTAAATAATCATTGGGCTTTCGGGCAGGAGATCGTTGCAGATGGAAACTATGCTTATATCGCACAGTATGCAGGAGGACTCAGGGTGGTAGATGTTACCAATCCTTCTGAGCCCAAGGAAGTCGCTGCCGTTAGAGACCACTATAGAGGGCTTTGCTTTGATGTCTTTGTAAGAGAGGATGGAACGATCTTCATTGCTGATGGTTGGGATGGTTTGGAGGTTTATCGTTTAGTTGAAGAGGAAGCTACTACTATACTTCTTTATAGCACCCTTTTCCTTTTACCGGCAACCTCTTTTCTTGCTGTCGATTTTATCGTTCTTATTCATATGTTGAAAAAGAAAAATAAGTGAAAGAAAAGAAAAAAGAAACTCGTTAGGTCACAAGCAGTTTTTGTATTATACTATTCTTTGTTAACAAGCTTTCGAAAGTCTTTCATTCTTTTAGGCTTCATTTTCAAGAACAATGATGGCTTCTTCTGGGATAGTTAAATAAAGGTGAGCATTTTGATACTTATCCTTGGCGTTAATGTTACTGGTGAGATGAACTTCTATTGGTATACTCTTTACTTCGACAGTAATGGAGGTAACTGCGCCAGTAAAATTCACTTCTCGTATGGTCACTTCGAATTCATTTTGTTTTTTAGTTGGAGTTGTGGAAAGGATAAGGCGTTCTGGGAAAATCGCAAAAGTCAAGTTTGTCTGTTTTCCTGGAAAGGTCGAAGAAAGAAATAACGCACCAAAAGAAGTCTTTAGCTTGAAACCATTGGTCTCCGGTTCTAACTCTCCTGAAAAAATATTCGAGATGCCCAAAAATTGTGCTGTGAAAACTTTTTTGGGTTGTAAATAAAGCTCTCGAGGAGTACCAACTTCAACGATTCGACCATGATTTAAAATAATAATTCGATCTGAAATTTCCATTGCTTCTTCCTGGTCATGTGTTACATACACAGTCGAAATTTTCACCTGTTGCTGAATTTCTCTGATAGCCTTTCGCAAGTTTTCTCGTAAAGAAACGTCAAGAGCTGAAAGAGGTTCATCTAGGAGTAAGAGCGAGGGATTCGGGGCGATTGCTCGAGCAAGTGCAACACGAGATTGTTCACCACCACTCAATTGCCTGGGGTATCGTTTCCCCTTTCCTTCGAGTCCCACCAACTGAAGTAGCTCTCGCACCCGGTCCTCCTTCTCAGTACGGCTCCAACCACGCGTTTCTAGACCAAAAGCGATATTCTCCGCTACAGTCAAATGGGGGAATAACGCGTAGGATTGAAAGACAAAACCAATATTGCGTTCTTCCGTAGGAATACCTGAAATGTCTTTTTCATCAAACAATATTTGGCCAGTATCAGGTTTTATTAGTCCGGCTATAAGGCGCAAAACAGTTGTTTTCCCAGAACCACTTGGTCCTAGGAGCGTTAAGAGCTCGCCTTCTTGAACATCAAAACTAATGTCCTCAATTGCAATGCTGTCTTCGAACTTTTTACTGATATTGCGAACTCTTATAGATGGCATACTTTAACACTGCCTTGTAAACCAATTTAACTTTTTGTAGAAAGTTATTTTAGTACTTATGTTTAAAATTTATTATACCATAATATTAATGGGTTATTAAAAGGTGAAACCGCCCGTGCACTTGAATGCTACAAAAAGTAAGGCAATGAGAACTTTCGGACTGCTCATTCCTTTAACACTCATTGCTCTTTTCCTCCTCTTTCCGGTAGTCTCGGTGTTAATTGCCGGCTTTCGAGATGACAATGGGTTCACGACAAGTTATTTATGGCTCGTTCTGAAAGATGGCTACTACTATAAAATATTCGCTTTTACACTTGCACAGGCAATTCTAAGCACCGCATTGTCGCTTATAATAGGACTCCCCGTTGGTTATTTTTTCGGACGATACACTTTTCCCGGAAGGAAAGTGCTTATGACGTTTTTTACTGTTCCCTTTGTTTTACCATCTGTACTGGTAGGCATGGGTTTTCTCACCATCTTTGGTGAGCAAGGGCTTTTTGGGCAACCTCTTCTTTCCATCATTCTCGCACATGCATTTTACAACATCCCACTCTTTGTCCACTACTTTTCAGCGTATTATCGCAACTTTGACCACAATGTTCTTGACGCTGCAAAAACGCTTGGGAGTAAGGGATGGCACAAATTACTCCGGGTCTATTTACCACTTTTCCTGCCGCCAATTTTGACTGCATCGGTTTTAACTTTTGTATTCAGTTTTCTGAGTTATGGTGTCGTTTTAATTTTAGGTGCTCTTGACCTTTTCAGAACAACAGAAACACAGATCTATGCTGAATATTTCGAGCATGAACCAAATATAGCGGCAATTTTAGCCCTCTTACAAACCTTAGTAATCTTCGCGGTGATAATAGGGTATTTATTCTTTGTTCGAAAGAGAAGTGAACGAAGAAAAAGTGGCAAAACCGCAGACAACCCTCTCGAACGCCTTGGAGGGAGAAGATTTTTTAAACAACCTAAAAACATTGCTCTCTTCTTTATTTTCGTTTTAGGCTTGATCCTCGAGTTAGCACCGATCGTAAGCATAATAATTACTTCTTTTTGGGACCCTCACACAGCACAATTTGTAAACAATTTTAAAACACTCTTCACGCAGGCCATCACCTCAGCTGCCAGAATTTCTGTCGGGAAGGCAATCCTTAACACGCTTGCATTTGCAACAGGAGCAGCCGTTCTGGCAAGTATTCTAGCGTTAATAACCATTGCTTTTCTCGGGAGAAGCCACCGGAAAAAAAGTGCTGTTTCCATTGAAATGCTCACCTATCTCCCACTGACGATTTCTTCTGTCACCCTTTCTTTAGGAATAACTCAGACATTTATCAATGCGGGTTTTTTTGCCAATCACCCATGGCTCTTCATAATCATTAGTCAAGGACTGCTTGGCTACCCCTTCATTACACGGGCATTGCTTAATGGATTAGGGATGATCGACCCTGAAATTATTGACGCTGCAAGAACACTGGGTGCAAAACAATTGTACAAATTCCGGAAAATTTACCTGCCACTATTACTCCGTTCCTTCCTTGCTGGGTTTGCATTTGCACTTGGCATTAGTATTGGAGAATTTACAACAGCAAACTTCTTTGCGAATATTAATAATAACATTGGCACTTTAACGGTGGTGCTTTATCGTTTGCGAAGTGTCCGACTTTTTGGAGAAGCAAACGCCATTGGGGTGCTCTTACTCGTCATATCCTACATTGCCTTTTTTGTTTTGGAAGCATTAGGTGCCCGAGAAAAAACCGGCACAAAGACATGGAAAAATTAGGGGAAAGGCGGCAGTCCTTTCTGAACCCGTTTTTTCGCTTTTGCTCGTTCTTTTTTCCGCATGCCGTATTTCCAGCCCTTGGGGATAATTAAGTTAATTACATCTGGAATATAAGAAATTTCCATATGAGTGGTCTTTTTGCTGGGAATTTCACCTTCTATTTCCCAGGTATGCGGAACGGTGCTATCAACAACAATATGCTTGCCTCGAAGAATCTCAACATTCTTATGAGGGATATGCTTCCCATTGGTAGCTTTGAGCACAAGTTTAACCAGCTTCCATTTAGTAAGATCCTTCACCAGAATTATGGCAAAATCCCCCTTTCGAGGATGATTGCCGGGGAGCATTTCAAAGTCGCTGATGACATCCGTTAGAGCAACGGCAAAACAAGAGAGATTTACTTCTCGAACGATTTTATCATCAATTACTACTTTCGAAAACTTTGGTTTGTATTCCAAAGCGATGCGAATTGCTGCATAACCATAGCCGATCTCAGTATGTGCCCATTCAAAGCGATCGGCAAGAGCAGCAGAAGTTTCCCCGATAAATGCACCATTAATCATTTCAATAAAATAACGTTTTGTATCGCCCTGGGCTAATCCCATAGGAAAACGCTCATAATAGCCCTCATCAATTATCTGGAAAGCACGTTCAAAATCGCGTGGAATGCCGTGGGTCTTATGACTGTCACAAGCACTACCACCCGGAACCATCCCAACAAGTAAATCTGTTTCGGCAGCAACATTGACAACTTCATTTAAGGTTCCATCCCCACCTATCGCGACAAGTAGATTATAGCCATTTTCTTTTGCTTTCCGTGCAATGGGAATACCATCGCCAATTTTAGTAGTTAATTCAAAAGCATAATCACCGAAAATTTCTTTGGCCAATTTGTGGATCTTTGGCAGTTGTTTTCTCAGACGTTTATCATCTGCATTAGGATTTATAATTAAAAAAGGGGTAGAATCAACCAAATTGACATATCTCCTTAATTGTTATAATAGCTGGTAAAGTTTATTTTTTTTGTCGCAACATCATTTTTAATTTTTTTGTGGGGAAGTGTATTTCAGTCTAAAAGGGGGGCAATTATTGTAAGAATTTTTTTTGCAAGTTCTCTTTTTGAGGTTAAAGGAATATCATGTTGTTTTCCATCTTTTGTAATGAGAATGACAGCATTTTTTTCGGTGGCAAAACCTTTCTCCTCTTTTGCAACAAAATTAGCAACAACAAAATCTAAACCATTCTCCACTAGACTCTTTTTCGCTCTACTAATTAGTGTTTGACGACTAACATTAGCTTCTGCTTTGAATCCTACAATTGTTGTCTTTGGAAATTTTGTTTTTACATGTTTGATGACTTTTGGGGTTGGTGCCAACTGTAAGTTCAATGATGATTGTTTTGAGGGGATTTTCCCCTCTTTTTTAATTGTTTGATAATCACCAATTGCCGCAGCGGAGATATACAGGTCAATTGTTTTTAGCTCATTTATTATGTTTATTAGCTCCTCTGGCGTTTCAAATCGTTTAATTGTTATGTTTTGATTTGGTACCCTTTCAGTTGTTGGTCCAAGTAATAATACAACTTCTGCCCCTCTACTTGCTGCCTCTAATGCAAGAGCAATGCCCGTTTTTCCACTGCTGGGATTACTAATAAACCGAACATCATCTAGCCAGCTTCGTGTAGGACCGGCAGCGACGACCACCTTTTTCATTGCAAGATCGTTTGGAGTGAGAAGAGTGATAACGCCTTCAATTATTTCTTCTGTAGTGGCGATTTTTGCTTTTCCTTCTTCCATTCGTGGGCCGATGAAAGTCACTCCGATTTTTTTCAATTTCTCGATGTTTTCAATGACAATGGGATTATTGTACATCGTTTTATGCATTGCTGGAACAATTGCGATTGGCACTCCCGTTCCAAGAGCAGTTGTTGCGAAAGTTGTCACTACAGTATCGTCTATACCAGCGGCAATTTTTCCGATGGTATTTGCTGTTGAGGGAGCGATCAACAACAAATCAGCTTTATCGGGGTGCTCCCCACAAAGATGAACATGCTCAATTTCACCCGTCAACTCAGTTATAACAGGATTTCCACTTGCCCACTCGAGTAAAGCCGGTTGGATAAGGTCGAGAGCTGCTTTTGTCATTGCAATAACCACTTCAGCGCCATGCCGCATCAACTCTCGAGTTAATTTCACGATTTCAACAACAGCAACACTTCCGGTCATTCCGATGACAATTTTTTTCTCTGCTAAGAGCTGCGATTTTGTTGCAGTTATTTCGAATTTTGATGAATGTATCGAAGGTTTGTATCCGGACATTTCATCTTTCACCTTGTATGCTCTTTTTTAAATCTGCTACGAAAAGGTCGATGGTCTCCTTTGAAACATGAGGCATTACGACAATTCGCAGCCACTGGTCATAAATTGATAACGCCCAACCTTTTTTACGAAGGTTCATAGCTAGCTCTTCATTTGCAATTGATGTACATCTAAATCCAATAATATTAATTGTTGGTTGAAATGGCAATTTGATTTCCTCGAGTTGCTCCAATTGATGAACAAAATAAGCAGTATTTTCCATGCAGCTGCGCACTCGTTCCAGCATATACTCCCTCCCGAGTTTTTTCAAGAGAACCCACGAGGCAATCACAGAATTCCCGGGACGAGTACCTGTGACAGTCAGTTGTTGTGTGCTTGAATCCGAGAGATAAGAAATGTTTTTGGCAATAGCCTCTGTATAGGTTTTTTCTCGGAAAATAATCGAGCCGCCGGGAATCAGACCGCCCATCATTTTATGAGTATCAACACCAATACTTTTCACTCCGGGATTTTCAAAGGCAAAACTTGGTGCTGATAACCCCAGCTCAGAAAGAAACGGGAAAATAGTTCCCCCATGTGCAGCATCAACATGTAAGAAAAGCTCGTGGTCCTCTGCAAGATCACTAAGAGCTTTGATATTATCACAAACCCCTGTGCCAGTTGTACCAGCAATGCCAACAATTCCAAAAGTATCTTTTGTAATTGCTTCTTGAACTCGAGTAATGTCCATTTGAAAATGCTCATCAAGACCAATCCACTTTGCTTTAACATCCAAAATGTCTCGTGCTTTCTCGAACGAAACATGAGCAGACAGAGGTAATAGAATTGTTCCCTTCTGAATTTTCTTCTTCTTTCGAGCCCAATTCCGTGCAGCCCAACAGCCAAGGAGATTGGATTCACTCCCTCCAGAAGTTATTGTCCCAACCCAGCCTTGTGGTGCATTTAAAAGGGACGCAAGCTCAGCCAAGACATCTTGCTCCATTTCCACAGCCTTTGGAAAAAGGCCTGGGTCACCAAGATTAATCTCAGCAAAAAGACCGGCAATAGTTCGTATAATGTCTTTAGGAGGAGTACACATTGAACTTAAAACATGCTGATAAGATTTTTCGTTCGCTAAAAGCTCGGAAATTTCAGCTATTATTTTATCCGTGATATTGGCTTGTTGTTTCTGCATAGTGATTTACCAGCTACTATCAATTTTGAAAAGACTGCTCAAGCGTTTTAATTTTATTGTAAATCTCAAGATTTGTGGATACGTCCACCCCGAGTTTTTCGCCCAACGAAACAATCTTTCCGTTCAAAAAATCAATCTCTGTTTTCTGTTTATTTAAGATATCAGTGAGCATTGAATTTGTGTTCTCACCGGTTTTTCGAATTACATCGAAGGTGTAAGCAATAGGATCTTCCACAGTTAACTCAATCTTGAGGGCTTTTGCAACTGCCCATGCCTCTTGCGCGAGTTTTGTTGCTAATGCACGTAGCGGTTTTTGTAAGAGCACTTCTTTATTTTTCACTCGATAAATAGCAGTTAAAGGATTCAAAGCACAATTAACAATTGTTTTAGTAAAGACCCTTCCTTCAATATTTGGCTCGAGTTTTATTTCTAAACCCGCATCGGTAAAAATAGCTTTCAATTTTTCTGCAATTGATTTTTCTGTTTGTGAATGAAATCCTAAGAAAGTTTCCCCTTTGCCAGTATAATTCACAACGCCAGGTCCGGAACGACAAACACCTATTGAGGTTACGCCCCGGAGGACGATGTTTTTTGGAAAGTAGTGTTTAATGATTTTCTCGGTTTCCAAGCCATTCTGTATCGCCACAAGGAAAATACTTTCCGGGAGCAGTGTTTTTAATTCCCTTGCAGCATCTGCTGTTTGATGGGCTTTAGTGGTAAAAAGAAGGAATGTTTCTTTCTTGGTAAGAAAATCGCAGATGCTTTCAACGCAATCGAACGCTTGAACCTTAACGGTCAGCTGATGTAAACCAATAATACGCAATTTTTTCGTGTTTATTTCCTGGATGTGAGGCTTTCTTCCGACAAGCACAACTTCTTTGTTTGTAGCGGCGACTAATCCCCCAAATAGACTTCCAACGCTCCCACTGCCCATAACAATTAGCAAATCGTCACCTCTCATAGGAATACTCTTTTGAGGGGTAAACGCCTTCTTTGACCTCTTGAGCATATTTTTTCGATGCTTCTAAGATAATCTCACGCAAATTGGCGTATTTTTTCACGAATTTAGGTTTGAACCCTGTCGAGCAGCCCAGCATATCATAGCACACCAAAACTTGCCCATCGCATGCTGGCCCGGCACCAATACCGATTGTCGGAATGGCAACTGCCGAAGTTATTTTTGCTGCGACATGGCGTGGAATGGCTTCTAAGATGATGGAAAAACAACCGGCTTTTTCTAATTTCTGTGCGAAATCAAGAAGTTCATTTTCAGTAAAATAAGACCCTTCTTTCCCTTGAACCTTATACCCACCTAATTTATTTACGGATTGTGGAATAAGACCAATATGTCCTTGAACCGGGATACCAATATCCACTATTGCTTGGATCTCTTTCAGTCGTGTCGGGCTGGCACCTTCGAGTTTCACGCCCTCTGCCTTGCCTTCTTTTACTAATCGTCCGGCATTTGCAACGGTTTCTTCTATTGTTAAACCATAGCTCAAGAATGGCATGTCTGCAATAACCATACTGTAATTTTTTGCTCCCAAGGCAACTGCTCTTGTATGTCTGATAGACATCTCGAGTGTTACTTCGAGTGTTGTTTCGCCCCCATAAATTACTTGCCCCATACTATCACCAACAAGCAACATCTCGATTTTTGCTTCGTCAAAAATAGAAGCCAGGTTGTAATCATACGCTGTCAACATGGTGATTTTTTCGCTAGTATTTTTCATTTTCTGAATATCAAAGGCAGTTAATTTTGGCAATTCTTCACCCTTCTATTAGTTTCTTCTTAGCCATTGTACTTAAACGTTGGCAGATGAATTTTACACTTTCTTGCAACATGTAATTATTATCATAATTCTCAATTATAGATTTTAGCTGTTCTCGGGGCAATTTTCTCATCTTTTCAGCCATGACCACCATTTCTTGTGTAGCACGTCTAACATGATTTACAATTGTGATTGATCCCCAAACTGCTGTCCGCGAGAGTGGATTTAAATCAACACAAATAACTGTCTTCCCCATCTTTCGGAGCGCCATTGTCCGGTCGCCATCTTCTAATGGAACGAAGACTGTATCTGCTTTGAAGATTCCTTCGGGATCAACGATTCGTCTATTGTGGCTAATCTCAGGAAGTGTAGCGGCTCTTGTGCCCAGATCCACTCCGAGCACCTTTGTTGCGCCGGCAGTTACTAAGACATTCTTGATATTTATCTCGCGCTCCGTTGTACGGTAAAAAAGATTTACTTCCAACTTCGCATTTATTAATTCGCCCAACTGAACGAGTTCTTTTGGGCATAAAACAGCGACATTACCATTCACAGAAATGATAGGATACTCAGAAAGTAAGAGAGCTGCAACTGCGACTTCTTCTTGGAGATAAGCGTACTGCGGCGTTTCTTCTCCAAGCAGATAATCAAAGGCTTCTCCCCGGCCATGGGCAATTAAACCTGCTTCTGCAACGATTTTTTTATGCATGCCTTCAATAATTAGATGACGTTCTTTTAACGACCAATATCTGGGATGGTTTTTTGGAATTTCAAACATAAAGATTCACCCTTTAACATGATTTTCTACTATTCGAGGACCTTCTTGAGCAAGCGAATCAAGCCATGTTTTTGCTTGTGGAAACTTTTTCTGAATGATCTCTTGGCACCTCTTAAGCTCTTCTTTTAGTCCCACAACAAACACAGATTGGCCTAGCATAATCATACTTCCCTTAAACCCTTCTTTTGTCACCGTGTCAAGTAACTCCCGAACCTCTTTTGACATTAGGGCGGTTTTTTCTGCAAAGTAATAGCTGGCTTTTAAAAATTCTTGCAAATTGGGAGCAGCTTTTAAACGCTCAAGTGCTTCAACGGAATACTGATTAATTCTTTGAATCATTAAAGGATTCGTGATTATTTTTTTTGTGGACAATGGTCCAAGGGCTATAGAAAGCACCAGCTGATCCTTCGGCCAATCGAGGAAAACAATCTTGCCAATACCTGGTGCACCTGCTTTCACGCGAAGTTCCCCTTTTCCAACCATTTGTGCCAGAACATCTCCCAACCCCGTTCGACATTGCACTTCTGCGCGATGGGCTGCTTGCCCCAATTCTTCAGGTGACTTTTCAAGTTGGAAAAGTTCATTAAGTGCAAAAGCCATTCCAAGTGCTCCAGCACCACTTGTACCAAACCCTGCTTGCATTGGCAATTCACTGTTATGTTCAACGCGTATAGAAAAATGCTCGAGATAAGATTGAAATTGTTTCATAACTGCTAAACTAACGCACCCTTGAATTCTCTCATTATTGAAAAAGACTGTTGCTTTTGTTCTCGGTGCTTTTTTGACGATGATCCTGGTAGTAATTAGACGATTAATTGAAAATCCAGCCCCCAATGAACCCATTTGTAACAAATCCGTGTGTTCAACAACTCGAAAAATGCCAGTGATATGTGCCGGAATACCCCAGGTGCTACTTTCAATTGGAGCCATAACAAATCTTCCAATTTTGCTAGATGGCTATTTTCTTTTTAGAAATTATCGCTAATTCTTTTTTATGCTTTAATGAAATGGGTTATTATTCTCATGTTTTATGCAAGTGGGTTTTTTTGAAAAAAGCTACACTTTTAGCTATTTTTTAATCAAAGAGACATCCAAGAACTTAATTTCGGTCTTTAATAAACGAAAAGCAAGGTTATATGAATGTCTAAAAAAGCAAGCAGCCCTGCCAAAACCAAGACACGGATACCAATTATCAATTTTGACCGGTGCCAGCCTGCGACTTGTGGGCATGCTTGCATTAAATATTGCCCATTAAATAAAAAAGGGGGAAAAGTAGTTTATCCGGATAAAGTAACAAAGAAAGCACGGATAAATAGCAAAAAATGCATTGCTTGCGGGATTTGTGTGAATCGCTGTCCAACCCATGCAATAACTATGGTTGGCCTTCCAATTGAGTCATCTGAACAACCGATTCATCAATATGGTGAGAACTCGTTTCGCCTTTATGGACTCCCGTTCGTTGTGAAAGGCAAGGTTGTGGGGTTAATTGGAGCCAATGGTATTGGAAAAACAACGGTGTTAAACATTCTCGCCGGGAAACTCATTCCCAATGGCGGTTTTTATGATAAAAAAGATTTAACGCTTGAGTTTGCTCTCTCCAAAATCAATCTCTCTGTCCATAAAGCCTATTTCCGATCTTTGCTTCAAAAACGAATTAAAATCTCATTCAAGGAGCAGGTTCTGACAAAATTCGCTCAAGCAGATGTTTTGGTGAAAGAATTATTACAACAAAAAGACGAACTTGGGAATGTTAATACTCTCATAGAAGATCTGTCTTTACAAAACATTCTGAATAAGAACATTAATCAGCTTTCTGGTGGCGAACGCCAAAGAGTAGCTATTGCTCTTGCACTCAATAAGGAAGCAGATGTTTATCTCATTGATGAACCAGGCAATTTTTTAGACATCAAACAACGGCTGAATCTCGCACGACTCTTTCATAAACTGGCAGAAAACAACAAAGCTGTTCTTGTTGTCGAACATGATATTGCCATTCTAGACTATTTAAGCGACCAAATCCAAGCGCTCTGGGGAACGCCAAACGCTTTTGGAGTTGTTTCCGGTGTGAAGAGTGTGAAAAATGGCATCAATGCTTATTTAACTGGACACCTTAAAGAAGAGAATATCACCTTCCGAACAAAAGGAATTACTTTCCTTCGAGTAGTAAAGGAGCGGAAATGGACCACAACGCCGGTTTATGTTCGATTTACCACCCTTTGGAAGAAGTTTGATAAATTTAAATTGAAAGTCTCCCCAGGTGAAGTGCATAAGGGCGAAACTTTAGTTATTCTCGGAGAAAACGGCATTGGTAAGACCACTTTTGTGAAGATGTTAGCAGGAATATTAAAGCCAGACCGAGGATCAGCGGATGTCCGTGCAACCATTTCTTATAAACCGCAATTTATCACACGAAGCTTTACTGGCACTGTTCAGGAATTCATCACCAATTACTCTAAACGATTCACAGGAGAGCAAGTTCTCAAACAGACATTTTATCAACCACTTGGTATTGAGCATTTGTTTGACAAAGAACTTCCTTCTCTTAGTGGCGGTGAGCTGCAACGTGTCTTTGTTGCTGCTTGTCTTTCAAAAAGGGCTGATTTATATTTGATTGATGAGCCCGCTGCATTTCTCGATGTAGAAGAACGAATTAAGATTGCAAGGATTATTAGAAATGCTGCGAGTATTTACAATGCCAGTGTTATTGCTATCGAACATGATTTACAGTTGGCAGATATTTTAGGTGATAGAGTGATGTTATTTATGGGGGAACCAGGGGTCAAAGGTTTCACACTTGGCCCCATGGGAAAGCAGGAAGGCATGAATCAATTCTTGAAGGAGTTGGATATTACCTTCCGGAGAGACACTGAAACAGGAAGAGCAAGAATCAATAAAAAAGACAGCAAGTTAGATAGAGAGCAACGTGAGAGTGGTGAATTCTTCTTTGAAAAAAACTAAAGAATTGGCAAGCCATTTTACGTCTTCTTACCAATTAAACGATAATTTTAATAAAGAAGAATTGGAAAAAAAACACGAGGCTCTAAGACAGTGAAAAAAAGATATTTACCCTATAGCTAGGGTACAAACATAGTTTTTCTTTCTCTGTTTGTACCCACCTCAATCGGTCTAGTTGCCTCCAGTTTTATGGCAAGTTAGAACTGGCATCGTAGGAGAAAATTAGAAAAATGAAAATTGAAGAACGCATCCGGCTGATCACCCGCAACGCTGAAGAAGTGATTAAAAAGGAAGAGCTTACAGCCCTCTTTCAGCGGAAAAAGAAGCCCAATTCGTACATTGGTTTTGAGCTAAGCGGAAAGTTACACATAGGTAATGGCTTACTTTGCGCCATGAAAATGCAAGACCTGGTAAAAGCAGGTGTAAATTTGACCATTTTTCTTGCAGATTGGCACAGTTGGATTAATAACAAATTAGATGGCGACCTCGAAAAGATCAAACTTGCCGGGGAATATTTCAAAAGTGGTTATAAAGCTCTTGGGTTGACAGAAGACAAAGTCACTTACCGTTGGTCCAGTGAACTTGTGAGTGACCCTGATTATTGGGCAACGGTCATTCGTGTTGCAAAACACACTTCCCTTAATCGGGTACTTCGCGCTCTCCCCATTATGGGACGCTCAATGGATACCAAGGATATGGAAAGCGCCTGGATATATTACCCAGCTATGCAGGCGGCAGACATCTTTTATATGGATATAGATATCGCTTATGGAGGTATGGACCAGAGAAAAGCTCACATGATTACACGTGACTGTGCTAAAAATCTTGGAAAACCAAAGCCCATTGCCCTTCATACTCCCTTGATTACCGGCCTTACAGGTGCGGGTTCAAAAATGGATGCTGAAGCTGACCCTGACATGGTGAAAATAGAGGCGAAAATGAGCAAGTCTAAACCGGAAACATGTATCTTCATCCATGACACTGAAGAAGAGCTTAAGAAAAAAATGAAAACGGCTTATTGTCCGGCTAAAATTATAGAGGGAAATCCAATAATCGAAATTTGCAAATATATTATCTTTGGCCGTGATAAAGCAACACTTGAGATCCCCCGTCCTAAAAAATTCGGTGGTACCATTGAATATTTCTCTTATGCGGACCTTGAAAAAGATTTTGTCACAGGAAAACTTCACCCTCTTGACTTGAAAAATGCAGTCGCAGTCGAACTTGGAAAAATCCTTGCTCCTGTCCACCGTTACTTTGATAAACATCCAGAAACCCTCGAGGCTATTGAAGAGATGCTCGGCGAAACTAAAAAAAGAAGATAGGAAAAGTTCTGGGGAAAAATCCCCACTTTTTTAAATTATAACATTAAATTCTGCCAGCAGTCGTTCTTGTTTCTTGTCGATATGGACATCTTTTGGCGGATGATGCTTTTCGGCATGTTTTTTCTTTTCCGACAAATTTTATCCCTTTGTCTTCGAGTCCTTGAACGGCTTTAGAAAGAACATCAACAAGAAATGAGATCATAATTGGTTATTGCTCTACTTCAGATACCGCTGTAGCAACAAAGTCAAGCGCAAAGCGTGTTTGTTTGTTATGCTGGGTAAAAACACACTCATGCCAAAAGCTATCTTTAGGGAAATTCTTAAATGGAACACCTAAAATCTTGCTGTACCACTTGAGCATTTTGTTAGGATTTTTTACGTGGATGAAAACGACATCAATTCCTTGGGCATTCATAATAATTCTTCCCGGATATTTGCTTTAAAGTTCATTGTCAAGTTTCAACCGACATAAAATGGCGCAGCTTTTCATCACAAAGATTAAAAAGCTGTAAAAGGAGATTTGTGAGAATAAAAATGTTTGAATTTCGTGGTTCACATCGATCCATGATTGTAGCCAAAAATGGCATGGTTGCCTCCAGCCAGCCATTAGCGGTTCAAGCTGGGATTGATATTTTGAAAAAGGGTGGTAATGCTATTGATGCTGCTATAGCAGTTGCTGCTACGCTTAATGTTGTTGAACCAATGAGCACCGGCATTGGTGGGGATGCTTTTGCCTTGATTTTTAGCCAAAAAGATGACAAGCTCCATGCAATAAACGCCAGTGGTTGGTCCTCTGAAAATGCATCAATCGACTTTTTTAAGGAGCAAGGATTCGAGAAGATTCCTCTTTTTGGCATTCATTCCATTAGTGTTCCTGGAGCGGTGAGTGGGTACGAAAAATGCTTGCAAGAATTTGGAACGATGTCTTTAAAGGAAGTCCTTAAACCTGCTATTTATTATGCAGAAAAAGGTTTTCCGGTAAGTGAATTGATCAGTTTTTCCTGGCATCGCGCTGAAGAGAAATTGCGCAGTCATCCAGCCACAGCGAAAACATACTTGCCACTTGGTCATGCACCAAACATCGGCGACATCCATTATTCCAAGGATTTAGCTAAAACTTTCAAATTAATTGCAAAAGGAGGAGCAGAAGAATTCTATAAAGGGACCATTGCAAAGAAAATTGTCAAATTTTTAAATGATAATGGGGGGAATTTCACTCTCGATGATTTTGCAGCGTATGAAGCTGAATGGGTTGAACCTATTTCTTCGAAATATAAGGACTATGAGGTGTTCCAGTGTCCTCCAAATGGGCAAGGAATCGCCACACTTCTCGAGTTAAACATTTTAAAATGGTTTGAATTGGATTCCTTGCAACACAATTCTGCTGCTTATCTTCATCTCCTTATTGAAGCAAAAAAACTTGCATGGGCAGACCTCAGAGCATTTGCAGCTGACCCGCGATTTAATCCTTTACCTCTGGCGGAGTTATTGTCAGAAGAGTATTCAATCAAACAACAAAATCGCATTGATTTAAACAAAGCCGCAACAAATGTTGCTCCCGGTCTTGATTGGTCCTCTGGTGATACCGTCTATCTTAGTGTTGTCGACAAAGAACGGAATGTCGTCTCATTTATTAATAGCTTATATTATAGCTTTGGTTCAGGATTAGTTGCCGAAGGAACCGGCATTTGTTTACAAAATCGAGGAAATTTATTCTCACTTGACAAGAAGCATTTGAATGCCCTTGCACCACGGAAACGGCCCTTTCATACGATTATTCCTTCAATGGTTATGCAAAACAATTTACCGATCCTAAACTTTGGAGTTATGGGTGGTGATATGCAACCTCAAGGGCAAATGCAAGTTTTTCTAAACCTCATCGAATTTGGTTTGAATGTCCAACAAGCAATTGAAGCTCCACGTGTAAGACATTATGATGATAACACCGTTGCGTTAGAGCAAGGGATTACTGCCCAGACTCGTGTAGGGTTGCTTTTGAAAGGACACAAAATTCGAAATGATATCGGTGAATTCTTTGGTGGCGCACAAGCAATTGCCATAGATAATGAACGGGATGTTCTCTTTGGTGGGTCGGACCCACGACGCGATGGCTGTGCCATGGGCTATTAGACAATTAACAGCCCCTCTCGATTCTATCACTTGAGCAGAAGAACACCAAATTCTCTCCAGGAAATTATTCTTCACTTCTTACAGGATTCTCGAGTGTCCCAATACCTTCAATGGTTAATGTTACAATATCTCCTTCCTTTAGATATACAGGTGGTTTTTGATAATGCCCTACACCTGATGGGGTGCCGGTAAAAATTAAATCACCCGGTTGGAAAGTAAATGAGTGGGAGAGATAGGAAACAATGTAAGGAATGCTAAAGATCATCTTACTTGTGTTCGATTTTTGCCAAGTCTTTCCATTCACCTGTAATTCAATGTTCAGGTTTTGGGGGGCGGGTATTTCCTCTTTGGTGACAATCCAAGGTCCTAGGGGACAAAAGGTATCCATTGTTTTTGCTCGAGTGAATTGTTTGTCGATGTATTGATAGTCTCGTGCTGAAACATCGTTTCCAATTGTGAACCCTGCAATGTACTCAAATGCTTTTTCCTCCGGGATGTGCTTTCCTTCTTTTCCTATAACAATTACTAACTCTATTTCCACATCCACTTTCTTAGAAATCTTAGGGAGAATGATTGCCTCTTTATGACCAATAATTGCTGAACTAAATTTCCCCCAAATCATTGGAGTTTTTGGTACTTCTGCGCCACCTTCCTTTGCATGTTCGGCATAATTCCTTCCCAAACAAATGATTTTTTGTGGATCATACAATGGAGCTTTTATTTGTACTTCCTCTACCTCATAGAGAGCGCCTTTGGTTGCTTTTTCAAAATCAAGAAAAGCAGTTGCCTTCATTTTGAGTAATCTTTCCCGAAGCCGCATTAATTCTTCTAACACTATTGGCTCGAGTAAAGCTTTCATAGTTATTTTTTCCGGTAGCAAGGATTTTGGTAATAGGGCTCTACAAGCAGCTATATCTACAATTTGTTTATCCAATAAAAAACCAACTTGTGGTTCATTTTCCTTTAAGGCAAAAGTCAGTAATTTCATTTCTTTCCACTTTTTTATGTTTTTTTTATTCTTTTGTGTGGGTAATGGTAAAAAGAAGGGCTACTAATAAGATTATTGAAATTTGATGATTTTAACAAAAGCTTTTTGTAGTGGCATTCCTTGAACTTAACTGTTCTAGCAGTTATTTGAGTGAGGACAATTTGACGAATCTAAATAATGCTGAAAGACTTAATTCTATCGCACCATCAGGTATTCGAAAAATGTTTGCCCGTGCACAGGGAATTCCCGGTGTAATTTCTTTGGGGATAGGGCAACCCAATATTCCCACCCCTGAAGGGTTGGTGAAGCTAGTTACCCAACGAATTCAAAAAGGTGATAATTATTATTCACCAACAATGGGCACAGCAACTTTTCGAGAGGCTGTTGCCGAGCAAAATAAACGATGGTATAACCTTGAGTATGACGCTCAATCTGAAATCCTTGCTACAGCTAGTGGATGTGAAGCGCTTTATTGTGCATTGATGTCTTTTATCAATCCTGGGGATGAGGTGTTAATTCCTGATCCTTCCTTTCTAACGTACCCCCGACAAGTTATGCTTGCAGGCGGAAAACCAATCTGGCTCAAGCCGACCGAAGAATTGAAAATCAACACTTCAATACTTGATGAATATTTAACCGATCGAACAAAGGCAATTATTTTAAATTTCCCTTCAAATCCTACAGGCGAAATAATGACGCGTTCCGAGCTAAAACCGCTCATCGATTTTGCGGTAGACAATGATTTACTCATTATTTCTGATGAAGTATATGAACGTTGCATCTTTACAAATGACAATCATGTTCGAGTACCCACAATCGGTGATGCATATGAACGCACTTTATTACTTAATAGCTATTCTAAAACGTATTGTATTCCTGGGTGGCGCATTGGTTATGCTGCCGGACCAAAAGAGCTTATTGCTCCTATGGTAAAAATGCATAGCTTTATTGTTGCAAACGCCCCCTCTGCTCAACAAAATGCCCTTGGTGAATTTATTAACACTCCCGAAGCAGATGCGTTTACTGTCAATCTACGAAATATTCTCAAAGAGCGAATGGAAAAACTTGTAAAAGGATTTAATTCGATCGATGGGTTCTCCTGTCGTGTACCTGAAGGAACTTTTTATGCTTTTCCCAAAGTTTCCACACATGAACAGTTTACAAACTCAGTGGATTTTGCAGAGAAAATATTCACAGAACAAAAGGTTGTTCTTGTTGCTGGAACAGAATTTGGCCCTGCTGGTGAAGGCTATCTCCGAGCAAGCTTTGGTTCAACATCTTTGAAGGAAATCGATGAAGTCATCTCACGTTTAAAAGAAATATGATAAAAAAAAAGGAAGAATAGTTTTATGGTTTTAATTGTTTTCCCTTACTACTACGGGCCAGCAAAACCACAAGCAGGACAAGTGTAAGGTATTTCTTTTTGACGACAGAAAGAACAACGCACTATTACTACATCGCCACAATTTGGGCATCTAAATTTCACAGAGCCAATGTCGTCTGGAGAGATTTTTCGACTGCAACAGGAACAAGAAGGCAATGCATAGTTTTTATCACTCATATGTTTCTTCTCCTATCAAGTTTCTTAGACGCGTCTTCCTCTTCGGCCGCCTTTTCGCCGTGTGCCATCATGTGCAATTGGTGTCACTTCTTCTATACGGCCAATGCGCAATCCAGAACGGGCGAGAGCACGAATGGCTGCTTGAGCACCGGGCCCAGGAGTTCTTGGACCATTTCCTCCGGGTGCGCGAACGGCGATGTCGATCTTTGTTATACCACGGTCCTTTGCAGCTGTTGCAGCATCATACGCTGCCCGCATTGCTGCGTAAGGTGAGGACTCAAACCGGTCGCTCTTCACAAATTGCCCGCCTGAGCGTTTTGCTATTGTCTCGCTTCCGGTGGCATCTGTTACTGTGATGATAGTATCATTATAGGACGAATAGATGTGGACAATACCTGTTCGTGTGTGTCGTCTTCTTTTGTCTCTTGAACTCATTTCTTTATCACCTTTTTTTCAGTCTATCCCTCTAGTTTCTTTGAAACTTCTTCCACTTTTTCTTCGATATCTTCCTCGGGGATTTCGATTTCAACTGGAAGCGGGAGTTCTTCTTCTTCTACCTCTATTATCTTTTCTTCTTTCTTCTTCGGCTTCTTTACCGGAGGCTTCGGTTTAGGTGGAGGAGCAGCTTTCTTCTCTTCCACTCTCTTTGTTTTATAAACGTTTGCGGGGAGGGCTTTATGAGAAGCTTTTAAGAAGGGAGAACCCGGAGCAAAGCGGATTTGGTTTTCTTCAGCAGGGGTTACAAAATAACTCGGAGAATTGACTATTTGATCACCTATTGCTATGTGCCTGTGAGCAATCATTTGCCGGGCATGATGGGGAGTTGTTGCCATGCCTTTTTTAAAGACAAGCGTTTGCAATCTCCGTTCCAAAAAATCTTCTACCTTTAAACTAAGAACATCATCCAAAGTCCCTTTCTTGGGGATTAACCCCATTCTCTGAAGTCTTCCTAAGAGCTCACGTTCACCCACTTTTTTGCTCTCTTCTTCAAGGCTTAGAAGCTTTCGAGCATTTGCACGAAAGTTTCTCAGCATAGTGGAATGTTTCCAAACCTCTTTCATATTTCGGAGCCCATATTTTCCAACTAATTGCAAGTCTCCTTCAATACGGTGCTTTTCAAATGGTTGTCGCGGTGTTTTGTATTTCTTTCGAATGCGTTTTGGATCACCCATGTCTTTTCACCTTACTTTAATTTCTTTCGGGAGACACCTAAGGAACGGCCGCCTCGACCGGTACTTTTTGTTCTTTGACCCCGTACTTTGTGTCCGGCTGCATGTTTTATTCCACGGTAGGTTCGCAATTTCTTCAATCTGTCAATATCATTACGATCGTAAAGAGCTAATTGTGACTCAATAATATGAATATCCTTACCACTGACACGTTCTTTTGTGTGATTTACAAACCAACTTGGGATACCAAATTTCACTGGTTCCTTTATTATTTCATCGATTTTCTTGATTTCTTCTTCCGTTAACAAACCAACATATTTGTCAGGGTGGATAGCAGCTTTTTTCAAGACAATATGTGCCATTCTGGGACCAATACCTCGAATCATGGTTAAACCATTGAAGACCTGCTTATCACCTCTAATGTCTTTCCCAGAAATTCGGACAAGATGCCTGAAATTTTCGAATTCATTTGACAAGTTCAAATACCTCTAAAGTTTTTGGTAAACTACTTTATTTTTGGGTTGTTTTTTAGCTCATCGAGTAGTTTAATACTATAAATCTTTTGGAGAGATTGTAAATCAACTGCTCTGATGTGCTTGAATGTTTTTTCTCTTATGTCTTTTGCGTTCAGCTGTCAAATATATATTTTACTACTCCTTTTTTCTTTGCTCTCAAAGGGAATTTTTTTCAGGTGACAGCATTGAACCCATTTTTTAACTCGAAAACTCACTTTTAGTCAGAAACAACAAACGGAAAATCTTCGACAATAAGGTTGTAAGCATCCTCAAAAACATCTACAAGCCCATCGAATTTTTTTATTTGTTCTATAAAAACTGCTTCAAATTCTCTGCTAAAGTCCTTCAAAGCAGCTCGCAAGACTGCTGAATTCTTAACGGTAATAAGGGCATATAATGCTAGTGAAGTGTTTTCAAGAAGCAAGACTTTGTCCTCGAGGTTAATTATTTTTGGTGTTGAGCCACTAGAAAGTGTTTCTTGGAGAATATTTATCACACCGGACAAGGCACTGCTGATCATTGCACTATCAATTGTAAGAGCGGCGTTACTTTCTTCATTGAAATCATGAGTTAATAATGGTAAGCCATCTTTGTTTATCACAATTAATTTGTAAACTGCAATCGGTGCGAAATAGATGTGAATTGGTGAGCGCAAGTAGGCTCCTGCAACAAAAGTAAAGCCGATGACAACAAAGATGAGGTCCATATCTCCCAAGTTTTCCAAACCGGGAATAAGATTTAACAGATAGTTAAGTACGGTACCGCCAATTGCCGCTATAGCAAGGCCGGTTACGATTAATGCAATTTGGGTTTTTTGTTTCTTAAGAATCGCTTTGTGCAATCCTTGGACCATCATTTTAAGAATAAAGAAATAAACCGTAGCAAGATAAAGCAAAAGTATAACATAAAAAACGTAATGTCCAAAACCGGCATTGTAACTGGTATTCCAACCTGTTAAGATATTATATTCCACTTCTGCGAAGCCGCCAAACCAAAGGGCAGAAAAAGTAAAACCGGCCAAAAGCGAGACAAACACCGAGGGCAATGATAACGTAGAATAAAGCAGGAGGTCCCGGAAGTAAGCAATCATTAGCAAAGAAAGAATGAGAATTGAGAGAGAGGTGATTTTCCAGATTAATACAAAAGTAATGCTCGCAGTTGCAGGCAGTAAAAGACTCACTAATTTTGTTATCGCCCATAAGAGGATTCCTCCAAAAAACAAGCTCAAAAAAATTGTTGGTGGAAAACGATTCAAAAGATAATTCAAACTCAACAAAATAAGAATTACTGCAGCAGTAATAATCGCGAGAATACTGGGGACTAATTGACCAATAGGGACAGCCATGCCTATCACGAAACTTTTTTCTTGTGTTATACCTCTAGAAGAGACAAAATGCCTTAAAGATTTTGGCTAAAACAATTTTTTTATGGCAACTGGTCACTTTTTGCCAGATTCTTCTTATAAAGTGACCATTTAATAATAATACAATTAACTATTATAGGTGAAAATATAATATGGCTGAAGAGAAAGAAAAAAAAGTAATTCACATCGAGAAGAAAGATGACGAAATCCCTGTAGAAGATATCAAGGAACTTTTACAAGTAGTAAATAAAGAACTACCAGCTTTGATAAAAGGACTGTTTAGTTCTCTTTATGATGCTGAAACAGCACAACAATACGCTAAAGGTATTGCAACGATCTATAAAGAGCTGAGCGAACAGGGCTTGCCAAAAGACATGATTGAAAAGTTAGTCATGAAATACTCTGATTCAATCAATATTATTGGCAACGCAATGAAAAACATCAAAATTGATAAAGAAAAAGAGGTTACAGACTAAAATTTTCCTTCGAATTTTTCCCTCTTTTATGCTGTGAGAATTGAACAATGGCAAAACGAAAATTTGGACAAATTATCAACTTGACTTGCTATTCGCTCTGCATATGGCTTCCTTGGTTTTCAATTATTCTCATCTTTTATATCAGCCCAAAAATGCTTTTCTTAGCAATAAAACGTGGGATCATTAAAAGAAGAATGCAACGAGATCTTATAAGAAACGGTTTACCAAAACCCCTTGCGAAGCAATTTGCGAAAAATTATCAAACTAAGTTCTTGAAAAGATATGGTAGTTTGAAAGGAATTTTCCAGATCATCAAAGAACAGAAGAAACGAACTGAGCCAAAATCAATCAACTTTAATGAAAACACCCAAACAGAGCTTTCCTTGTAATAAACTCGCCCGTGCGAGTACTCGTTTATTAAAATATAAAGGTTTAAATAAACAAAAATGTAATTCAATTATAGAAATTTGTAAAAACACCTTTGAGGAAAAAGAAAGATGCCCCCTGAGAAAGATCAAGAAAGGTCTGGAAAAGACGAGCCAAAAGAAGAGAAAACAATTAATTTCGATGCCATCGTCAAGCTGAATGACAAATTGGACAAAACAATTGAGCGGATAGAGCGATTGGAAAAAAAGATCGAGTTGATGAGCCCTGAACTTGAAGATGCAACCGGCTCGCTCAATATGACCTTGGCAATTTTGCGAACCTTTCAAGAAGTGACTAATATTGCAACAATTTTTTCTCCATCAAAATGGCTTATGAGGTTACGCCCGGACATCAATCTTAATGCTATTGAGAGGGTAATCGTCGATGTTCTTACTCGGGAAGGGCCAAAAAACATTTCCCAATTAACTGCTGCGGCTCGCATAGAACGTGGCTCAGCTTCACGGAGAATCATTCGTGAAAAGGTCAATGAAATGATAGAAGAAGGCATCCTGGAAGAGGTTGACGGGGGAACCGGCCGTGTTATAAAAATGCGAATCGACATCAAAGAATTATCCAACGGACGGAAAGAATAAGGGCAATCAACTATTTAATTTTTCTTTCAATAACTTTTTTAATTTTTCATTAACAATCTGTCCATCGACTTTTCCCCGGACAATTTCCATAACGTCACCCATGAGTTTTCCAAAAGCATGTTCACCATTTTTTTCGATATACTCTTCATTAGCAGCCAGTACTTTTGAAATAATTTGTTCAACTTCTGTGGGCGTTAGTTGTTTCAAGCCTAATGCTGTTACTGCCATCTCGAGAGTGTCTTTAGGGTGTTCTGCAAAGTATTTGAGCAAGGATTCAATTGCTTCTTTTGAGATTTTTCCTGCGTTTAGCAAAGTAAATATCCCGAGGATACATTCATCAGTTAAATTTGCGGTTTCCACACCTTCACGAGCGAGCGCTTTTATTATTTGTTCCAATGTAATAGCTGCGAGCATTGGTTCTGTTCCATTTTTCACCAGTTTTTCAAAGAGCTCTACTTTTGGCGAGATTACTAATTTATAAGCAATTTCGTGAGGTAATTTTAATTCTGAGACATATCGTTTTAGCCGGACATCAGGCAATTCAGGTAAATTGTCTTTGATTTTTTTCAAGTGTTTTTCTGAGAGTACAATGGGATAGCTATCAGTATCGGGATACAAGCGACTTGCACCGCCTAAATACCGGCGAAACATGGTGGTACCGTCTTCGAGGGCCTGCCTGGTTTCTTGTGGCACACCAGCAAATGCTTCTTTGATTCTGAGAATGATTTCATCGAAAGCAGCCAGAACTGCAGCCTTTTGTCCTATAACAATTACAACAGCATCTTTTTCTGTACAATTGAAATGATTTTTCAATTGTTCTACCTCTTGTTCAGAAATACCCAATTTTGGCAGCTCATCTGTGTGCAAAATCCCACCCAAACCGGTCATTACTTTCACGCGTTCTGCAAGTTCTTTCCCGAAGGTTCGTTCAAGCTGTATTTTCTTCCCCAATAAGCCGGCCAATCCTTCCAATTTTAAAGCATAAATTTTCCAACGCTTTTGTATGGCCTTTCGTAGAAACTCACTCTTTGTTTGCTTAAACAGAGCCAAACAATCTTTCCAAGTATCACTCTGAAACATTTCTGGTGTGAGCTTTCTTTTTGCTAGCTCTTCTTGCAATTCTAAAAGCGCAAGTTGTCGCTCTACTTCTAATTTTATGAAAAGAGGGAGCAGCTCGAGTTTTTGGACGCCTTTTATTTCTACTCGGGCACCTTTTGCAATGCTTATGTTCAAGTCTTGCCTGATAGTGCCAATACCCCTTTTTACTTTGCCGGTTGCCCGCAAAATCCGACCTATCGTCTCAGCTACAGAAGTTATCTCTTCTGGGCTTTGCAGTGAAAATGTCTTTGTTGTAATTTCCACAAGAGGGATACTTAAGCGATCCACCCGCCAAGTGATAGACCGGCCACTGCTTTTAATTTCTCGACAAGAATCTTCCTCAAGTGCCAGCATCTCGAGAGGGATGGTTTTCTCAGCTAGCTGTACTTGACCGTTGACACCAACAATCATTGTTCTTTGAAAACCGGAAGGGATAGAGCCATCAAGATATTGTTTCCGGTTAATCTGAAGCTCATCAAAAACATCCATATTTAATAGAAAGGCAATTTTTAGCGCCAAATCAATTGCGTCTGGGTCAGGTTTAAAGGGTGGGGTTTCATCAAGTTCATATGTACATACAGAGTCAGGGATTTCGTAAATGATCTTCTTTCTTTTTTTGAATTCTTGCAATGCTGCTTTGTCGTATTCTCCTAACTCAGATAGTGTTGGCCGCATAAAACGTATTATCGTCGCGAGAGTTTTTTTATCATTTAATTCAGGTTTACAGTAACAAAAGAGCTTTCTTTTTGTCTCTAATTGTTGATGAAGTTCTAAGCCACATTTCAAGCCAAGAGCACTATAATCATAGTCGTTGTTTTGAGCCATCCTATTCTCTACCTTATATTCTATGTCTGAAAAGGAGATTATTAATCTTCTTCCAACGTCAATATTTTAAGAATGAGTCAAATAATTTTGATAAAAACAACCGCCTTTAAATAAAAAACAACCTTACAAAAGCTTAAATTACCATAGTAACTTCAAACAACATATAAAATGATTTGACCAACTGAGAGGATCGTCGTGTCAGAGGATGGCAATAAGGATTATTATGGTATAGCAGCAGTATGGTTAGATGCCCAAGATATCACCGTTTGGTCCAAAGTAACTCTTAAGACAAAGAAAGGGACATTTAAAGGAATACTTCTCCCGCGTGGGGGGCAAGGAGATGACAAACACCTTACTATCAAGCTATCAAATGGCTATAATATCGCGATAAATCTGGATGATATTATTGAAATCAAAAAAACCGGACAAGCAAAGAGTGAATATAAAATTCCCGAAAAAAAGTTTCGACGCAATCCCAACAAACCAACTGTTGTTCTTTTAGGAACAGGGGGAACAGTCGCTTCACGATTAGATTATAATACCGGCGCAGTGATCCCGGCATTTTCCACTCAAGAATTATATAATGCCTTTCCTGAACTACGGGATTACTGCAATCTTGAAACCAAAAGCGTAATGCAAAAATTTAGTGAGAATATCGAACCTGCAGATTGGATTAAAATTGCCAATGAAATCATGTCAATCATCGAAAATAACGACCCAGTTGGGATCGTAATTGCCCATGGAACCGACACACTCCATTATACAGCTGCAGCATTATCATTCATATTGAAAAATTTGGATCGACCAATTATTCTCGTTGGTTCACAGAGAAGTAGCGACCGGCCTTCAAGTGACACGGCAATAAATTTGCTTGGAAGTGTGAATGCTGCTGTAAATGTGGATATTGCTGAAGTCATGGTCTGTATGCATGCAACCTCAAGTGATACAGCTGTCTTTTTACACCGAGGAACGAGAGTAAGAAAAATGCATACCAGCAGAAGAGATGCTTTTAAAACGATTGCTGCAAAACCCCTTGCAAGAATCGATGGGAAAAAAATCGCTTATCTTCAGAAGAATTACCAAAGAAGGGGACAAGCGAAAGGAGCAATTACAGCAGATGCTAAATTTGAGCCAAAGGTTGCTTTGGTTTATTTCCATCCTGGTTTGGAACCTGAAATTATCGATTTTTATGTGAATAAAAACTATCGAGGGATCGTTTTTGCAGGAACAGGATTAGGACATACAAGTCAAAGAGTTATCAATAGACTTGAAGTGGCAATTGACAATAATATTCCAATCTTTATGACTTCACAATGCCTTTGGGGGCATACAAATCTAGCAGTCTATGAAACAGGAAGAAACTTACTCAAAAAGGGCGTTATTCCTTTAGGGAACATGTTACCCGAGGTTGCTTTAGTAAAAGCAATGTGGGTATTGGGGCATACAAACGAAATTCCTTTTGTAAGAGAGCTAATGCAAAAAAATCTCGCAGGTGAAATTATAATGCAAGAAAGAGTAGATGATTTTGTAATCAGACAGATGGGATTAAACGAGAAGTAAAAAGGAATTTGTGGGAAGAAAACCGCTTAGCCAATATACCAGGAAAGTGATTGTAAATTTGACTTTAAATGAAGAAATTGTACAACAAATTGACCGTTCGCGTGAGAATTTACAAAAGGTATATGACGATTTACAAGTGGACAACTATAATGTGCATTACCATATTATATGGACCATTCGCGCTGAGATAGAGTATATTGTTGCGACTTTAAAATTATTAAACAATTTTGATGATCAAATATTGGGGGAAAAATGGAAAAAGGAATTCGGAGAAAAATTGAAACAGGTACGTTCTGAGAGAACCATTCGACAAGCATTTTTGGAAACCTTGACACTCTTTGATGAATTGGAAGGTATTGAAGATATCATTAATTTCTATAAAACTTGTTGGAAAATCAAAGAGAAATTAACTGTTCTTTTGAATGTTGTAAAACCCAAACACAAATTGCCGGAAAAAGCGACAACGCCAAGCAAAAAAAGGAACCAAAACGTAAAGCCGTAAAGCAAAGTCTTATTTTGCAGTAGCAGCATTATTATAATAATAAAGTGTGGATTTAAATATCCCAACCTCTTTCAGAAAAAACCAATTAATTGGTGAAACTAATGCCCCCAAGATGTCCGAGCTGTAAAAGTAAAATGGAGTATGAACCTCCAAATTATGTTTGCCCAGGATGTGGACTGGTTATAAATCGCTACGATTTCGACAAAGTAAAACGAGAGCATTTTCAAAAGAAAAAAACTGATGATGACCCATTTTATGAGAAGAAGAAGAAAAATCGTGACTATCTCGATTGGTATACTTCATCTGATAAAGAGAGTTATGAAGAATAAAGCAGCGAGTGAGCAATAAAAAGAAGTGAAAGATAACCAGAACAAAAAAGATCTTTGTAGAGGACACTAAATTCTACCGATTAGTGGTTTGTTTTAACAAGAATAACTTTGTGAAGTGATGAAGTAATTTGACTGTTCGAGGAAATCATTTGCAATGTGACATGCGAGACACCTGTATTTCTTGTTCGATTTATACTTGGCCTCCCAAAATGAACAAACCAAAGAGCTACTATTTCTGCGAACATTGCAATATCGACATTTTATGTGAAAGAGGATTTTCAATTTCCTATGATTACTTCGATGATGGGTTTGTCGATAAAAAAACCAGATGCATTAAATGCAACAGGCTTTTATTGAAAAAAACGTGGCCCATCATTCCAGAAAAACTCAAGAAAGAACTTTTAAAAATGAAATGACTCAAAGGGGAAAGGAGAATTAAAGCTGCCCTAACAACGGACTTTCTCTCATTGTCCGGAAATCGGATTCAAAGATAATTTCAATGTTTATCTTATCTTTTTTAATAATTTCTTTTGCACGAGGACTAATTTGACGACAGATGAGAATGACCTTATCCATACCATATTTCTCAAGGTAATCTTCCAAATAGTAGACTTTATCATAAGGTAAGGAACGGTTCCACATAAATAGCATAATTGCAACGCGTTCACCATCACTTTTCTTGACTTCAAAATCAATTGGGCGTAGTTTCTTCTGGATGACAATATGCTCTCTGAAATCATAGTTGTGTTCGTGGAGGAAAGCTCTAATCTTTTCTTCAACTTCTTCTTTTGTTAAAAATTTGGGGGACACAGGTTGATACTCCATTTTTCCATGCTATGCGATAAGTTTACTATCTATTACTTTGTTAATTAATCTTTTTTATGCTTATTACCAGATGTTAAGATAGCTTAGTAACCGTAAATGTGGTTGATACTATTTATGCAGTGGCTAATTTATTCTTTTTCACAATGATAGGTACAAGAACTGCCAAGAAGAGGGTTGAGAGAAAAGCAACTGGTAAAGTAAAACCAGTATTATTCAAAGTGAGAGGGTCAAAGCCGGCTTTTAACATAAATGTTTTAGCTTTTTCAAGATTATAGCTATATTTAGTTATATCAGGATTGATGTAGGAAGTGAATTTATTTGAAAAAGGTGAATCAATGATATGACTTTCCGTTTGGATCAAGCCCGCAATTTGTGTTTTATCAAATATATGTGCTATTGCTTTACGAACTGCAAGCCCCTTTGTCATTGTTCCATCTTCTGTCAAAGTTAAGTCACTTATCTCGGGGGTGTCAGTGGATTTCAAGTTAAAACCAATATAAACGACATCGAATTCATCACGTGTTTGTGCCTGATAAGGTGTTTGGGTAAGAAACTCGAGGCCTTTTTTATAGTGTTTGAAAATGTCCAGTTTTCCGCTTTTATATTCGTTGAGTATCGTGTTGAAATCTGATAGAAGACGAACTTTATAGGTCAACATATCTAGATCCTCGTTAAAAGCATCAGCTTGTTTTCCCCACCAATTCGGATTCCGAGAAAAGACCGTCTCTAAGCCTTGAGAAATCTTTTCAATATAATACATGCCAGTTCCAAGGCCATAGATGCTGTATTTCTTCCAATTATCATGATTTGTATTGGGAAGACCATCAGGCCCAACACTTACATTTAGGTAGTGTTCAGGTAGCATCAATTTTTCCAGCTCGGTAAAAACAGGTGTAAAGGACTGTAAACCCGGTGCACTCTTATTCCCATCAATGATTATATCGAGAGAAAGATTGCTTTTTTTCTCAAGTCCTTTTACCCATTTAAAATAAGTGCCAGTAGTGGAAAGGTTTTGGTACATTTTAATCGAAAAGATTACATCATCAGCAGTAAATGTCTCATTCTCATAATAGTGATCTTGGTCCGTTTGCCAGTAAACATTATCCCGCAAATTTATGGTTAGAATTGTTTTATTCGAATTAAAAGTCCAACTTTCTGCTAGCATAGGTAATAGGGAACCATCACTAGTTACTCGGAAAAGTGGGTCGGCAATGAGAGACAAATACAGGGTGTTCTCTACAAAAAGAGGGTTCATTTCATCCCATTTGGGCCATTCATTAGGCATAATATAATCAATAAAAACACTGGCATTCTCTTGCCCTGTGTGGTTTCCAGTCCATGACATATAGGGCAATGAAGCAACTAATCCTTCTGCATGATCCCAACCTGCTAATGTCCCCCAGGCAGAATAAGTTGAAACCTTATTATAAATAGGTATTACAGCTAATATATTATTCATCAAGTTTTCTTGCCATTGATAATAAAGGTCAATCCGGGCGAGTGGATTAGGCTCAAGTTGAGCGGCTTCCAGTAATTCCTCATTTTCTTTGCCACCGGGAATGCTTTCATCGATTCCCCAATAATTTGCTGAACCATCCTTTGAGAAGAGAACTGTCGGATCAACATCTTTACTTGGCCAATCCATATCAATGTACACAATATCAAATTCCCTCGAAACTACGGCTGATTCGAATGCTCCTTGGGGGTGAGTAACAATTTTAGAATCAATTCTAATACGTCGCAACTCTTGGGCAAGGTAATTGGCAATACTTTGATCATCGCTTGTGCTTAAAATTGTCACTCTGAAAAAATAGCCTTCACTTGGGATTGCTTGTGAGCTAATTGTTATAAGTGTGGAAACAAGCAAGACGGTTAAAATTGCAAGAACTAATGTCGATTTTCTTTTAATTTGTACCAACAACACTTCACCCGAGATTAAAATTGATGTTGGAATAAGTTACCTTAAGTAAATTAATTCTTTTGTTAAAGATGAAAAAAAGAAAAAAGAATCTTAAGAGGGATAAACAAGATTACCCTCTATAGATTTCTTCGATATGAGCTTCTCGCTCCTCTTCTATGCGCTTCTTCTTCTTCTTTACACGAATCCATGCCACCCAGAGGAACAGGGCAACAAATCCTGCTAAGAAGAATTCAGGAAGGATATAGTAGATGACTGGAAGCGGTCGTTCAACAGTAAACAACTCTGAAGCCGGGCCCCACGGTGAGGTTGTAAAGTTGGCGTTTAAGTTAACGATTTTCGCTGAAACATAGTAAGTATTATCAGGTAAGCTACTTACATCAATATTCGCGGCATACCAAAACTCTGACACATTATCCCATTGAAGATGCCCAGTTAAAGCAGAAGGGATGCCATCAAATAAGAAGATTTTCCAGCGCGCTTCACGAATGTCTACAATGTCAGGGTCAACAGGTTTCTCGATGATTTCATAGTAGTCTAAGAAGGTGTGGTTGTAATCGCTCCAAGCTCGTATGTTAGTGATATTAACAATGTTATTTTCAGGGTCATAAGTAATGATTGGCTTTGTGATGGTAATATTATGGTCACGAGTGACGAAATATTTGGTCCCTTTTTGTTGGACATAGGGATAGAAGATTGGTTCACCACCACCAACAGTTGAAGTTTGGTAATAACCAACTGGAATGGTTAAATTAAACCGGGCAATAATATACAGATCGACACCGGTTGGTGTGAAAACAAGCCCAATATCTGATCCATTATCATACCAACGACGAGTAACTGGGTCCCACTGAAGCTCGCCAGTGACAACATTACCTTCAGTATCCTTCTTGGGAACGCCGATAACTTCCCCAGTTTGTGTTGCACCATGACCTTTTTGGTATAAAATCCAAATGGCAGTATCAACTTCGTCTGGGAGTACTTCGCCGATTTCGGGGATGTCATGACAGTAAACAGTGATGTTAAAAACATCGATTGTTCGCTCTTTGGAATGATAGATGTAAGTTAAACCTTCAACTGTTGTATTGTAATAATACACATAGAAAGCATTTGCAGAAACGTTACTCCAAGTAGGAGCCGCTCGATCCATATCAAAACGATAAATAATTGACTGGTTTTTCTGAGCAACAGCATTGTATGCTAATGAGTTATAATACCATTTCTGAGTCGTGACATTAAATGCCAAGTCAAAATAATGCATGGAGAGCTCAACAGGTTCGTTGCTATCATCATCGCGGACGATATACCATGCTTGAGCCATGGTGGCAAGTTTGTCATCAAGAATATATTCGCCAGAACTGTTTCTAAACCGAACTTCAAATTCAGGGATAGTGATATAGTTCGTGTAGTTGTCGTAAGTAAATTGGGGAACTGGAAGATCAAGATAGGACCAATTCACAGCTTCCATTGCATGCTCTAGGGCAGAATAAATTGCTTCCACCGTGTAATTTAGACACAAAAGAACTCTATCCTTGTAAGTAGCTTCCCAGTTACTGGCCTTTGTTACGGAATCGTTCAAGTCCACTAAAAGATTCTCAGCATAAGGATAGATTTGTTGCGCCAAAGTTATAGAAGCATTATAAGCGTTTTGTGCAGCAACGACATTTGGTGTGACATTGAAGTAGTTATTGTAATAAACACTCATGTCTGTATATCGATAATTGAATGCCGGCTCATCAAAATAGGATTTTGAAACACCAGCTTCGATAGCATTTTCGAATGCAACAACTTTCTCAGTGAAGAGGGTTTCATTATTGCCATAATGGAAGCCCCAAGCAGTGGCATTCCAAATAGCATACCATGTTCCAGCTTGGCCAACATAATGACTCATTGTTCCTGCATAAAATGCGGCCAGCTTATAATCAGTATCCTCTTTACTTAACTCGGCAACGAGTTTTGTGTACTCTTCTTGAGCACGTATCGATAAGTTTGCATAGACAACAGTTGTCCCGGCGGCATCTAGACCGATTTTCAATTTGTCTATATCACCATAATCAGTATAACTATAACCATACGGGACACTCGCATTACCATTATAGGGCGCTTCTACTCCATGCCAGAATGCGTAAAGGTTCTCGGTTATCCAAGAGATTTTCGCATCGGGGAAAATTTTTACTGCTTCCCAGGAGAGCCATTGTGTAGTCGAAAATCTAGGGCGCGTGAATAATCTGTTATCCAGTGTGCTTTGATCGGATTGCCAACCAAGCACATAAGATGGTACCATAGAGACCGTCACAATGAACAGCATGGTAATTGCTATTGTTTTTTTCGTAACAATTCTCATGTTTGTTTTCACCTAAAATACTACCTAGTTCTGAACACCTAAACTAAGCTATGAATATAAAAAAGCACTGACTATTTAAAAAAAATCTAGTCGAATTTCTACTAGGTCCAACAACACAAAATACAACGAAACTTATTTTTGCTATTTTTTTAGAGCAGACAAAAGCTCTTTAGCTCTCGAATAACGC